>Ga0307373_10016138_pt1 | contig 10056 bp, 11 predicted proteins | sample OX2MG_FD_202534 | JGI IMG/M metagenome (GOLD analysis project Ga0307373, IMG submission 202534) | Soil microbial communities from Risofladan, Vaasa, Finland - OX-2 | ecosystem: Environmental > Terrestrial > Soil > Coastal area > Acid sulfate soil | place: Finland: Risofladan, Vaasa | collected...
CGGTCAGGGTGGTGGTGCCCGGCAGGGTCGCCGCCACCCCGGCCAGGAGCCGGATGCCGGTTCCCGAGTTGCCGAGGTCGAGGGCCGTTGACGGTGCCCGGAGCCGGGACCGGCCACCGGCGATGGACAGGGGGCTGGTGCCGCCGTCCACCCCACCGTCCACCGCGGCTCCCAGGGCGCCCACCGCGGCCAGGGTGCGGGTCACGTCGTCACCGCCCGAGAGCCCGTGGATGGTCGAGGTCCCCTCGGCCAGTGCCGCCAACAGGACGGCCCGGTGCGAGATCGACTTGTCCCCCGGGACCGAGACAGTGCCGGTGAGGGGCCGTCCTCCCCGGACCACCTGAGGGCTCGGCCCGGCAGGGAGGTCGCCCGGGTCGGTGCCCTGCGGCGCTCCGGGACCACTCATCGGGTCGTCCCGGGCGGGGAGCCCGAGGCCCGGTAGCCCCGGTCCGCCAGGGTGGCCAGCAGGGTCGGGGCCGAGAGGCGGTCCACCAGTAGGACCAGTACACCCCGGTCACCGTCGACGGAGTGGGCGATCTCCAGGTCGAGGATGTTGATGCCCAGTTCGGCGGCGAGCACCGTGACCTCGGCGATGACCCCTGGCCGGTCGGGAACCGGGATGCGCACCTCCACCATCTCCTCGGGCAGCGGGGCGCGGTCGCTCAGCACCCGGCGGGCGGCCGCGGCCCGCTCCAGCGTCTCGAGCAGGGAGTCGTGGTCGTGGTCGGCCACCCGACGGCGCATGTCGCCCAAGGCCTCGAGGAGCAGGTCCAGGGTGGCCACGATGGCCCCGGCGTTGTCGTCGCAGATGTCCGGCCAGATGGAGGGCTGCCCGGCCGCGATCCGTGTCATGTCCCGGAACCCCCCGGCGGCCAGCTGGAGGAGGGCGGCGTGCTCCTGGCCCAGGCCGGCGGCCAGGTCCATCAGGGCGGCGGCGGTGAGGTGGGGCACGTGGGACACCACGGCCACCAGCGCATCGTGCTGGTCGGGGGCCAGGTCCACCACGTCGGCACCCAGGTCGGCCAGCACGCTGCGCACCCGGGCGTAGGCGTCCGGGTCGGTGGTGGCCGCGGGCGTGAGCACCCAGGTGGCCCCGACGAACAGGTCGCCCGCGGCCCCCTCCACCCCCACCTGCTCCGAGCCGGCCATGGGGTGGCCGCCCACGAAGTACGGGTAGTCGATGCCCGCCACCAGCGGCCCCTTCACGCTGCCCACGTCGGTGATCAGGACGTCGGGACGCCAGCCGCCGGAGTCGAGGATCTCCCCGATGACCCCGGCCGTGGCACGGACCGGTGTGGCCACCACCACCAGGTCGGCGTCGACATCGACCCCTTCCACGGTCAGGGCGCCCAGCTCCACGGCGCGGGCGGCCACGCCCTCGTGGGTGTCGACGCCGGTCACGTGCCAGCCCCGTTCGCGCAGTGCCAGGCCCACCGATCCCCCGATGAGACCGGTGCCGAAGATCATGGCCCGTGGCGTGATCCGTTGTCCGGGACCCGCTGCCGGCCCCAGGTCCGAGCCGGGGCCGTCAGTCGGGGAGGTCGTCACGGAGTCCCTGGGCGCCCTCGAGGTAGACGTGGTGGATCTGGTCCCGGGGGCGGTCCGTGGTGACGTGCAGCATGACCCGGATGCACCGCTGCACGGAGCCGACGACCGACAGCTCGCGGGCACAGATCAACGGCACGGCGCCCAGGCCCATCGACCGGGCCGCCGTGGCGGGGAATGTCGAGCTGATGTCCTCGGTGGCCGTGAACAGGATGGAGATGAGATCGTCCTCGACCAGCCCGTTGCGGTCCAGGATCAGCCGGAGCAGTGCCACCACCCTCTCGGTGATGGCCTCGTGGGTGTCGGCGTCGACGGTGGTGGCGCCGCGCACGGCTCGGACGGTGGGGGACATCAGCCAGGCATGTTACTCAGGCCCGTCGTCGCTCCCAACCGCCTGCTCCGGGACGGCGTGGCCGGCCGGCCCCGCCCCCTCGCCCGTGGGAGCCGCCGCTGCGGCCAGGCTCCGGACCTCGTCGAAGGTGAGGGGCCGCCAGGAGCCGGGCCCGAGGGACGGATCGGCCAGAGGGCCGATGCGGGTCCGGACCAGACGGACCACGGGGTGGCCCACCGCCTCGCACATGCGTCGGATCTGCCGTTTCCTCCCCTCGTGGATGACCATCCGCAGCAGGTTGGGGGCGACCGCGGCCACGCGGGCCGGCGCGGTGCGCCCGTCGTCGAGCTCCACGCCCTCACGCAGGCGGCGCAACTCCCCCGACGTGGGGTCACCCTCCACGTGGACCAGGTACTCCTTGGCCACGCCGAAGGACGGATGGGTGAGACGGTGGGTCAGCTCGCCGTCGTTGGTCAGGATCAGGAGTCCCTCCGAGTCCATGTCCAGCCGGCCGACCGGGAAGACCCTGGTCCCGTCGGGAACCAGGGACAGGACCGTCGGGCGCCCGTGGGTGTCCTCGACCGTGCTGACCACACCGGCCGGCTTGTTCACCAGGTAGTGGACCAGGCCGGGACGGACGGGAAGGGGAACCCCGTCCAATTCCACCCGGTCCTGGGACGGGTCGACGCGTCGTCCGAGGACGGGCACCTCCCCGTTGACGGTGACCCGGCCGTCCACGATGAGGTCCTCGCACACCCGGCGCGAGCCGACGCCGATACGGGCCAACACCTTCTGCAGGCGATCTCCGGTGGCCAGGGGTGGGTGACGGTCCGACCCGTCAGGCATCGCCGACCGGGCGCATCTGATCCTCCAACTCGGCCAGGGCCTCGGGCCCCGGCAGGAGGTCCTCCACCGGCGGGAGCTGGTCCAGCCGGTCGAGCCCGAGCCGCTCCAAGAAGGCGTCGGTGGTGGCGTACAACACCGCCTGTCCGGGGCCCGGCGCCCGACCCACCGCCGCGATGTAGCCGCGGTGTTCGAGGAGGCGGACCACCCCGTCCACGTTGACCCCCCGCAGGGCGGCGATCTGGGCGCGGGAGACCGGCTGCTTGTAGGCCACGATGGCCAGGGTCTCGAGCGCGGCGGCTGACAGTCGCGAGGAGACGCCCACGTTGGCGAAGCGCTCGACGTAGGGGGCCAGATCGGGATGGGTCTGGATGCGGAATCCCCCGGCGATCCTGACCACGTCGAAGCCGCGTCCCTCGGCGCGGCAGGACTCGGCCAGCTCGTCGCACAGCGGGTCGATCTGCTCGACGGGCACCTCCAACAGCTCGGCCAGCAGCCCGGGCGGCACCGGTTCCACGGCCACGACGAGCACGGCTTCGATGGCCCGGGCCTCGGGAGACAGCGGCACGGTCAGCCCTCGTACTCGTCGTAGAGGCCCGCGCCGACCGGCACCGGCCGGCGGTCGCCGGCCAGCCAGGCCACCTCGAGGTCCCCGAAGGTGTGGCCCTGGTCGAGCGAGACCCGCCCCTGCTTGCAGAGCTCGAGGAGGGCCAGGAAGCTCACGATGATCTCCATGCGCGAGGTGAGGTGACGGGTCAGCGTGCGGAAGGTGGTCGTGCCGATGGCCGGCAGCCGGACGGACAGGTCTGAGACCGCATCGGCCACGGTGACCGTGTCGACGGTCACGTGGTACAGGTCCACCACCGGAACGGGCCGCTCGGCGGTGGCCCGGAGGAAGGCTGCCGCCAGAAGGTCTGGGGTGACGCCCTCGAGGAGGTCCGGAGCGTGGACCACGAAGTCGAGGTCGAGCCCGGCGGTCCGGGGGACCGACCTGGCCGCCTGCTCGAACAGCACGGCGAAGCCGTCGGCGGCGGCGGCATAGGCCTGGCATTCGAGCAGCCGGGCCAGCAGGAGGTCGCGTTCCTCCCATCCGATGAGCTCCTCGTCGGTGTCGACGTCGTCGGGGCCCGGCAACAGGCGCCGCGACTTGAGCTCGACGAGCACGGAGGCCACCATCAGGAACTCGGAGAGGGTCTGCAGGTCGACGGACTCCCACCCGGCCACTTCGGCCACGAAGGCGTCCACCACCGCGGCCAGCGGGACGTCGTACAACTCCACCTCATGGCTGTTGACCAGCTGCAGGAGCAGGTCGATGGGGCCCTCGAAGACCGGGGTGGAGACGGAGGCGGTCACTGCTCACGACCCTACCGTCTGGAACGGCGCATTCCGTGCACCTCCGGGACCGACCTACGATGACCCCCCATGTCCCGAGTCCTGTCCGGTGTGCAGCCCAGCGGAGACCTCCACCTGGGGAACTACCTGGGTGCCATCCGCAACTGGGTGGCCGACCAGGACAGCCACGACGCCTACTACTGCATCGTGGACCTGCACGCCCTGACCCTCGACATCGCCCCGGACGAGCTCCGGTCCCGGACCGCCGAGACCGCCCTCGACCTGCTGGCCGCGGGCCTCGACCCCGAGCGGTGCACCCTCTTCGTGCAGAGCCACGTCACCGAACACGTCCAGCTGGCCTGGCTGCTGGAGTGCCTCGCCACCATGGGGGAGCTCGGCCGGATGACCCAATTCAAGGAGAAGAGCGTCGAGAGGGACTCCGTCCGGGTGGGCCTGTTCACCTATCCGGTGCTCATGGCGGCCGACATCCTCCTCTACGACGCCGAGCGGGTCCCGGTGGGCGACGACCAGCGCCAGCACCTCGAGCTGACCCGCGAGCTGGCCAACCGCTTCAACCACCGGTTCGGCCCGACCCTGGTGGTGCCCGAGGCCGAGATCCCCGTGGCGGGGGCGCGGGTGATGGACCTGCAACATCCTGGCGCCAAGATGTCCAAGTCGGTCAACTCCCCGCTCGGGACCGTCCTCATGCTCGACACCCCGTCGGAGATCGAACGCAAGGTGAGGAAGGCCGTGACCGACACCGATGGGGTGGTCCGCTACGACCCCGAGTCCAAGCCCGGCCTGTCCAACCTGCTGGAGCTGCTGTCCGTGGCCACCGGCCGCACGCCGGCCGAGGCGGCCGGCTCCTACCGGCGTTACGGCGACCTGAAGAACGACGTGGCCGAGGCGCTCGTCGAGCTGCTCCGCCCGGTGCGCGAGCGCCGGGAGGCCCTGGCCGCCGACCCCGGCGCGGTCGCCGCCATGCTGGCCTCCGGGGCCGACAAGGCCCGGGCGGTGGCCTCGGCCACCTACCGGCGGGCCGCCGAGGCCATCGGGCTCCTCGGTCCCGGGTAGCGCCTCCGCGAGGCCCCGCCGGCACCGGCCGTCCCGGCCATTCCGGGACCCGATCGGCCCAGCCGAGGTCGCTCCGGGGCGCACCGGACCCCGGTTGGCGCCGTGCTTGAATGTCCCGGTGCAGGTGCGCCCAGCTGGGAACCCACCGGATGGGTCCACGTCCGATCGGAAGGATGCCCCGAACGACCCAGTGGGCGACCCCGGCGGCGGTCAGCCGGCCGGGCCGACGACCCCGGCGCGATTCCTCGTCCTCTCCCTCCGCCCGGCCCTCATCTACGTGGTGTCACGCGTCGGCACGCTGCTGGTGGCGGGGTCGGTGGCGGGGGTGGTCCACCGGTCACTCGGCTGGACCCTGAACGCCTGGGACAGCCACTGGTACCTGTCCATCGCCAGCTCCGGCTACGTCCACAGCGTGCCGGCCGGGTACGGCGATCCGGACCAGACCAACCTGGGTTTCTTCCCACTCCTGCCCCTGCTCATCCGGGGCACTCATGCCATCACCGGGCTCCACTGGACGGCCTCGGGGCTGGTGACCACCTTCGGGCTGGGCCTCCTGGCCTCGGTGGCGGTGTGGTGGCTCCTGCGCGACGTCTTCGGGACGTCAGGGGCCGACCGGGGGACGGCACTGGTGTTCTTCTCACCCGGCGCCTTCGTCCTCAGCCTGGTGTACTCCGAGGGGGCCACCGTGCTGCTGGTGGCCTGCGCCCTGCTCGCCCTGCGGCGTCGTCGCTGGGTGGTGGCGGGACTGGCCGCGGCGGCCGCCTCGGCCGCCGACCCGGTCGCCGTGGCCGTGATCGCCCCGTGTGCCGTGGCGTCGTTCCTGGCCATCCGGCGGCGCGGGGAGTGGCGGTCACTGGTGGCCCCGCTGCTGGCCCCGACCGGGGTGGTGGCGTTCTTCGCCTATCTGTGGGCCCACACCGGCACTCCCCTCCAGTGGTTCCACGCCCAGCGCCACGGGTGGCAGAGCGGCACCTACGGGTACGGCGTACCCCGGGCCCTCTCGCAGGTCTTCCACAACGGGTTCGCCAGCGTGAACTGGACCGTGAAGTCCTCCAGCGCCATCGTCGCCCTGGGCCTGTTGGTGGTGTTCTTCCGGGCCCACCCCCCGGCCCCGTGGATCGCCTATGTGCTCGCAGTGCTGGCGCTCGGGGTCATCTCCCCCGTCATCGGGATCACCCCGCGGCTGCTGCTGCGGTGCTTTCCCCTGTTGGGCGTGGTGGGAGCCCGGCTCCCCCGCCTCTGGTTCGAGGTGGTCCTCGGCCTCTCCGCCCTCTGCCTGGCGGCGCTGGCAGTGGTATCCCTGGGCGGTCCGGCCTTCACTCCCTGAGCGAGGGATCGGCCACCCGCGACGGCCCGGCCACCAGGCTCCGGAGCTGGCCGACGGTCCACACCGCCATCAGCCCGACGACGAGCAGCCGGGCCATGATCGACAGGTACCCGAGCCACGAGTTGGGACCGGTGTGGTCGGGGACCCGCACCACGAACTCGTACCACCAGTCGTAGACCGACGCCGCTCCCAGGGCCACCCCGAAGCGGGCCGGCGCGGAGACGACGGCTCCGGCGGCAAAGATCCACAGGACGTACTGGGGGTTCCACACCTTGTTGACCATCATCCACACCATCACCGCCAGGGCCGATCCGAGGGCCACGGCCCGGGACTGCTCCGCGGCACCGGCCCGCCAGACCGCCCATGCGCCGTACCCGAGGGCGGCCGCCACCATGACGAGGGACAACGCGTTCACCACCTGGTTGCCCACCACCGTGGTCCCGAGGACCTTGCCGGCCAGCAGCCAGACCGAGTCCTTCTGCAGGCGTTGGCCGTTGAAGCGGAAGAACCACAGCGTGTTCGACGGTGCCACGACCAGAAAGGGCACCATGACCAGCGCACTCACCACCGTGAAGGGGAGCAGCCAGCGGACCAGGGCCCGTGGGGCGGGATCTCCGCCCGGTCCGGGGACCCCCTCCCCGGCCCGGGCCCGGTCGAGCGACCGCCACCAGCGGGACCCGAGGGCGGCCAGGGCCATGGGGGCGACCACCACCGGGAACAGCTTGAAGAACGTCCCGGCGGCGGTGGCGGCACCGCTCAGCCGGTAGCGCCGTTCGCCGAACCACACCACTCCGCCCACCAGGAAGAGGATCCCGATCAGGTCCCAGTTGATTCCGGCGTCGAGGAGGAGGGCCGGGGAGGCGGCGATCCACCAGGCCGAGCCCGCCCCCTGGCGCCGGACCAGGGCGATGGAGCCGAACGTGGCCGCTGCGGTCAGCAGTCCGGCGGCGGCCAGCCAGGACGCCGGTCCCCCGGGCAGCAGATCCGGGAGCCAGAGGGTGAAGCCCAGCAGCACCGGGTACTCGATCCTGTCGTGCACGTAGGGCAACGGGTGGACGAACTGGAGTCCGTGCACGTAGTGGGTGAGGCCCAACCAGACCACGTCGCTGTAGACGTGGTGGTCGAGCGACCAGACGGCGTAGGTCCGGCCGTCGGTCGTGTGGGAGAGGCCCCGGGCCAACCAGGCGTAATCGACCAGGAGCAGCACGCCGGCCAGGGCGTAGGGTCCCCAGCGGCGGGCGGGGACCGCGAGGTGGCCCGGGGTCACCCCAGCAGGCCCGCCCACCAGCTGATGATGTGCGTGATCAGCTCCGACCACTGGTTGCGGAACAGCAGGATCAGGATGAGGGGCAGGAACATGAGGAATGGCTGGAGGTTGTAGTACTGGGGCAGCATGCGGGCGGGAAGGAACCGCTCCAGCACGGCGGCGCCGTCCAGAGGAGGGCAGGGGATGCAGTTGAACACGCCGAGCACGATGTTGGCGATGCCGGCGATGAACAGGACCTGCCCGAGGAGCGTGGGTGGGTAGAAGCCTGCGACCACCGCGGCTCGGGTCCCGGGTGAGGCGGTGGCGACGAACGCCACCCCCAGCAGGGCGGCCAGGGCGAAGTTGGTGATGGGCCCCACGAGAGACACCACCACGGTGTGGTTGCGCGGGCTCCGGAGGCGGTTGGTGCTGACCGGCACGGGCTTGGCCCAGCCGTAGGCACCGACCCCGGAGAGCGAGAGGATGGCCGGAACCAGCAGGGTCCCCACCGGGTCGATGTGCTTGGCGGGGTTGAGGGTCAGACGCCCGGCGCGCTTGGCCGTGTCGTCCCCCAGGGCCAGGGCCACCACGCCGTGGGAGAGCTCGTGGAAGATGATCGAGGGGATCAACACGCAGAAGTAGATGATCTCGAACCGGTTGATCCGGTGCGTGCTGAGCAGGATGGCGATCAGGGCCACCGCCACCACCACGATGATCAGGGTCCGCTGGTCGGGCTGGAACCGCCGTCGGGACCGGCCACTGCCCCACGACCCCCCTCTGGAGCCTCCGAAGGCCATCAGCGCCCCGGCCCGATCAGGGCCGGTTGGCGTGGTCGATGCAGTACCGGGTGGCCGGCATGGCCTCGAGCCGGGCCGACCCGATGGTCACCCCGCACTCCTCGCACCGCCCGTAGGTGCCGTCCTCCAGCCGGCCGAGGGCCCGGGCCACCTCGTCCAGGGTCTCCTGGAGCTGGCCGGCCAGGGCGTCGGCCTCGCCCCGTTCGGCGGTCACCTGACTGGTGTCGGCGAAGTTGGGGTCGTAGTCGAGCCCTCCACCCTCGCCGTGGCCCAATTCGGACAACTCAGACTGCAGCTGACGCCGCTCGTTCTCGAGGAGTCGGCGGTAGTCGATGGTGGGGGCGTCACTCGTCACGGGAAGATCCTACTTGAGCTGGGGCGTAGTAGCCCGCGGGTGGGCCCGCTGGTACGAGTCCCTCAGGTGGTCCTGGCTGAGCCGGGTGTAGATCTGGGTGGTGGCGATGGACACGTGGCCCAGGAGCTCTTGGACCACCCGGATGTCGGCGCCGTGGGCCAGCATGTGGCTGGCGCACGAGTGGCGAAGCACATGGGGACTGACCACCTCGCCGAGCCCGACCCGCACGGCGCGGTGGTGCACCGCGGCCCAGGCCCCCTGGCGGCTGAGCCGGCCGCCGCGGGCGTTGAGGAAGACCGCTTCGGCGTCGCTGCGCCGGGCCCAGCGCGGCGGAGCCATGCGGGGCCTCCCGTCCGGGGCCAGCCAGGCGTCGAGTGCCATCCGGGCCGGCCCGCCCAAGGGGACCAGCCGCTCCTTCGACCCCTTGCCGAACACCCGGAGGAGGCCGTCGTCCCCCTGCAGGTCCAACAGCGAGAGGCCCACCACCTCGGAGATGCGGGCCCCTGTGCCGTAGAGCACCTCGAGGAGGGCCCGGTCCCGCCGGTCGGCCGGCTCGGTTCCGCTCACCGAATCGAGCAGGGCCAGCACCTGGTCCTCGTCGAGGGCCTTGGGGAGCCTCCGGGGGATCCGCGGCGAACGGAGGTCGGCGGTCGGGTCCGCCGCGAGGTCCCCCTCGCTGACGAGGAAGCGGAAGAGGCCGCGCAACGCGGTGGTGGACCGGGCCATGGAGGCCGGATTCCTGCCCAGGTCGCGAAGCTGGGTCAGGTGGCGCTCGATGGCCCCGGTGTCGGCCGTGGCCGGGTCGACGCCGGACTCGGCCGCCCACCGCTCCCACAGCGCGATGTCCCGACGGTAGGCGGCCAGCGTGTTCCGCGACCGCCCCTTCTCCACGGCCAGCCACGACAGGTACTCCTCCGCCCCGGTGGAGAGGGCCTCGCTCATCTGCGGGCCTGCAGCCGCCGCCGGGCCAGGCCGACCCCGAGGATGGTGGTGGCGTCGACGATGGCCCCGTCGTCCACCAGCTGGTCGAACCGGGCCAGGGGGATGGACTCGACGCGCATGAACCGCTCCTCGATTCCGTGGCGGTCGGTCGGCACGGGGGTGAGCCCTGTGGCCAGGTACACCGATGTGAACTCGTCACAGAACCCCGGGGTCACGGCGCACCGGGCGAGCAGTTCCAGGTCGGCGGCGGCGTAGCCCACTTCC
>Ga0307373_10016140_pt1 | contig 10055 bp, 6 predicted proteins | sample OX2MG_FD_202534 | JGI IMG/M metagenome (GOLD analysis project Ga0307373, IMG submission 202534) | Soil microbial communities from Risofladan, Vaasa, Finland - OX-2 | ecosystem: Environmental > Terrestrial > Soil > Coastal area > Acid sulfate soil | place: Finland: Risofladan, Vaasa | collected...
GCGCCGTCCCGCCAGCGCCAAAAATGGGGTGGGGCGGCGCCGGCGGCGACAAAGCCCAGGTAATCGCCGTTGGTGACCTTGAAACGATCCGCCGCAAACGCCCCGACCGGCACGGTGTGGCGGTCGAATTCGTTGTCCCAGCCAAAGCCGCCGTTGCGCGGCTGACCCAGGGTGGCGGCGCCGGCGGGGACGGGCACGGGCTCGGCGGCGTAAGAGCGCGCGGCCGCCAGAGCGGGCGCCGGTCCGGCGGTTTTGAGCTCGTACGCCAGGTTGTGGAACAAATAGCAGAGTGTTTCGGCGTGCATCCAGCGGTGTTCGATGGCGACCTGGAGGCGGAGCGCCAACTCAGGATCGATCTCACGATCGACCTTGCGATCGAGGCGGGGCGGCAGCGCCGCTTCCATCTTTTCCCGGACGGAGCGGTTGTACGCCGCCACCTCCTCGACGCCGGGCCAGTCGGCGGGCTGGTCCTGGGGCAGTTCGCCGGCGACCGGATCGATGCCAAAGGCGAAGAGTTGATCCCATGCGGGGTGGAACGGGGTCAACTCCAGGGCCGGGGACAGGAGGTTCCAGTCGAAGGCCTCCAGATGGCCGAGGTAAAAAATGAGCCGGTGCCGCTCCGGGACCGGGCGCTCGTACATGGCCGTGGGCAGGATCGCTGTCCAGAGCGCATCGCTCGCCGCCTGCGCCTGCCGCCAGCGTGCAGTGAGGTTCTGGGGCGATTCTGGGGCGGCGGCGGCCATGTCAGGCATGTCCCGTTGGATGCGTTGGACATCCGGAGGTTACCATGAGGGCGTGCTCATCGTGTTGGGGGTGATCCTGACGCTCGCCGCCGCCGCCGCGCTGGTGATGCTGGCGTTGCGGGCTCCGGGGCGGCGGCCCTACCCGTGGTACGGATGGGTGTGCCTGGGAGCGTTGGTTGGGCTGGAACTGCTTTTGCTCGCCGCGCACGTTCCCGTGGTGGAGACGTTTTTCACCGCGTGGATTTGGACCGTCTACATCGGCGCGGTGGATGCGGCCGTGTACCGCTGGCGCGGGGATTCGCTGCTCCACCATGCGGCGGCGTTGTGGGGGATGGCGGGGCTATCAATCCCGGTGTGGTTGATCTTCGAGGCCTACAATTTCCGGCTGCGGAACTGGGCCTATGTGGGAGTACCGAGCCACTTTTGGGAGTTGGCGGTGGGAGCGGGGTGGGCGTTCGCGACGATTTTCCCGGGTATTTTTGAGACCGCCGATTTGATCCATGCCAGCTTCGCCCAGGGGCTCCGGTGCCGACCCTGGAGGAGGCGGGCGGCGGCGCCTTGGGTGACGGCGGGAGTGGTGCTGCTGGTGGCGCCGTTGCTGGCGCCGGCGAGGTGGGGGGGATACCTGTTTGCGCTGGTGTGGGCCGGTTTCATCCTGCTGTTGGAGCCGCTGCACCGCGATGGGGGCTGGCCGTCGCTTTGGCGCGACCTGGAGGCGGGCCAGCCGGGGCGGGGCGTGGCGCTGCTGCTGGCGGGCGGGGCGTGCGGTTTCTTCTGGGAGTTCTGGAACTACTGGGCGCGCTCGCGCTGGGAGTATATCTTCCCGATTTTGCACCGCTGGCGCATTTTTGCCATGCCGGTACCGGGTTTTCTGGGTTTTCCGCCGTTTGCGTGGGAGTGTTTCGCACTCTATACGCTGCTAGCCCAGCTCCTGTTGCCGCCGGGCTGGCGCGCCGATCTCTTGCCGGGCGCGGGACCCAGCGCGGCTGCCCCGGCGCGCGCCTCGCAGAGGCCGTGATCGCCGGGCGCGCAGCCCCCGTGATAGCCTGAACGCCAGTGGTACTCGGGAGGTCACTTGCCCGCGCGCGCCAATTTACGATGGTCGCAGTTGAAGGTGGGCATTCTGGTTGCCGTGGCGGCGGCGATCCTGATCGTGGTGATCTTTGCGCTGACGGGGGAATCGGGCTGGTTCAGCCCCCGGCTGCATCTGATCACCTACGTCAACGATGCCGGCGGCATGCGCCCCGGCGCCAGCGTCAACCTGGAAGGGGTGGGGATCGGCAACGTGACCGCGGTGCATCTGGCCGAGCATCCCCCCAATCCCGCCCAGCCGGTGCAAATCGACATGAGCGTGACCCAGGGCCACGAGCGTTGGCTGCGGACCAACTCGACCGTGGTCTTGGGCACCGCCGGGCCTTTGGGGGAGACGCTGGTGAACATCAACGCGGGCACGCTGCAGGCTCCGCCCGCGCGTGATGGCACGGTGCTGCCCGGCGAGGCCTCGACCGGCATCAACGCCCTGCTCGTCTCCAGCCACAACTTGCTTACCAACGCCAACGTGTTGGAAGAGCGCATCGGCCAGATCCTGGACCAGGTGCAGAACGGCAAGGGCTCGCTGGGCCAGTTGTTTTACTCCGATCAGCTCTATACCCGCATGAACGCCATCGCCGGCAACCTGCAAGTGCTGACCGCGAACCTGAACCGCGGCCAGGGCACCGCTGGCAAGCTGTTGACCGACGACACCCTCTACACCAAGATCAACACCACCTTGGACCGGCTTAATGCCACGCTCGACCAGGTCCAGCATGGTTCCGGCACGCTGGGCAAGCTGATGAACGATCCCGCCCTCTACAATCACGCCGACCAACTCGTCACCGGCCTCAACACCACCACCGGCAACCTCAACGCCGGGCGCGGCGCCCTGGGAGCGCTGCTCACCGACTCCCCCACCAGCGCCAAGTTAAAGGACTCGCTGGAGAAACTGGACGCGCTGCTGGCGGGTTTGCAGGCGGGGAGGGGGACCATGGGCAAGCTGTTTAGCGACCCCACGCTTTATACCCATCTCGACGACGTGAGCACCTCCACGCAGGCGCTGCTGGACGCCATTCGCGCCAACCCCAAGAAGTATCTGACCATCCACCTCAACATTTTCTGATCCCATGCGCGCGCTGGTCATCGACGACGAACCGCGGTTGGCAGCCAACATCGCCGGCAGCCTGCGGGAAGGTATCGGCTTGGAGGCCGACGTGGCGCTGGATGGCGAACAGGGATGGGCATTAGTCAACGCCCCCACGCCCGAGCCCTACGATCTGGTGGTGCTCGATCTCAAGCTGCCCAAGTTGGAAGGCCCCGAGTTGCTGCGGCGGTTGCGGGCCAGCGGACGGCGCATGCCGGTACTGGTGCTCAGCGCCCGCGACGATAAGCTCACCATCGTGGAGTTGCTGGACAGCGGCGCCGACGACTATGTGCCCAAGCCGTTTGATCTGGGGGAGTTGCTGGCGCGCGCCAAGGCGCTGATCCGCCGCAGCCAGACGCCGCTGGCGGCGGTCCTGTGCCGGGGCACGCTGGAGTTGAACCAGTTGGAGCGGCGGGTGCGGCGCGCCGGCCAGGAAATCGTGCTCACGCCGATGGAGTACCGCGTGCTCGAGTACTTGGCGCTCAACGCCGGGCGCGTGGTGCCGAAAGCTGAAATGCTGGCGCACCTCTATGATTTCAGCGCGGGCAAGTTCACCAACGTGGTGGAGGTGTACATGTCGGCGTTGCGGCGCAAGGTGGACGGCGCGTTTACCGCCAAGGTGCTGTTCACCGAACGCGGCCGCGGCTACGCGCTGCGCCCCGACCTCAGCGATGAGGACGCGCCCGGTCCGGGTTAGGCCATGCCGCGCTCACTCACGGCTCGTATCGTCGCCGGCGTGGTGCTGGCGCAGCTGCTGCTGGCGGTGGGGCTGGTGTGGGCGGGGCTGGTGTTCACGCGGCGGCAACTGCAGCGGGCGTTCAACCTGCAACTGGTGGGCCGGACCATGAGCGTGGATGCGCTCGTGCATTACTCGCCGCACGCCGCGGCGGGAAACGCGGCCGCCGGCGGCGGGTTGGAGTTCAACGCGGCGCAGGCGCCGCCGCCAAGCCGTCTCCGCATCCCGGATTTTTACCAGGTGCAGGATGCGGCCGGGCGGATCGTGGGTTCGGACGTGCCGCCGGGGGTGGTCGTACCGGCTCCCGGCGTGCCGCTGGAAACGGCGGTGCAACACCGGCCGCTGCCGGGGTCGGAATTGCAGTACTGGGAGTTCACTTACCGCGGGCAGCGCTACCGGGGCGCGCGGCTCACGGGAGCGCCGCTGTTTTACTTCACGCCGCAATTGCGAACGCCGGCGGTGCGGGTCACCGTCTACTACATGTCGCCGTTGTTGGATTTGCAGCATGAGACGGCGGAGGCCGGCATCGCCATCGGCGGGGCGAGCCTGCTGCTGGTGCTGCTGACTTCGTGTCTGGCGGCGTGGATGGTGCGGCGGGAGCTGCACCCGCTGCGCGAGTTGGCGCAGCAGGCGGCGGCGATTACGCCGCGCCACTGGCATTTTGAACCCCGCCCGGGGCGGGCGCCGCCGACGGAGTTGATGCCCCTCATTGCCGCCCTGCAGCGCATGCTGGAGGGGCTGCAAACCTCCTTTCAGCAGCAGCGCGACTTCCTGGCCGACGCGGCGCATCATCTCAAGACGCCGGTGGCGGTGGCGAAATCGACGCTGCAAGCGTTGACGCAGCGTCCGCGGCAGGCGGCGGAGTACCAGGCCGGACTGCAGGCCACGCTCGCCGACGTGGAGCGGTTAGAGCGCATCCTGCAGCGGCTGCTGGGTTTGGCGCGGCTGGAGCATGCCGAGCCGCCGCCGGCGGCGCGGGTGGATCTCAGCGCCACCTGCCAAGGGGCGCTGGAGCGGGTGCAGCCCCTGGCGGAAGCGCGCGCGGTCGAGCTGCGGGGCGAAGGCCTGGAGCGGGCGCACTGGCTCTGTGCCGATGCCGATGACCTGGAACTGGCGTGGCTGAATTTGTTGGAGAACGCGGTGCGGCACAGCCCGCCGCGCGCCCCAGTGACGCTGGCGTGCGCGCTCCAGGGGGAGGCGATCCGGGTGGAGGTGCGGGACCAGGGGCCGGGGGTGCCGGCGGCGGAGCGCGCGCACATTTTTAATCGCTTTTACCGGGGCCGGGACGCCACCCACGCCGGTTCCGGCTTGGGCTTGGCCATTACCCATGCGATCATCAAAGCCTACGGAGGTTCGATTGCCGTCTCGGCCCCCGCCGCCGGGACGGGCGCGGTGTTCACGGTGGTTTTGCCGCTGCTGGCCGCGGTGGAGTAGTGGCGGGGACGTGCCCGGGCTGTCACAAAATCGCAGCTGCGGGCGTTATCGCACCTGTGCTGTTGGCGCTATTGCACTCATGAGATTTCAATCGACGGTATGGTTGATGGCTGGCGGCTTGGTTTGCGCCAGCGCGCTCGGGGCCTTAGCCCCAGTGCAGGCGCAAGCCCCGGCGGCGGCGCCGCAGCTGACGCTCACGCAGGCGCTGGCCCAGGCCCGGGCCAACAGCGTCGATTTCCAAACGGCGCTCGCCACCGAGGGCATCGCCCAGGCGCAGCAAACCCAGGCCCGGGCCGGGCTGCTGCCCTCGCTCAACTACACCACCAGCGCCATTTATAACCCGCATGGCAACTTCATCACCGACAACGGCGTGCACGAGTACCTGAGCCAGGGGGTGGTGCATGAGGACATCGGCTTGGGGCCGGTGGCCAGTTACAAGAGCGCCGAAGCCGGCGTGGCGCTGGCGCGGGCGCAGGCCGAGATCGCCCTGCGCGGGCTGGACGCCACCGTCACGCTCGACTACTACACGCTATTGGCTTCCGGTCATGAGCTGACGACGGCGCGGCAGGCGCTGGCCCAGGCGCGAACGTATCTGTCCACCAGCCAGGATTTGGAAAAGGGCGGGGTGGTGGCCCACGCCGATGTGATTAAGGCAGAGATCCAGGTGCAACAGGCGCAGAACGCCGTGACCGAGGCGCAACTCGCCCAGCAGCAGGCAAAGCTGGGGTTGGCGGTGCTGCTGTTCCCCAGCTTCAACCCGAATTTTACCCTTGACGACGATCTCGACCAGGCGCCGCCGCTGCCGCCGCTGACGCAGATTCAGGCGCTGGCGAGCGCGCACAATCCGGCGATAGCGCAGGCGCAAGCGGCGTTGGCGCAGGCCGGCGATGCGGTCAACGTGGCGCGTGCGGGGCTGTTGCCTGCGCTGGCGCTGGACTACGGTTACGGCATCGATGCCGCCCACTTCGCACGGCGGGACGCCGCGGGGCAGACCAACTTGAGCTATCTGGCTGCTGTTACCGTGTCGGTGCCAGTGTTCGACTGGGGCGCGAACCGGGCCAAAGTGCGCCAGTTCACGCTGCTGCGCCAGCTCGCGCAAAAGCAGCTCAGCCTGGCGCAGCGGCAACTGTTGGCCAGCCTCCAGGGATATTACGCCCAAGCTCAAGCGGCGCGGGGCGAGCTGACCACGCTGGCGCTGACCCGTGCCGACGCCGTCGAGAGCCTGCGCTTGGTCGGGTTGCGCTACCGCTCCGGCGCCGCCACCATCCTGGAATTGGTCGATGCCCAGAACACGCTCACGCTGGCGCGCAATGCCTACGATACGGGCCAGGTCCGCTACCGCGTGGCGCGAGCCCAACTGCAGACGCTGACGGGAGCGTTTTAAATATGAGACAACGAGCTTGGATATGGGTTCTATGCCCGGCGCTGGCGGCAGGATTGGCGCTGGCCGGCTGCGGCGGCGGGGAGAAGGGAACGACGCCCGCGCCCCTGGTCGAGGTGCAAGTGGCCAGCGCCGAGCTGGGAGCACTGCCGCAGTGGGTCCGCGGGCAGGCGGTGCTGTACCCGGTACGGCAGGCGATCATCACGCCTAAGATTTCGGCGCCGGTGAGCCGCTTCTTTGTGCAACGCGGCGATCACGTGCACGCGGGCGAGCCGCTGGCGACGCTCGAGAACCGCGATCTCACCGCCGCCGCCCAGCAGACGCAGGGGCAGCTGGAGGCCGCCCAAGCCAACTATCTCACGGCCACGGCGGGCGACATTCCGGCGGCGCTGAAAACCGCGCAGCTCAACCTGGCCGCGGCCACCAAGACGCTGGCCAACACGCAGGCCATCTACACCAACGACCAGAACCTGTTCCGCCAAGGCGCCATCCCACGCCGCACGCTCGATCAGGCAGGGGTGGATTTGACCAACGCCCAGAACGCCGCGACGCTGGCCCAGCAGCACTTGGAAGCCTTGCAAAACGGGGGCCATGCGCAGGCCCTCAAGGCCGCGCAAGGCCAGTTGACGGCGGCGCAAGGGCAAGCCGCCGCCGCCGCCGCCATGGCCGACTATTCGCGCATTGTCAGTCCCATTGATGGCGTGGTGACCGATCGCCCGGTCTATCCGGGCGAGTTGGCCACACCCTCGTCGCCGCTGATGACGATCATGGATTTGAGCCACGTGGTGGCCCGGGTGGCGCTGCCCGCCAGTCAGGCGGCGCTGCTGAAGGTGGGCGATGCCGCCACCATCACCCCCACCGCGGCGGGGGCGGCTTCGTTTCCCGCCCGGGTGACGATCGTCAGCCCGGCCACCGATCCTGGCAGCACCACGGTGGAAGTCTGGGTCGAGGCGGGGAACCCCAAGGAAGCGCTCCGGCCCGGCACCACGGTGCAGGTGGCGATCCTGGCGCGCACGCTGGCGCAGGCGCTGCTGGTGCCGAATGACGCCATTTTGACCGACGCGAGCGGAGCGGCCTCGGTCATGGTGGCCGGCAGCGACGGCAAGGCGCACCAGACCCCGGTTGGTGTGGGCGTGACCGACGCCACAAAGACCCAGATCCTCAAGGGCATCACGCCGGGCACGCGGGTGGTTACCGTGGGCGCCTACGGATTGCCCGACGGCAGCCAGATCAAAATCGTTCCGGCCGCGGCCGCCGATGCGAGCACGGCGCCATGAAGGTGGGGCTGAACTCTTCTTCCGCCGCGGAATCCTCCCCCCGGGAAAAATCCGCGTTCTGGGTGGTGCGGTTTTCCCGTCCGCTGGTGTTTCTGATCATCACGCTGGCGTTGGTGGGCGGCTACGAGGCGCTGCAACTGCCCATCGCCGTTTTTCCCAGCACCAATTTTCCCCGCATCGTCATCGGCGCCGATAACGGCGTGATGCCCATCGACCAGATGATGGTCACCGTGACCCGGCCGCTGGAATTGGCGGTGAACACCGTGCCTGGCTTGCAAACGGTGCAGTCCATCACCAGCCGCGGCTCGGCAGAAATCGATTTGTTCTTCAACTGGAAGGTGGACATGGCCAACACCCTCCAGTTGGTCAACGCCGCGCTCGCCCAAGCCCAAACCCAGCTGCCGGCCACCGCGACCGTCGAGGCGCACCGGCTGATGTTCTCGAGTTTTCCCATCATCGGCTACAGCCTGACCTCGAGCCGGCTCTCGCAAACCGATCTTTGGTCGCTCGCCACCTACACCCTGCAACCCCGGCTGAACCGGCTCCCAGGGGTCTCCTCGGTGCTGGTGCAGGGCGGCCAAGTGCCGGAGTTCCATATCATCCCCGACCCGGCCAAGCTGGTTGTGGCCGGCGTCACGGTACAGGACCTCCTCAACGCGGTGCAGAACACCAACTTGGTGGACTCGCCCGGCTTGATCGAACGCAACCACCAGCTTTACCTCACGCTCATCAATGGCCAAGTGGTGGATCCGGCGCAGATCGGCGATATTGTGGTCAAGACCACGCCCGCCGGCGCCCCGGTGCGGGTGGGCGACATCGCCACGGTGGAGCGCGGCGTTCAGCCGGTGTACACCATCGTGCAGGCCAACGGCCAGCCGGCGGTGCTGCTGTCCATCAACCGGCAGCCGGGGACGAACACGCTAACGGTGGCCAACGGCGTGCACGCCGAGATCACCACCTTGCAGGCGGCGCTGCCGCCGGGCACCACGCTGCAGCCCTATTACGACCAATCCAGCGTCGTCAGCTCCTCCATCCACAGCGTGCGGGACGCCATCCTGCTGGGGTTGATCCTGGCCTCGATCGTGATGGTGCTGTTCCTGCGCGATTGGGGCAGCTCGCTGGTGGCGGGGCTGGTGATACCGGCCACCATCCTGATTACCTTCGTGGTGTTGGGGATGCTGGGGCAGACGTTCAACTTGATGACGCTGGGCGGACTGGCAGCGGCGGTGGGGCTGGTGATCGACGACGCCATCGTGGTGGTGGAGAATATCGTGCTGCACCGCGACGCCGGGAAGCCGCGGACGGAGGCGATCCGGGCGGCTTTGCACGAGATCAGCACACCCTTGGTGGGCTCGACCATCACCCCGATCGTGGTATTTCTGCCGCTGATCTCGATCACGGGCGTCACCGGGGTGTTTTTTCGGGCCCTGGCGGTCACCGTGGGCGTGGCGCTGTTCACCTCGCTGGCGCTGGCGCTCACCTGGACGCCGATGCTCAGCCGGTTTTTTTTGGGAGAGCGGCGCGCCGATCATCCCTTGCCCCAGAATTTCGAACAGCTCACCGAGATGGAGCGGGTGATGGCCGCCGAGGAGGCTTCGCTCACCGGATTTTTCCTGGGCGTGGTGGCCTTTTACGAGCGCTGGCTGCGGCGGGCGCTGAAGGCGCCCTGGGTGCTGCTGGCGGCCAGCTTGGTGCTGGTGGCGGGCTCGTATTTTTGTTACAAGTCGCTGGGCTCGGACCTGCTGCCGCAGATGGACGAGGGCGGGTTCATCCTCGATTACGTCATGCCGCCCGGCAGCTCGCTGACCGAGACCAACCGGGTGCTGGTGGGCGTGGATCACATCCTGCACAGCATTCCGGAGGTCGAGAGCACCTCGCGGCGCACCGGCTTGCAACTGGGCTTGGCGACGGTCACCGAGGCCAACACCGGCGACTTCTCGGTGCTGCTCAAATCCAACCGCAGCCGCAGCGTGGACCAGATCATCGCCGAGGCCCGCCAACGGGTCAACCGGGCTTATCCGCAACTCGATGTCGACTTTCCGCAGGTGTTGCAGGACATGATCGGCGATCTCACCAACGCGCCCCAGCCAGTGGTGATTAAACTTTTCAACCCCGATCAGGCGCTGCTCACGCACTGGACGCCGATCGTGGCCGACGCCATTGCGAAGGTGCCGGGCGTGGTCGATGTCGCCAACGACGTCGACGACGCCTCCAGCGGCCCGGCGCTGGTGTTCAACGTGGATGCGGCGGTGGCCGCGCACGCCGGCTTCACCGCCCAGGAGGTGGCCACCGACGTGAATGCCCTGGT
>Ga0307373_10016141_pt1 | contig 10055 bp, 7 predicted proteins | sample OX2MG_FD_202534 | JGI IMG/M metagenome (GOLD analysis project Ga0307373, IMG submission 202534) | Soil microbial communities from Risofladan, Vaasa, Finland - OX-2 | ecosystem: Environmental > Terrestrial > Soil > Coastal area > Acid sulfate soil | place: Finland: Risofladan, Vaasa | collected...
GTACTCCGTCACCAGCCGGTCGATTTCGCCAATGATCGACTCCGGGCTGAAGTAGCGGATCCCGTGGCCGCCGAACGGTGCGTTGATACAGCAGAAGGTGCAGCGGTACGGACAGCCGAAGCTCGTGTAGATGGAGGCGTACGGTTGGCGCGCGTGGATGTGATCCCAGCAGTGCCAGTTGTGCGCGCGGTACCGGTCCATCGGCAGCAGGTCCCAGGCCATGCCGGGGAGGGCCGCATCCAGCCCGGTGAAGTTGGCCAGCCGGGGCGTCGAGGCCACCTCGCCGTCCTGCCAGTACCACAGGCCGCCGATCCGGCCGAAGTCCGTGCTGTGGGCCTTCAGGGCATCGAGCAGGAGGGTGAGGGTGCCGGGGCCTTCACCCTCGCACACGAAGTCGGCAGCCTCCTCCATCAGCGTCCGCTTCGGCAGGGCCGACGGGTGGGTCCCCAGGAACAGCGTCTTGAGATCGGGCGCCTCCGCCTTCAGGAGTCGCGCGGTCTGGCCGGCCGCCGGCATGCACTGCGTGGAGGCCGACGGCTGCTGGCCGTAGACGACGAAGGCTGTCAGCCGCGGCCGCCGCGCGATAATCTGGGCGGCCGTCTCGTGGCAGGTCAGGCGGAGCGCCTCGGCGTCGAGAATGTCGACGGAATACTGCCGGCGGCGGCAGTGTTCGGCGATGAGGCCGGCCCAGATGGGCGGCTCGTACGCGACGAGGTCGTCGGCCAGGGCCTGGTAGACATGCCTCTTGCCCGGCGCGTTGACGAGCAGCAGATCGACGTCGTGGGTCTCGGGGCGCATGTAATCTCCCGAATGTCAGGCTCAGGCCGCGTCCGGGGCGGTCCGGGCGAGGCGCGGATGCTGGCGGGCCTGCGCCGGACGGCGGCGCGTGCCGGCGGCCTCCACCAGCTGGACGACGCGGTCGTAGATGCGGGTCGCCGACGGCGTGATGTTCTCCAGATGCGACGCCACGCCGCACACGCGATCGTCCAGGCCGAGGGCGTGCACCGGGACGCCCGTCCGGTGCATCAGCTCGTAGGCGAACGACCGGGCGGCTCCGGCCACCTCGTAATCGGAATCGACCACCAAGCCCAGGCCCGTGCGAGCGAGGCTGTCGAGCAGCGCCGGCTCGGGTTCGAACGGCTTCAGCCACACGAGATGAAACAGGTCGACGTCGAGGCCGGCCGCTTCGAGCCGGGCGACGGCATTCAGGGCGTTCAACCTGGCGGCGGAGATGCCGATCAGCGTCACATCGGCCCGACGGTGGCGCGGGGCCGGCAGATCTTCGGTCAGCGGAAAGCTCCGCCGGTGCTCGCTGACGTAGATCGGATCGTCGTGGGCCATGAAGTGTTCCCAGACGGCCCGGTACTCGCGGGGTGTCATCGGCGCCGCGACCGGCATGCCGGGCGAGTGCATGAAGAGGCTGTGGAGCGACGAGGAGGCGGTGTGACCGATGCCGTTCCCTTCCATGCCGATGGAGCGGACGAAGATGGGGCAAGGCCGTCCCCACACCTGCCTGGACTTGGCCGCGTAGTTGACGAGGGAACTGGCGTTGTACCACATGAAGCCCTGGTACCGGACCACGAAGATCGGCCGGCGGCCCATCAGCGCGCAGCCGACGGCAAACGCCGGGCCGGCGACGTCGGTCATGGGGATTTCCACGATGCCGTCGCAATTGGGCACCGTGCCGCCGATCCAGCCGACCGCGGTGACGCACTGCCCGAGCAGCAGTCCATGGCCCCGGGTCAGATGATCGCGGGTGATTGCCTTGATGGTCTCCGCTGTGGTCACGCCCAGATCTCCTTGGCCTGTGCTGTCGTGTCGTGCTCGATCCGTGCCACCTCGTCGCTCAGACCCATCCGGGTCATCTCGTCGCGCACGAGCTGGTACCGATCCCACTCGGGAACGCCGTCGACGCCGGTGCCGGCATGCCACATGTGGCGCACCGTCTGGATGTTGATGAAGCCGGGCAGGGCGCGGCTCATCTCGCGCGCGTGGTGGGCGATGAGCCACGGATCGTCCGTGATGTCGACCGCCGGCACGCCGAGCGAGCGCGCCAGATCAACCACCGACCAGGTCCGCCGGACGGCCTTTGGCGTCAGGATGCTGAGGCCGTTGTCCTCGCAGACGAACAGCACCGGCAGCGGCCGCGACGCGGCCCAGCCGAGCGACGGATAGATATAGTCCTCCTCCACCGAGGCGTCCCCGCACACCGTGAGTACCGGCTGCTGTGATGCGAGGGCCGCGCCGACCGCGATCGGCACCTGTTCGCCCATCAGGCCGCTGTGGCCCACCAGGCCGATTGCCGGCCCCTGGATGGCGTTGGAGCCCGACATGCCGCCCGAACAGCCGGTCGGCAGGCCGAGGAGCTCGTCGCGCAGCGCCGCCGGATCGTCGCCGAACGCCAGGTACAGGCCGTGGGCCCGGTGCTGGGCGAAGATCGGCACGCCCGGGAGCACCATCGACAGCGCCGCGGCGGTGAACTCCTGGCCGACCGCGAGATAGACGGGAATCGTGAAGCGCTCGGCATCCCGTGCGCGCGCCGTCTGGAGCTCGAACTGCCGGATGAAGCTCGCGCGGCGGAACATCTCCAGGGAGAACTCACGGGAGAACGTGGCGGCGAGCCCCGGAATGAGTCCGAGCCCGGCCGAGCGGGGAGCCGACGTCGGCCTGATTGTGTCAGTGGTCATGGTCTCATGGACCGCGGCAGCGCCACGCAGCGCTCGCTGACGTTCTGCGCCGGCCGCGCGAGCGGCCCGGTTTTCATCAGCAGCACGGAGCCCTCAGGGACGACCGGGCTTTGGCGATCCAGCCAGAACGCGGTCACCGTGTCACCGGTCTCGGCGGCGGGGGCCCCGGCGGCGGCTACGAGGCGTCCCGACAGCACGCCGTACAGCGCCTCCGGCGACTCGATCGCCTCGTCCGCCAGCGTGGCTCCGTCTCGGACCGCCTGCACCCCGACCTGGTACCGCCCCCCGGTATCGGCGTACCGGCCCTCCCCGTGCTCCGTCGCCGGGCCGGCCTGCAGGTGGAAGTAGCCGAAGCGGTCCAGCCGCTCGGTCTGCATTTCGGTCAGGCCCTCGTAACCGGACGCCTGCCGGCCGTACAGATCGCTCAGACGGACCAGGTCGGTCTTCGCCGGGGGCGTTTCGATTTCGATGAGATCGAGGCCTCCGTCCGACAGCGCCTTGGTTGAGTGGAAGACACCCCGGTCGAGGACCAGTGCTTCGTGCGCGTTCAGATAGTTGCGGAACTCGAACGTGTTGCAGAGCGCGTGGCCCGTGAGAACGATGAGCGAGGTCTTCTTGCGCGGGTGGCAGTGCATCGACGTCGAGTAGCCGTGACGGATGTGCAGGAACCAGGCCGCCACCGATGCATTTTCGAAAATCAGGTACTCATGCCCCCACGGCTTCAGCACGACCTTGTGTCGGTAATCCTCCGGCTGGGCCTCGGGGGCGGCCGGCGCCACCGCCTGCAGGAGTGCCAGCGTCGACACATCCTGCTGGCAGGCGGCGATCCGTCTGACAGGTCCGCTGACGGAACCGAGTCGCATCACCCGCGCAAAGAGCAGGAAGGGTGCCACCGGCGCCCGGACCGGTGCCTGGAAAGCGGCCGGAAAAACGGCGCCGGCCGGGGCGGGTCCTCTTTGCCGTCTGGTGCTGCTGTCCTGGCGGCTGTCGCCGGAACGTCACACCGGCCGGGCTCACGACAGTCCGCGCGTCGTCTCCTGACGGCTGAGGTAGTCCCGGTAAGTGCTCCGCAGCCCCTCCTCCAGACCCGTCCGCGCGGTCCAGCCGAGCGTGGTCAGCCGGGTGACGTCCTGCAGCCGGGTGGGGACGCCTTCGGGGCGGCCCGGGTCGAACACGATCTCCCCGGGAAACCGGACGACGCGGCGGAGGATGTCGGCCAGCTCGTGGATCGTGTAATCGCGCCATGTGCCGACGTTGAACTCGCGGTCGACCGGATCCTGTTCGAGCAGGAAGCAGGTGGCGTCGGCGAGATCGTCCACGTACAGGAAGTCGCGGGCCTGGCGGCCCGATCCCCACACCTCGATCTGGGCAGCGCCGGCGAGCCTCGCGTCGTGCATGCGTCGCATGAGCGCCGGCACGACGAGCGAGTTCATCGGGTCGTACCGCTGGTCGGGCCCGTAGATGTTCGCCGGGATGAGCGTGAGGAAGTCGGTGCCGTACTGGCGGTTGTAGGATTCGCACATCCTGGCGCCGGCGATCTTCGCGACCGCGAACGGTTCGTTCGTCGGCTCCAGCGGTCCGGTAAGCACGGCGTTCTCGGTGATCGGCTGCGGGCACAGCCGTGGATACATCGAGGAGCAGCCGAAGTACACCAGCTTGCGGACCTCGTGCAGATACGCCTGGTGGATGACGTTCGCGGCCATCATCAGATTTTCGTAGAGGAACTCGCCCCGGTAGGTGCTGTTCGCGTACACGCCGCCAGTGCGCCCGGCCGCGAACAGCACGCACTCGGGGCGCGCGGTGGCGAAGAACGCTGCGACCTGTGCCTGATTGGTCAGGTCGAGCTCCGCCCGCGGGCGCGTGATGAGGCGGCGGTAGCCTCGCGCCCGGAGCTGCCGGACCAGGGCCGACCCGATCAGCCCCGCATGGCCGGCGACATAGACCCGGGCCTGCTTATCCATGCGCCACGGCGGCCGTCGCGTGCGCGATGACCGCCTTCATGAAGTCGCCGTTGTTCGCGTAGTGCGGTGACGTGATGAGATTGCCGTCGACCACGACCGGCGCCTTGTGCTGGTAGTCGGCCCCGGCGTTGCGCAGATCGGCTTCGATGCTCCAGTAGCCGGTCATCTTCCGCCCCTTGACCAGTCCAGCCGAGATTAGCACCCACGGCCCGTGGCAGATGGCGGCGATCAGCTTGCCCCGGCGGTTCAACTCACGGAGGAAGTCGAGCACCTCCGGCATGATCCGCAGGCGATCGGGCGCCTCGAATCCCCCCGGCACGATCACGAGGTCGAACCGGTCGGCGTCGAGCGCGGCGGTGCTCATGGTGGGGCGGGCCGGCACACCGTACTTGCCGGATACCTGCGCCTGATCCTTCGTCGCCACGTCGACCGCAAAGCCTGCTTCGAGGAGCCGGTAGTACGGATAGACGAACTCCTCGTCCTGGAACCCCGAGGCCGTGATGATCACCGCTCGCTTGCTCATGCTGCTGCTCCCTGTGCGCACGGGGTGCGGCGAAGGCCGGCCTGGGCCGTCGCCTGAATCACCGTGAAGGGGGCCTCCCGGCCCCCGGATCTCTCGCGAGCCGCCTCGTCGTCGCCAAGGCGTCACCGACGGCCTGCAGAATCTCTTCGTGGGACACCGTCCCGGCGGTGAAGGTCCGCCACGTGGCCAGCGGCTCCGGGCGCCCGCCGGCGGCCGCGGCCGCCTCCAGCCGCTCGAGCGCGACCGCGACCTGCGTTCCGGTGTGGCGGCCGCGTGCGTGACAGGCCGCCAGCCAATCGCGGATGCCGCGTGCCCCGTCGACCGGCAATCCGGCCAGCACCGCGTCGAGCGGCTCCTGCCTCAGCGAGGAGCCCTTCAGAATGCCGCGTCCGGTTGCGTTGATGATACGCCGCGCGTGGCCGGCCGCGGCCGCCTGTTCGACCAGCCAGTCCCGGAAGGCGATGAGATGCGGAGCCGTCTCGGTCGGGTCGCCGTGCACGTCGGGCACGCTGACGAGTTGGTGGCGCTCGCGCTGCGTCCGCCACGTGTCTTCGATCGGCATGCCCAGGGCGACGGCCGGGGCCCAGTCCTTCTCGTAGATCGTGTTCCGGCAGTACGGCCGGCCGTCGGTGAAGGCGAGATCCATGCCGGCGAACACGATCGGATCGCACCCTAGCCGGAGCGCCAGGTCGAAGGCCGAGGTCGCCACCGACCCCCAGATCCGGAGTGGACTCCGCGCGATCCCGAGCGCCTCGAGCCACGGCCACGGCTGGTGATCGGAAATGGCAAAGAAGAACGCCCGGTCGGTGAACCACGTCAAGGCGGCTGGATCCAGGCTGCCTTCCGCGACGAGCCAGGTGTCCGGCGGTCGGGGCACCGTGGTCAGGTGGCGGGCGTTGACCGGCTGGGGGTCGGCCGCAATCACGAGATGCGGCTCGATGCCGGCTTCGAGGAGCGGTCCCAGCGCCGTATCGACGGCGAGGAGCAGCGCGCGCTCGCCCGTACGTCGCACCGTGTCGAGCGCCGCATCCAGCGACGGGCCGGCGCCGAGCACGATGGCCGGTACGTGCGGCAGCTGCCCGAAGAGGGCTGAGGCGCCGGCGCTGCGCTGGACGTGGGGCAGGTTGCGGACCGTGTTCAGCAGGTAACGGCCGGCCAGTTGCCGGCGGGCCTCGGCATTGGCGCGAGCGCCGTTGACGATGCCCGTCAGGACCTCGCGCGCCTGCGCGACCTCGCTGGCGCGTTCGCGCTCGAGGACCGGGTTCACGACGGTCACCGGCTCGTGCCCGTCCGCGTCAATCAGGCGCCACGCTTCCGACGCGCCGGCATAGTCGGGCGCCAGTAGCAGGCGAAGGCGGCCCGATTCGAGCCAGTGGCCGAGATCGCGGCGCGCGAGCAGCAGACGCGCTGCAGAGGGATCCGGCTCGAAGGCCAGCACGCGGGTCCCGGGCAGCCGCTCGTGGATCGCGTCGAGCAGGTATCCCGCGCCGAGGCCGATGACGGCGATCAGGGACGGCGTCGCGCCTGCGAGAGACCGATTGAGCGCCTGGCGCGCCTCGTCCAGCGGGGCGCGGCGGCTGTGAAGGCTGGCCCAGCCGCCCGAGGCGGTCCGCACTTCGACCCCGTCCATCTCCGCGTCACCTGTCGCGCGGGCGCGCTCTCCGTCGCAGACGGGCAGCGACAGCGCCCGGCCGGCGGTGCGGGTGAGCAGCGCCAGGTTCCCGGCGAGGACGTCGGCGGCGGCTGCCGATTCGGGCATGGGCCAACAGTCGGTCTGAACGGTCATCACGGTGTGCGGCCGGTTGCGCGCGTCCAGGCGCCCGTCCGGTGCACCACCCCTGTCGCCCGACCGACCGTGCGGTCGGGGATCCGGCCGGCGACACGAGCCATTACGCGCCGTCCGGCGCGCGTGACCGGACCGGAGAGCCTGGCTTTGCTCAGGCCACGAGCCTGTGCGGAGACTCCCGGCACGGTTGGGAGCAAGGCCGGTGCCACGGAATCAGGAGGAGAAGCGGCCCGATGGTTGCACGCGGCCCCGGTATGCCAACGACTGCCTCGTGGCAGGCAGTGATTTTCGACCTGGACGGGACGCTGGCCGACACGCTGGCCGACATCGCCGGCGGCCTGAACTACGCGCTGGCTGCGGCCGGTCTGGCGACGCACCCGGAAGAGACGTACCGACCGTGGGTCGGGGAAGGGGCGGCGGCGCTGGTGGCGCGCGCCCTGCCTGCAGGGGCGGCGCACCGACGCGACGAGGTGCTGGCCGCGTACCGGCAGTACGACCAGGAGCGGAATCCGCAGCAGTCGCGCCGGTACGCCGGAGTAGATCTGCTGCTGGATGCCCTTGCGCGCCGCGGCGTGCCGATGGCCATCCTGAGCAACAAGCCTCACGACAGTGTCCTGCGCGTGGTCGGGCGCCTGTTGGCGAGATGGCCCTTTGTCCAGGTCTGTGGTGAGCGGCCGGACGCCCCGACAAAACCGGATCCGACGCTCGCGCTGGCGCTGGCCTGCGCGCTCGGTACGAACCCGAGCCATTGCCTGTTCGTCGGGGACACCGTGATCGACATGCAGACGGCGTGTCGTGCGGCCATGGCCCCGATTGGCGTCTCCTGGGGATTGGCGGCTGGCGCCGAGCTCGCCCGGGCGGGCGCGTGGCAGGTGATCCGCCATCCGCTGGACCTCCTGCAGATCAGGCTCTCAGTGCTGCGGCTCGCTCTGGGTGGCGGAGCGGATCGCGAGGGGGAGCATGGGTGGAATCGGGCACGCACGGTGCCGCGACCAGTCGTCTGACGAGGCGCCATGACACAGAGGGGCATGCACACCGGAACAGCAACCGCGCGGTTCGGCGATGATGACCAGCCGGTAGACCTCAGGGCCGGGTACGTCGAGTGGGTCCTGCGGCCCCTCAATCGGGGTGCCGCCATTGACGTCGGGGCGGGCTATGAGCCGCTGTGCCCCCTCGACGATCCGGCCCTGCGCTACGCCGTGCCGGACATGGTCGACGCGCTGGACGGGCTCGTCGACGGGGACGAGGTCGACGGGGACGATCAGGGCGTGCGGATCGTGCGCGCCCGGGCGCATCTGGCACGTGTGGGCGGCGCTCTGGAATCGGCGGAGACACTGCTGCGCCGCGGACTCGGTCTGGCGCCCGATCACCCGGACCTGCTGCACGACTTCGTGCTCAACCTGAAAGACCAGGGGCGCCTGCAGGAAGCCGAAGACGCCTGCCGGCGCGCCGTGGAGCGGCATCCGGCGTCGACCTCTCTACATCTCGACATGGCGGCCGTCCTCGCCAACCGCGCACACCTGGAGGCGGCCGCGGAGTTCGCGAAGGTGGCGACCATGCTCAGCCCTGAGTCGGCCGCCGCCTGGCTGGCGCTCGGCAATCTCCGGTATCTGATTCGGGCGCTGGGCGGCGCCCGGGAGGCGTTCGATCGGTTCAGGACGCTGGCCCCGGCGGATCCCGTCGGGCCGCTGATGCTGGGCCTGGCGCTGATCCTGGATTATCGTGACGCCGAGGCGATCGAGCCACTTCGGGAGGCTTATCGACTGGTCGAAGCCGAGCCCGGGCTCGTGTCGGCGGTCGCGAGCCATTTGTGCGCCCGGTTCAGCGGAGATGCGGCTGTGCACGACGGCCTGTCGCTTCTCAAGACGTACGGGGAGCGGGCGGCGCAGGTGCTGGCGCGGCTGACCGATGCCCTGCTGAATGCGGGTCGACTCGAGGAGGCCGTGCGCGCGGCGACGGCGCAGGTGGTCAGCACGCCCGAGAGCGGACTGGCCCACTATCAGCTGGGCATCGCCTGCTATCTGCAGCGCGACTACGCACGTGCGGTGCCGCCGCTCAGGCGCGCCGCCTGCCTGCTGAGCGGCGACGTGAGACCGGCGTTCCTTCTGGCCAGCTGCCTGTGGCATCAGGGGAAGCAGGAGGAGGCGGTGCAGGCCTGCGGTCGGAGCGTCGTCTGGTTTGCGTCGAGCGTGCCGCGATCGCCGCTGCCGAATCACGCGCACGCGGCCGAAGGGGCCGGCACCCTCGTCACGCTGCCCTGGAACATGCCGATGTACCGGTTCTCCGGGCTCTTCCATCCGCTCATCAGCGAAGTGACGCATGAGCGGTTCGAGGGGTTCAGCCTGGAGTACCCGGTCGCTCGGACCGGCATGACCGGACTCCGGAGCGCCTACCTGCGGGTGCTGGAGCACTTCGCGGCGACGCGCGACTGGCTCGAGTCCCGGTGCCCGGACGTCGGGCCGGGACGTCTTTTCGCCTTTCTCGAGAGCCGGCACTTCCTGTCGCAGATTCTTGCCGATCAGCCCGGACACGAGTTCTCGGTGCTCCACACCGCACCCCATACGCTGAATCAGACGCCATGGCTGCTGCACGTCGAAATTCCGGCCACGCTGTTCTATCCCTTCGTGTCGTACGGGAAGACGCGGGATCTGGTCTTCGAGGACATGCCGTCCTACCGGCTGGTGAAGGCCTATCTCGAGTCGGACTGCTGCCTGGGCATCTTCTCGCATCTGAAAGCGACCTGTGACGCGCTGCCGCGCCTGTTCCACAACCCGGCCCTGGCCGGGAAGGTGCACTATTTCCCGTTGAGCGCCCCCGCGGTAGCGAGCTCGACCGTGTCCAGGCCGAGCGAAAGCGGCGGACCGATCCGCATCCTATTCACCGGATCGTTCAACGACGACACCTGGAGCTTCTACAGCCGGGGCGGGTTGTATGTCGCGGAGGCGTTCCTGACGCTTGCTGAGGAGTTTCCAGACCTCGAGCTGGTGCTGCGCGTGAATCTGCCAAAAACGCTCGAGGCGGACCTGCTCGACCGGATCCTCCGTCACCCCCGGATCTCGATCGTGACCCAGAGACTGAGCGAGCACGAGCTGCAGGCC
>Ga0307373_10016142_pt1 | contig 10054 bp, 10 predicted proteins | sample OX2MG_FD_202534 | JGI IMG/M metagenome (GOLD analysis project Ga0307373, IMG submission 202534) | Soil microbial communities from Risofladan, Vaasa, Finland - OX-2 | ecosystem: Environmental > Terrestrial > Soil > Coastal area > Acid sulfate soil | place: Finland: Risofladan, Vaasa | collected...
ACGAAGTCCTCCAGCGCTACGTGCGCCCCGAGTCCGTAGACCTCATCTACCTCGATCCGCCCTTCAACTCCCGCCAGGATTACAACGTCCTCTTTGCCGAGAAAGACGGCACCCAATCCAGCTCGCAGATTCATGCCTTCGAGGACACCTGGGAGTGGAACATCGACGCCGTACGCTCTTATGAGCACATCGTCGAGCAGGGCGGCCGCGTCGCCGACGCCATGCGCGCCTTCCACACCTTCCTCGGCGGCAGCGACATGATGGCCTACCTAGCCATGATGGCCCCGCGCCTCGTCGAACTTCGCCGCGTCCTCAAGGAAACCGGCTCCATCTACCTCCACTGCGACCCCACCGCAAGCCACTACCTCAAAATTCTGATGGATGCCGTGTTCGGGCCGCAGATGTTTAGGAACGAAGTGATATGGAAGCGAACCAGCGCTCACGTAAATCCGAAGCGCTGGGGACCGGTACACGATGCCATCCTTTTCTACAGCAAGAATCCAAGCCACAAATGGAATCCAGTCCTCCAGGCCTACGACGACGCCCACTTAGCGGCAAAATACCGCGACGAAGACGAACGAGGCCGCTACGCACTCTCCGACCTGACAGGCGCAGGCACGCGAGGGGGCGATTCCGGGCTGCCATGGAGAGGATTTAATCCAACAGACAAAGGGCGCCATTGGGCAGTGCCAAAGGACGAGGTCGTGGCCCTTGTAGGCTTGTCGGCCTTCGAAAAGATGTCCACGCAGTCGAAGCTTGATCTCCTCGAAACGAACGGCTACATCTATTGGGCGAAACGCGGAAAGCACGGAGACCCCGGCCTACCAAGGTTCAAGCGTTACATGGAATCGGGAATGCCAATTCAGGACGTAGTTTCGGACATTTCTCCCATTAACTCCCAAGCCCAGGAGCGTCTCGGCTACCCCACGCAAAAGCCCGAAGCCCTCCTGGAACGCATCATCAAAGCCAGCTCCAACGAAGGCGATCTCGTCCTCGACCCCTTTTGCGGCTGCGGCACCACCATTCAGGTCGCCCAGCGCCTCAACCGCCGCTGGATCGGCATAGACATTACCCACCTTGCCATCGGCCTGATCAAAAAGCGCCTCGACGACGGCTTTCCCGACCACCAGCCGCCCATCCGCCAGACCTACGAAGTCATCGGCGAGCCCACCGACTATGCCGGAGCGGCAGCGCTGGCCGAGGAAGACAAATACCAGTTCCAATGGTGGGCGCTTGGCCAGGTGGGCGCGCGCCCCGCCGAGCAGCGCAAGGGTGCGGATCGCGGCATCGATGGCCGTCTCTACTTCCACGACGACGAATCCGGTAAATCCAAGCAGATCATCTTCAGCGTCAAGGCCGGCGGCGTCACCGTCTCCCAGGTCCGCGACCTGCGCGGCGTCCTCGACCGCGAGAAGGCCGAAATCGGCGTCTTCATCACCTTCGACGAGCCCACCAAACCCATGACCCGCGAAGCCGCCGACGCCGGGCTCTACACCTCAGCCGACCGCACCACTTACCCCCGCATCCAGATCCTCACCATCCAGCAGATTCTGGACGGCAAGCAGCCACAGTACCCGCGCCACCGCGCCGACGCCACCTTCAAAAAAGCCCCCCGCAGCCGCCCCGCCCCCGCCGAGAACCTAACGCTCCCGCTTTTGACCGGAGAATAGGTAGTTTAATCGTCCTGAGTTTACTGAGGAGATTCCCCGTCAATGCTATAGCTCTACCCCGCCAAGAATGTCGAAAATAGGGGCTTTCAACGCTCAGTGAACGGGGTACGATTGCCCATCACGCTAAGAGGAGGGGGAATCATGAGCACCGGGGATAGATTGCTTCTGTTCGTAGGTTTCGCAGTTACAGCGTGGTGGTTCCTAATCTATGCGCCGAGGAACCGCCGTGATCAAGTGATTGGCGAATTTCTGGAGAGCCTCGCCGAAAGCGAATTCGAATCAGCTCTCCTCTGACCGCCCGATCGTTTCGACAAACGCGCGGCTTGCCCCAATGCGTCTTCTCTGTGCCCGAATAAGCGCCTCTGACGATCGGAATCTGCGACGAATCCGATCAGACGCTCCGAAAAACCCTAGAAAGTACCGCATGCCGATTTCGAGCTCATTCTCCGATGACGACGCGATGCTCATAGTGAAGCACGTCCTTTGGACGACGCCATCCGAATTCCTAGAGACGCAGTTTGAGGATGCACTTCCCATTGCAATAATTCGTCTGCGTGGCCTTAACCGGTCCCATAAGCCGATCACAATGAGTTTTGAGGTGCCAAAAGGGGTTCTCATGAAAGCGATACGCGATTCGGCACCAGAGGATGTAAGAAAAGAAGCTGCCGAGGCATATAGAAGGCTTGTGATGGCGGCATTCGCAGAAGAGCCGAATCCGTCATTTCTTTCGGTCCATCGGTCATAAACCGTGGTACGACGCTAACCACGCGAAAGAAGGCCCTCTCATGAAACCTGGGGGGGAACCTGGGAACAGTCGGGACATTTCCACTCCGGCGGGCGGAATAGGGGCGGGGGGCAATAGGGGGGCAATAGGGGCAATAGGGGGCAATAGGGGGACAGGATACCTATTCACAGCAATTCTGCGGGTGGCCCCGAGCGGCCCTTCCCAACCTCAGTGGGGGTGGCGGGCGGCCCGGGTCTCGGCAATGACTGGGTTTCCCAGGTCTCCCGCCCTTGGAGACCTGGGAAACCACCTCAGCTCGCTGCTCCAGCGTTTTTGCTCTTGCTTTTCTTTCTGTCATTCCCGCAGGGAATCTGCTGTGCTCGCTCCCTTGTTCCCTCGTTCCCTCGTTCCCTGTTTTTCTGGTCCCTGGCTCCTGTCCTTCTACTCCCTACTCCCTACTCCCTCTTCCCTGGCTTTTGATATCCCGCCAGCTTCTCCATCAGCAGGTCGAAATCCTCGAGCTTCGAGTACTCGATGACCACCTTGCCGTGGCCGTATTTGTCCTTGATCGTCACCTTCAGCCCCAGCGCCCGCTGCAGCGCGTCCTTCACCTCGCGCACATTCGGGTCCAGGTGCTCTTCCTCCGGTTCCTTCCTTACCAGCGGCTCGGGGTTCAGAATGTTGTTCACCATACCTTCTGTATGGCGAACAGAAAGCGAAAGGTCCCACACCCGCTTCGCAATGCGATCGATGTCCGGCCGCCCCACCAGCCCCAGCAACGCTCGCGCATGCCCAAAGGTGAGCGTTCCATTCTCCACCAGGCGCTGGACTCCTGGAGGTAACCTTAACAATCTAAGGAAGTTAGTAACAGTCACACGGTCCTTGCCGGTGCGCAGCGCAATCTGGTCCTGGGTCATCCCGAACTCGCGGCTCAAGCGCTCGAACGCCCGCGCCTGCTCCATCGGGTTCAGGTCCTCCCGTTGCAGATTCTCGACGATGGTGATCTCCATCGCCTGCTCGTCGGAGACCTGCCGCAAAAGCGCCGGGACCGTCTTTTTGCCCGCCTTGATCGACGCCCGCCAGCGCCGCTCGCCCACAATAAGTTGAAAGCGCCCATTGGCCTGCGGCCGCACCAGGATCGGCTGAACCACTCCATTGGCGGTAATCGAGGCCGCCAGCTCGCCCAGGTGCTCGTCGTCGACCTTGCCGCGCGTCTGGAACGGGTTCGGGTCGATCAGCTCGACCGGGATCTCGCGGGGCTTGCCGGTTTCGGCTTCCGCAGCCGGCGGATGGGCGCCGGCCGCTGCGGCAGGGGCCGGAACGCGGGGCAAAAGGCTGTCCAGTCCCTTGCCCAGGGCCCGGCGCTTGCTTTCGGGGGTTGCAGTGCTCATCGGCTTTGGTCCTTTAAATCGTTGAACTTGCTGAAAAATGCCATTCGGAGGTCGTGCTGGTTTCAAAGTGGACTGATGGACTCCAGAATTGCGGTCGTGTGTCGTGGCTCACAATTCCTTTACGAATAAGGCCAGAACCGAACCGTGGCCGGCTCTTTTGTCGGCCGCGTTGTTCCAGCCGCCTTCCGCGCCGCGCCGCGCGGCGACTCAATTCCGTTGCGCGCCAGGAACTCGCCCGCCAGTTCAAAGTAGGCCTCGGTCCCGCGCGATCGCGGATCGTAAAGCGCGACCGGCTTGCCGTGGCTCGGAGCCTCTGCCAGCCGAACATTGCGGGGAATCACCGTCCGGTAAAGCCGCTCCTTGAAGTATTCGCGCAACGTCGCCGTCACCTGCTGCGCCAGGTTGGTGCGGTCGTCGTACATGGTCAAAAGCACCCCTTCGATGGTCACCTCGGGGTTGAACGCCGCGCGCACCCGCTCCAGGGTCGAAATCAGCTCCGTGATCCCTTCCAGCGCGAAGTACTCGGCCTGCATGGTCACGATCAGGATCTCGGCCGCCGCCAGCACGTTGAGAGTGAGCACGTCGAGCGCAGGCGGGCAGTCGAGAACAATCAGGTCGTAACGCTCGCGCACCGGTTCGAGCGCCTTGCGCAGCCTGAGTGCCCGGTCCTCGGCGCTCGCCAGCTCGATGTTGGCGCCGGTCAGGTTCTTCGAGCCTGGCAGGATCGAGAGATTCTCAATTTCCGTTGGCAGAATGACCGAAGCGGCTTCGCTCAGCCCCATCAGGACGTCGTAAACGGAATGCCGGTCGTCATCGCGGGCGATTCCCAGGCCGGAGCTGGCGTTGGCCTGCGGATCGCAGTCCACAAGGAGCACCTTCAGGCCTTCGATCGCCAGGCAGGCGGAGAGGTTGATGGCGGTCGTGGTTTTGCCCACCCCGCCCTTCTGGTTCACGACGCCCAGGATTTTCCCCATGGCTAATGAGGGTAAAGGCAGCGGCCGGGTTGGGCCAGAGCGCGAGCCTGTGGAGAATTCGAAAATGCTGTGGAAAGAAGGAGGCGCGGTGTGATCCGGATCCGTGCAAGTTGAAGGAGGGCGGGGGCTTGCGGGCGAAACGGACATTGGACGATGGAGGGCTGCAAAAAGGCTTGAAAGTGGAAAAGCCGGTCATGAATCGCGGATCGACGGCGGTCTGTTTTGGGAAATGTTCCACGTGGAACATTCTTTAAGGGTCGTGGATGGGAGGCGCTCAGAGGGGCTGAACCCGCTGAAATGTTCCACGTGGAACATTGGGAGGGGGTCTCCGGTCGCGAATGTTCCACGTGGAACATTTGCGGAAGTAGAACAGAGTGGACTCGCTCATGGTGGGCTGACGCCAGAATGTTCCACGTGGAACATTCTGGAACTGAGGAGGGAGCTGCTTCCGGAGGATTTCCGCTCAGCTCTTTTTGCCAAGAAGGAGGACGCGGGCGTCGGCCGCGGGCAAAGGCGCCGGCTGGTTCCAGGAGAAGCCGGTCCCGGCTGCGCTTTTGAGCGATTCCGTCATGGGCAGGGTGGTCAGGAGGGCGAGCCAGCCGCCGGTCGAGACGAGCGAGGCTGCGGCCTGAACCGATTCGGCCATCCGGTCGACGGCGCGCAGGATGACGCAGTCGAATTTGCGCACGATGGTTTCGGCGCGTCCAGAGAAGATTTCGACAGGAAGGGAGAGGGTGCGGACGGCTTCGCGGAGGAAGGCGGCCTTCTTCATTTGGGACTCAGCCAGGACGACGGCGATCTGCGGCCTGCAAATGGCGATTGGAAGGCCGGGGAAACCGGCGCCGGAGCCAAAATCGAGAAGGGTGGCGATCCCGATTGGAAGGGCTCGGGCGGCAGCGATCGACTCGACAAAGTGACGACGCAGGATTTCGTCCTCGGAGCGGATCGCGGTCAGGTTGATCCGCTGGTTCCAGCGCATAAGGACTTTGTGATATGCATCACATTGCATCGCAGCTTCGGAGGAGAGCGGCGGCTGGCCGGCCTCTCGGAGCAAGGCGTTGAGACGAGGGGCGATTCCGTCCAGAGGAGCAATCATGAGGAGGAGACCGGCAGAACGGCGGGCTGCTCGCTCCAGGTGGCGGCGGCCTGAACCAGGCTCGAGAAGATAGCGCGCGAAAGGGCGCTGGTGGTGACGGTCCGTTCGGGGTGCCACTGGATGCCGAGCACGAAGTGGTCGGGCGAGTTGAGCTCGACGGCTTCGATGACGCCGTCTTCAGGCGAGAGGGCAACCACGCGAAGGTTGTCGCCGACGGTTTTGAGGGCCTGATGGTGGCTGGAATTGACGGTGAGACAGGGACCGAGGGACTGAGGGACCGAGGGAACAAGGGAGGCGAGGCGCGAGTCCGGAACGATTTGGACGGAGTGAGCTTCGCTTATTGTTCGCCCAGGGGAGTGGTTGATGGCGGTCTTTCCTTGGGAAGCGAGATCCTGGATGAGGGAGCCGCCACGCCAGACGTTCAGGCTCTGCACACCGTAACATATTGATAATAGAGGCTTTTTCAGGTTGAAGGCGTCCTGAAGGAGGAGCTCGTCCACGGCGGCGCGGGCGGGGTCGGGAGGGTTGCAGGCGGGAATGCGCGCCTCGCCGTAGGTTTGCGGGTCGATGTCGGCGGGGCTGCCGGGGAGCAGGACGCCCTGGACGGAGGCGAGAAGGCGCGCGACGCGGTCGGGACGCTCGGTGAGCGGGATCACGGTGGCGGTTGCGCCGGCGGAGTGCAGGGCCTGGATGTATTGAGGGAGAGCGCGGGAGTTGTACGCCGGATCGGTGGAAGTGGGTTCCGGGATGGCGATGCGGGGAGGGTGCATTGCTAACGAGTTTAATCCGGAGGGGGGAATAGGGAATAGGGAATAGGGAGTAGGGAGTAGGGAGTAGAAGACATAAAGCAGCCTGATCTCACCTTCGACTCGCCGACAATCGCGGGCAATGGAAGGTAGCCCGGTCATCAGCCCGTTGTCGCGCCCCTTCGGGCGCGGGTTAGAGAAGGGAAAGTGGACTACCCGCCTGACGCAGATTCTAAGGCACCGGCGAAAGGCAACCGCGGATCTTTCGCTTCGCTCAAGATGACACTGTCTAGGGTTCGGTAAAACCCGCTCCCGGCCTGGCCCGGGTGGCCGCCTTCTCTCCCGGGTCCCAGCACCGGGGACCCGGGGCACCCAGCCGCCCGCCACCCCCACTGAGGTTGGGAAGGGCCGCTCGGGGCCACCCGCACTAGAATTGCTGTGAATAGGTATCATGTCACCCTATTACCCCCCCCTATTACCCCCAACGGTTACTTCTTCTTCGGGTTGCTGATCGGAACGTGCTCGCGCTCCGTCGTCCGAGGATGGGTCTGCGTATAACGCTCGGTTACAAAACGTCCTGTTACCGAGCTACGGTCAACCGGTTTGGTTGGAATGGTTTTCGCCATTCTTCACTCTCCAAGTTAGGTGGCTACGGTTTTCCCGCCGGTGGGTGCTCGTAACACCTGCCGACAGGGCCTATCTGCCGCATTCCTTGCGGAAGGCAGAAACTCCCTCAGAGTCTGAAGCTGGCCTTTCCGGTGATCCCGAACCTGACAGGGAGACAATCAGGACCGAAACCGAGGCCAGCCAATCAAACTCCTGCGAATACAACCGTCAACATCAACGGCCCGCGGCGCTCGTGGCGCAACGGGCGACGCTTGTGCAGGCAATCACAAGTGTCTTTGCCGATGAGAATAGCAAAGAAAGTCGGTGGATAACCGGGAAGAATCACGGAACTACACGGAAAAAAGCCAGAGATATTTACTGCTTTGGTTCGCTGATGGCCAGCCGGAGTGGGTTCCTAGTCTTCGGGCAATCCCAGCGGCAGAGGCAGATTTTCCGCGGCTGCGGGGCGGCTGCGGGGGGCTTTTTTAAAGGTGGCGTCGGCGCGGTGGCGCGGGTACTGCGGCTGCTTGCCGTCCAGAATCTGCTGGATGGTGAGGATCTGGATGCGGGGGTAAGTGGTGCGGTCGGCTGAGGTGTATAGGCCGGCGTCGGCGGCTTCGCGGTTCATGGGTTTGGTGGGCTCGTCGAAGGTGATGAAGACGCCGATTTCGGCTTTCTCGCGGATAGGGACCAGGACGCTACGAGTCGGCGTCATAGGCTGTTTTCTTGATACCGAAGGCGAGGACTGGAGCTCCCCCGGACGCGCGATTGTTGAGTTTCGGAATCAGTTTGCCCATGTGCGTTGTGGAGTTGCCGAAGGAGCGCCCTTTGCCCAACTCATTGAAGATGTCCTCCAGCTCGATCGCCTCGTGATGATGATTCCGACAGTAAAGCTCTCACTTCGAAGGGCGATCTTCCTTCGAGTCTGGCTTCGGCGTATTCTCTCGCCTGCTCTGCTGTGACAATCGAAGGAACCCGGCGCGCAGCGCCCTCGGTTCTCAAGCCAAGCATTCGCCCGGCCCCTTCGAAATCTTCAGGGTGTAACTCCCGACTCAAATCGCGCACTGAGACGGGACTCGACTCTGTGCGGCACGTCGGGCATCTGTCGTCGCAGGCGCATGACCACTCGTCAGTCCATTCTGTTGCGCATTCCGGGCAGAGATAACTCTTCTCAAACCATCTCACTAGAATCATTTGGGCGTCCTCCTGTGACAAATCTGTACTGACCTCGAGTTTCAAACTCTATAATGCCGGCGTCCCGAAGAACTTGGAGTTGCTGTCTGATTTTCGGTCGCACATTGCTATTCCCGGGATAGAGCTTGGCAAGGTCCGATTCGAATACATAGGCATCGCTCAGGGAGAAGTGGTCATCAGGAAGCTGACGCAAGAGGTTGAGCAGAGATGCAGCCCAGCCTCTCTTTTTCGCAGGCATTCTCGAAAGGAATTGGAGTCGTGCGAAGGCGGTCCGCGAGGCCTCTTTCGCATGAGGCTTCCCGGCGGTCACTAAGGGTATGCGGCCTTCGAGGGCGATCTTCGGCAGAATAATGTTGCAGCCCACCCACCCGGCCCTGCGGGCAGTCGGACCGAGCGCCCTTCTTTCCTGAATGCAGTCCTGAGTGATCAGGGAGTGGTGCAGGGCGGTCAGGTTTCGCACCTCCCAGGCGGAGGAGTATTCCAGAAGTAAGAAGCTGGGAATGCGGCCTTCGCGAATCGTTGTCGACATCGCTGAGAAGGCTCCATCGGCTATACGGCTCCCAAATGCGCCGCGGGTGCTCTTCAGTTCGTATCCGTGGGAGCACTGGGGGCAAGTGAAATCCTTGGTGCGTGTGTTGGCGGCTGTTTGTAAGAGGCTGTCTGACTTACAGGCCAGGCAGTAGCCGTTCCTCAAAACCCATGCTTCACTTACTACGCGAGCCCTCTGAGAGTTGCTGGTGTAGCTTGCGATCAACGACGTGTTGTCACACGAGTCGGTCAATTTATGACGTTTTCCGTGAGCAGCTTATGCTCGGGGCAACCTTCCCGGTTCTGTTCTTGAACTGCCACGGCGGGTCTGCCAAGATCGTCCGAAACTTGACCTGTCCCGCAGTTGCCAACAAATCTGCCGCTGCCACTGCTCCGGGCGGCGTTAGGTTAGGATTCGTTTTACCCACATTCACATCATGTTGGCAAACAAATGGCGAAGTCAATATGTTCAGGGGAAAAGGTGTGGATAGTTTGGTTCAAATTGGAAGTATTTACCAGATTGGACCGGTTTCCTTGAGGACGCGGCGAAGTTCGACGAGGCGCGGGGCCATCATGGCGAGATAGGCCATCATGTCGCTGCCGCCGAGGAAGGTGTGGAAGGCGCGCATGGCGTCGGCGACGCGGCCACCCTGCTCGACGATGTGCTCATAAGAGCGTACGGCGTCGATGTTCCACTCCCAGGTGTCCTCGAACGCGTGGATCTCTCCACCCCACGGACGAAGACCTGTCCGCGGGGACCCCGGTGCGAGCTGGATTGGGTGCCGTCTTTCTCGGCAAAGAGGACGTTGTAATCCTGGCGGGAGTTGAAGGGCGGATCGAGGTAGATGAGGTCTACGGACTCGGGGCGCACGTAGCGCTGGAGGACTTCGTAGTTATCGCCGTAGTAGAGCTTGTTCTTTTCCTGGGTCACGGGTTTGGAGTGAGGGTAGCACAAGGGGAGCTTGGGTGGGCGACGGCGAACCCGGGTGGGCAATGGGGTTGGGGTGGGCGTCATCGCGTCCCTACGGGACTTGGGATTTCAATTGGGCTCCGCGGTCCCCACGTTGAAACGCGGGGCTAACGAACGCTGCGCCTACGGCGCGGGGCAGAGCCAGGCGCGGAGGC
>Ga0307373_10016143_pt1 | contig 10054 bp, 8 predicted proteins | sample OX2MG_FD_202534 | JGI IMG/M metagenome (GOLD analysis project Ga0307373, IMG submission 202534) | Soil microbial communities from Risofladan, Vaasa, Finland - OX-2 | ecosystem: Environmental > Terrestrial > Soil > Coastal area > Acid sulfate soil | place: Finland: Risofladan, Vaasa | collected...
CTGCGTCCTGCCTCATGAGAAGCACGAGGCGGTAGAGGCAAGAGTCGCCGCAACAGGGGTGGAGGCGCTCGCAACCCATCTGCTGCCGAGACAATATGACACGCTGCATCGCCGCGTCGAGCCGTACCAGGCGTTCAGCTTCGTGGCGGGCATCGAAGGCGGGCTGGCGGGCGGCGTCGCCATGACCGTTCCGGCCACGATCTTCAGCCTGCTGAAGTATCACAGCCTCTGGTATGCGATGAACCTGCTGGCGGCGGGCGGTTTTGTAAGCTGGGCAAACGCCAGCGACGCCTTTCTGAGCCAGTTCCACTTGGAGGGACTGCTGGCGGCGCTGATCATTCACCTCACCATCTCCCTGCTGGTTGGATTGCTCTACGCGGCGATGCTGCCCATGTTTCCGCGCTTCCCCATCCTGACCGCCGGAGTCATGGCGCCGCTGCTGTGGACGGGGCTGGCGTATAGCGTGATGAATATCGTCAGCCCCATTCTGAACGACCGCATCGACTGGCTGTGGTTTATTCCATCCCAAGCGGCTTACGGCCTGGTGGCCGGGTTCGTGATCAACTTGCGCGAAAGGGTGCGCACGGAGGGGTTCCGCGCACTGCCCTTCGCCACACGCGCGGGGCTGCACATGAGTCGATCGCGAAGCAGACGCAAAGGCGGGGACAAAGGATGATGGGTCAACTTCGCGCTGGATTCGCTTTTGCCGGCCTCGGCTGCGTAGCCTTGGCGCTGATGGCCTGCCATGCTCCGGGCAAGCCCGGGCCTGAGCCTGAGGTGCCGCGGCCGGACCAGGTGCTCGACTTTGCCACGCTCTACCAGCAAAACTGCGCCGCGTGCCATGGTGACAACGGGCATCACGGCATTGCCGTCTCGCTGGCGAATCCCGTGTATCTCGCCCTGGCGGGGAGAGATGTCCTTGTGGCCGACACCGCCAAGGGCGGTCCCGGAAAACTGATGCCGCCGTTTGCAAGAAGCTACGGCGGAACGCTGACGGATCGGCAGATCGAGATTCTCGTGGATGGAATGGAGCGCCGATGGGGGCATCCGCGCATTCTGGCGGGGCTAAATCCGCCGCCGTATGCGGCCGCCGGCAAGGGAGATCCGGCCGCCGGGCACGCGGACTTCGACCAGTACTGCGCCCGCTGCCATGGCGCAGCCGCGCCTGCTGCGTCTGCCCCAGCAAGTGGGCAGGCGCAGCAGGCGGGCCCGCTCACCAATCCGAATTATTTGGCGCTGATCAGCGACCAGAGCCTGCGATCCACGATCATCTCGGGTATGCCGGACGAAGGCATGCCCAACTGGCGCGGGTTTGGATCGCGCCCTCTCACCGACCGCGAGGTGACCGACATCGTGGCGTGGCTGGCGACGCTGCGGCAAACCTCATCGGGGCAATCGAATGCAAAGCAACCATAGCGGCTGCGGGCATGCGCCCGAAGGAGAAGAGCGATGAGTGAACCGAACGAAGAACAGAAACGGCCCGCGCAGGATGCCGCGCCGCCAGCCGCTTCCGTGCCTGAAGTGTGGCGAGCAACCGCAAAGGAGAAAGAAGCAGCACACGCCGGCGCATCGTCGCGGCGTACCTTTCTTTTCAAGCTCGCCCTCGGGCTGAACGGCCTGGTGGGCCTGGTCTTTGCTGTGCCCATCCTCGGATTCCTGCTGGGGCCTGTGCTCAAGAAGAAGGGCAGCTACAACTCGTGGGTCAAGTTGGGGACGGTGGGCGCGTTCCCTCCTGGCGAAACGCGGCTGGCCGAGTACATCAACCCGGTCACCAGTCCTTCCGATGGCGAAACCGCAAAGACCGCCTGCTGGGTGCGCCACGCCGATGACGGATCGTTTCAGGTCTTCGCCATCAACTGCGCGCATCTCGGCTGTCCGGTGCGCTGGTTCGCGCAGTCGCAACTGTTTCTCTGCCCCTGCCACGGCGGCGCCTATTACGCCGATGGCTCCCGCGCCTCGGGTCCGCCGCTGCGCGGATTATTCGAGTATGAGCACCGCGTCGATGGAGACACGCTGATGATCTTTGCCGGCCAGTTGCCGACTCTCGCCACCGAGGCCTGCCGGGGAAAGAGCCCTCTGGTGCAGGTCGATCCGGCCACCGTGGCGCAGACAAAGCCAAGCGGCCCATCGGCCGAAAGCGACACGCGGAGGTCCTCATGGCCGGCCTGAAGCAGCGCGCAGAGCGCCTCTTTCAGTGGTTCGACCGTCGCACCGGATTGACCGAGCCGGTCGCCGAGATGGCCGCGCATCCAACGCCGGCTTCCGCCGCAAGCTGGTGGTATGTCTTCGGCAGCGCCGCCACCGTGCTGCTGGCTTTGCAGGTCATCACCGGCATTCTGCTGGCGCTCGTTTACTCGCCGAGCGCCAGCAATGCCTGGCCGAGTTTGCAGTACATTAACCACAACCTGGCCCTGGGATGGTTCCTGCGTGCCGTTCACGGCTGGGGGTCAGACTTCATGATCGCCATCGTGCTGATCCACATGACGCAGGTGTTTCTCTTCGGAGCCTACAAGTTTCCTCGCGAGCTCACCTGGATCGTTGGCGTATTTCTGTTGCTGTTCACCTTAGGCATGGCGTTTACCGGGCAGGTGTTGCGTTTTGACCAGGATGCCTATTGGGGACTGGGCATCGGCGCTTCCATCCTCAGCCGCGTTCCGCTCATCGGCGGCCCGCTCGTAAATCTGCTGCTGGGCGGGCCCATTATCGCCGGCTCAACCTTGTCGCGATTCTTCACGCTGCATGTCTTCATCATTCCTGGCCTGCTTTTGGGCTTCGTCGGCCTGCATGTTTGGATGGTGCTGCGTCTCGGCATCAACGAGTGGCCCATGCCCGGCCGCCTGGTGCGCAAAGCCGACTACGAGCGCAATTATCAGGCTCTGACCAAGGAGGCCGGCGTTCCTTTTGTTCCCGATGCGGCGTGGAAGGACGCTGTCTTTGCCGCGGCGATCATCCTCGCGGTCATGGCTTGCGCGTTCTTCTTTGGCCCCTTCGGCCCCACCGGCACACCCGATCCCACGATCATCCAGACCGCTCCCAAGCCGGACTTCCCTTTCCTCTGGATCTTCGCCATCCTGGCCTATCTGCCTCCCGGACTTGAGACGCCGGTCCTACTGATTGCGCCCATTCTGATTGTCGGCGGCCTGTTGCTGTTGCCGCTGGTTGCTGGCGAGGGAGAAAAGCACTGGTCCCGCCGGCCCGTGGCCGTCCTCATGGTCACCACCATAGCGTTGGCGCTGGCCATCTTCACCCGCTTGGGCACACACACGCCCTGGAGCCCCATCATGGACGCATGGTCCAGTGATCCGGTGCCCGCCGAGTACATCGTGCACCGGACGCCGCTCGAACGGCGCGGCGCTCTGGTGTTTCAGGAAAAGCAGTGCCGCGACTGCCACTCGCTCGATGGCGTAGGAGGCATGCGCGGCCCGGCGCTCGATGCCGTCGCGGCGCGAATGACGGAAGACCAGATCATCCGCCAGGTATTGCAAGGCGGCGGCAATATGCCCGCCTACGGCAAAGCCTTGAGCCCCGCTGAAACCGAATCTCTTACCCGTTTCCTGATGACCCTGCGCGGTCCCGGACTTCGTCCCGCTATCGATGCCTCGCAGGGCCTGCAACCGCAAAATGGTTCTCACCCGGTGGTCCCGGCCACCAACGCTCCGTCCAAGCCATGAACACCTCCGCGGCCATGCAGGCGATTCTCGACGATTGGTCCCTGCCGCTGCCTCTGACCTTCAGCATCGCGGCCTTCGCCCTTGTGTATCTGGTGGGATGGTTCCGCATCCGGCGCACGCGCCCGCGGCAGTTTCCCGTGTGGCGCCTGTACAGCTTCGAAGCCGGCATGTTCGTGCTTTGGTTCGCCATCGGCTCGCCCATGGACGGACTGGCCGATGCCCTCCTCAGCGCACACATGGTGGAGCACATGCTGCTGATGTCGGCCGTGCCGCCTCTGGTGCTGCTGGGGGCGCCCGTGGTTCCTCTGCTGCGCGGCCTGCCGTTGTGGGTGAGACGAGCGATCGTAGGGCCGCTGATGCGCTTAACATGGCTGCGGCATTGTTTCAGTTTCCTGCTGCGGCCCGTCCCCGCGTGGCTGGCCATGAACGTCACGTTCCTGGCGTGGCACGTCCCCGCCGCCTACGATTTCGCTCTAGAGAACGAGACTTGGCACGACATTGAGCATCTCTGCTTTCTCATGACCTCGCTGCTCTTCTGGTGGTGTTTGCTGCGTCCCTGGCCGGCAAAGAAGCTCACGTCGCGTTGGTTCATCCTGCCCTATCTGATCACCGCCGACTTCGTGAATACGGCGCTCTCCGCCTTCCTCGCCTTTTGCGGCCGGCCGGTCTACAGCTATTACCTCACCCATCCCAATCCCTTCGGCGTTTCGCAGGTCAGCGATCAGATGCTCGGCGCAGTCATCATGTGGATCTTCGGATCCATGGCCTTTCTCGTCCCGGCCATGGTAATTACGATGCAACTGCTGAGCAGCCAATCGGCAAAGTCCGGCGGCGGCGCCCACGCTCGGGCAGCGCACACATCTGTGAGCAACTGACGCCGCAAGGAGTGCGCCTTCTCTCCCACTCGGCAAGCCCATTTGTTCGCTGTTCTGCCGATCGGCGAGCGGCGGGCCTTCCTACCAATGAACATCGGTTGGAAGGCCCGCGACGCATTCGTCAGCGTCCGGCCATCTCTAGCTCACGTTCCTCCACGGCCTGACCGTGCGATGCCTCACCCGAGACGGGTTCCTGCTTGCTATAGGAGTGCCCGGTCAGCAGTCCCAGCACGAACCAAGCCAGCAGCGCGGCCCCGATCGAAAACACCACGTCTCCGGGAACCCGCATCCAGCGCAGCGTCTGCATCGTGTTCGTTTGCAGAAACTCCGCCGAGCGCGCGTACCACGTTCCGTGTCCGATGGAGGCCCACGCCTGCATCAGCCCCACGGGCAACATGCTGAGCACGACCATGAAGACCAGCCCAAGATTGAGGAGCCAGAAGGAGGCTTTCAGCGCGCCTTCTTTCCACGGCCGGCCCGGCTTTAGCACGCGCAGGCAGAAGAGCGTCAGCCCCAGCCCCAACATGCCGTAGACACCGAAGAGAGCGGTGTGGCCGTGCACGGGAGTCAGGTTCAGCCCTTGCATGTAGTAGAGCGCGATGGGCGGGTTGATGAGGAAGCCGAACAGCCCCGCGCCCACCAGGTTCCAGAACGCGACGGCCACAAAGAAGTAGATCGGCCACTTGTAGTCAGCGATCCAGCGCGCTTTCTCAGTGGGACGAGCCAGCCGCAGATTCTCCCATGCCTCATAGCCGATGAGAGTCAGAGGCACCACCTCCAGCGCGCTGAAGACCGCGCCCAGAGCGATGACTGCGGCTCCCGAACCAGCAAAGTACAGGTGATGGAATGTACCGATAATCCCGCCGGAGAGAAAGATCGTCGTTGAGAACAGCACGGAGCGAGTGGCGCTGCGAATCTCCAGCAGCTTGAGCCGCGTGAACAGGAATGCGATCACAACTGTAGCGAAGACCTCGAAGAACCCTTCAACCCAAAGGTGAACCACCCACCAGCGCCAGTATTCCGCCGTCACCAGATTGCTCCGCTGCCCATACATCAGCCCCGCCGCGTAGAACAGCGGAATGGCGATGCTGGAGATGAGGAACAGCGAAAGCAGCGACCGGTCTTCACTCTTGCGCATCAGCGCAGGCTTGAGGGCGCGGACCATAAGCACCAGCCACAGCACCAGCCCGACAAACAGCAGGATCTGCCAGAAGCGTCCCAGGTCCACATACTCGAATCCCTGACTGCCGAACCAGAACCAGTCATTGCCGAGCTTCTGCTGAATGCCCAGCCATTCGCCGGCCATCGATCCGCCCACCACCAGAACCAGCGCACCGAAAAGCAAGTTTACGCCCAGGCGTTGATACTTCGGCTCGTGCCCGCTGATCGCCGGTCCTACATACAGTCCGGTGGCCAGCCACGACGTCGCAATCCAGAAGATGGCCAGTTGCAAGTGCCAAGTGCGAGTAATAGCGTAGGGAAGGTATTTATCGAGTGGGAAGCCGTAGAAACCCTGCCCCTCCACTCCGTAGTGAGCCGTGATGATGCCCATCAGGATCTGCACCGCCCAGAGAGCCATCACCACAATGAAGTACTTGATGGTCGCGCGCTGTGACGGCGTCGGCTTCGCCCCAAGAAACGGATCGCTCGCCGGATAAGGCCCGTGCACGGTCGCCTTCTCCTGCGCGGAGTACCACCACACCAGCCCGCCGATGCCCGCCAGCAGCAAGACGAAGCTCACCACGCTCCACAAGACTGCTCCCGTAGTAGGCTCGTTGGCGATCAGCGGCTCATGCGGCCAGTTATTCGTGTAGGTCACCGCCGATCCGGGACGATCCGTGCCCGCTGCCCAGGCAGTCCACCAAAAGAAAGCAGCGAGCTCCTTTTGCTTTACCGGATTGGTGAGTGCCCCAGGCGGAATGGCGTAATCCTTGCGGCCGTTGGCGAAGATGCCAGCATAGTACGCGGCAAGTTGCTGGAAAGCGGCGGCGCGATCGCCGTCGATGGTGACGCGGTTCGTAGCCGCATCGTAGGTATTGGTGCGCTCCTCGCGAATCAGGCGGGCCTTAAGAACAGCCTGCTGGTCGAAGTTGAGTGCCGCAAAGTTGGCGGCTCCGTCACGGTGGGCCCAGCGGTCGAGCAGAATTTTGGACTCGCGGTGCAGCCAGTCCGCGCTCCAGTCGGGAGCAACATACGCGCCGTGCCCCCACACCGTGCCGATCTCCTGCCCGCCGATGGACTGCCACACGCCTTGCCCGTCGGTGATGAAACTACCTGTGAAGAGGAGTTGACCGTCTGTCGTGTAGACATTCGGAAGGGGAGGAGCCTGGCTGATCATCTTCCGTCCCACTCCCCCGAGGACGGCGAACGATGCTATGACAACGACGGCGAGTGCCATCCAATAACGCTTATATGACATTTGATTTTTCCTCGATTCGCAGTACATGATGCCCAAGACATTCTTCTATTCGCCACAGTACGGCGTGAACGAACGCAATGCGCGGACTTTAGTCACATCGTGCCGCTATGCGGACAGCGATGCGCTGTCAAGCGTGAAGAGGCTCCAGTTTGCTTTTGGTTTGAGCGCTTGCCGATTCTCCCAGGATCACCGTGAGCGCCATATTGAGACCGAATACCAGCACCGCGCTCAGTTCGATCACGCCGGAGATAGGCAAGATCTTCCAGGCAAAGTGCAGGATGCCCTCATATGCAAGCGGCTCTGAAAGGACGCGCAGCGTGCAGCCCGTGTGCAAGAGAAGCAGGCTGAGCAGCATCAGGCGCTTGCTGAACAGTGCGCGCACTCCCGTAAAGTGCGGCAGAATGCGCGGCCCGATGGCAAAGACCATGGCCGCCGCGAAACCAACCGTCAGCGCATGGCGCGATGCTCCCCAGATGCCGCCGTACACATCGGCCTTTGCCGCCCAGATGCCCAGGCAGCCGGCAATCACCAGCCATGCATATGGAAGGCGAGCGAAGATCGTGAAGCTGGGATGTATGCCCTGCACCTTGGCCGCTCCCAGCGGGCGCCGCAGCAGTTGCAGAGCCGGGACAATGACAACCGCGCTCAGCGCCAACAGCACCGTGGCAGCGCCCGTCCAGCCGGCGACGCCACAGAAAATCCCAAGCAGATCCAGCGCCAACGCAATCTGCACCAGATGCGCATTCGGCCTGGGAATAGCGAGAAATGAATGCAGCCAGCGCGCCGAGAATCCCCACACGAACGGCGCAAGAAAGCCCCATCCGAGCAGCACCAGAAAGCGCTGATCGAGCGCGTGGGGGAAAGAGATTCCGGTGCCGGCGATGGCAAGACGCAGGCACTCGACGAAATTGAAGATCATGGCCGCGGTGAGTCCCGCCGTTCCCACCAGCACTGTGATCATCCATATTTCCACCTTCGGCTTTGGCGCCGTGGGCTGCGCCGGTTCGGGAAGTTTGTGGCGCGCGGCCGCGCTGAGAAAGAGCGCCATGGCGATGAGTTCCATGCCGGCTGAGACCGGCAGCAGAATCCTCCAGTGCCAGCCATAGATGTTGCCGATCCAGCGGAGTCCCACGCCCAGAGTCCAAAGAACGAAACAGGTAAGAGGCAGCCTGACTACGGACCGTCCCTTTCCCGGCTGCGAGTAAAAGCCGATGCCGAGGATAAAACTTCCGATCCAGCCGAACATCTGCGCGTGTCCGTGGCCCTGAATCCACGCGGCGGGAAGTGCCGCCAAGCCATGCCCGGCGCTGATCGCCATCAGATTCGAAAATCCCAGCAGGGTTCCCGGCAGCGTCATAAAGAACAGGCCGCTGAGAATCCATGCGCGCAGCATCAGGCTCTTTTGCCGCTCGCGGACCAGGATCGAGCGAGTGGCTGTGTCAGCTATGCGATAGGGTTCGGGCTTGCCAAGAGCGGACGTACTCATAGTTGCCTCCTGCTTTCGAGTTCTGCCTCCAGGCTCAAGGCGCGCGGAAAGAGAATGCCCTCTTCCAGATGCTTATGCTGGCGCAGATCCTCGACCAATCCGCGCAGGCCCCCCAGCAGCGCGCGATGTGTGGCGCAAGCCTGCTTCGGTGGATCGAAGCCATTCGTGTGGCGGCGCAATTCATCCATCGTGCGGGCGCCTGCTTCGTGGTCCTGTTTCATTCTGGCGATCGGTTCGCTCAGCGAGCGAAAACAGGCATGTTCGGCCGGATAGCAAACGATCGAATCCTCTTCCAAACGCGCGATGAAGGGAAAGAGCACCTGCTCCTCTCTCCCGATGTGCTCCAGCATGTGCATGCGCAAATGCTCCATGAGGTGCGCCAATGGCGCGAATTCCCCCTCGCGGCCGGCGTGCTTCCCGGCGAGCTTCGCTGCCATGCGCGCCAAGGCGGGAAGATCCTCCCGTATGCGCCGGTGATGCACGCGCACGATGCGCTGGATCACTTGCGTGAGCGTCAGTCCGGACGGATCGCTCCCGCCGCTCCCGGAAGTTTGAAGCTCCGCCAGCTTCTCCTGCAATTGCTCCGTGGAGAGGCTGAGTGCGGCACACGCTTCGGTGAGCGACTTCTCGCCCATCGCGCAGAGATCGATTCCGAACCGTTCAAAGATGGGGACAGCCGCTGGATGATCTGCGGCTATCTCACGAAGGGGTTGGTTGGCAGTGGTCATGGGGTATGCTCCACCACCAACCTAGGCGCAGCGGCAACGCGCGGCAGTAACTTTTGTCACCGCGAAGGAAAAATCACGCAGAAACTTCCAGCAGCGCTGCCAGCCCGTCCATGTCTTTCACCACAACCTGCCGCGCATCCACTTCCAGCAGGCCTTCCGCTTGCAGACGCATCAGATTGCGCGAGATCAGCTCGCGCACGGTTCCAAGCTGATTAGCCATCTCCTGATGACTCCCGGGCAGCCGGAACTCCACCCCGCGCGCCGTCTTCTTCCCCTCGGTCTGAGCCAGCTTGAGCAGCGTTGAGGCGAGCCTTTGCCGGATCGTGCTAAACGAAAGCTCTTCAATAATGCCCACCAGCCGCCGCAACCGCGCGCCTACCACCGCCAACATCTTGAGCGCCACCTCTGGATGCTCCATGCAGAAAGCATGGAAATCGCGGCGCGAGATATACGCGATTTCGGTGTCTTCCAGCGCCACCACCGAGGCCGGATACGGGCCGCCGTCGAAGACCGGCAGCTCAGCCACGGAGCCGCCCGGTCCTTCCACCGCAAGCACCTGTTCGCGCCCGCTCATCGACGTTTTGAAGATGCGCACCTTGCCGCGCGAAACTATGTGCAGGCCATTGCACGGCTCGCCCTCTGAAAACAGCAACTCCCCGGTACTGAACAGCTTGCGCACAGTGCGGCCGGCCAGCAATTGCAGCTCTTGCGGGGAAAGGCTCGACAACAGCGCGGTCTTTTGCAGGACGGAGGCAAGATCGATGCGTTCGGCGCTCACGACCGAATTCTACCAGCGCGACTTAAGTCACTGCACAGAAAAGGCGAGGCGCGGTCTGATGAAAGGCATGAACCCGCTGATCAACACCGTTGACTTT
>Ga0307373_10016145_pt1 | contig 10053 bp, 14 predicted proteins | sample OX2MG_FD_202534 | JGI IMG/M metagenome (GOLD analysis project Ga0307373, IMG submission 202534) | Soil microbial communities from Risofladan, Vaasa, Finland - OX-2 | ecosystem: Environmental > Terrestrial > Soil > Coastal area > Acid sulfate soil | place: Finland: Risofladan, Vaasa | collected...
TCCCTGGCGCCCGACAGCTTCGTCGTGCGCGACCAGGCCGGTGGCGGCGAGGTGGTGGCGCATGTCCTCGTCCGCGGGGCTCGCAGCCGGGCGCGGCGGGGCGCATGAACCCCTGGCTCGCCGCCGTCATCGCCCTCGTGCCGCCCTTCGCGCTCGGCATGGTCATGTGCGCCCGCGGCGCCCTGGGCCGGCGGGCGGCGGCGGCGCAGCTCGCCGGCTCGATCGGCGTCGTCATGCTCGTCTGCATGACCTTCGCCTTCGGCCAGGCCTCCTCGATCGAGCTGCCCCTGACGCTGGCGCTGCTCGGACTTCCAGCGGCCCTGGTCCTGGCCCTCTTCGTGGAGCGCTGGCTTTGAGCGCCGTCGCCGTCCCTGCCCTGCTGGGCGTCGCCGTGGCGGCGGCCTGGCTGGCGGCGCTGGGCTTCGTGCGCCTGGAGCGGGCGCTCGACCGGCTGCATTGCGCCACCTTCGTCAACACCGTGGCCGGCCCGGCGCTGGCGCTGGCGGTGATCTTCCAGGAAGGCGCCACCAGCCGCGCCTGGATCACCGCGGCCCTCGTCGTCGCGGCCTGCGCCATCGGGGCGGCCGCCAGCCACGCGCTCGGGCGGGCGCTCGTCCTGCGCGACGGCGAGGGAGCATGAGGGTGCTCGTCGCCCTGATGCTGGCGCTGACCCTGGCCGCAGGCCTCGGCGTGGTGCTGTCGCGCGATCCGCGCCGCCAGGTGCTGGCCATGGCCGCCAACGGCCTGGTGCTGGCGCTGCTCTTCTTCGCCCTGCAGGCGCCCGACGTGGCGCTCTCGGAGCTGACGGTGGGGACGGCCGCCACGCCGCTGCTGTTCCTGGTGGCGCTGGCGGCGGTGCGCATGAACCGGCCGCGCAAATGAGCCCCAGGACCCGCGTGGCGCTGATGGCCCTGGTGGGCGCCTGCCTGGCGCCGGCGGTCTGGAGCATCGCCGCCGCCTTGCCGCCGTTCGGAGCGCCGACAGGCGCCTACGGCCCCACGGTCAACGCTCTGGGGCCGCCGCTGCGGCACGTTTCCAACATGGTCAGCGCCGTGAACTTCGACTTCCGCGGCGTCGACACCCTGGGCGAGGAGTTCATGCTGCTGGGCGCCGTCACCGGCGCGGTGCTGCTGCTGCGCGGCGCCCGCGGCGAGGATCTGGCCGACGCGGCCGGGCGCGTCGCCGGCCGGCGCGTCGAGCCGCGATCGTCGGCCGTCGTGCTCGTCTGCCACCTGCTCGGCCCGGCGATCCTGGTCCTGGGCCTCTACATGGCGCTGCACGCCACGGTGACGCCGGGCGGCGGCTTCCAGGGCGGGGTGGTGATCGCCTCCGGCTTCCTGCTCGTCTATCTCGGCGAAGGCTATCGCCCCTGGCGCGCCCTGGTCCGCTCCAGGGCGCTGGCGGTGGCCGAGGGCGGCGGCGCCCTCGTGTTCGCCCTGGCCGGCTTCTGGCCGATGCTCTGCGGCCAGCCCTACTTCGCCAACGTCCTGCCGCTGGGCGTCTTCAGGGACATGCTCAGCGGCGGCCTCATGCTGGTGGAGAACGCCGGCGTCGCCCTGGCGGTGACCGGCGGCTTCGCCATCCTGTTCCTCGAGTTCCTGGAGGAGACGCGCGCGCCCCGTCCACGCGACGAGCCCGGGTCCGGGGGTGGTGCATGAGCGCCGCTCCCTGGCTGGTGGCGGCGCTGCTTTTCGCCGCGGGCGTCTTCGGCATCGTCACCAGCCGCAACTTCATCCATCTGGTCGGCTGCCTCTCGGTCTGCCAGTCCTCCACCTACGTGCTCCTGCTCGGCGTCGGCTACCGCTGGGGCGCGGTCGCGCCGGTGTTCTACGACCACCCGCCCGGGACGCCGGCCGTCGATCCGGTGGTCCAGGCGCTGGTGCTCACCGACATCGTCGTCGGCGCCACCGTCACGGCGCTGCTGCTGGCGATGGCCGTGCGGGTGCACGACAAGACCGGCACGCTCGATCCGCAGGCGCTGGCGCCGTTCCCGGACCGGCGGCGTTGACGCCGGTCGCGAGCCTCGCGCCGCTGACCGTGGCAGGACCGCTCGCGGTCGCCGCGGCCATGCTGGCGCTGGCGCACGCCCTGCCCCGCTACGTCCCGGACGTGATCGCCATCCTCACCGCCCTCGGCGTCGCGGCGATCTGCGCCGTGCTGGCCCGGCACGCCCTGGAGCACGGCGCCCTCGTCTACTGGTTCGGCGGCTGGAGGCCGCTCGGCGGCGTCGTGCTCGGCATCGGCTTCGGCGTCGATCCGGCGAGCGCGGCGATCGCCAGCTTCATCGGCCTGCTCTTCGCCGCCAGCCTCGTCTTCGCCTGGGGCTATTTCGACGAGGTGCATGCGCACTTCCACGTGCTGATGCTGCTGTTCCTGGCGGCCATGGTCGGGTTCTGCCTGACGAGGGACCTCTTCGACCTCTTCGTCTGGTTCGAGGTGATGAGCGTGGCGGCCTTCGCGCTCACCGCCTATCAGCTCGAGGCGCCCTCCCTCGCCGGCGCCCTGAACTTCACCGTCACCAACAGCCTCGCCAGTTTCATGATGCTGGGCGGCGTCGGCCTCGTCTACGCCCGCGCCGGCGTGCTGGATTTCCAGGCGCACGGCCAGGCGGTGGCGCGGGCCGGCCACGACCCGGTGATCGCGGGCGCCTTCTGCCTGCTGGCGGCGGCGCTGATGATCAAGGGCGCCACGGCGCCGTTTCACTTCTGGCTCTCCGACGCCCACGCGGTGGCGCCGAGCCCGGTCTCGGTGATCTTCTCGGGGGCCATGGTCGCCTCGGCGCTGTTCGTGCTGGCCAAGCTCGGCCTGCAGGTCTTCGCCGGCTCGGCCGACGCCCGGGCGCTGATGCGCGGCCTCTTCGTCGGGCTGGGCGCCGTCAGCGCCGTCGCCGGGGGCCTGATGGCCTGGCGCCAGCGCCACCTGAAGCGGATGCTGGCCTTTTCCACCATCGCGCACCTCGGCGTCATGCTGATGGGCCTGGCGAGCCTCACCGCGACCGGCGTCGCGGGGCTGGTGGTCTATTTCGTCGGCCACGGCCTCGTCAAAGGCGCGCTCTTCATGCTGGCCGGCGTGCTGCTCGCCACCGGCCAGAGCATCGACGAACTGCGGCTGAGGGGGCGCGGTCGCGGCCAGTGGGCCACGGGCCTGGCGATGGCGCTGGCCGGCATTCTCCTCGGCGGCGCGCCCTGGGGCGTCCTCGACACCGGGACCGATCTCGTGCATGCCGCCGCCGGCGGGCTCGCCCGGCCCTGGATCGCAGCGGCGATCGTGCTCGGCGCGGGCCTGACCGGGGCGGCGGTGCTCAGGGCCTGCGGACGCATCTTCCTCGGTCTGGGCCCGCAAGCCGGCGAAGAGGCGCACTCGCCCACCGACGAGGAGACGGAGCGGGCCGACCGGCCGCTGTGGCTGATGCTGGCGCCCTGCCTGCTGCTGCTCGCGCTGGCGCTGCTGCCCGCCGAGGCCGCCCGCGGCCTCGTCGCCCGCGCCGTCGCCATGCTGGCCGACCCCTCCGCCATCCCGGCGCGCGTCCCCGCCCTGGGCAGGACCTCCGCCGCCCTCGGCTGGGCCTCGACCGCCCTCAGCCTCTCGATCGCCGCGTTCGCCCTCTGGCGCGAGCGCCTGCCGCGGTTGCTGACCGGCGTCGCGGACCGCGCGACGCGGCCGCTGTTCGGGGTGCTGAAGACGCCCCACAGCGGCCTCGTCGGCGACTACGTGGCCTGGATCGGCGTCGGGCTGGCGGCCTTTTCCATCGCGCTGGCGCTGCGGTGACGCACCTCCCGCATGGGCTCGCCCGAAAAAAACATCGCCGCCCGGAACCAATGCTTCCCGGCGCCGTTTCTGGCTTGCGGAGGCGGCGACGCCCCCCCGACTTGAGGCTGGCGGATGCCAGCCAGCCGTCTCCGCACCCCTCTTCTCGACGATGCAGACTGAGGGCGGCCGGCAAGCAAATCCGGGCCGCCCTCTCTTTGCGCGGGCGCGCGCAAATCGGAACTTCAGCGGTGCGTGGACTCCGGCATTGATGCGGCCTCTCCTTGCGCGGGCGCGCGCAAATCGGAACCGCCCCGGCCAGCCCCCGTTCTTTCTGGAAGAACCGAAGCAAATTACGGGAGAAGGCGCATGGCCGAAGATCGCGCGGGGGGGGCCGAGCCGGGCAATCTGCACTCCGCCTATCGCGCCGGCCGCGACGACGAGCGGGCGCGGCTCGCCAAGGCGCCGGTCGACACCCGCGACCGGCGCTGGCGCGATGTCTACGAGCGCGGCCGCCGCGACGAACGCGCCCGGCGCAGGGGCGCGCCGCTGCTCACCCTGCTGCTGGTGCTGGTCGCCGCGATCGGCGGGGCGTTCATCTATCTGGCGGTGCGCGAAGGCTCGTTCGCCCGTGGCGGCCAGGTCGTCGACCGGGGCCTCGGCCAGGCGGCCCAGCAGGCAAGTCCCGCCATCGGCAGCGCCGGACAGAGCCTGGAGAACGCCGGCCGCTCGCTGAAGCAGTCCGCGTCCGGGCTCGGCCAGTCCTGACCGACCCCGCGCCCAGGGGATTCGCCGGGCTCGGCCTGCGCACGGCCGAGGTGGTGGTCAACCCGGCCTCCACGCGCGCCGGCTGGGCGGGCGCGGCGGAGGCGGCCGGCGCCATCCTCGCCGAGCACGGGCTCGCCGCCCGGCTCTCCTGCGCCGAGGGACCGGCCATCGAGGCGGCCCTGGCCGACGCGGTGGCGCGGGCGCCCGACCTGGTGGTGGTGATCGCCGGCGACGGCACCGCGCGCGCCGCCGCCACCTTGTGCGGACCCGACGGGCCGCTGCTGGCGCCGCTGCCCGGCGGCACGCTCAACGTGCTGCCGCGGGCGCTCTACGGCGCCGGCGACTGGCGCGCCAGCCTGCGCCGCATCGCGCTCGAAGGCGAGGTTCTGGAGGTCCCCGGCGGCGAGATCGCCGGCCAGCGCTTCTACGTCGCCGCCGTGCTGGGCGCGCCGGCGCTCTGGGCCGAGGCGCGCGAGGCGGCGAGGCACGCCAGACCCAGGCTGGCGTGGCGGCGCGCCCGCAACGCGGCGCGGCGCGCGTTCACCGGACGACTGCGCTATGCTGCGGCCGGTCAACCGCCCGAACGCGCCTGGGCGCTGTGCGTGATCTGCCCGATGATCTCCAAGGCCCTCGCCAACGAGACCCAGGCGCTGGAGATCGCGGCCATGGATCCGGCCGGCGCCATCGACGGATTCAGGCTGGCGGCGCATGCCGTCGTCGGCGAATGGCGCGCCGACCGCGCCGTGACCTGCCGGTCCTGCTGCGAAGCGCTGGTCTGGGCGAGCGGGCGCATCCCGGCCATCCTCGACGGCGAGCCGACCCGGCTCGGGCGCGCCGCCGAGGTGCGCTTCCGGCCCCGCGCCTTCCGCGCCCTGGCGCTGGCGACCCCATGACGCTGATCGCGCAGCTCTCCGACCTTCACTTCGGCAGCGAGAACCGGCCGGCGCTGGAGGGGGCGCTGGAGCGCCTGGGCGCCGAGCCTCCGGAGCTGGCGGTGTTCGCCGGGGATCTGACGATGCGGGGGCGCCGCGCCGAATTCGAAGCCGCGCGCCGCTTTTTGGGGCGGCTCTCCTCGGCCTGCCTGGTCACGCCGGGCAACCACGACGCGCCCTATACGCCGGCGCGCATGGGCGCCGCGTTCGGGCGCTACGAGCGCAGCATCGGTCCGGCCGCCGGCCAGGCGTTCGCCTCGCCGCAGCTCGCCGCCGTCGCCATCAACACCGCCCGCGGCGCCCAGTGGCGGCTCGACTGGTCGAAGGGCGCGATCACCCGGCCGCAGGCGCGCCTGGCGCTGGAGCTGCTGGCGGATGCGCCGGCGGCGGCGCTGCGGGTGGTGGTCTGCCATCATCCGCTGGTGGAGATGATCGCCGGGCCGATGAGCGGGCGCGTCCACGGCGGCGAGGCCGCGGCGAGGCTGTTCGCCGACGGCCGCATCGACCTCGTCCTCACCGGCCACGTGCATGCCCCGTTCGCCTTCCCGATGCCCTATGCGGACGGGCTGACCTATGCGGTGGGCGCCGGAACCCTCTCGCATCGCGAGCGCGGGGCGCCGCCGGGGTTCAACCTGATCGAGGCCGACGCCGACGCCGTCCACATCCAGGCGCTCGGCTGGACGGGCGCCAGCTTCGAGCCCTGGCGCGCCTGGTCGCTGCAGCGACGCGCGCCATGCGCGGCGACGCAAGCTGGCCGGCCGCTTCAGCCAATCTGAAACGGAAGCCGCCTCCGACGCCCGGCGCCGCCGCGCCGAGCGCCTCCTCCCCCGTTGCACGGGTGAGGAGGAAGGTCGCTTCATCCTTCCCGCTTGCGGGGGACCGCTTCGATTCGGGTGAAGCGGGCGACTAGGGCGCCCGGCCCCGACCGCGCACCAGGTGCATGATCAGCGAGATCACGAAGAGCACGATGAAGATGTAGAAGAACAGTTTGGCGAGGCCGATGGCCGCGCCGACGATGGCCGAAAAGCCGAGGACGCCGGCGGCGAGGGCGATCACCAGGAAGAGGAAGGCCCAGCCCAGCATGGATCACGCCGGCGCCGGGTGGCGCCAGGGAGCGCGGCGGCCCTGCGCGGCCTGGAACTGCTCGGCGGCGAAATCCCAGTTGGCGAGGTTGTCGAACCAGCCGGCGAGGAAGCCTTCCCGGTCGTTCTGGTGATCGAGATAATAGGCGTGCTCCCAGAGGTCGCAGACGAGCAGCGGGACCATGCCCTGGCGGGTCAGGGGGTCGTCGGCGTCGTGGGTGGCGAAGATCTTCAGGTCGAGGTTCTGCGCCGCCAGCCACACCCAGCCGGAGCCGAAATGGCCGCTCCCCTCCCTGACGAACTCCTCCTTCAGCCTGGCCGGCTCGCCGAAGGAGCGCCCGATGGCGTCGGCGAGTTCGCCGGTCGGCCCGGAACCGTCGGCGGACATGCACTGCCAGAAGAAGGCGTGGTTCCAGGCCTGGGCGGCGTTGTCGAAGAGCTTGATCTTCTCGGGCGAGGTCTCGGCGCCCTTCACCACGCTCTCCAGCGCCGCCGGCCGCTCCCCCGCCTCAAGGAGCAGCTTGTTGGTCGTCTCCACGTACTTGCCGTGGTGCTTGTCGTGGTGGAACTCCATGGTCTCGGCTGAGATCACCGGCTCGAGGGCGTCATAGTCGTAAGGCAGGTCGGGGAGCTTGAACATCGGCGGGGCGCCTCTTTCGTCGCTGCAGGCCCCCGCATCCTCAACCCCTAGCGCGCGGGCGGGTTGCGTCCTTCGACGAAGGCCCGGATCGCGGCGCCGAGGTATTTCGGATTGCGCACGGCCAGCAGGCCGGCGGCGAGGGCGCCGGCGATGGCCAGCACCGGCTGTTCGCGCAGGAACTCCACGGCGCGCTCGACGAGGCGCTGCGGCTCGGCGCCCTTGCGCCGGCGCGCCCTGCCCCGGCCCAGGCCCATCAGCGCCAGGCCGATGACGCCGATGAGCAGCGCCCCGGCGAGGCACACGAGGGCGGCCGCGCCGGCCGTACCGACTTCGGGGCTGAGAACCGCGAAGAGGGCGAAGGCGGCGGCGACGACGCACACGCCCGCGCTGACCGCCAGCGCCGAGATCGCCCCCAGGACGAAGAGTAGCCGCCGCAGGTTCACTTGCCGCTGCGGTTGGCCAGCAGCAGGCCCAGCAACAGCCCGACGCCCAGCCCGGCCAGGGTGGCCGTCACCGGGCGCTCCTTGACGCGCGCGACGACGTACCTTTGCGCCTCGTCGAACTGTTCGCCGGCGCTGTCGCGATACGACTGGGTCTGCACCTTCAGCGCCTCGACGCCTTCGCGCAGAGCCTTCTCGACGCGCCGGCTGGCGTCGTTGAGGCTGCGTTCGGCCAGGCCCAGGGCGTCGGCGAAGCTCCTCTGTCCGGTGTCGAGCGCGGCCCTGGCGGCGCTCCTGGCCGAGGCCTTAGCCTCGGCGGCCTCTTCGACGGCGTCGGTCATGGTCTCGGCTGACATGGTCATTCTCCGGCATTGCCAAAAGGTCCACGCAGATCGCGCAGCCGCTGGACTTGCCCGTCAACGCCGGCTGCGCGGGGCAAGTTCCGGCCACGCCCTACTAACGGGGCAATATAAACACGAGCTCGCCGTTGCGCGAATCGCGCCCTCGCGTTCGTGGCGTCACGCCAATTTCATCGCCTGCCGCGCCAAGGCGCCCTATGGTCGCGGCCATGGACGAAGGCTTCCAGCCGCATCCGAACCCTCCCGACCGGCGCACGAACGAGCCAGAGCGCGCCAGGCTTGCGCTCGCCGCCGCGCGCATGGGCGAGTTCGAGTGGGACGCGCAAGGCGCCGTGCTCACCGTCAGCGAGCGCATGGCCGAGATCACCGGCCTGGCGGCGGGTGCAACGCCCGGCGAGGCCGGCGCGGGCTGGTTCCGCAACCTGCATCCCGATGACGAGCCGGCGGCGCGGCGCGCGGCGGACCAGGGCCTGGCGCGCGACGGGCGCTGCGAACTCGAATACCGGATGATCCGGCCCGACGATGGCCGAACCGTGTGGATCCACTGCGCCGCCATGGCCCTGCCGGGCGCCGGCGGCCAGGCGCGGCGGATCATCGGCGTCGTGCGGGACGTCAGCGAGCGCAAGGCCCAGGAGAACGCCCGCGAGGCGCTGGTGGCCGAGCTCGATCACCGGGTCAAGAACGTGCTGGCTTCGGTGCAGTCGCTGGCGGCCCAGTCGGCGCGCAAGACCACCTCGCTCGACGCGTTCCTGAAGACCTTCGCGGGACGGCTGGAGGCGATGGCCTCGGCCCACACCCTGCTCACCGCGACGCGCTGGCGCGGCGCCGAGATCAGCCACGTCGCCGCCGCCGAACTGGGCGGCCTCGCGCCCGGCCAGGCGCGCTGGTCCGGGCCGGAAATCGTGCTGAACCCGCGCGCCACCAACGCCCTGACGCTCGCCCTGCACGAGCTCGCCACCAACGCGGTGAAGTATGGTGCGCTCTCCTCCGACACCGGGCGCGTGGAGGTGAGCTGGACGGCGCGTCCCGGCGGCGGATTCGCGCTCGCCTGGCAGGAACGCGGCGGACCCCCGGTCGCGCCGCCGGGTCGGCGGGGCTTCGGCTCGGTGCTGCTCGAACGCGTCACCGGCCGCGAACTCGGCGGCGGCGCCGGCATCGAGTTCCGCCCCGACGGGGTGCGCGTCTCCATCTGCGCCGACGCCTCGGCGCTGGCCGCGCCCTCCATCGCGGCCGCGCCGGACCGCCCTGCTCCCAGCCCGCCCGAGACCATCGCCGGCGCCTCCTCGGGGGCGTTGCCGGGCGGCGGCGTCAAGGGGCAGCGGATCATCATCGTCGAGGACGCCGTGCTGCTGGCCCTGGAGCTGGAGGCCGGGCTGGTCGAGGCCGGCGCCCAGGTGGTCGGCGCGGCGGCCGACGTCGAGGAGGCGCTGCGGCTGATCGAAACCCCTTTCGACGTGGCGGTGCTAGACGCCAACCTGAACGGCCGGCCGGTGACGCCGGTGGCCGCGGCGCTGGCCGCGCGCGGCAAGCCCTTCATCATCGCCACCGGCTACGGCGACGCCTGCCCCGCGCCCGAAGGCTTCGACGCCCCGGTGGTGCGCAAGCCCTACAACGTCAACCAGATCGCCGCCGCCGTCGCCGAGGCGCTGGCGCAGGCCCGTCGCTGAGCCTCGGGCCGGGCGCCTACAGCAGCTTCTCGAGCCGGATCGGCAGGTCGCGGATGCGCTTGCCGGTGGCGTGCCAGACGGCGTTGGCGACGGCGGCGTTCATGCCGACGATGCCCAGCTCGCCGACGCCCTTCACCCCCAGCGGATTGCAGAGCCGGTCCTCCTCGGGGACGAGGATCACCTTCACCTCGCCGATGTCGGCGTTCACCGGGATCAGGTAGTCGGCATAGTTCTTGTTGACGTAGCGGGCCGAGCGCCGGTCGATCTCGGTTTCCTCGAAGAGCGCCGCGCCGATCCCCCAGATCATCCCGCCCATCAGCTGGCTGCGCGCCGTCACCGGATTGAGGATGGTCCCGGCGGCGAAGGCGCCGACCGCGCGGGGAACCCGGATTTCGCGCGTGGCCGCGTGCACCCGCAC
>Ga0307373_10016148_pt1 | contig 10051 bp, 6 predicted proteins | sample OX2MG_FD_202534 | JGI IMG/M metagenome (GOLD analysis project Ga0307373, IMG submission 202534) | Soil microbial communities from Risofladan, Vaasa, Finland - OX-2 | ecosystem: Environmental > Terrestrial > Soil > Coastal area > Acid sulfate soil | place: Finland: Risofladan, Vaasa | collected...
TCGGCGCGGGACCGGCTCGGCCGGGCGCCGGAGGTTGATACCATTTCTTGCACGTGGGAGAGGACGACCGTGATGTTCTCGCTTATTCTCATGTTGTTCGCCATGCAAGCGCCGAGAATGACGTCGGCGCAAGCCGGCACCATCGTACGGGCCGTGGCGGATCATGTGGTGCCGCACGCCGGCGACATCGGCGACGGCCCCCTCAATTACCGTCCGATCGTCTTCGATCAGACGGCGACGATCCAAGCGTTCCGGCCCTTGCTCGGGGAGTTGAAAGAGAGCGACTTCGCGCTCACGCTACCCGCGCTCCTCAGGACGCGGAGTGCGGCGATCCTGTGCGACAAGGCGCAGGAGGAGTGCACGATCACCCATGGTGGGGTGTTCTTCACCATCGACGCGGTGGATACGAAGGGCGTGCGCGAGGGCGAGTACCATATCGAGGCCTCGGTTCGCTGGGCCGACAAGGCACGGGACGGCAAGTCGCACCTGGGCGGTGTGAACTACACCCTGGTGGTCGGGCTCGTGGGAAAGAAGTGGAAGCACTGGGAAGTGCTGCGGGAGCACAAGACATTCGTCAAATAGCGCCCGGCGAGGTCGCCTTGGGCAGACGTTTGCGCGGCAGCATCCCATCGCGCTGAGCCGTGAGCCAGGCCATGGCCGCGACGATCGTCGACATCTGCTTCATGTCGCCGGGTTGCACGCGATCCACCACGTCCATGTTCGTATGGTGGGTGCGAGCCGCGTATTCCAGTCGATCCTGCACGAATTGGAACGACGGGAGCCCGAACGCCTCGAACGTTTCGTGGTCGGTGGACCGCACCGGACGCGGGCTGAACAGATCCACGCCCAGATCACGAAACGGCGCCAGGAACGCCCTGAAGATCGGGGCGACGCCGGCGTTGTCCTCCATCCAGATGCCGCGGATCTTTCCCGTACCGTTGTCCAGGTTGTAGTACGCGTCGAAGGTCTCGTACCCTGGTTCGACCTTGCCCGTGGCCGCGTCGCCAATGTGTGCCGTGGCATACGCCTTTGAGCCCAGCAGGCCCTCCTCCTCGCCGCCCCAGAGTGCGATGCGGATCGTGCGTCGCGGCTTCGCGCCGACCGCCTCGAGAATGCGCACCGCTTCCATCATCGCCGCGTCACCGGCGCCGTTGTCGGTAGCGCCCGTGCCGCCGTGCCACGAATCGAAGTGCGCGCCGATCATCACGATCTGGTTCTTCAACTGGGGGTCAGTACCCGGGATGTCGCCGACGATGTTGAACCCGCGCGGCGTGGCCTCGTCGTAGAACTTCGTGTCCACGTCGAGCCGCATCCTTACCGCCACGCCCAGGGCAAGAATGCGCACCATGCGGTTGTAGTGTTCCACGGCGAGCGTGATCTCAGGCAGTCCCCGCCCCGCGGTCGAGTCGCGCGGTCCGCCGGCCTGGACCATGAACGTGCCGCCGTCGGTGTGCTGGGCGAACCACGACAGGTCGCTGCCGCCCGTGACCGTATCGGCGTTCATTCCGCGGTCGAGCAATGCCACCACGCCTTCGTTCTGGTAGAAACGGAGCAGCTCGGCCTGGAAGCGCTGCGCCGGACCCGGCCGCCGCACCGGCGGCTTCCACCCCGGCGGCAGGGGAGTCATCATCTCGTCGATCATCTTGGGCGTGTACTCGAGCATGATCGGTCCCGTGAGCATCCGGACCGGCCGCGCGGGTTGCGTGAGCACGATCTTACCCCGCAATGCGCCATGGTACTTGGCGAAGTCCGCCTCGCTCTCGATGTCGGGCCGCACGACGTCGGCTTCCACCGGGCCGTTCGTGCCCGGCGTCCACGCCCTGGGCATGCCGATGATCGGCTGCTCCTGCGGCGACACCATCTCGGCGTAGAAGTGCACCAGCGACCATCCCTTGCCAAAGGGAAACCGCTCCTCGTGGACGTTGGACAATCCCCAAGACCTGAGGGTCTGCATCGCCCACTGCCCTGCCTTCTCGGTGGCCGGACTGCCTTCGAGCCGTGGTCCGTACACATCGGCCAGCCACTCCATGTGGTCCATGACCTGCGAGTGGTTCAGTCCGACCTCGCGGATCTTCGCGATCATGGCGGTGTCGATGGACTCGCCCTGCGCGGTGAGAGACGCCAGCGGGGCGGCCAACGCCGCACTTACGATCAGGAGGCGAGCAGTACGAAGCACAGGCGACATGGCGGGGCGCACCTTCTGGTGGAAGACGCGTGAAGCTACGGCCATTCGGTTGCGGATGTCGAGGTCCAGCACGCTCGAAATGCTGGGAATCACCCGTGCGCGGGAATCCCGTGGGCGCTGTGGGTCGTCTCAGAAGTCACATCGGACGCCGGCGTTGAATCGCCGGCCGTCGAGCGGCCCCCACGGCTCCACCGACCACTGGCCGCCGTCCCCAACGGTGGTCCTCATCAACGGTTCGAAGCTGGTCTGTCGCACGCCGGTCAGATTCTCGGCGTTCACGAACACGGTCACCCGTCCGAACCTCTGCGCCGCCAGGATACCGAGCGTGGTGTATGGCGCCGAGACGGCCCGGTAAGGATCGTCCTGGAGGGCCTGCCGGCCCGTATAGAAGATCTCGGTCGCCAGGTACGTGCCTGAGTCGTCGTCTTCAAGGGCGGCGTCGAGGCCGGCCTCCTCACGAGGCACGTACGGTGCTTCGCGCGGTCGCCCGGTGGCGGGCGAGATCTCGCGGCTGCGTGTAGCCGCGTAGTACGCCGTGACCACGAATGGGTCCTGGTTGTACACGGCGAACAGCTCCCCGCCATGCGTGCGCAGATCGCCCGCTGCGTTCACGAGGTCCACGAGCCCGCTGGTGTCGCCCGGGACCGGCCGAAGGCCGACCGGATGCCGGACCGCATCTGCGAACAACGTCCCGCTCACCTGGAGTGGTCCGTGCGACGCGGTGACGTCGAGCGATGCCGAACGCGCCCGCTCGGCTTCGAGAGGCACCGGCTCGCGCACGTGCGCGAGCCCGATCGCCTCGGTCTGATCGTTGAGCGCCGACGGCGCTGACCATCCGCCGCCCACGGAGGCCCGGACGTTCAACACGGCCGTCGGCCGAAACAGCAGCGACGCTCGGGGCGTGCAGATTGTTCCGAATACGCTCGACGCATCGCACCGCCCGTCGAGCGTGGACGCGATCCACGAGGCCGGCGCGTACGTGTGCTGGACGAAGAGGCCCGGCGTGGAGGTCGTCTGGTCCGCCCATGGTCCAGTGCGATTGGAGTACTGATCGCGTTGCCATGCGGCGCCCACGATCAGGACCTGCCGCTGCCAGACGGTCGTCCCGGACAACTCGCCGAAGGTGGTACCTTCGCGCTCTCGTTCCGCCGCGCCGTTCACCATCCGGCGACGGTCCTGCAGGTTCGCAGACGTGCGGAGGGCGAGCGAGAACCCATCCGAAATGCGCAGCTTGCCCGTGGCGCCGACATCGACATGGCGCGTGGCCAGGCTGTCACGGCCGAGGAAACCGGGAAGCCCGGTTCGACCGAACAGCGCGCCGCCGGTGCGGGTTTCGCTGAGTGCGCCAGCGGTGATCATGAACGACCGGCCGGCGCTGTCGTCGTAGAAGATGCGCGGCCGTACTTCCACGCGGCGCAGGCCTGGAACATCCGTCCACCCGTCGTGATCGGGATCGACCGTGGGCTGACGGTGGAGGCCACCAAGCACGGTCAGCCCGAGGTGCGGCGTGAGCGACCGTGCGTCGAAGACGAGAAGGTCGGCCCCGCCCTGCGATGTGCCGTTCACCAGCGCCTGCGACGTGTCGGGCGGGCGCCGCGAGACCAAGTCCACCACCCCGCCGAGCGCTGCCGGCCCGTACAGCGCCGACGCCGCGCCTTTGATCACTTCCGCTTGACGGAGATCGAGCGGTGGTTGCTCCACCAACCCGAATCCACTGGCCACGGTACCGAAGAGCGGCAGCCCGTCGTTGAGCACGAGCGTGTAGCGCCCGGGAAGGCCCTCGAGCCGGATGTTGGTGGCGCCGAGTGAAGCCGAGGTGGTGTGCATACGAACACCACTGAGCTCGTCGAGGAGCGAACTGAGATCGGCCGGTCGCATCTCGTTCTTCTCGCTGATGTCGTCGCCGCCCAACACCTCCACGCGGAGCGGTTCGTCCTCGATCCGGCGGTCGGCGCGCGTGCTGGTGACGATCACCGGCGCCACGAGTTGCGCCGTGGGTTGAAGTTCGACCACGATCGACGTATCGGTGCCGGTGGAAAGCTGAAGTGCGAGCGTGTCCGGTGTGAAGCCGAACTTCGTCACGGTCAGTTGCGTTGCGCCTGCGGCCAGCTGCAGGGTGGCACGACCAGTTGAGTCCGTGCGCGCCGTCAGGCGGCCGCTGCGCGCCAGCGATCCAGGGAGCGCTCCTCGATCACTGCGGACCGACAGCCGAACCGTGGCGCCGGGATGCTGCGCTTTCAACGCCGGCGCCGCAATCGACAGCAAGCCCGCCGCTGCGTACCACGTCAAGCCTCGCGGCCTATCCACGCCGTGCCCTCATGCCATATGGGTGCGTTCGATACCGAGATGGCGCCTCGTCGCAATGCGCGCCATGTCACATCCTAGGCCGCGCTCCTGTCAGTCCGATAACACGCCGGATCGAACGCGCGCGGGTCGGGTATGGTATTCCGCCGGCATCACCCACGAGGAGCAACCGGTACGATGACGAGCGCTCGATCCATCCCACTGCCCGTGTGGCACCGTTTGTTTCGGCTTGGCATGCTCGCCAAAGCCGTGGACGGTGTGTTAGAACTCGGTGGCGGGCTTGCCCTGCTGTTGCTGTCCCCAAGGGCGATCAATGCCATCGTGCTGTTCTTCATTCGGGGGGAACTGCGAGAGGATCCGAAAGACCTTCTGGCCAATCTATTCCTCCGGGCGAGTCGAGACGTGTTCCCCGTACAAGTCTTTGCGGGAATTGTGCTCGTCGCGCATGGCGTGATGAAGGTCCTGCTGGTGGCGGCGGTTGCGCGAGGCCACCGCTGGGCGTATCCAACCGCCATCGTCGTGTTCGGCGGATTCATAGCCTATCAATCGTACCAGATTGCCGTTCGCCCGTCGGCGTTTCTCTGGGCCATTACCGTCATCGACCTCGCGGTCGTCGCGCTCATCGCGCATGAATACCTGGCTCGCGGACGCTACGCGTCCCCGTATCGTTGACGACCGAGGAGCGTGGCGTGCGCGGGATTCGGGACCGCTCACAAGGCGCGCTCCTTCCACCAGGAATAGAGGGCTGGAATCACGATCAAGGTGAGTACGGTGCTGGAGATCATGCCACCCACCATCGGCGCCGCGATGCGCTTCATCACGCTGGCCCCGGCGCCGCTGCCCCAGAGAATCGGGAGCAGGCCGGCCATGATCGCGGTCACCGTCATCATCTTCGGCCGCACGCGGTTCACGGCGCCCTCGATGATCGCTGCGTAGAGGTCGTGCACCGTGGGAGATGTGCCGTGTGCGAGGCGTGCCTCCCATGCCTGATTGAGATAGATCAGCATCACCACGCCGGTCTCGGCCGCCACGCCGGCCAATGCAGTGAATCCGATGGCCACGGCCACCGACCAGTTGTAGCCGAGCAGCCAGACCAGCCAGAAGCCGCCGACCAGCGCGAAGGGCAGCGACGCCAGGACGAGCAGCGTGTCGCCCACCGTGCGGAAGTTGAGGAACAGCAGGAGAAAGATGATCCCGAGTGTGGCAGGGATCACGAGCTTCATGCGTGCTTTGGCCCGCTGCATGTATTCGTATTCCCCGCTCCATTCGATCCGGTAGCCCGCTGGCAGGGTGACCTCCCGTTCAACCACCCGCTGCGCATCTGCCACGTAACTGCCGATGTCGCGGCCGACCACGTCGACGTAGACCCAGGAGGTAGGAGACGCGTTCTCCGTACGCACCACCATCGGCCCGGTCTCCTCGCGAATCGTCGCGACCTCACCGAGCGGCACCTGGCCCACGCGGCCGGCCATCGTCGGAAATGGCCCTGCCGCACCGGTCAGCGCGGTTCCCAGCGCCGGGCCGGCGCTGATGCCCGTGGCCGCGCTCGCCTGATGGTCCATTGGCACGAGTACCTCCGCCAGCCGCTCAGGCGTATCCCGGAGTTCCTGCGGATAGCGCACGCGCACCGCATAGCGCTCGCGTCCCTCGACGGTCTGCGTCACGGCCACGCCGCCGATCGCGGCGGCGATCACCGTCTGGACGTCACCCACGTTGAGTCCGAGCCGTGCGGCCTTCTCCCGATCGATGCTGATGTCCAGGTAGTAGCCTGAGACCGTACGTTCGGCGAACGCGCTCCGGGTGCCGGGCACTCGTTGGACCGCTCGTTCCACGTCCTGCCCGATACGCTGTAGCGTGTCGAGGTTCGGCCCGAAGATCTTCACGCCCACCGGCGTCCGGATCCCGGTCGCCAGCATGTCCATGCGGCCCTTGATCGGCATCGTCCACGAATTGACGATCCCCGGAGTGCGTACGGCGGAGTCCATCGCGGCCACGAGCCGGTCCTGCGTCATGCCGTTCGGCCAATCTGACTCGGGCTTGAGCGTGATCGTCGTTTCCGTCATGTCCAATCCGGCGGGATCGGTGGCGGTGTTCGCTCGCCCCGTCTTCCCCCAGACGTGTACGACCTCCGGGAAGCTCTTGAGAATCGAGTCCTCCACCTGGAGCATCTCGCGGGCGCGGGCAATGCTGATGCCCGGCATGGTGGTCGGCATATACAGCAGCGTGCCCTCCCGCAATGGGGGCATGAACTCGCTCCCCATGCGCGACCACGGAATCCAGGTGAGCACGAGCACGGCCACGGCACCCGTGACGACGGCGCCCCGGTGCCGCAGCACGCCGTCGATTATTGGGCGGTATAGACGGATCAACCACCTATTGATGGGATTGGCGTGCTCGCGGTACATGCGCCCGCGAATGAACAGCCCCATGGTGACCGGCACGAGGGTCACCGAGAGCAGGCTGGCCGCCGCCATCGCGAAGGTCTTGGTGAAGGCGAGCGGGCGGAACAGCCGCCCCTCCTCGCCCTGCAGGCTGAATACGGGGAGGAACGAGACCGTGATGATGAGCAATGAGAAGAACAGCGAGGGCCCGACCTCGCGCGCCGCATCGAGGGCCACCTGCCAGCGCTGGGCCGCGGTGAGGGACCGCGTGTCGAACGTTCGCCCGCCGTCTGCGCTCTCGGACGGAGCGGCGCGTTCCAGATGCTTGTGCATGTTCTCGATCATCACGATCGCCGCATCGATCATTGCCCCGATGGCGATGGCGATGCCGCCGAGACTCATGATGTCGGCGCCGACGCCGGCCAGCCGCATGGCGATGAATCCGAGCAGGATCCCCACGGGCAGGGTCAGGATGGCCACGAGCGCCGATCGCACATGTACCAGGAACAGCACGCAGACGAGCGCGACGATGAGCGATTCTTCGAACAGCTTGCTGCGCAGCGTCGCGATGGCGCGTTGGATGAGATCGCTCCGGTCGTAGACGGGAACGATGACGACTCCGGCCGGCAGCGTCTTGGCCACTGCGGTCAGGCGCTGCTTGACGGCGCGGATCGTGGTCAGCGCGTTCTGCCCGAAGCGCATGATCACGATGCCGCCGACCGCGTCCCCGCGGCCGTCGAGGTCGGCAATCCCGCGGCGTACCGCCGGCCCGATGGACACGTGGGCCACATCGCGCACCGTGATCGGCGTCCCGTTCGCGGTGGCGCCGACGTCCACGTCCTCGATGTCGGCCACGGACTTGAGGTAGCCGAGCCCCCGCACCATCTGCTCGCGCTCCGACAGCTCCATGACCATGGCACCGACATCGCCGTTGGCGTTCCGGATGGCATCCATCACGCGCGTGATGGGAATGCCGTAGGCGAGGAGCTTGGCGGGATCCACGTCCACCTGGTACTGCTTCTCGAAGCCGCCCACCGACGCGACTTCAGCGACCCCCGGCACGGCGGTCAGCGCATACCGGATGTTCCAATCCTGCAGGCTGCGCAGATCCGCGATCGAGAGCCGGCCGCTGGTGTCCTCGAGCGCATATTGGTACACCCATCCCAGCCCCGTCGCATCGGGCCCGAGCATGGGGGTGACGCTGGCCGGCAGCTTGGCCTTGATGCCGTTCAGGTATTCGAGCACGCGCGTGCGGGCCCAGTACAGATCGGTGCCGTCTTCGAAGATCACGTACACGAACGAGACCCCGAAGAACGAGTACCCGCGTACCGTTTTCGATCCGGGCACTTTGAGCATCTCGGCGGCGATCGGATAGGTGACCTGATCCTCGACGATCCTTGGTGCCTGACCGTCATAGTCGGTCTGCACGATCACCTGCACGTCGCTGAGGTCGGGAAGCGCGTCGAGGGGCGTCCGTTCGAGCGCCCAGATTCCGAGCGCCACCGCGGCGACCGCTCCGAGGATGACGAGCAGCGGGTTGCGCACCGACCAGCCAATGATGCGAGTCAACATCGTCGTCTCCTAGTGGTGGCGACCGGTGGTCGGTTTCGGCGGCGCCATGTCCATGCCGGGCATGCCGCCCATGCCACTCATCGCCTCGGCGAGATTCGATTCCGCATCGATGAGGAAGGTGGCGGACGACACCACCGTATCGCCCATGGCCAGCCCGCGCAGCACGGCGATGCGGTCATCCCCGGCCATGCCGAGCACCACCTCCCGCGGTTCGAGCATGCCGTCTGGACGCTTCACGAACACGATGTTGCGTTCGCCCGTCGAGAGCACGGCGTTGCGCGGCACGCTCAGGGTGTTCGGGGATTCGCGCGCGGCTGCCGTGAGCGTGGCGTACATCCCGGGCTTGAGCTCGAGGCCTGGATTGGCCAGCGCCACGCGCACCCGGGCCGTCCGCGTGTCGGGATTGATGGTGGGATCGATGAAGGTGATGCGTCCCGTGCGCACGGTACCCGGCAGTGCCTCGAAGGTCGCGTGCACGCGCTGGCCGAGGCGCACGGCGGGCAGATCGCGCTCGAACACCTCACCCTGGATCCAGACCGTTCGCAGATCGACGATCTGATAGAGCGCGTCCCCAGCCGAGATGCGCTGACCCGCCACGACGGCCTTCTGCACGACCACGCCCGTTACCGGTGACCGCAGCGTGAGCGTCTTTCGCACCACCCCGGTCGACTCGACCTGTGCGATCTCCGCGGCGGGAATGTCCCAGTACGCGAGGCGCCGCCGCGCGCCTACGAGGAGTTCTTCGGCCCCGCGCTGCGCATCGGCGGTGCCGTGCCGCACGCGATCGCGGAGGTGTCGGGCGAGGACGAGTTCCTCCTCCGCGGCCACCGCCATCGGCGCGTAGATCGTGAGGAGTGGATCGCCACGTCTCACCGTCTGCCCCGTGTAATTGACGAACAGCGAGTCCACCCACCCATCCAGCTTCGGCGCGATGGTGGAGACGGTCTCCTCGTCGTACGACACCTGCCCGACCGTGCGCACCTCGCGCACGACCGGGTCCATGGTGACCGGCGCGTAGGTCACGCCGATGCGGTGGGCTTCGGCAGACGAGAGCATGACCGCCTGCCGGCCAGCCGTGCCGGCGGAGTCGGACCCCGTCACCACTGGTGCCGCCTGGGATTCCGGGCGCCGCCCGGCGAAATGCGCCACCACGGCGGCGCCAGCGACCACCAGAACACCGCCCGTCCAACGGAGTATCGAATCGCGGCGCGTGTGGCGCCGTCCAAGAACTTCGGTCATCGATCACCTCCGGCCGCCGCGGCGGCCGTGGAGTGTGCGTTCATGAGGGGGCGAGCGACGAGGGCTTCGAGCCGGGCCCATGCCTTGCCTTCGTCGGCTTCGAGTTCGTGCACCGCCTGGTCGTATCGGTTCACGGTCAGCTGATCGTCGAGGACCGTGAGAAAGTCGACTTGGCCCACTCGGTAACTGGCCAGGGCCGACGTGGCCGCCGCATCGGCCTCGGGGAGCACGGTGTTCCGGTAGAGCGCCGTGAGGCGGCGGGCGCGGACGAGCTCGGCGTAGGCCGTGATCACCGCGGCGCGCGTGTCGGCTTGCGTTGCGCGAAGTTCGGCGCGGCTCATCGCCGCCATCGCCGCCGCCGCATCGCGGG
>Ga0307373_10016149_pt1 | contig 10051 bp, 5 predicted proteins | sample OX2MG_FD_202534 | JGI IMG/M metagenome (GOLD analysis project Ga0307373, IMG submission 202534) | Soil microbial communities from Risofladan, Vaasa, Finland - OX-2 | ecosystem: Environmental > Terrestrial > Soil > Coastal area > Acid sulfate soil | place: Finland: Risofladan, Vaasa | collected...
AGGAAGGGTGCGCGCTATTTTTTTGCACAGCTCTGCACTATGAGCTTGCTATGAATTTCCTCACATGGAGATTCTGTGCTCTTTTCGCTTTTCGTGCTCAAGCCATGCAAAAAAAGAGCGCGCACCCGATTAGGAATAGACTCTAGACATGATGTGTTATCCTTACGTGGGAAGTGGGTGTCTAGATAGAAAAGTTGCTACCCTCTTGTCAACGTGTGCTATCCTATGCTGTGAGATGGCTTGCGTATGTGTTGGTCGAGGGTATAGCTGTTGCTGATGGTAATCATACTGTTGCAACGCGCCCGTAATAAAAGGCATCAGGGTATAAGTGAATGGCAAAAAAACTGGTAATTGTCGAATCTCCGGCCAAAGCAAAAACGATAGAAAAATTTCTTGGGCGAGATTACGAAGTCAGGGCCTCGATGGGGCATATTATAGACCTGCCAAAAAAGGGTCTGGGCGTCAATACGCGCAAAGACTTTGCGCCTCAATATGAGATTATCGAGAAAAAAGATAAGTTGATCGATGATTTGAGAGCCGCTTCTCAGCGTGCCGATGAAGTCTATCTGGCTCCTGACCCCGACCGCGAGGGAGAATTTATCGCCTGGTCGCTCAAAGAAACGCTGGGACTGGATCACCCGCACCGCGCCGTCTTCAACGAAATCACAAAAGGGGCCGTGCAGCAGGCGATCAGGAAGCCGCGCGAAATCGATGAAGACCTCTTCAACGCGCAGCAGGCACGTCGTGTCTTAGACCGCCTGGTAGGTTATAAGATCAGCCCGTTGCTCTGGCGGCGCATCCAATCTGGCACCAGCGCCGGGCGTGTGCAGTCGGTGGCTCTCAAACTCATCTGTGACCGCGAAATCGAGATTCGCGCCTTCGTACCGGAAGAATACTGGAGCATCACCGCCCTGCTCAGCAAACAGGGGCAGATGGAACGCTTTGAAGCCAACCTGATAACGCGCCTCAAAGATATTGCCGATTACAATCGCGAAGAGAGCGCGCCCGATGGCGAAGAGCCGGGCGAGGCAAGCGCGGAAGCCGCGCAGTCCAACGCACACAACGGGGCCAAACCGCTCCAGGTCTCCAGAGGACGCATCAAGATCACCTCCAAAGAAGAGACGGATTCCATCCTGAGCGACTTAAAAGGCGCGACCTATACCGTCTTGAAAGTCGAAGAGAAAGAGCAGCGCCGTCAGCCCAACCTGCCCTATACCACCAGCACCATTCAGCAGGACGCCTCATCGCGCCTCTACTTCAAGCCAAAGAAGACTATGAGCCTGGCGCAACAATTATATGAAGGCATCGAACTGGGCGAGCGTGGCCACCAGGGTCTCATTACCTACATGCGTACCGACTCGACACGCATCTCAGAAGAGGCCCAGGTAAAAGTCAAGGACTACATCGGGCAGGAATTTGGGCAAGCATACGTCGGGCCAGGACGCACAGGCAAGGCTAAAGCCACCACGCAGGATGCCCATGAAGCTATTCGCCCCACGGATGCCGCGCTGACTCCGCAGCTTGTCAAATCGCACCTGACGCCCGATCAGTTCAAACTCTACAATTTGATCTGGCGGCGTTTTGTCGCCAGCTTCATGACACCGGCGGTCTTTGACACGGTGCGCGCTGATATCACAGCAGCCCTGTATGTCTTTCGTGCCACCGGCTCGCATCTCAAGTTTCAGGGCTTCTACGCCGTCTGGCCGCACGAGGACGATGAGAAGACGCTGCCAGCCCTTGCCGCGAGCGAGGCATTAGACCTGAAAGATTTACAATCGGCCCAGCATTTTACCCAGCCGCCCCCACGCTTTACCGAGGCCAGCCTGATTAAAGAACTGGAAGAGCAGGGCATCGGACGACCCAGCACCTATGTTCCCATCATAAGCACCATCCAGGATCGCGGCTACGTTGACCAGGAGCAGCGTCGTTTTATGCCCACCTGGCTGGGCGAAACCGTCAATGAAGTCATGAATAAGCACTTCCCGGATATCGTAGATGTGGGCTTTACAGCCGATATGGAGCGCAAGCTCGACGATGTAGAAGAGGGCAGGCAGTCCTGGAAAGAATTCCTGCATCACTTCTACGGCGATTTCAAGATTTCTATGGAGAAGGCCGAAGCCGAAATGAATCGCGTGCAGAAACCCGTCGAAGAACTGGAGGAAGCCTGCCCTGATTGCGGGCGCAACCTGGTTATTCGCACGGGGCGTTTCGGACGTTTCATCTCCTGTTCGGGTTTCCCGGAATGCCGCTATAGTCGCACTGTTGTCACGAAGACAGGCGCGCTCTGCCCCAATTGCGGCGGCGACCTGGTAGAACGCAAAACAAAGCAGAAGAAACGCATCTTCTATGGCTGCAACAACTATCCCACCTGCAACTTCGCCATCTGGGAAAAGCCTGTGCCTGAACTTTGCCCCAATTGTAACGGCCTGATGGTCATCCCGCGTGTTGGGCAGGACCCCGCCTGTTACACGGAAGTCATCGTACCGCGTCGCAACGCTGAGGAACGTCCACATCAAAACAGCGCGACACCTCGACGCGCGGCGCGCAAACAATCGACTGAAGAGGGTACAGTTTCGCAGGATGCCTCAGCCGAGCCAGCCACAAAATCTAGAACGACTCGTCGCGTTGCCTCTACACCCACTGCCAGAAGCACCGCTAAGAAGCCTGCAGCCACATCAACCAGGAAAAAAGCGACAACTAAGACGAAAAGCCGTGTCAGCAGTAAAAGCACTTCGGCCAACAAAAAGTAAAATTCCCTCAATACATGCCTATCTTAGACCGTAAGTGCGTGCTATAATCAAGTGCTGGTTGCAGCTCACACGTTGAAAACTCTGCTGTTTGGAGGAATAGATGCAGCATGCAGTAACACTCATTCCTGGAGATGGAACAGGGCCGGAAATAACCGAGGCGACCCGCCGCGTGCTCGAGGCGACTGGCGTTCAATTTGACTGGCACGTCCAACAGGCAGGATTAGAGGTTATCGAGAAATATGGCACTGTTTTACCTGATGAAGTTATTGAGTCGATAAAGCAAACAAAAGTAGGCTTGAAAGGGCCAATCACTACCCCCGTAGGAAAAGGCGCGCGCAGCGCCAATGTCGCCCTCAGGAAAAAGCTCGATCTCTACGCCAACCTGCGCCCAGCCAAAACATATCACGGCTTGCGCTCGCGCTACGAGCATATTGACCTCATCATCGTGCGCGAGAATACCGAGGATTTATACGCTGGTATCGAGTTCCAACGGGGCACCCACGAGCAAGAAGAAATGCTTGATACCATCGAACGCACGACTGGTAGCCGTCTCGATGCCAATTCCGCCATTAGCATCAAGTATATTTCGGTAATGGCGACTCGTCGCATCGTCAAATTCGCCTTCGATTATTCGCGCGCCAATGGACGCCGCAAAGTCACCGCTGTTCACAAAGCCAATATCATGAAATTTTCCGATGGCTTGTTTCTCTCTATCGCGCAAGAGGTATCTAAAGAATATCCCGATATCCAGTTTGAAGATCGCATTGTTGATAATATGTGCATGCAACTGGTGCAGAAGCCTGAAATGTACGATGTGCTGGTCTTACCAAATCTGTACGGGGATATCATCTCCGATTTATCAGCGGGACTCATTGGCGGGCTGGGGGTCGCGCCCGGCGCGAACATCGGCAGCCAGTACGCGGTTTTCGAGCCGGTGCATGGCAGTGCGCCCAAGTACGCCGGCCAGAACAAAGTCAATCCCATGGCCATGATGTTTTCAGGCGTCATGATGCTGCGTCACCTGGGCGAGAAAGACGCAGCCAACCGCCTCGAAAAAGCCCTCGCGCAGGTAATCTCCGAAGGGAAAAACGTAACTTACGACCTCAAACCACGTCCCGACGATTCAACTGCCGTGGGAACCTCCCAGGTAGCCGCCGCCGTAATTGAAAAGTTGCAAAAAATACAGTAGGGACGCCCTGGGAAGTTACGGTCTGGCGATGCCAGCACCACCGGGGCTGGTGCGCCACTTGTGTCGAGCCTGGATGAAACGAACGGTGCCGGAACGCGAGCGCATCATGACCGACGAGGTGCGAGCGCCCCACCCGAAATACTGCACGCCATCAACCAGTTCTCCACTGGTAATGCCCGTTGCAGCAAAGGCTACGTCATTGCCTTTCACCAGGTCATCAGTCGTATAAACTTTATCAAAATCGATGCCGTCGGCTTTCAGCCTGGCGCGCTCTTCGTCACTGCGCGCCCAGATTTTGCACTGAATGGCTCCCCCGATGCACTTGATCGCAGCGGCAGCCAGCACCGCTTCGGGTGCGCCGCCTATGCCGAACAAGACATCGACACCTCGATAATCTTCCATGGCTGCCTGGATAGCCGCTGACACGTCTCCATCCATGATGAGTCGCATTCGCGCGCCTGCCTCGCGCACCTCGTTGATGATCTCCGCGTGGCGTGGGCGATCCAGGATCACTACTGTCAAATCATCGATACGCGCGTGCCGCGCCTGCGCGATACGCTCCAGGTTGGTGGCGATAGACGCGTTAATGTCGATCACATCGCGCGCGAAAGGGCCAACTGCGATTTTTTTCATGTAATAGACACCCGGAGGCGCGGAATACATCGTGCCGCGTTCAGCCGTTGCGACTACCGCGATAGCGCCTGGCAGACCAAGCGCGGTCAGACGCGTACCATCTACCGGGTCAACTGCTACATCAATGTCGGGAGGCGTTCCATTGCCGATTTCCTCACCTATGTAGAGCATGGGAGCCTCGTCCTTCTCGCCCTCACCGATGACGACGACTCCGTGCATGTCAACACCGTCCACCGCCTGTCTCATGGCATCGACAGCGGCCTGGTCAACCTTGATCTTATCGCCTCTGCCCATATAACGTCCCGCGCTTAACGCCGCAGCCTCGGTTACGCGCACAAGCTCCATGCCCAGGTTTCGCTCCCTGGTGCCTGACTGCACAAAACGATCCTCTGACATACGTAGTGTATCCTCCCTGTTTATGACTAAATTGTTACAAGACGAGGGTGAACCCGGCTGTGCTCTGCCGTCATGATGGCTCGTAGTTTCTCGGCAGCCTCTTCTACTTGTCCCTGTCGGTTGAGAATAACATAATCGTACCAATCTTGTTCTGCCAGTTCGGCGTTGGCGTCTTCCAGCCTGCGCTTGAGCTCCTCTTCAGTCTCAGTGTTGCGCTTGACAAGCCTGTTCGCCAACTCATCCAATGACTCTGGTACGATAAAAATAAAGATGGCCTGCGGCACTTTCTTTCGTATCGTTGCCGCGCCTTTCACGTCAATTTTGAGCAACACGTCGCGTCCCGCGCTCAAATTTTCGCGGATTGACTGGCGCGGTTGGCCGTACCAGTTGCCATGCACGTTGGCATACTCAAGCAACTCGTCTTTTCCGACAAGCTCCTCGAACTCTTCACGGCTGACAAAGTGGTAGGGATTCCCCTCGCTTTCTCCCGGACGGGGTTGGCGAGTCGTCACGGAAGGAACCACGAAAAAGTCCAGCCCCAGCCCTCTAGCAGCGTTGATGACAGTATCTTTGCCGGTACCGGATGGAGCTGAAAGCACGAAGAGGAGACCTTGCTGAGGTGATGGTAGTGATGCCCGCTGTTGTTGGGACACATTGCGCTCCATCTCAAGTTGCATGCTGTTTGTCCTACGCTCCCAATACGCAGAGATTGGGTATACGAAACCCTTGCTCTTTGTTATACTTACGATCAAGAGAACATGCTGTGGAATAGCTTCTTATCATTATTGTACAACATGCAGTTATATATTGTTTAGGATAGGATGATGTTTGTAGATGCAATCACCCTCGCTGCCGTAGCCGACGAGTGGCGTTCACTGCTCACATCGGCACGCGTCGATTCCATTATTCAGCCTACCGAGCATGCCGTCGCTATACAATGCTACGCTCCTGGCGCGCAAGGACAGGGTGGCCAGAATCACTGGCTCTACCTCTCCGCCCATCCACAATTGGCGCGGGCGCACCTGACGGCCCGCAAACCCGCCAAAATAGCCAGCGAGCCGCCGGCATTTATCATGTTGCTGCGCAAATACCTGGAGGGGACACGCATCGAGTCCATTGAGCAGCCGCGCTGGGAACGGGTCATCGAGATTGTCGCAGGCCACCGCGTTGGTGCAGACAGTGACGAACGTGTCCGTTACCGGCTGATTATCGAGATTATGGGACGCCTGAGCAACATCATCTTCTGCGATGAACAGGGGCTTATCCTGGGCAGCCTCAAACACGTAGGGGCTGATGTCAACCGCTACCGCGTCATCGCGCCCAATGTGCCATACGTCCCGCCGCCTCCACAGATGCGCGCCTTCGGTGGTCAATCGCTGCCCCGTCTGGACCCCACAACGCTCACCTCTGCCCAACTGGTTGCGGCGGCTGAAGAAGAAATTGCCCGCCCGGCTCCCGTGAAAAAATCGCGTACTCGCGCGGCGCAACAACCGACCCTCTGGCAGCTTCTCAGCAGAAATCTGCTCGGCTTCAGCCCTTTGCTGGCCCGCGAGGCCGTCTACCGTACTACCGGCGACACGGAATCACTTATCGCGCAAGACGAGAACACCTGGCAAGAACTGGCCTGGAACGTGCGCCAACTGGCAGCATTGTACGATGCCCACGCCTGGAAACCCCAACTGATCGAACGCGCCGGGCAGCCAGAGGGAGCGCAAGATACCCCGACGGCCTCTCCAGGGCGACCGCAAGGGCAGGAAGGAAACGCCCCTACCCTACAACGATATGTCGCATTCGCTCCCTACGTGCTTGAACAGTATGCGGAGATGCCAGGAGTGCGCGTTCACTTATCATCTTCGATGAATACGATCATAGATGAGTTTTATGCAGGCGCGGAATGGCGCGATGCCATGGAGAGCGTGCGCTCGCCTATCCGCAGGGTGCTGCAAACCCAGTTAGAGCGCTGCAAGCGCAAGACAGAATTGCTTCAAAAAGAGTTGGAGGTTTCCGAAGAGGCTAATCAGTATCGCCTGTGGGCGGATCTACTGCTGGCCCATCAAAACGATATCCGCCAGGGGCAGCAGAGCGTGACGCTGCAAAATTTCTTCGATGGCCAGGAGACGCCGCCTCTCGTCACAATCCAGCTCGATCCGCGCCTGGACGCTGTAGGCAATGCCAATCGCATCTTCCGCAAGTACCACAAGTTGCGCCGCGCTCTCGCCCTGGTTCCTCCGCAAATCGAGCAAAACGCCGCCGAAATTGCCACCATCGAGCAATTATTAGCCGACCTCATGCTCGCCGATATTCCACCGGAAGTGGCGCTCGTCAAAGCGGAAGCGCAAACGGCTGGCTATATACGTGGCGCGAAGACAGCCGCGAAGCTGTCGCAGAAACAGCAAAAACAGTCAAAAAATAAAGGCAAGGGTGGCAAGCAAGCCAAAGGCAAACCCGTGCCACCGGGCGGCGGCGTCCCCTTGCACGCGCAGAGCAGCGACGGCTTTACCATCTTGATCGGCAAGAACAGCCGCCAGAACGAAGAAGTCACCTTTCACCAGGCCACTTCAAATGATATGTGGCTGCACGCGCGCGGCGTCCCCGGTTCGCACGTCATCATCAAAGCGGGTGGGCGCGACATCCCGCGCAGCACCATCGAGCGGGCCGCTGCCCTGGCCGCCTGGTACAGCCAGGCGCGTGGCAACACCAGCGTTCCCGTCGATTATACCCTCCAGCGTCACGTGCGCCACATGAAAAGCGGCGGTCCCGGCATGGTAATTTACGAACGCGAAAGAACCCTGTACGCGGAACCCCAGGGTATGTAGCCTGTTAATATCCATTATCCCGACAAAAAGTGCCGCGGCAGGAAAACAGACCTCGAAAATGGCTTCAAAATCGAAGACCCGCTTCCCCCTCCTGCCGCGACACTCTTCATTGCCACCGGTAGTATACAACCAGGCATAGGTTACAAAGAAGCGCTTAGATGATTCAAAGATGATTCAAAAGTGACCGGATTACGGTTTTTTAACACAGAAGAGCTAGACGAATGAGATATAATAGGGTCGATTATGGGAGGGATTGCGCGCCCGCCGAATTGATTGAGAGGAATAGATATCTATGACCACCGAATCCTATGTTAATTCCCCGGCCAATCTCGCTGTCTTTCGCGAAAAAGTCGTGGCCGCTCTCCGCCTCACAGGGCGGCAACAACGAGAATTGGCCGGCACTCTGGGAATCGATGCACAGGTGCTGAGTCGTAAGCTCCACGGCGCGAAACGCTCTTTTCCGACGCATGTTGAAGTGAAGAAAATCATCAAATCGCTGGCGACCTGGGATGCCATCACTACGCAGGTCGAGGCTCTCGAGCTTCTCTCATTGATGGGTCTGAGGGCGGAGAGTTTCTCTGAACAGGAGTGGAACACCGCTCCGCTGAACAAACTTGAGCCAGCGGCCCAGTATGCAACACCTGTTCAATCCGCCTCCACACCATTGCCGGTGCCATCTACCCCGCTTATTGGACGCGAAGGTCACGTTCAGATGTTGCTCGATCGACTGCGACAACCAACTGTACGCCTCCTGACGCTGCTGGGAACAGGTGGAGTAGGCAAAACGCGCCTGGCTCTGGAGGCGGCACGCGCAGCCTGCCCGGATTTTGCTGATGGCGTGTATTTTGTCTCCCTGGCAACTATTCGCGATGCCGTTCTTGTTCCGTCAACCATCGTACAGGCGCTGCATCTCTCGGAGCCTCTTGCTAGAGATGATCCTGGCAGGCAGGGTGTGTCTTCACGTGAAGACCTGCTCAAAGGGTTTCTGCGCGACAAAACGCTCCTGCTGGTGCTGGACAATGTGGAGCAAATCCCGCATATTGTGCCTTTCTTCAGCGACCTGTTGAGTAGCTCCGCCTCCCTGAAAATCATGGTAACAAGCCGCTCTGTCCTGCACCTGTATGGCGAGCACGAATTTAATGTCCCTCCGCTCGAAGTCTGCGCGCCCGATTATCTACCCAACGTGAATTATGTCTCTCAGTTCGCGTCCGTCCGCCTTTTCGTTGAACGCGCTCAGGCCGTCAATCCCACCTTTCAAATCACCGAACACAACGCGGCAACCATCGCGCAAATTTGCGCTCGCCTGGATGGACTGCCGCTGGCCATTGAACTGGCTGCCGTGCGTACAAAAGTGCTTCCTTTGCCCGCGATCCTGCAGCGACTGGCGGGTGGCACGGGGCAAAGCCTGACCTTTTTGCGCTCCACCTCGCATAACTTTCTCCAACGCCACCAGACCTTACTTGATACACTCGATTGGAGTTATGAACTGCTTAATCCCCGCCAACAGCGCCTCTTCCGTCGCCTCAGCGTGTTCCTCGGCGGCTGGACATTGCACGCGGCTCAGACCGTCGGCATGCCAGAGGACGGGGACTCGCTTGCTACGCTGGATGATGCGCTTGATCTGATTGCATCCCTCATTGATCACAGCCTCGTCAAACAGATACAGCTAGAAACAGGTTCCCGGGACGGGGATGCTGAACCACGCTTTTATTTCCTGGAGACGATCCGCGAATATGCATTAGTACGCCTTGAGACGAGTGAAGAGCGCGAGGACGTGGAAGACATACACCGGCGGCACGCTATCTATTACCTGGCGTTCGCGGAACGCATCGAGCCAGCACTTTTTGGCCGCGAACAGTTTCTCGCTGCATCGATGCTGGCCCGCGAGCAGGATAATCTGCGCGAGGCGTTGGCCTGGGCCGTCGAACACAATGAAGCCGCAATAGCGCAGCGCATGTGTGGCACACTGGGTATGTTTTGGGAGGCGCGTACTCAATTCCAGGAGGCACATCGCTGGATCGATGTTGCGCTCACTATGACAGGGGAAACGTCACCAACTGTCCGCGCCAAATTGCTGATAGCGGCGTCACGCCTCGCGCTGTGGGAAACAGCCTGCCAGCGTTCTCGGCAATTGGCCGAGAACGCCCTCGCCCTCTACGAATCCGTTGGAGATACTGTTGGGAGAACCCTGGCAATCTTCCAGATTGGCGGTAGCTGGCTAATGCAAGGCGAATACGATCAGGCAAGCATGTTTCTCGAAGAGAGCT
>Ga0307373_10016150_pt1 | contig 10051 bp, 9 predicted proteins | sample OX2MG_FD_202534 | JGI IMG/M metagenome (GOLD analysis project Ga0307373, IMG submission 202534) | Soil microbial communities from Risofladan, Vaasa, Finland - OX-2 | ecosystem: Environmental > Terrestrial > Soil > Coastal area > Acid sulfate soil | place: Finland: Risofladan, Vaasa | collected...
ATCACCACCGGCAACAACGACTTCACGCCGGACGGCAACACCGCGGGGCTCTACCCCGCGGGTCCCGGCTATGACATGGCGACCGGGCTGGGCACGCCGAAGGCCGCCGCGCTCGTGCCGGCGCTCTGTGCGCAGGCGGTGCACGTCAGCTATCCGGGGGCTGTCTACACCTTCTACCGCCAGCGCGTGAGCCTGCAGATGCACGCCACGCCCCCGGCTGGCCAGACCGGGCCGGTCACGTTCCACGCCAGCAGGCTGCCGATCGGCCTGCACCTGAACGCGGCGACCGGCGTGATCAGCGGGCGCGTTACGCGCGCCCACATCCGCACCGTCACGGTCAGCGCGTCGACCGGATCCGGGACCTACGGCGCCGTCAGGTTCAACTGGGCGGTCGAGCGGCGGCCGCGGGTGGCAGCGGCGGTGGCCGGCCCGGCAGTGCAGCCGGCGCTGACGGTGACCGTGAAGTCCGGCCAATTCGAGCCCGGCTTGCGAGACCTCACGATCACTCTGCCGCGGCGGCTCACGCTCGCGGCCGGCGCGCGTGCGGTCAAGGTGCAGAGCAATTCCGGCCGCACACTCGCGCATCAGGCCCACTTCCAGAATCACGTGCTGACGATCCTGCTGGCCGTGGCCCACTCGCCGGTGCGCATCATCTTCGGCCCCGGCTCGCTCCGCGCGCATGGCCGCCCCGCGGGTGTGGTCAGCGTGGCCGTGCAGGCCGTCGATCGGGTCGGCGGCCGCACGACGCTGTCGCGCAGGTTGTACGGCGCCTGAGGGCGCCGCCCGACCGGCGCCCAGACCGCGCCGCTCCGGATTTGCTTATATCGGCTGCGTGCCTGCCGCCTTCACCTCACCGCTCGCAGAAGCCGTGGCGCCCGATCTGCTCGCCCGCTTTACGCGCTACGTCCAGATCGACACGCAGTCCCGGGTCGACCGTGAGCGCTCGCCGAGCACACCGGGGCAGCTCGACCTCTCGCGTCTCCTGGTGGAGGAGCTGCACGCGATCGGTGTCACCGATGCTGAGCTCGACGAGCACGGCTATGTCTACGCGACGCTGCCGGCGACGGTGCCTGACTCGCTTGTGATCGGGCTGATCGCGCATGTCGACACCAGCCCCGACGCACCGGGCGCCGGGGTTGCCCCGATCGTGTGGAGCGACTATGACGGTGGCGTTATCGAGCTGCCCAGGGCAGGCACACGGCTGGACCCGACGACGATGCCCGAGCTGGCCGAGAAGCAGGGGCACGACATCGTCACCGCCAGCGGCGACACGCTGCTCGGCGCCGATGACAAGGCGGGCGTCGCCGCGATCATGGCGGCGGTCGCGCACATGGCTGCACATCCTGAGCTGCCGCGCCCCACGCTGCGGATCGCCTTCACTCCGGACGAGGAGATCGGCCACGGCGCAACCATGTTCGACATCCCGCGCTTCGGGGCCCGCTGCGCGTACACGATCGACGGCTCGACGCTCGGGGAGCTGCAGGACGAGACGTTCAGCGCGATCGAGGTGCGGACCACCATCACCGGCGTCGGCGTTCATCCCGGTTGGGCGAAGGGCAAGCTCGTCAACCCTGTGCGCGTGGCAGCGCAGATCGTCGCGGCACTGCCCAGCGACCGGCTGACGCCGGAGACGACCGCAGGTCGCGAGGGCTACATCCACCCGGCGATGTTCCTCGGCACCACCGATCACGCGGAGGTGCGGTTCGTTCTGCGCGACTTCGAGGAGGGGCTGCTTAAGTCGCACGTGGAGTTGGTGCGCAGCGTCGCCCAAGAGGTCGTCGCGAGCACACCGGGGGCAAAGCTCGACTTCGACGTGATCCGGCAGTACCCCAATATGCTCGAGTACCTCGAGCGTGATCCGGAGGTTATGGCAGCCGCGGAGGAGGCGGTGCGGGCCGAGGGGATCGAGCCGTTGCGCGAACCGATCCGCGGCGGTACCGACGGCTCGCGGCTATCCCAGATGGGCCTGCCGACCCCCAACATCTTCGACGGCGGTCATGAATACCACTCGGTCCGCGAGTGGGCTTCGCTGCAGGACATGGCTGCGGCAGCCGCGGTGATCGTGCGGCTCGCGGAGACGTGGTCGCGCCGCTGAAGATCCTGACGGTCGTCGGCAACCGCCCGCAGTTCATCAAGGCGGCCGCCGTTACGCCGGGCCTACGCGCCCGCGGCGAGGAACTGCTCGTGCACACCGGACAGCACTTCGACGATGAGCTGTCAGCCGTGTTCTTCGCCGAGTTCGGCCTACCCGCACCGGACGTCCAGCTCGGGATCGCCGGCGGCAGCAACACCTCGCAGACCGCGCGCATGCTGGCGGCGCTAGAGCCCGTCGTCGCGGGTGCCGCGCCAGACTGGGTGCTCGTCTACGGCGACACGAACTCGACGCTCGCGGGTGCACTCGCGGCCGTGCAGCAGGGCGTGCCGGTCGCGCATGTGGAGGCTGGCATGCGCTCTTTCGACCGCGCCATGCCGGAGGAGATCAACCGGGTCCTGACCGACCATCTCAGCGCGTTGCTGCTGTGCTCATCTGAGGTGGCGGCGGTGAACCTGGCCGCCGAGGGCATCGGTCTCTCCGGGGCCGGGGTGGGCGGGACCGAATCCCGCAGCCCCGACGCAGCGGTCAAGGTTGTCGGTGACGTGATGGTCGACGTCGCGCTCCAGGTGCAGCCACGTGCGCGTGAGCGCATCGAGCTCGTGCGTGCGCACGGCGTCGAGCCCGGCGGCTATGTGCTGGCGACGGCACACCGCGCCGGAAACGTCGACGATCCGGCGCGCCTGCGCGCGCTCGTGGAGCTGCTGTTGGGCGTCGGTGAGGAGGTGCTGCTGCCGCTGCATCCGCGCACGCGCCTGCGCCTGGAATCGGCAGGATTGTTCGAGCGGCTGGCTGGTGGTGTGCGGGTGACCCCGCCGCTCGGGTACGTGGAGCTGACGGCGCTGCTGTGCAACGCCAGCGCCGTGCTCACGGATTCCGGAGGGCTGCAGAAGGAGGCCTACCTGGCCGGCGTGCAGTGCGTGACGCTGCGGCCGGTCACCGAGTGGGTCGAGACCGTCGAGGCCGGCTGGAACACGCTCGTCGACCTCGACTCCGAGGCTGCGCGGGTTGCGCTCGCGGCGCCGCCTCCGTCCGCACGGCCCGAACTGTACGGCGACGGTCACGCCGGCGAGCGCGTCGTGGCCGCGCTCGCGGCCGCGGCCGTCAATTAGACTCGCCCGCGAATGGGTCAATTACCGATCCAGATCGGCGTCGTCGGACTCGGGTACTGGGGACCGAACCTGGCGCGCAACTTCGCGAGCTTGCCGGGTTGCGAGCTGAGTTGGGTGTGCGACGGCTCCGAGGCCGCACGCGCAAAGGCCGCGGCTCAGTTTCCCCGAGCGCGGGTGGCGGCCGAGCTCGATGAGCTGCTCGACGATCCCGAGCTCGATGCGATCGTGCTTGCGACCCCAGTGCCAACGCATGCCGAGCTGGCGGTGAGGGTTCTCGAGGCGAACAAGCACTGCTTCGTCGAGAAGCCGCTCGCGCAGTCGGTCGCGGACGCGGAGCGGGCCGTCGCCGCGGCTGCCACCTCGGGCCGGATCCTGATGGTCGGGCACCTCCTCGAGTACCACCCCGGCGTGCTGAAGCTCAAGGAACTGAAGGACAGCGGCGAGCTGGGCGAGATCTACTACATCTACGGCAATCGTCTGAACCTCGGCAAGTTGCGCGCCGACGAGAATGCGCTCTGGTCGCTGGGCGCTCACGATGTCTCGGTCGTGCTCGCGCTCGCCGGCGAGGAGCCGACCGAGGCGGTCGCGCACGGCGAGTCCTACGTCCGCTCCGGGGTCGAGGACGTGGTGTTCTGCTACCTGCGCTTCCCGTCGGGGCTGGCCGCGCACCTGCATCTGAGCTGGCTTGACCCGCACAAGGAACGGCGCTTCACGGTTGTCGGCGCGCACAAGATGGCGACCTTCGACGACATGGTGGTCGAGGGCAAGATCACGATCTACGACAAGGGCTTCGACGAGGCCCCGCGCGGCTACGGGGAGTGGGTTACGCGCAGTGGCGACACGTACTCGCCGCGGCTTGAGACCGTCGAACCGTTGCGGCTCGAGTGCCAGGAGTTCCTTGACAGCATCAATGCGGCGCGGCCGCCGCGCTCAGACGGTGCCAGCGGGTTGCGCGTCGTGCGCGTCCTGGAGGCGCTACAGACGTCGCTTAGCGCCTCGGAGCGTCTCGCGACCTCGCGACAGGGCGATGGCTGAGATCTCGTCCGCCGCGCACGTCGACGCCAGCGCGACGATCGGCGCGGAGGTCACGATCGCGGCCGGTGCGGTGATCGGCCCCGGGACGACCCTCGGCGATGGCGTCGCGATCGGCTGCAACAGCGTCGTGCATGCGGGCGTGAGGCTCGGTATCGGGTGCGTGATCGAGGATCTCGTCGTGCTTGGCAAACGGCCCCGGCTGCGCCGCGGATCGAGCGCAGCCCGCGTCGAGCTCGGCGACCTGGAGCTAGGGCCTGAGGTGACCGTCTGCAGCGGTGCCGTCGTGTACGCCGGCGCCAGGATCGGCGCCAGCTCGATCATCGGCGATCAGGCACAGGTGCGCGAGGGCTCGCGGATCGGGGAGCGCTCGGTCGTCGGCCGTGCGTCCTGCGTCGACTTCAACGCAGTGGTGGGTGACCGCGTCTCGATCCAGACCGGTGTCTACGTGACCAGCTGGGCAGTCGTCGAAGACGACGTTTTTCTCGGCCCGGGCGTGCTGATGACCAACGACGACACGATGGGCCGTCATCCGAAGGGCGAACGGCTGGATGCCCCGGTGGTCCGCCGCGCGGCTCGCGTCGGTGGCGCCGCGGTGCTGGTACCCGGTGTCGAGGTCGGCGAGGAGGCGTTCGTCGGCGCCGGCGCGATCGTCACTCGCGACGTGGCCGCCCGCGCGGTCGTGCTCGGTGTGCCCGCGCGAGCGGTACGCCACGTTGACGAAGCTGAGCTGATCGAAAGGTGGCGTTGATATATCTGGTGGAGTGACTGCTGCGACCGCACTGCCCAAACGGCCAGCTACCGAGCGCTAACCCGTCGAGGGTGCATACCATCGAATCAATGCCCAACCAAGAACCAGTCACGAACATCACGGATCCGCGGTGGTTGCGCGCAATCTCGCATCCGATTCGGATTCGCCTGCTGGCGATGCTCGATGAGGAAGCCGCGAGCCCCGTGATCCTTGCCTCCAAGCTCGAACAGCCGTTGGGGACGATCGCCTACCACGTACGCACGCTGTATGACCTTGGGCTGCTCAAGCTCGTGAGCACGCGCCAGCGGCGCGGTGCCACCGAGCACTACTACAAGACGACCGGGCGTCCTCGCAACTCAGAGGAGGCCTGGGAAGGGCTGGACACGATTTCCAAGCAGCGTCTGCTGACCGCGCTGATCGCCAGGGCGACGGACTACGCCACGCGCTCCGCAGCTGCGGGCGGCTTCGATGCCAAGGAGGCGCACATCTCGACGGACGCGCTCACGCTCGACCGCAAGGGATGGCAGGAGCTCGCCAAGGAGTCGCGGAAGTGGCTGGCGCGCGTCGAGCAGATCGAGCAGGGGGCCGCCGCGCGGCTCGCCGACGACCCGGGGGCCGCCGTCACGATCGGGCTCACGCTGATGCTGTTCGAGGCGCTCCCGTTCAGCGCCGACATCCCGGAGAGCAAGAACGGCAACGAAGCGGACGTGGAAGCGCCTGCGTCCAAGCGCCGCGAGGCCGCATCGAAATAACGGACCGCGGGACCGCTTGTCACGCGGCGGCGCGGGCGCCGGAGCCGTACATGCCCTCGCCCGCCCGGGTCCAGATCACCTGGTCACGGCTGGGTCCGACGCCGATCAGCGCGATCGGCACCTTGACGAAGTCTGAGATGAACTGCAGGTAGCTGCGGGCGTTCTCGGGCAGCTCGTCCTCGCTGCGGCACTCGGTGAGGTCCTCAGACCAGCCGGGCAGCTCGACGTACTTGCCCACCGAGTGGTGAAGGACGGTCTGGTGGTAGGGGAAGTGGTCGATCTCCAGCCCTTCGTCACCGAGGTAACTCGTACAGACCGAGAGCGTCTGCTGCCCGGACAGCACGTCGAGCTTCGTGATCGCCAGCGCGGTCAGCGAGTTGAGGCGCGCCGCGTAACGCAGCGCGACCAGGTCAAGCCAGCCGACCCGGCGCGGGCGCCCGGTGGTGGTGCCGAACTCGCCGCCGCGCTCACGCAGCTCGTCGCCCATTGGGCCGTCGAGCTCGGTCGGGAACGGTCCGGCGCCGACGCGAGTGCTGTAGGCCTTGGTGATGCCCCAGACCTCGTCGATGTCTTTGGGCCCCACGCCGGCGCCGATCGTGGCCGAGCCGGCGATCGGGTTCGACGAGGTCACGAACGGATAGGTGCCGTGGTCGATGTCGAGCAGCGTGCCCTGCGCGCCCTCGAACACGACCAGCTCGCCCGCGTCAAGTCGCTCGAGCACCAGTCGGCTGGTGTCGGCGATGTACCGCTTGATCCGGTGGCCGTAGGTGAGGTACTCCTCGGTCATCGCCTGTAGGTCCAGGCGCGGATCACGGGCGAACTCGCGCAGCGAGAGGCGCTTGGGCTCGAGCGCCGCCACGATCTTCTTCTTGAGGATCTTTTCGTCGAGTAGGTCCTGGACGCGGATCCCGAGCCGTGCGGCCTTGTCGGCGTAGCAGGGACCGATGCCGCGCCTGGTCGTGCCGATCTGCAGCTTGCCCAGCTTGATCTCGCCCGCGTGGTCCAAGAGCATGTGGTACGGCATGATCAGGTGCGCGTTGGCGGAGATCCGCAGCGCCCCGGTGTCGACGCCGCGCCGCCGTAGGTCATCCAGCTCGTCGGTCAGGATCTTCGGGTCGATCACGACCCCGTTGCCGATCACACACAGCTTGCCGGGGTGGAGGATGCCCGACGGCATCAGGTGCAGCTTCCAGGTCTCGCCGTCCCGGACGATCGTATGCCCCGCGTTGTTGCCGCCCTGGAAGCGCACGACAGCGTCCGCGTGCTCCGCGAGCAGGTCGGTTATCTTGCCTTTTCCTTCGTCGCCCCACTGGGCCCCGACGATCACGATTCCAGGCATTTCTGTTCCAGTGTATTGGGCGTGCGGCCGGGCGCAGACCCGTGGCGCGCCGACCCGTTTCTACGCGACGCGGACGTCCAGGCGGTGATCGTGACCCAGCAGGGGCAGCTCGTCGCACATCTCGGTCAGCCTCGAGACGGTGCGCTCGGTGATCTGCTGGCAGAGCGTCTCGCGGTCGAGGATGTTGGTGGTGATCACGATCGCGCGCTGCTCCTCATAGCGCGAGTTGATGATCGAGTACAGCTCCTCGAGCACCCAGGGTGTTGTCTGCTCGGCACCGATGTCGTCGATGTGCAGGAGGTCCACTGCGGTCAGCCGCTCGAGCAGGTCATTGTGCGAGCCGGTGTCGAAGGTCTTGCGGATCTGGCTGAGCAGGCCGGGCAGCGAGTAGCGCGCGGCTGAGCGGCCTGCCTCGAGCGCCGCCCTGGTGACGAGCATCGCGAGGGTCGTCTTGCCCGTGCCCACAGGGCCCATGAACCACAGGCCGCGTCCGGCGTCGAGGTTCGAGTCGATGCGATCGACGAAGCGTCTGGTGGCGGCGACGATCTTGGGGTCGATCTCGGTGATCGGGAAGCGGTCGAAGGCCACGTCCTTGTAGCGCTCTGGAATCACGGCGGACAGGCTGCGCGCCTTGTTGCGGGCGATGATCTGCGGCCGGCAGGTGCAGTCGCGCGCGGTGTTGGTCTCCTCGTCATAGAGGAAGCCCGAGCCGTCACATATGCCGAGGATGCAGGTTGCCATCACACGTGTCCGGTGCCGCTCAGCCGGCGAACTGCGGCGGCGCGTAGTTCATAAACTTCGGGAATTGGCTCTGGAAGGTGAGCGTGATCTCCCCGACCGGGCCGTTGCGGTGCTTGGCGATGATGATGTCGGCCTCGCCCGGGCGTGTGGACTCGTGGTTGTAGTACTCCTCGCGATAGATGAACATCACGAGATCTGCGTCCTGCTCGATCTGGCCAGATTCGCGTAAATCGGAGAGGATCGGCTTCTTGTCGCCGGCGCGCTGCTCGACGTTCCGGCTGAGCTGTGACAGGGCGATCACCGGTACGCCCAGCTCGCGCGCGAGGCTCTTGAGGCCGCGGCTGACCTGGCCGACCTGCTCGACGCGGCTCTCGACCCGCCCCTCGTGCCGCATCAGCTGCAGGTAATCGATGATGATCAGACCGAGCCCGCCGCGCTCCTCGAGTTGGTGATGCAGCCGGCGTGACTTCGCGCGGACCTCGAGCACCCCGGTGTCGCTCGAATCGTCGACGTAGAGGGGTGCTTCAGAGAGCTTGCCGGAGGCCTCGAGGATCTTCGGCCAGCGCGATTCCGCGACCTTGCCGCGCCGTAGGTCCTCGCCCGGGACCTTCGCCTGTGAGGCCACGAAGCGTTGCGCGAGCTCCGACTCGGACATCTCCAGCGAGAACAGCGCGACCGGATAGCCGGCGAGCGACGCGTTCTCGGCGATGTTTGCCACGAGCGCCGACTTGCCCATCGACGGGCGGGCGGCCAGCACGATCAGGTTGCCGGCCTGGAAGCCGCCGGTCAGGTCGTCCAGGTCGCGGAAGCCGGCGGGCGTGCCGCTGAGCGGGCTCTTTTGGTTCGAGCGGTGGTGGAGACGGTCGGTCTCCTCATGCAGGACCTCGGCGATCGAGCGGATCGCCTTCTGCCGTTCGTCGTGCGCGACCTCCAGCATCGCCCGTTCCGCCTGCTCGACGAGCTCACGCGGTGAGCCGGTGCGGTTCATCACGTCGGCCTGGATCTCCCGGGTCGCGTCGAGCAGTGCCCGCAGCTGCGCCTGCTCGCGCACGATCCGGCCGTAGTCGCGGGCGTGGCCGGTGGCCGGTACCCAGGCGACCAGCTCCTCGACCACGTCGGAGCCGCCGATCTCATCAAGCCGGTTGTTCTGCCGCAGCTGCTCGGCCACGGTGAGGTGGTCGATCTTCTTGTCGCCCTCGTAGAGCTCGAGCATCGCCTCGAACACCGCGCCGTGCTCTCGCAGGTAGAAGTGCTCGGGGCGCAGCTGCTCATCCACCAGCAGTGCGTGCAGGTGCTGCTCGTCGAGCAGCACCGCACCCAGCACTGACTTCTCGGCGACGAGGTTGTTGGGGGTGGCGGAGGCGGTGGCGCTCATCAGACGGACGTTGAAAGATAGGCTGCGTCCAGGCGGCACGCGCGGGCACATGCCGCAACACGGATGAAAAGATTTCGGCCCGCGGTCGCGTGTGGCGCCGCCGCTCCTCCTGCCAGCGCCGCCCGCTACGCCAAGCCGGCCATCAGCGGCCTGGTGCGAGCTGACAGGCGACGGTGGGCGCCCCGCATGGCGACGCCGGCGTGCAGTGGCGCGCCCGCCCGAGTCGTTAGGCGGCGACGACCATGGTCTTGATCGTCGCCATGACGCCGTCGGAGACCTCGACCGCGACCATGTGCGTCCCGACGCTCTTGATCGGCTCGTCGAGCTGGACCTTGCGCTTGTCGATGCGGATGCCGCGGGCGTCGCGGATCGCGTCCACGATGTCCTGCGCGGTGACGGAGCCGAACAGGCGGCCATCGTCGCCCGCCTGCTGGGGGATCGTCAGCACCGTCTTGCCCAGCAGTTCGGCGTTCTCACGCGCACGGTCGACCGCGTCCCGCACTGCCTTCTCAGCAGCCTCGCGACGCTTGGCAGCGGCCTCGATGGAACCCTGAGTCGCGGCCTCTGCGAGCTTCCGGGGCACCAGGAAGTTCCGCAGATAGCCGGGCGAGACGTCAACGACAGCGCCCTTCTCACCCAGCGACTCGACGTCCTCGAGCAGGATTGCCTGTGGCATATCTACCTCCCGCGCTACCGGTCGCGGTCGCGATCACGACCGCCGCGACCCTCGCGGTGGTCGCTGCCGCCTTCGGCAACGTACGGCAGCAGCGCCAACTCGCGCGCACGCTTCACAGCGCGCGCGACCTGGTTCTGGTGCCGACGGCACGCGCCGGTGATCCGGCGCGAGCGGATCTTGC
>Ga0307373_10016151_pt1 | contig 10051 bp, 6 predicted proteins | sample OX2MG_FD_202534 | JGI IMG/M metagenome (GOLD analysis project Ga0307373, IMG submission 202534) | Soil microbial communities from Risofladan, Vaasa, Finland - OX-2 | ecosystem: Environmental > Terrestrial > Soil > Coastal area > Acid sulfate soil | place: Finland: Risofladan, Vaasa | collected...
CATTTCCTATTGGCTGCTCGGAACGCTGGGAAGCAACCCCTGGGCCTTTGTGCTGTTCGCCGGGCTGATCTTTTTCACCTGGGGCGAGATTTTCAGCCTCTTTCCCTCGACTTGCACCGATACGTTCGGACCGAAATATGCGACCGTGAATGCCAGCCTTCTCTACACCGCCAAGGGCACATCCGCGTTTCTGGTCCCGCTCGCCAATGTCCTCAAAGACGCGACCGGCAGTTGGCATGCCGTGTTCGCGGTAACGGCGCTCGCGAATTTCGCGGTCGTCGCGCTGGCGCTGTTCGTGTTGCGGCCGATGCGGTTGGCGCAATTGGCGGGGACAAACGCCGCCACGCAGATACGCGCCGCCGAATAGTCGCCGCACCAAGAATGACGGGCGGGGCCGGTGCCCTTTGCCCGCGCGATCGACGTTATGGCGCGCTGGCGGCTTCTTTCGCGACCTTCTCGACTCGCGCGGCGCAGAATTTGAATTCGGGAATCTTGCCGAACGGATCGAGCTGGGGATTGGTGAGCACGTTCGCCGCCGCTTCGGCGAAGCAGAATGGGATGAACACCATCCCCGGCGGCACCGCACCGTCGGCGCGCGCCGTCAACTCGATCGCGCCGCGCCGGGTCGCGACCCGGATCGGGTCGCCGGCGGCAACACCCATATGCCAAAGATCCGACGGCGCGAGGCTTGCGACCGCTTCGGGCTCGAGCTCGTCGAGCACGCTGGCGCGGCGCGTCATCGCGCCGGTGTGCCAATGCTCGAGCTGGCGGCCGGTGGTGAGCACCATCGGATATTGCGCGTCGGGCAGCTCGGCGGGCGGCACGAGGCCCACCGGCACCAGCCGCGCATGGCCGTTCGCGGTCGGGAATCCGTCGCCGAACACGATCTCGTTGCCGGGCTTGTCCTCGGCATCGCAGGGATAGGTGACCGAGCTTTCGCGCTCGAGCCGCGGCCAGGTGATATTGTCGAGCGAGGGCATGCCGCGCTTCATCTCGGCAAAGACCTCGGCCGGACCGGCGTAGTTCCAGTTGAGCCCGACGCGGCGCGCGATTTCCTGGATGATCCACAGGTCCTGCCGCGTCTCGCCCGGCAGCGGCAGCGCCGCGCGGCCGAGCTGGACCTGGCGGTTGGTGTTGGTGACCGTGCCGCTCTTTTCGGGCCAGGCCGAGGCCGGCAGCACGACATCGGCATAGCGCGCGGTCTCGGTGAGAAAGAGATCCTGGACGACGAGATGCTCGAGCTTTGCCAGCGCCACGCGCGCATGCTCGACATCCGGGTCCGACATCGCCGGGTTCTCGCCCATGATATACATGCCGCGCACTTTGCCTTCATGGATCGCGGTCATGGTCTCGACCACGGTCAGGCCGCGCTTCAGATCGGCAGCGGCGCCCCACAGCTCCTCATAGATGCGGCGCATCTCGACATCCTCGACCTTGCGATAATCGGGATAGAACATCGGGATGAGGCCGGCGTCGGACGCGCCCTGGACGTTGTTCTGGCCGCGCAGCGGGTGGAGACCGGTGCCGGGCCTGCCGACCTGACCGGTGATCATCGCCAAGGCGATGAGGCAGCGCGCATTGTCGGTGCCGTGGACATGCTGCGAGATGCCCATGCCCCAAAAGATGATCGCGCTTTCGGCGCGCGCGTATTTGCGCGCCACGGTCTTCAGCGTCTCGGCATCGACGCCGCAGCGCGCGGCCATCGCCTCGGGCGTGCGATCCTTGACGCTGTCCTTCACCGCCTCGAAATCGTCGGTATGCGCCTGGACATATTGCTTGTCGTAGAGGTCCTCGTAGATGATCGTGTGCAGCAGCGCCGACAGCATCGGCACGTCCTGGCCGGGCTTGAATTGCAGCATGTGGGTCGCGTGGCGCTTCAAGGTCTGGCCGCGCGGGTCCATCACGACGAGCGTCGCGCCGCGCTTGGCCGCCTGCTTGAAATAGGTCGCGGCGACCGGATGATTCTCGGTCGGATTGGCGCCGATAACGATGATGACCTCGGCATCCAAGGCAGCGTTGAACGGCGCGGTCACCGCGGCCGAGCCGATGCCTTCCATCAGCGCCGCGACCGACGAGGCATGGCACAGCCGGGTGCAATGATCGACATTGTTGGTGCCAAAGCCGGCGCGCACCAGCTTCTGGAACAGATAGGCTTCCTCGTTCGAGCCCTTGGCCGAGCCGAAGCCGGCGAGCGCATTGCCGCCGTGCTGGTCGCGAATGCGTTGGAGGCCGCCGGCGGCGCGGTCGAGCGCCTCGTCCCAGCTTGCCGCGCGGAAATGCGTCCACGGATTGGCGGGATCGATCTGATCGTCGGCACGCTTCGGCACGCCGTCCTTGCGCACGAGCGGCGCCATCAGGCGATCGCGATGGGTGATGTAGTCGAAGCCGAAGCGGCCTTTGACGCACAGCCGCTGCTCGTTAGACGGTCCGTTGCGGCCTTTGACCGCGACGATCTGGTCGTCGCGAATCTGATAGGCGATCTGGCAGCCGACGCCGCAATAGGGACAGATGCTGTCGACGTGGCGATCGGACTTGGGTTGGGCCGCGCCTTGCGCGTCGACCATGGTCGCAGGCAACAGCGCGCCGGTCGGGCATGCCTGCACGCATTCGCCGCAGGCAACGCAGGTGCTGTTGCTCATCGGATCGTCGAAATCAAAGACGATCTTCGCGTCGTGGCCGCGCGCGGCCATGCCGATTACGTCGTTGACCTGCACCTCGCGGCAGGCGCGGACGCAAAGATTGCACTGGATGCAGGCGTCGAGATGCACCGCCATCGCCGGATGCGAGCGGTCGGGCGCGGGCTGGTGGCGCGCGGGGAACCGACTGTCGGCGATGCCGACATTGGTCGCGTGCTGCCAGAATTCGGAGTCCGGGTCATGCGCCGTCGCGCGCGCCGGCTGATCGGCGACCAGCAGCTCGAACACCAGCTTGCGGTTGGCGACCGCACGCTCGCTCGCGGTCGCGACCTTCATGCCCGCGCTGGGCTTGCGGATGCAGGATGCCGCCAGCGTGCGCTCGCCGGCGATCTCGACCATGCAGGCGCGGCAATTGCCGTCGGGGCGATAACCCGGCGCCGGCGAATAGCAGAGATGCGGCAGCTCGGTGTTATGGCGCTGCGCCGCGGTCCAAATGGTCTCGCCCGGCAGCGCCTCGATCTCGACACCGTCGAGCAGGAATTTCACGCCTTGCGGCAGCACGCCCGATCCGTCGCTCATGATGCGGCCTCATCACAAAGCCCCTCGCCCCAAAGGGGAGAGGGAGGGGCCCAGCCGAAGGCTGGGAAGGTGAGGGGGACGAGATCGGAACAGCGCGCCCCCTCACCCCAGCCCTCTCCCCAAGGGGAGAGGGAGAAGAGGCGCTCGCTCATGACACATCCTCGGGGAAATGCTTCAGCACCATCTTAACCGGATTCATCGCCGCCTGGCCGAGCCCGCAGATCGACGAATCGGTCATCACCCGCGCGAGATCGGCCAAGAGCGCGGCATCCCATTTCGCCGCCTGCAGCAATTGCACGGCCTTCTCGGTCCCGACGCGGCACGGCGTGCATTGCCCGCAGCTTTCATCCTCGAAAAAGCGCAGCAGGTTCAGCGCCACCTGCTTCATATCGTCCTGGTCGGAGAGAACGACAACCGCGGCCGAGCCGATCAGCGCACCATGCGGCTCCAAGGTTCCGAAGTCCAAAGGCAAATCCGCCATCGTCGCCGGCAAGATGCCGCCCGACGCGCCGCCCGGCAGATAGCCTTTGAAAGCATGACCGTCGGCCATGCCGCCGCAATACTCGTCGATCAGCTCGCGCGCGGTGATACCGGCCGGCGCGAGCTTCACCCCCGGCGATTTGACGCGGCCCGAAACCGAGAAGCTGCGCGGGCCTTTGCGGCCGCGCCGCCCCTGGCCCTCGAACCAGGCGGGGCCGCGCTCGACGATGTCGCGCACCCAATAAAGCGTCTCGATATTGTTGATCAGCGTCGGCCGGCCGAAGAGTCCGACCTGCGAGGGATAAGGCGGCTTGTGGCGCGGCAGGCCGCGCTTGCCCTCGAGGCTCTCGAGCATCGCCGATTCCTCGCCGCAGATATAGGCGCCGGCGCCGCGCCGCAGATGGATGGCGACATGGCGCGACAGGCCCGCGGCTTCGAGCGCCGCGATCTCGCGCTGCAAAGCCGCACAGATATGCGGATATTCGTCGCGCAGATAGATATAGACCTCGGCCGCCTCGACCGCCCAGGCACCGATCAGCATGCCCTCGAGGACACGATGCGGATCGATCTCGAGGTAATAGCGATCCTTGAAGGTGCCAGGCTCGCCTTCGTCGCCATTGACCGCCATCAGCCGCGGCGCTTTCTCGGCCAGCACCGCGCGCCATTTACGGCCGGTCGGGAAACCGGCGCCGCCGAGGCCGCGAAGCTGGGCGGCCTCAAGCAGCTTTAGGAGCGCCTCGGGCGCGGTCTTGCCGGAGAGGCAGCTTGCCAAAAGCTTGTAGCCCCCCGCCTGACGATAAGCGGCGAGATCGGGATAGGCCGGCGCATGCGAATGCATGTCGCCTGTGGCGACCGCGGCCGCGACGCTGTCGATCGTCGCATGCTCGTGCAGCGCATGGCCGATCGCGGTCACCGGCGCGTTGTGGCAGCCGCCCATGCAGGGCGCGCGCATCACGCGCACATCCGCGCCCAGCTTGGCCGGTAACGCGGCGAGCAGCTTTTGCGCGCCGAGCAATTCGCAAGTGAGGCTGTCGCAGACCCGGACGGTCAGCGCCGGCGGCGGCTCCTCGTCCTCCATGACGATGTCGAAATGCGCGTAGAACGAGGCAACCTCGTAAACCTCGACCAGCGCGAGCTTCATCTCGTTGGCGAGCGCCGTCAGATGGCGCGCATGGAGACAGCGATACTGGTCCTGGAGCAGATGCAGGAATTCGATCAGCAGATCGCGGCCGCGCGGCTGGCCGCCCAACAGCGCCTGCACTTCGGCAAGCGCTTGCATGTCGACCTGTCGGCCGCGCGGCTGGTCGCGCCCGCGCCGGCGACCCGAGCCGGGATGGATGCGACGCGGGATCTCGGTCCGCGCCTCGCTCATCGCCTATGACTTCAGGCGCTGCAGCATGGTCGAGCCCAAGGCGGCGGGCGAATCCGCCACCGCGATGCCGGCGCTCCTCATCGCGTCCATCTTGTGCGACGCCCCGCCGCTGCCGCCCGAGATGATCGCGCCGGCATGGCCCATGCGGCGGCCCGGCGGCGCGGTCGAGCCGGCGATGAAACCGACCATCGGCTTCTTGACCTTGTTGCGCTTGACGAAGTCGGCGGCTTCTTCCTCGGCCGAGCCGCCGATCTCGCCGATCATGATGATCGATTGCGTCTCGTTATCGGCGAGGAACATCTCCAAGACGTCGATGAAATTGGTGCCGTTGACCGGATCGCCGCCGATGCCGACGCAGCTCGACTGGCCGAGCCCCGCCGCCGTGGTTTGCGCGACCGCCTCGTAGGTCAGAGTGCCGGAGCGCGAGACGATGCCGACATGGCCCTTCTTGTGGATATGGCCCGGCATGATGCCGATCTTGCATTCGTCGGGCGTGATGACGCCCGGGCAATTGGGGCCGATGAGGCGGCTTTTCGAGCCGCTCAAGGCGCGCTTCACCATCACCATGTCGAGGACGGGAATACCCTCGGTGATGCAGACGATCAGCGGCAGCTCGGCATCGATCGCCTCGAGGATCGCCTCGGCGGCGAAGGGCGGCGGCACATAGATCACCGTCGCATTGGCGCCGGTCGTTTTCACCGCATCGGCGACCGTGTCGAAGACCGGCAGATCGAGATGCTTGGTCCCGCCTTTGCCGGGCGTCACGCCGCCCATCATCTTGGTGCCGTAGGCGATCGCCTGCTCGGAATGGAAGGTGCCCTGCGCGCCGGTGAAACCCTGGCAGATGACCTTGGTGTCGCGATTGACGAGGACCGACATCAGGCGGCTTCCTTCACGGCTTTGGTGATCTTCTCGGCAGCGTCGGCGAGATTGTCGGCCGAGAGGATCGGCAAGCCCGATTCTTCGAGAATTTTCTTGCCGAGCTTCACATTGGTGCCCTCGAGCCGCACCACCAGCGGCACATGGAGGCTGACCTCGCGCGCGGCGGTGACGATGCCGTCGGCGATCACGTCGCAGCGCATGATGCCGCCGAAGATGTTGACGAGAATGCCCTCGACATGCGCGTCCGAGAGAATGAGCTTGAACGCGGCGGTCACGCGCTCCTTGGTGGCGCCACCGCCGACATCGAGGAAGTTCGCTGGGCTTGAGCCATAGAGCTTGATGATGTCCATGGTCGCCATCGCGAGGCCGGCGCCGTTCACCATGCAGCCGATATTGCCGTCGAGCTTCACGTAATTGAGCTGGTGCTTGGCGGCTTCGAGCTCGGTCGGATCTTCCTCGGCCTCGTCGCGCATCTCCTCGATGTCGGCGTGGCGGAAAAGCGCGTTGTCGTCGAAATTGACCTTGGCGTCCAGCGCCATCACCTCGCCCGCGCCGGTCACGACCAGCGGGTTGATCTCGACGATCGAGGCATCGAGGCTGGTGAACGCCTTGAACATGCCGAGCATGAATTTGGTCGCGGCGGCGACCTGCTTGCCTTGTAGGCCCAAGCCGAAGGCGAGCTCGCGCGCATGAAAGCCCTGCATGCCGGTCACCGGATCGATCGCGATGCGGATGATCTTTTCCGGCGTCTTGTGCGCGACCTCCTCGATCTCCATCCCGCCTTCGGTCGAGGCCATCACGGTGATGCGCGAGGTGCGGCGGTCGATCAGCATGCCGAGATAGAGCTCGCGCGCGATGTCGCAGCCCTCCTCGACATAGATACGCTTGACCTCGCGGCCCTTGGGGCCGGTCTGCTTGGTGACCAGCACATGGCCGAGCATGTCGGCCGCGGCCTTGCCGGCGTCTTCCGGCGATTTCACGATCCGCACGCCGCCCTTGCCGGTGGGATTGTCGGCAAAATGCCCGGCGCCGCGGCCGCCGGCATGGATCTGCGCCTTGACGACATAGACCGGTCCGGCGAGGCCGCGCGCGACCTTCTCGGCTTCCTGCGGCGTATAGGCGACGCCGCCCTTGGGCACGGCGACGCCGAATTTCTGCAGCAGGCTTTTCGCCTGATACTCATGGATGTTCATGTCGGAAAAGGGCTCTCACGGCTGGTTGCAAGCGGCGACCGCTTAGGCATAGGCCGGAACCGCCCGTAGGTAAAGATGCTGCACTGCCGAACGCGTGGCCGCCGCGATCGGGCTTATTCGCCCGCGACCGCCTTGCCGCCGCCGGTCGCGCCCGAGGCTTTCACCTCGGCAACCCGCTGGTCGTCGTAGCGCAGCACCTGGCGCAGAATTTCCTCGGTGTGCTCGCCGAGGAGCGGCGAGCGCACGACCTCGGTCGGGCTGTCGGACAACTTGATCGGATTGCCGACGCTGAGATATTTGCCGCGAACCGGATGATCGACCTCGACCACGGTGCCGGAGGCCCTGAGGCTCGGCTCCTCGGCCAGCTCCTTCATCGACAGGATCGGGCCGCACGGAATGTCGAATTCGTTGAGGATGTCCATAGCCTCGAATTTGGTCTTGGTCATGGTCCATTGCTCGATCGTATCGAAGATCGCCTTGAGCCGCGGCAGCCGCGCCTCGGGCTTGGCGTAATCGGGATGGGTGATCCATTCCTCTTTGCCGATCACCTTGCAGATCGGTCCCCAGACCGGCGCCTGGGTGATGAAATAGATATAGGCGTTGGGATCGGTCTCCCAGCCTTTGCATTTCAGGATCCAGCCCGGCTGGCCGCCGCCCGAATCATTGCCGGCGCGCGGCGTCGCGTCGCCGAAGGCAATGCCCTGGCCGTACTGGCTGTATTCGCTGAGCGGCCCATGCGCCAGCCGCTGCTGGTCGCGCAGCTTGACGCGGCAGAGATTGAGCACGCCGTCCTGCATCGCCGCCTGCACGCGCTGGCCCTTATTGGTCATGGTGCGCTGATAGAGGGCGGCGACGATGCCGAGCGCGAGATGGAGTCCGGTGCCGCTGTCGCCGATTTGCGCGCCGGTGACCAGCGGCGGGCCGTCGCGGAAGCCGGTGGTCGAGGCCGAGCCGCCGGTGCATTGCGCGACGTTCTCGTAAACTTTGCAATCCTCATACGGCCCGGGGCCGAAACCCTTGACCGAGGCATAGATGAGACGCGGGTTCAGCTCTTGCAGCCGCTCCCAGGTGAAGCCCATGCGGTCGAGCACGCCGGGGCCGAAATTCTCGACCAGCACGTCGCACACCTTGACCAGCCCTTCGAGCACTTCCTTGCCCTTCGGGTTCTTGGCGTCGAGCGTGATCGAGCGCTTGTTGTGATTGAGCATGGTGAAATAGAGGCTGTCGGCGTTCGGCACGTCGCGCAATTGGCTGCGGGTAACGTCGCCGCCGCCCGGCCGCTCGACCTTGATCACATCGGCGCCGAACCACGCCAGAAGCTGCGTGCAAGTCGGTCCCGATTGCACATGGGTGAAGTCGAGAATGCGGACGCCGTCGAGTGCCTTGCCCATTTTCCTCACCTATTTCTTGCGCAGCACGCTTTGGGGGTTGAGATTGCCGATACGCCCGCTCTCGCTGCCCGCAGCCGGGTCGATCACCGCGTTGATGAGGGTGGGCTTGCCCGAAGCCAAAGCAGCTTCGACGGCCCGTTTCAGCGCGTCGGGCGTTTCGACTTGCGCGCCGACGCCGCCGAACGCCTCCATGATCTTGTCATAGCGCGCGCCTGTGACGAACACCGTCGTCGCGGGATCGGATCCGCCGGAATTAACGTCGGTCCCGCGATAGATGCCCCCATTGTTGAAGACGACGATGCAGACCGGCAGGTTGTACCGGCAAATCGTCTCCACCTCCATGCCGCAGAAGCCGAAGGCGCTGTCGCCTTCGACGGCGAGCACGCGATGACCGGTTTCGACGGCCGCAGCGATCGCCTGGCCCATGCCGACGCCCATCACGCCCCAGGTGCCGACGTCGAGGCGCTTGCGCGGCTTGTAGATGTCGATGACACCGCGCGCGAGATCGAGCGTGTTGGCGCCTTCGTTGACGAGGATCGTATCCGGCTGCTCCATGATGACGGTGCGCAAGGCACCGAGCGCGCCGTGATAATCCATCGGCGCGTTGTTGTTCATCAGGCGCGGCGCCATCTTGGCGACGTTGTCTTCGCGCTTTGCCTTAACGGCACTGGTCCACGCGGCCGGCGGCAGCGGCCAGTTGCTCCCCATGCCCTCGATCAGGGCGGCAACGCAGGAGCCGATATCGCCCACCACCGGGGCGGCGATTTCGACGTTGCTGTCCATTTCCTTGGGCTCGATGTCGATCTGAATGAACTGCTTCGGCGCCTCGCCCCAAGTCTTGCCCTTGCCGTGCGACAACAGCCAGTTGAGGCGGGCGCCGATCATCATGACGACATCGCAATCTTTCAAGACGGTCGAGCGCGCGGCACCGGCGCATTGCGAATGCGTATCGGGCAACAGGCCCTTGGCCATGCTCATCGGCAGGAACGGAGCGCCACTCTTCTCGACCAGCGTTTTGATCGCCGCGTCGGCCTGCGCATAGGCGGCGCCCTTGCCGAGGATAATCAGCGGCCGCGCGGCGGATTTGAGGACATCCAGCGCGCGCTTGATGGCGGCAGGCGCCGGAATCTGCGCAGGGGCCGGATCGATGACCTTCACCAGCGACCTCTTGCCGGCCGCCGCATTCATCACTTGGCCGAACAGCTTGGCCGGCAGGTCAAGATAGACGCCGCCCGGCCGCCCCGACACCGCCGCGCGGAGCGCGCGCGCAACGCCGATGCCGATGTCGGCGGCATGAAGCACGCGGAACGCCGCCTTGCACAGCGACTTGGCGACGGTAAGCTGGTCCATCTCCTCATAGTCGCCCTGCTGCAAGTCGACGATCTCGCGCTCGGACGAGCCCGAGATCAGGATCATCGGGTAGCAGTTGGTCGTGGCATGGGCGAGTGCCGTCAGACCGTTGAGAAAGCCGGGCGCCGACACGGTGAGGCATACGCCGGGCTTTTTGGTCAGGAAGCC
>Ga0307373_10016153_pt1 | contig 10050 bp, 6 predicted proteins | sample OX2MG_FD_202534 | JGI IMG/M metagenome (GOLD analysis project Ga0307373, IMG submission 202534) | Soil microbial communities from Risofladan, Vaasa, Finland - OX-2 | ecosystem: Environmental > Terrestrial > Soil > Coastal area > Acid sulfate soil | place: Finland: Risofladan, Vaasa | collected...
CCATGCTCCCCCTTTTGCTCCAAAAGACACAGAGCCTGCAACTCCCCCGAGCGCATATTAACTTGCATTCACGAGGAGGCCACTCCCATTAGGTTCCCCGTTGTTAACAGACAAGCTTCGCAAGATCGCAATAATTTTAGCTTACTGGCAGGTTACGGCTTCAGTTCCTGAACTTCTTGGGAGATTCAGAGTATTCAAACCCTAAGGGGACACCACTCGCGCCCGCAAGGAGTATCCCCAGGCTTCCGCGCTTCACTTGTGCCGCCTCCGCTGCATTCCGCCTTTTCAGCTCCCGCTTTCGCTCCGTTCCAAGGGGGTAATCATATCCGCTGTGGCCCCGAAATCCTTATCTCAGCCAACTTCCTCAAGAACCACGCTGCTTTGCAGCGGCTGGAGGAGCGACACGTCACCCCCAAATGGGATACTGCTCGTAAACCGAGCCTGCATCCGGGTTTACCAGCGTCAACGCGCTTTGAATCAGCAGCTTGCCAGTTTGCAACTCCTGCATGATGGTGACGTGTTTACGCGCGTAAACGTGAATAGGACTCCAGAGGGTGCGATGCGTAAACGCGCTGATAAGCAAAGGCTTCGAGTATCCGTGTGCTTGACGGCCAAAATTGGAGGGTGCAAGCTGTTTTTGAGGCGGGTTCCCCCATGAACACTCCCCGCATCCCGAATCCTTTGCAGTCTCCGGCTTCACCGAAGGGTGATGGGCGTTCGGTTCTCCGCGCCAAAACCATTGCAACCAGGGTCACGCCGGAAGAGTTGGCCGAGGTAGAAGCCGCCGCCGAAGGCGCAGGAAAATCCGTGGCCGAATGGCTGCGCGAGCTGGCCCTGAAAGCAGCGCGAGAGCGTCCGGCAGACCCAACAGAGTTGATGCTGGCCGAGGTTTCGGCGCTACGGTATATGCTCCTGAATCTCTTCCATGCGACGGCTCAGGCGAACGCCGAGGGCAAGTATTTGCTGCCTGATTCCGTGGTCAAAATCCGTGACCAGGCCAATGCGCGCAAGCTGGCCGACGCCCGCAAACTGCTCGCAGAATTTCTGTCCCAGGAGGGACCGGACGGGGACAAGCAGTGAGCCGTCCCCTGCATTTTCCTAATCGGCGCAGATGGCTCTTGTGGCTGATTTTGCTCTTCATTCTGGGGCCATTTCTGGTGATCGTACCCTCGACGTTTTGGCTCGGCTGGACGATGAATCCAGTCCAGAACTTCTACCTTGGAACCTACGCTGCCAGTTCCGCACTGAGCAGCTTTCCCGGTGCCGTGACAACCGTGCGCTACGCCGAAAAGACGGCTCCGGGCAGAATGCCAGAGCCTCTACTGCCCGAAGATGCGGTGAAAGGGTCGAGTGCCAGTCAGGCTCTCGGGCTGAGTCCAAAAGCCCTTGCCGAAGGCTGGCGCGGTGTCACCATTACGCCGCCGCAGAAGGTCCGTGCGAAGGAGTTGCGAGCGTATTTGGCGTCCACGATTTATGACAACGATAGCGCATGGCTGATCTTTCTTCGACCCATTCTCTACCTGGCGGCGGCAGTGTTGTTTCTGTATGCCCTGTGGCTCTTCTTTGGTCACAAACTTCGTACCAGTTGGAAGCATGAACAGCGGCATGGCCGACGCACCAAAGGCCCGGAGCTGACATCGGCTTTGCGATGGCGCGGCGCAAAGACAGACGGCATACGGTTCCGTCTGCGCTTCGAGAATCGCCTTTTGCAGTGGCTTCCAGTCGGGCCAAGCTACCGGGTTCCAAGGCGTCTTGAAGCCAGCCACATTCTGATGATGGGCGACACCGGCAGCGGGAAGTCAAATGCCATCCGGCAGCTTCTCCGTCAGGTGCGGGAGCGCGGCGAAAGCGCCATCGTCTACGACCCAGCGATGGACTTTGTGAGCGAGTTCTACTCGCCCGCGCGTGGAGATTTGATTCTGAATCCGCTGGACCAACGATGCCCATATTGGAGTCTTGGCGACGAGATCGACCGCGACGAAACAGCGGCGACGATTGCCGCTGCGTTCCTGCCTGAAAAGGAGTACGAGAAGGAGTTTTTCACCGATGGGCCGCGCCGGATACTGGCCCATTTGCTCAAGCGGCAACCGCAGCCGAGGGACATTCTGAGCATGATGGCCGAGCCGTCGCGGATCGAGTTTGCGGTGAAAGGAACACCGCTCGCCGCGTTGCTTGATGCAGGAGCACCAGCGCAGCGGGCGGGTGTGCTGGCGAGCTTAAACATGGTGGCCGATAGTCTGGAATTGTTGCCAGAATGGGAGCATACGCGACCGACGTTTGCGACGGCGGAGTGGTACACAAGCCGGAAACGTTGGGTGTTTCTGACATCCACTCCTGCTTACCGCGCGAAGATTTTGCCCCTCCATTCGGTGTGGCTCGATTTATTCATCCTTCGCATGATGGGCTATTGCCAAGACCACACGGCGAATCCGGTATGGTTTGTGCTGGACGAGCTGGCGAGTCTCAATAAATTGCCGCAGCTCCACACCGCCGTCACGGAAAATCGCAAGTACGGGAATCCGGTTGTGATGGGCTTTCAGGGGCGGAGCCAGCTTGAAAAACGCTACGGCCAGGACTCCGAGGCCATGCTTTCGCAGCCCGCAACCAAGCTGTTTTTCAAGACAACCGAGCCGCGCGCGGCCAAGTGGATTTCCGATGCCATTGGAGAGATCGAAGTAGAACGGCTAAAAGAATCGCGCAGCATGGGACTGCTAGGTGGCCGCAAGTCGTATGCGATGGAGATTGCGACCAAGCCGCTTATCATGGCTTCGGAAATCTCCGGCTTGGAGCCGTTACATGGCTTCATCAAGCAGGAAAACGAAGTTGTTCCGGTTCACTTCCAGTCTGCAAGGAAGCACGGCAGACAACCGGAGTTCATCGAACGGAAATTGCCGGTTGTGCCCAGGCCGTCGTCGCCGACGCCGCAGATAGCAGCTCCCGCAGAGCAATCCAAATCATCGGCTGCGGTCCAGACCACGCTTCCACTTTTCGATGCGCACGCTGAAACGCCCGCCAATAAGCCCAAAGAGGCGTTTGTGTGGGACGAGTCCAAAGGGATTGAGTGAAAGTCCACGGCTTAGTTGGAATCTCACAACATGCTGTGGCTATCCGAGAAGCCCAGAGCGAATCAGGTCAACGAACACGGTATAACTCATTTGGCCGTTGCCGAAGAACGGTAGCAGCAAACGCTTCGAGTCGCCGGATCGGCAAACTCCGGGGCAATCAGGAACCGATTGCCATTCGACTTCGAGAAACTTTGCAAAGTCGCGTGCTCGATCACCATTGTTGCCATAGCCGTAGCATATGACCAATGAGTGAGGACTTTCCTTCAATATGCGATTCAGCTCAGCTCTTCGTTGTGTAATTTTCACTTCCAACTCACAGTCGTTTTCCTTAAACCATGACATGAAATTCTGGTCGGTGGTTTTGGCTGCCGGAATTGGTGACAGCTCGGTGAGAAATGTGTTGCCGTTAGAACGACCTAACCGATACTGAATGTACTTTTTAGCACATGATTGAATGTGTTTTCTGGCGCGAGATTGATTTTCTTTATCCGTAGAGATCAGGTCACTCCAATTCTCGATTCCTTGACAGGCCAGCATGATTTTCGCCATCCATTGCCAGACCTGCGTAGAAGGTGGCTGCTTCTCGATGTCGATGGGGCGACCTTGTTCCCGCAAGCGCAGGTGAGCCTCGCGCAAGTCCATTGTCCTTTCAAAACTGGCGCGGGCCTTGAGATTTGCAGAGATGTCTTGTGAGTTCATGTTGCCGAGACCTTCTTCAATACCCATGAACCACACGGGTGCAGATGGAAGACCGTAGCCAAGAAAGTTGACTATCCGATCAATTTCCTCTGCGGATAGCTCTGGTTGATGTGCGATCACAAGACCACTCCGTTAGTAAGCACCAGTATAAAATCGCATTAGGCAGAGACGAGATGCTGCCGCGCACGTTGCGGAAATACATGCGCATGTTGACCATCTCCAAGCCGCTTTCGGCAGGTCAGGTACGCACGTACCATGAGCGGGAGTTTGCGTCGGAGCGGCAGAACTATTGGAGCCGTGACCAGCAGGGACATAGCGAGTGGCAGGGTAAGCTGGCCGAGCAGTGGGGTTTATCGGGTTCAGTCGGCAATGAGCACTTCGCGCGTCTGACCGAAGGGCGGCATCCGCATACGGAAGCGCAGCTCGTTCGTCATCAAGCCCCCAAAACTTATGAGGGAAAATTCGGCAAGGAAGTGACGAGCGTAGAACATCGCGCCGGTTGGGATGCTACGTTCTCCGCGCCGAAATCAGTCTCTCTCACCGCCCTTGTGGGCGGCGATGAGCGCGTAAGAGGGGCGCATCGGGAAAGCGTGCGCGTGGCGCTCACCGAGTTGGAGAAGTACACGCAGGCCCGCATCGGCAACGTCCACGCGCCGGAGACGACAGGCAAATTTGTTGCAGCGACCTTTGAGCACGACACCGCGCGGCCCGTAGACGGCTACGCCGCGCCGCAGCTCCATACCCATGCTGTGATCTTCAATGTCACCGAGCGCGACAACGGACAGACGCGAGCCTTGCAGCCGCAGGAACTATTCGCATCGCAACGCTATGCCACCAGCGTTTACCGTTCCGAGTTGTCGATGCGATTGCAGGGCTTGGGCTACGAGTTGGAGCGTGGCAAGCACGGACAGCCGGAGATTAAGGGTTATACGAAAGAGTATCTGGAAGCCAGCAGCCCGCGCCGCGAGCAGATCAAAGACCATCTCCGCGAGATGGGGATAGACGGCGCAGGAGCCGCGCAGGTTGCCGCCCACCGAACGCGAGACAGCAAGGAGCTGGTATCGCCGGAAGAGGTATTAGCGCGGCACCGCGAGTTGGCCGCGCAGTATGGACATCAGGCCGACAAAGTTGTGGCCGAGGCGCGGGCGCATGAACAGCGCCACGTCTACGAACCGGACCGAATCGCGCAGCAGGCCGTCACCTATGCCCGCGATCATCTCTTCGAGCGTTCCGCCGTGCTGGACCGGCGCGACCTTCTGGAAGCGGCACTCAATCGCGGCATGGGTGAGACGACGTATGCCCATATCCGTCAGGAGTTCTCGCAGAGGGCCGCGCGTGGCGAGTTCCGAACGGTCGATCATGCCGGAGCGGGACAGCAGTACACCACCGCTGCCATGCTTCGCATGGAACGCGAGATCGTCGCACGGATGCAGGAAGGCAATCAGCGCGGGATGAATGACCCGATGCTGGTTGATGCACGTATACGCATTGCAACGGAAGACCGCCACCCGGAGCTGAATACTTCGCAGCGCCAAGCCGTTGACCAAGTGTTTCTCTCCCGCGAAAAGATAGTGGGATTAGATGGAGTCGCGGGCGCAGGCAAGACAACGGCGCTGACCGTCATCCGTGAAGGTGCGGAGGCGCAAGGATACATAGTCGAAGGCTTCGCGCCCACGTCCCGCGCGGCGCAAAAGCTGGCCGATGCAGGCATGGAAACATCCACGCTCCAAAAGCATCTTGCACGCGGCCAGCAGCCGGATACTGGAGAGCGCCGCCTGTATGTGCTCGATGAATCCTCGCTTGCATCCACCAGACAGATGCACGAGTTTGTGAATCGCCTGCATCCCAATGACCGCGTGTTGCTGGTAGGGGATCGACGGCAGCATGAGGCAATCGAGGCCGGGCGTCCCTTCGCACAGCTTCAGGACGCGGGCATGAAGACAGTCAAGCTCGATGAGATCGTCCGCCAGAAAAACCCTGAATTGAAACAGGTGGTGGAGCATCTTGCGCGGGGTGAGGTGCGCGAGGCCGTGCAGGGTTTGGAGCGGCAGGGCCGCGTCCATGAGATTCCAGAGCGTGAGAATCGCATCGCCGCCATAGCGAAGGAATATTCGAAGTCGCCGGAGGGTACGCTGGTTGTCTCGCCCGACAATCGCTCCCGCGTGGAGATTAATCTGGCGATCCGTGCCGAAATGCAGGAGCGCGGCTTAGTCAGAAAAGAAGAGCATCCCATTGCGGCGCTTGTCCCGCGCCAGGACCTTACCGGGCCGGAGCGGACATGGGCGGCACGCTACGAGTTCAACGATGTTGTGCGCTACGCGCGCGCGTCGAAAGAAACCAGCATGGAGCGCGGCGAATACGCGCGAGTCAAGAGCGTTGACGCTGACAAGAACCTGTTAACCGTGGTTCGGGCCGATGGCTCAGAAGTGACCTATGATCCTCGGCGGCAGCAGGGAGTTTCCGTGTATCGGGAAGAACCGCGCAGCTTCGCCGTGGGCGACCGCATTCAGTTCACGGCACCGGCCAATGACTTGAAGATTGCCAACCGCGAATTAGGAACGGTCGAAGCCATCGAGGGCGGACAGATGCGTTTGAAGATGGACGGAGGCCGCAATGTGCAACTCGATCCCCGCGAACATCCGCATCTCGACCACGGCTATGCGGTGACGAGCCATTCCAGCCAGGGGCAGACCGCCGAGCGCGTATTGATTCACGTCGATACCGAGCTGGCCGCGAAAGACCTGCTCAACAGCCGCATGGCTTATGTCGCTGTCTCGCGCGGAGCCGAGGACGCACAGCTTTACACTAACGACCGTGGGAAGCTGCCGGAGGCATTAGGGCATGATGTATCTCACGAGAGCGCCCACATGCCAACGATGAAGCCGGAGCAAGCCATCACGCCGAAGCAGCCGGAGATTGCGCCGGTCATCGAACACGGCTTAGGCATAGGGCATAGTCTCTAGCCCCATGAATCGCACCCGGAACAGTGATAGTCGAGACAGAACATGGGCGCGGTATAAAGTCATACAAGAAGCTAAAAATGTCTGCTCAGTGTGGTGTCATGCGTTGAAGAAATTCACAGAAATCGTGAATTTGCCTGCACAAATCCTACACATCCAAAAACAGCTTTATTATCTTTCTATAAATCAGCAACTTATGAAAATACGCTCACCCGCTCAGGATGATAACTTTTTGAACCGGATTGAGTGGGCGAGGGCTGGAGTTGTGGCTGGGTTGGGAACCGCGGGTTCTTCGCTTTGCTCAGAATGACGGCGGTCGGCGTGGGCTGCGGGGGCTGGCGGACTGGAAGAGGTAGACGCTGAGGATAACGATGAGGGGTTCGAGGGGGTGGCGGAAGCGGGCCTCGGAGGTGACGAAGTAGTAGGTGAACGGGACGAGGATGAAGGCCCAGAGGAAGAGCACGGCGGCGGGGATGCGGCGGCGGAGGGCGAGGGCGAGTCCGAGGATGGCGAGGATGTTGGGGACGCAGTAATTGATGTTACGGATGACGATGAGGTAGACGCGTTTGGTGGACGGGTGGGGGACGGTGCTCCAGAAGAAATAGAAGCGCTTGAGGGAAAGCTGAAGGAAACGGACGGGGTGAGCGGTGATCCATGCCTTGGCGAGCTCGCCCTGCTGGCGGGCGTAGGCCGGTTCGCCGAGTTGGGTGTAGGCGCGGATTTCGGCTTCTCCGTTGACGGTTTTGCCCCAGGGGAAGCCCATCGCTTCAGGGTTGTTGCCGGCGTAGAGTTCCGCCCCGAAGTTGCTGCGGAAGGGGACGAAGGTGTGGAAGACGCGGTAGTTGCGGACCATCCATGGGGAAACGATGGCGATGAAGACGAGGCCGGACACGACGGCGCGGAGGAAGACGGCGCGGGTGGGCGAGCCGGTAAGGATCCATATGCCGCAGACGGGCAGGAAGAGCAGGAGGGTGGAGTTGGCGAGACCGATGAGGGCCCAGAGGAGTCCGAAGAGGAGCCAGTTTTTGGTGGTTTGGTGCGAGGGTGCGCCGGGTGCGCTGCCTATGCCGCGCATTTTGACGGCGAGGGCGAGGACGGCGGTAAAGAGCATGCAGGTGAGGGAGATTTCCCAGACCCAGCGGACGGCGTATTGCATGGCGGCGGGATAGAGGGCCCATATCCACGCGGACCAGAGGGCAATGCGGCGGTTGTAGCAGCGGTCGGCGATGAAATAGATGAAGACGGCGGTGGCGGCGGAGAAGACGGAGTTGAGCGAGAGGATGACCCAGCCGGAGAGCGCGGAGTAGACTCCGCAGAGCTTGAAGACAGCGGCGAGCAGCAGAGGATAGAGGGGCGGGACCCAGGCGGTGGGGCCGGTGTGTCCGTTGAAGGGATTGGCGTAGCCGTATCCGGTGGCGAGGGCGCGGGCGACGCGGCCCATTTCGTAGCCGAAGGTGAAGTGGTCCTCGAAGGGGTGGAAGCGGTAGGTGTGGGCGACGGTGATGAAGAGGACGCGGAGGAGCAGGGCCGCGAGGAAGATGGTGCTCGGCGAGGCGAGGATTTCTTTTTGGCGCGGGGTAAGCGAGATGGCGGGGCGGAGGGTCAGGGGTTGGTCCTTTGAGGGTGCTTGCTTATTTTATCCACTCGACTTGCTAAATGATCGAAGGCAAAGAAGAGGCGAAAGTGGGCTTAGAATGGTTGGAGTGTTGGCTCCAGTGATTCGAGTTGGCGCGGCGGCGCCGGCGGGCGATGCGGTGGGCGCGATTTTGTATCTGACGTGGTTACATATTGGGCGGCGGACCCGATGAACCTGGTGGGAGTGGTGATTCCGGGGGAGCGTGAGGCGGCGATTCCGGGACGATGTGTCACTTATCCGGTTACAAATGCAGAGGCGGCGCGGGAGGATACGGCGGCTGTTCCAGTTGTGGCGGGGGCGATGCTGTTTCCGGCGACGGAGGGTGGCGGGATTGGCTGAGCCGGAGCTGGTTGAGGGCGAGGATTACGTGATGGAGGGGTCGTACGTGGTGTTTACGGCGGCGTATCTGCTGAAGCGTGGGTACTGTTGTGGGAATGGGTGCAGAAATTGCCCGTGGGAAATAGGTGACAAACCGTGCAGGGAAAATGGTGATAGTGGGAGCTGATACCCGTTGCCGGGTTGCTACACCGGAATCAAATGCTTTGCCCGACTCGTGCGACACTATCCGGCCTGTGTACGGGAGGGCCCAGCTCCCAGCGGCCCCGCGTCGATTTTAGCCTAGTTCCCTGATGCTGGTTTTTGCGGTGGTGCTGCCGGAGCCTGTGCTGGCGCGGCGGCGGGCGGGTGGATGAGGATGGCGGTGCGGGGGAAGGTGAAGCTTCCGGCGGTGTCATCGATGACATTGACCTGGCAGGTGTACTGGCCGGGTTTGAGCTGGCTGAGGGGCACGTCGAACTGGAAGGCGATGGCGTCGCGACCGGGCTCGTTGAGTTTGGTGGCCTGGACGAGCGGCGTTTCGAATGCCTTCTCGCCGTTGCGGAGAAATTCGATGCTGGTGAGGACGTTGGTCTTTGTCTTGTCGTGGGGGCTTCCGGCGGGCGAGTAGACCTCGTAGAGGAAGTAGAGGTGCTGGTTCTGGCGGAAGACGTGGGGCAGGTTGGGGACGAGCTCCTGTCCGTCGTGGACGAGCGGGTTATCTCCGTCGCGCTTGGGCACGGGGATGCGCTGGGTGGCGAGGACGACGGAGCTCATTTTGAGCGGGAGTTTGCGCAGGTCGGGGACGTTGATGTCGGCCTCGAAGGAGCCCATGTGTCCGGTTTCGTTTTCGCGGACGACAAATTTGAGGTGGTATTTGCCGGTGGGTAGGTTGAAGCCGGTGGAGTACTGCACGTTTTTCCGGCGGACCTGTTCGGATTGATTGATTTTGAGCTTGACGGTCTGGCGGGCCTGTCCGATGACGTGGCCGGATGAGTCCTTGACTTCGCCGATGATGTCGAGGGTGGCCTTGTCTTTGTCTCCGCCCTGAATGAAGGGGATTTGCGAGCCTGGCACGACCAGTGAGACGGGGATGTAGTAGTGGCCGGGGCTGGTGCGGAAGTACCAGGCCTGGAGGTAGACGGCCATGTCGGTTGCGGGAAGCGCGCTGGCGAGCTCGTCCTCAAGTTGCTGCTCGCGCTGCTCACGATTGGAGTGTTTGTAGTCGGCGGGAGCGTAGTAGCCGTGGCGGTATTCGATGCGGAGGCCGGGGCGATCGATTTTTACGGTGAGTCGGCGGTAGCGTCCGTCGCGGCGCGGATTGGTGGAGCGATAGCCGAGGACGTAGTAGGCGGAGGTGTCGTTCTGGATGCGG
>Ga0307373_10016154_pt1 | contig 10049 bp, 7 predicted proteins | sample OX2MG_FD_202534 | JGI IMG/M metagenome (GOLD analysis project Ga0307373, IMG submission 202534) | Soil microbial communities from Risofladan, Vaasa, Finland - OX-2 | ecosystem: Environmental > Terrestrial > Soil > Coastal area > Acid sulfate soil | place: Finland: Risofladan, Vaasa | collected...
CGCCAGACCTGCGCGGCGATCCGGTCGCCCAGCACCGGCAGCGGCAGGTCGCTGGCGGCTGGGCCATAGGGCAGCGGGTTGCCGGCTGGGTTCAGCCCCCGGTAGGAGAACTGCTGCACGAAGGTGCGCGGCATCGCCCTGGCGAGTGACTGGCCGCGCGAACAGCACCATGATCCGAAGCCGGGCACCTCCAGCACAGGCGGCCCGCTGAACCGGGCTGGCCCGGCCCTGGCTGGCTGGCTCGCCGGTGCGCCGCGGGCGGCGCTCGTGCGCACCGCGACCGGCTCCCGCCCCTGGCCGGCCGGCGGTGCCGGGCCAGGGGGCGCGTTGACCAGGAACGCCAGCCTGGTCACCAGGATGACGACCGCGATCGCCGCGATGGTGGCCAGCGGCGCCACCGGGATCCGGTGCCGGCCCTCGTGCCCGCCGCCCCCGATGCCCGCGCCGCCGCTGTCGGCCCCAGTGCCGGTGCCGGTGCCAGTGCCAGCGACACTGCCAGTGCCGGCGACACTGCTCGTGCCGCCGGCGGTCTCGTGCACGGTGATCCGCGCGCTGGCGCGGGCGACGACGGCGGTCAGCCCGTACCAGGCGCGCGCGTTGACCAGCCCGGCTAGCCCGCAGACCAGGATCGCGCCAGCGGTGGGCAGGCGGCTGACGACCGTCGCCGCCACCGACAGGGCCACGAAATCAGCGAGCAGCCACCCCACCGCCGTCAGTGGGGGCAGCATCCGCCACCAGGTGGCCGCGATCCCGCCGTGGCTGAGCGGAAGCGCGATCAGCAGCATGACCGGCAGGGTGGCCAGGAAGGGCCAGGAGAAGGGGAGGATCGCCACCCCGAGGGTCAGGCTCACGACCGGGGACATGAGCAGGCAGGCGAACACGGTGAAGCCGAGCGCGCAGCGCAGCGCCGCGAGGGGGCCGGGCGCCGCCAGCCCGGCCGGCCAGGCCAGCCGGACCAGCAGCGCGATCACTACTGACCGTGCCAGCAGCAGCCCGGCAAGCAGCAGGGCGAACTCCAGCCAGGACCGCTGGCCGCTGTACAGCCAGCGCAGATCGTGGAACACCGCCAGCGGGGGCAGCGCGGTGAGCTGCGGCGCGAGCGCGCGGGCGGCTGGGGCGACCGCGGCGAGCAGGGCGGCCTCGGCCATCGCGGCTACGCTGGCGAACGCGATCAGCCCGCGATGCGCCAGGAAACCGTCCGCTGGTGCTGGCCCGTTGTCCATGCCCCCCCGCAGGCAGGATCGACCACCTGGCGCCCGCGGGCCGGTTCTGCCCCGGTTCTGCCCCGGTCAACGGGAGCCCTTTAGCTATGTTCCCGATTGTCCCAGTGGGCTACCTTCATCACCGCTCTGGGGGGTCAGCGGCGGGGTTCAGAGGTGGGGGTCAGAGGTGAGGGTCAGAGGCCGGGGCTTCAGAGGCGGCCGGCGTCCACGATGCGGCGCAGGAAGCGCCGGGTCCGCTCGTCCTTCGGGTTGGTGAACAGTTCCGCGGGCGGTGCGTCCTCGATGATCCGTCCCTCCTCCAGGAAGCACACCCGGTGGGCGATGTCGCGCGCGAACCCCATCTCATGGGTCGCGATCACCATCGTCATGCCGCTGGCGGCCAGTTCGCGGATCACGTCGAGCACCTCGGCCACCAGTTCCGGGTCGAGCGCGCTGGTCACCTCGTCCAGCAGCATGATCTGCGGCTTCATGGCGAGCGCCCGGACGATGGCAAGCCGCTGCTGCTGGCCGCCGGACATCCGGTCCGGGAAGTCGGACTCCCTGCCGAGCAGCCCGAACCGGTCCAGCAGCGCCCGGGCCTCGTCCTGCGCCTGCGCCCGCGGGGTGCGCAGCACCTTCGTCGGCGCGAGCGTCACGTTCCGCAGCACGTTCATGTGCGGGAACAGGTTGAACGACTGGAACACGATGCCGACATGCCTGCGGACCAGGTTCTGGTCGATCCCCGGCGCGGTGACCTCGGCGCCCCACAGCCAGATCCGGCCCGCGTCGGCCGGCTCCAGCAGGTTCGCGCACCGCAGCAGCGTCGACTTGCCGGACCCGGACGCCCCGATCAGGCACACGACCTCGTGGGTGGCGACCGAGAGGTCAACACCCTTCAGCACCTCGTTCGGGCCGAACGACTTGCGCAACCCCTCGATCCGGATCGCCTCGGCTCCGCCCGGAACCGGCGCGGCCCCGGTCCCGGTCCCGGCCGGATCTGGCGCGCTCACGTGGTGGCCCCTGCCAGGCGGCGCCGCCGGTCGCGCTCGATCAGGCGGTCGGTGAACCGGGCGAGCGGGATGGTGAGGATCAGGAACAAGATCGCCGCCACCGTGAAGCTCGAGTAGTTGAACTGGGAGCTTGCGTAGATCTGCGCCGCCTGGTTGGCCTCGATCGCCCCCAGCACACCGACCAGCGCGGTGTCCTTCTGCAGGCTGATGAAGTCGTTCAGCAGCGGGGGAATGATGTTCCGCACGGCCTGCGGCAAGATCACGTAGCGCAGCGCGACCGGCTGGGAGAGCCCGAGCGACCTTGCCGCGGCCACCTGGCTCTGGTGGACCGAGTTCAGGCCCGCCCGGTACACCTCCGACACGTAGGCCGAATAGGAGAGCACGAGCGCCGCGGCCCCGTAGACGGAGTTCGACTGGCTGGAGATGAACGGCAGGCTGAGGGCGGGGATGCCGAGGCCGATCGCGTAGACCACCAGCAGCAGCGGCACGCCGCGGAACAGGTCGACGTAGGCCATGGACAGCACCCGCAGCGGGAACAGCACGGGGCTGGTGGACTGCCTGATCAGGGCGATCAGCAGGGCGAGGATGAGGATGAGCACCTCGGCCACCAGGAAAATCCTGATGTTCAGCCAGAGCGCGGCGCCCACCGAGTAGTAGCCCTTCTTCGGGTTGCCGATGAAGGACTGCCACATGTTGGTGGGGCTGAAGAAGGCGTGCCGCACCGTGGCACTGCCCGGTGCCAGCAGGAAGACCGCCACCAGCACGCCGAGCACCACCAGCGTGCTGACCGTGGAAACCACGGTGGCCCGGCGGCCGCCGCCACCTCCGAGCAGGCGGGGACCGCGGCTGCTGAAACCGGCCAGGTCAGGCCCCTGCCAGCCGCCACCCATGCTCGGGGCCGGCGGGCCGGTGGCGCCCTGCGGGCCTGGCTGGGGTTCGTCCATGCGTGCCCGCGGTTACCGGAGCTGTCGCAGGGTCAGGGCTTGATGGTCGGGACGCTCAGGTAGATCTGGAGGTACTGCCGCTGCAGCGACTGCAGGGTGCCGTTGCTCTTCAGCGTGGCCAGTGCCTTGTTGACGCAGGGGACGAGCGGGTTGCCCTTGCTGAACAGCAGGCCATAGTGCTCGCCGGTGCTGGGGAACTGGCCCACCATGACCGAGCCCTTGATCTCCGACGAGGAGATGAACTGGGCCGTCGGCGTGTCGGTGACCAGCGCCGCGATCTGGTGGCTCTGCAGGGCCTGCTTCACGTCGTTGAGCGTGTTGAAGACCTTCGGCTGCGACGTCGGCTGGATCTGGCTGGTGATGAAGGCGAGGCTGGTCGTGCCGATCTGATCGCCGAACACGTAGCCCTTCAGGTCGGCCGGGGCGTGCTTGGTCACGATCGGGGTTCCCTTGAGGGCGACCAGCGCCTGCTGCACGTCGTAGTAACTGTCCGAGAACGACACCGCCTGGGCCCGCTGGGGCGTCACGGAGATCTCGTTGATGTCGAAGTCGAACTTCTTCGGCCCGGGCGCGTAGGAGTTGTTGAACGGCTCGTAGGCCCACTTCACCTGCGCCTGGCCGAACCCGAGCTGGGCGGCGACCGCGTAGGCGACGGCGCTCTCGTAGCCCTTGCCGTTGGCCGGGTTGTTGTTGATGAACCACGGCGGGTAGACGGGCTTGTCGGTGGCCACGGTCAGCGCGCCCGGCTGGTAGGTGAGCTTGCTGATCGCCGAGCGCGAGCAGCTGAGCGGGCTGGCCGAGCCGCTGGGGCCGGCCGAGGTGCTGGAGCTGGTGCTGCCGCAGGCAGCCAGACTGGTGAAGATGGCCGCGGCGGCGGCCGCAGTCATGATGCGCCGCATGGAAACCGTCCCTACCCCGTCGGCCGAGCGCAGGTCACGCTCGATGATCGTCGGCGCGAAAGCCTATCGTTTCCGCCACGTTTACCCAAGTACCGGGCTCGCCGGCTAGCTGTCGGCGGCGAAACGGAGGTAGCGCTCCGCGGACCGCCGGACCGCGGCGGCCCCGTCCGCCGCGACGTTCCGCCGCCACCAGGCCCCGTACACGCGCTCGAACGGGTAGGGCTCGAGCAGGGACAGCGCCCGCCGGATGGTGGCGGGACGCTCCGGGATGAAGTTCGGGTAGCTGAACATGAAGCTGACCCAGCGCCGGTCGGGCACCACCTGGACGATGTCGCCGGACAGCAGCGCCCCCGCCCCGCCCTCGCCGTCCGCCCAGTGCAGCACCTGGCCGCCGGCGAAATGCACACCGAGGTTGATGAGCGTGAGGCCGTCGCCGACCGGGTGGGTGTCGCCCTCCCAGAACACCACTGCCGGGTCGGGCCGGCCGACCCACGCGCGGTCGGCGGCGTGGATGTACACCGGCGCCCCGAACGCGTGCGCCCACTCGATCATCGACCCGTAGAAATGCGGATGGCTGATCGCGATGGCGCTGATCCCGCCAAGTTCGCCGACCTGGCTGACCAGCTCGTCGTCGATGTAGGTGATCATGTCCCAGAGCACGTTCCCGCCCGGGGTGCTGACCAGCAGCGCCCGCTGGCCGATGGCGGTGGCCGGCTCGGCCCCGATCCCGGTCACCCCCGGTCCTTCCGCCGCGACCCGGCCGCGATGCCCGGCCGCGGCGAGCTCGGCCAGCGTGGTCCACTGCTGGCCGTCCCAGCCGACGTACTGGCGTTCGTCCAGGCAGATGGGGCAGTCCTCGCGGGCGGCGCCGTACTGCACCCCGCAGGTCCGGCAGATGGGAAAGTCAGTGCTCATAACCCAGGTATAGCGAAACGAGGCCAGGGCGCCACCCCCGCCCCTCGCTGGCGGCGACGCGCAGGGCTGGCCAGCTGCCGCGGGTGGGCGGGGCCGGCCGCTTCGGCCCCCGGCGGGCAAGGTCGGCCGCTTCGGCCCCGGGCGGGGCGGGCTCAGCCGCCGATCCGGGCCAGGCCGCGCGGGAAGGAGTGCAGCGGCTCCCAGCCGCCGTCGGTGACCAGCACGAGTTCCCCGGTCTGCACCCCGGCCCGCTCGTCGGGCGTGATCACGTTCGGCTGGATCACCACCGTCATGCCCGCCGCGAACGTGAAGTCAGGCGCCTGGCGGGACTCCAGGCCGGCCCGGGTGATCACCGGCGGCAGGTAACCGCCGCCGTAGCCGTGCACCAGGTCGTCGTAGATCGTGTAGCCGGCGCGCAGGATCACGTCGGCGGCCGCCGTGGCCAGGTCGTGGGCTGTCGCGCCGGGCCGCAGCCGGGCGGCGACGGCGTCGAAGGCCGCCTCGGCCACGCCGTGCAGGTCCCGGTAGAGCGGCGTGGGCGGCGCGGCGATGGTGAAGGTCCGCAGCAACTGCCCGGGGTAGCCCTGGTAGCTGGCGCTGACCTCGCAGCTCAGCGCATCCCCGGCGGACAGGCGGCGGGCCGACGGCCACTGGGCCGGCACGCACAGGTCCGGCCGCGCCATGGCCGTCACGCCGAGGTAGTGGATGTGGGTGAGGCCGCCGGCGGCGATGTACGCGCTTTCCAGGCTGGCGCAGCATTCCGCCTCGGTCATGCCCGGCCGGGCGGCGTCGGCCAGCGCGGCGACCGCGTCGTCGCTCATCGCCGCGCCCCTGCGCAGCCAGGCGATCTCCTCGGCGGACTTGACCAGCCGCAGCCGGGTGTAGTCACGGTCGAGGAAGACGACCTCGCCAGCGAGCGCGGCCAGCCGGGCGCTGGCCCGGGCGGGCACCGGCCCGATGACACCCAGCCGCCCCAGCCGCCCCGGCTGGCCCGGCTGGCCCGGCGATCCCGGCGGGCCAGCACTGCGCCCGCCGTCCCGGCTGGCGATGGCGTCCAGTGCCGCGTCCAGCGCGGAATGCCCGCCAGGCCTGACGTCGGCGTCCGGGGCCAGGCGGCGCGCGTTCGGCACGTGATTGTCGAAGCACACATACATCACGTCGCGCTCGCCGGGGGTGAACAGCAGCGCTGCTTCCCGGGTGACCGGCCAGCCGGTCAGCCACGGAACCGCCGACCCGGACCGGTCGAAGCCGTAGACGAGCGCGTGGCCGATCCCCTGCCCGGCCAGCAGTTCGGCGAGCGCCGCCCGGCGGCGCGCCATCTCGGGGGCGGAAAAGAGGGGGTAGCCGGCGGGCGGCGGAGCCGAGGACGCCGTGGGCGGCGGCTCGCGGTCTGCGGCCGACGGCCGCTCCGCCTCGCCAGCCGACGCGCTCAGTGCCTGGCCCAGTAGTCGTCGTCGGCCATGCTGGCGGCCATCTTCTCCGGGGTCTCGAAGCCGGGCGCCAGCGAGGCGTCGGTGCCCGCCATGACCTCGTGGTGGCCGATGTTCAGCATCCGCAGCCAGCTCTGCTGGCCGAAGGTGAGCCCGATGAAGCAGCCGAGCTCCACCAGTTCGGGCTCGCTGAAGTGGCTGTGCATCCGCGCCCAGAACGCGTCGTCGGTGGGCAGCTTCCAGGCGATGGCCTCGGCATAGGCGAGCGCCGCCTTCTCCCGCTCGCTGTAACGACCGGACTTCTCGAAGTTCAGCAGCTCGTCGTACTTGGCCTCGGACAGGCCCTGCCCCGCCGCCTGGACCGAACGCTGATTGCCGCAGTACTCGCAGTTCACCGAGCGGGAGATGTAGACCCGGCACAGTTCTTTGAGCTGGTGGTCGCAGACGCCGTGGCGGAAGATGTCGCCCCAGGAGTTGGCGAAGAACCAGAAGCAGGCAGGCACGTGCGCGCGGATCGCCGAACTCTCCGGCCGTGGGGTTCCCTCGCGGCTGCAGCGCTCCATCTCTGCCCGCATCGGCTCGTCCATCTGGTCCAGGGGCACATAGCTGATGCGCTGGCGGTCGGCCATCGGGGCCTCCCCTTCCGCGTCGCTGGGAAATAACTCTTCATTATCAAATGACCAGCGGCCGCCACGTTACGCTCCCACCTGTGAATGTAACGGCCAGGTCAAGCGGGGTAGCGCCGTTCATCGGCCGGGCCGCTGAACTGGTCCTGCTGGCACAGCGTGCGGCCGAGGCCAGGCAAGGCTACCCGCGGGTGGTGCTGGTCGAGGGGGAGGGCGGCTTCGGCAAGTCCACGCTGCTGACTCATGTGCTTGGCGGGCTGGCGGACACCTGCCTGCTGCGGGCCAGCGGCGAGGAGGCGGAGTCGCTGCTGGGCTACGGGGTGGTCGCGCAGCTGGCCGGCAGCGCCGGCTGCGGCGGCTGGCCGGGCCTGCAGGTGGCGCCGCAGGCGGATCCGCTCGGTGTGGGAGCCGACCTGGTGGCCCTGCTGGGCCAGATCCAGGGCGGCGGGAAACTGGTCGTGGTCGCCGTGGACGACCTGCACTGGGCCGACAGCGGGTCGGCCACGGCCCTGCTGTTCGCCCTGCGCCGGATGCAGGGTGACCGGGTGCTGGGGCTGATGACCGCCCGGCCTGGTGAACTGGGCCGGCTGGGGGAGGGCTGGAGCCGCTTCGTCTCCGGTGACTACCGTGCCAGCCGGATCAGGCTCGGCGGCCTGGCGGCCGGGGAGATCGCAGCCCTGGGCCGGGCGCTGGGCACCGCTGAGGTGTCCCACCGGGCCGCCGCCAACCTGCGCGCGCACACCGGGGGCAGCCCGCTGTACTGCCGGGCGCTGCTGGAGGAGACCGGCCCGCGGGAATGGGAGGGCGACCTGGGCGGGCTGCCCGCTCCCCGTGGGCTGGCCGGGATCATCGCGGCCCGGGTGCGGGCTCTGGACGAGCCGGCCCAGCGGCTGGTCGAGGCCGCGGCGGTGCTCGGGTGCTCGGGCAACCTGCCCGACGCCGCCGCGCTGGCCGGGCTGGCCGACCCGGTCCCGGCGCTGGACGAGGCGGTCCGGGCGGGCCTGGTGCGGCTGGAGCAGCGGCCGGAAGGCGCCCGGGTCGTCTTCGCTCACCCGCTCGTTCACCGTGCCGTCCATGACAGCCTCGGCCCGGCGCCGCGCCGGAGCCTGCATCAGCGGGCGGCGCGATTGCTGGACCCGGCGGAGGCGCTGGCTCACCGGTTCGCTGCCACAGTCGGGCCCGATCCGGGGCTCGCGGCAGACCTGGAAGCCGCTGCCCAGCGTGCCGTCGCCGACGGCCGGCCGGCCCAGGCGGCGGCGTGGCTGGCGAAGGCATCTGTGGCCTGCCCCGGTCCGCAGCAGCGTGACCGGCTGCTGCTCGACGCGCTGGAAACGCTCGTGCGCTGCGGCGATGTGGCCGCGGCCGAGGCACTGGCACCCCAGCTGGAGCGGGTCGCACTGGGTGCCCGCCGCAGCGCGCTGCTTGGCCACCTCGACCTGCTGGCCGGCCGGGCGCACAGCGCGCAGACGCGGCTTACCCAGGCCTGGGATGAGCATGACCCGGCCGGTGAGCCGCTGGTCGGGGCGCAGGCAGCGTTCCAGCTGGCCATCTGCTGTGCCCTGTCCGGCCGCCCGGAACGGTCGGTCACGTGGGGCGAACGCGCGGTCGCCGCGGCCAAGGGGGACGACCTGCTCCGCCAGCACGCCCTCGGCGCGCTGGCGCTGTCACTGGCCAGCGAGCACCGGGGGGCGCAGGCGCTGGCCAGGCTGGACTTCCTGCCGGAGTCCCCGGCGGAGATCCCGCTGCCGCTGACCGACGTCCTGGTCAACCGGGGCATGGTGCGGGTCATGACGGAGGACCTGGCGGGCGCGGTGGCCGACCTGTCGGCAGCGGCCGGCCGGCTGCGGGCCGGGGCGCGGCTGAGCTACGCCGGCCAGTGCCTGGGATACCTGGCCGAGGCGGAGTACCGGCTGGGCGACTGGGACGACGCAGTGATCCACGGCGAGCTCGCCGTGTCGCTCGCCTGCGACGCCGGCCGGACCTGGGATCTCAGCTTCGTGCACGGGTTCGCGGCGCTGGTACCCGCCGCCCGCGGGGACTTCGAAGCCGCCGCGGCCCATGTCGAGGAGGCTGGCACGGCCGCCCGCTCGTTCGGGGCCGGGATGGCGATCACCGCCTGGGCGACCGCGCGGGCTGCGCTGGCCGTGGCCCGGGGCGACCACGACGAGGTGCTGCGGGCCGCGGATTCCGTACGCGGAACCGGGCGGGCGGCGTTCTTCGGCAGCCTGGGGCTGTACGGGTGGCGGCCGCTGGAGATCGGGGCGCTCATCGACGGCGGGAACCTGGCGCAGGCGGAGGGGGCATTGGCCGACCTGCGAGCCTCGCTCACCGAGACCAGCCCGGCGTCGCTGCGGATGGCGGCGGCCTGGCTGTCCGGCTCGCTGGCGATGGAGAAGGGCGACGCGCCGGGTGCGGAACGGGCATTCGCGGCCGCCTGGCGGCACGCCCACGGTCTCGCGCTGCCTTTCCAGCTCGCCCGGCTGGAACTGGCCGACGGCCGCCGGCTGCGGCAGGCGGGCAGGCGGCCAGAGGCGATCGGACGGCTGCGGGCGGCCCGGGCCCGGCTGGCCGGCCTGGGTGCCCGGCCCTACCTCGCGGCGTGCGACGCCGAACTCGCGGCCTGCGGGGTGCAGGTGCGTGGCGACAGCATGCCGGAGGCCCTCGGGCTGACCCCCAGCGAACTGGCGGTGGCCCGGCTGGTCGCGGTGGGGCGGTCGAACCGGGAAGCCGCGGCGGAACTGTACGTCAGCGTGAAAGCGATCGAATTCCACCTGGGCAATATCTTCGCCAAACTCGGCATCCATTCCAGGCGGGCGCTCGCTGAGCGGCTCGCCGACCGGGGCGGTGAAGGGCCCGGCGACGGTGCTTCCGAGCCGCAGCCGGCCCCGGCAGCGGTGGCCGAGCTACGCGCCTGACCTGCGAGTATGGTGAGGGCGAGCGCCTCCAAACGGGGCGTTATCTGTACCCGGTACGGCCTGGCCGGCACACTCCGGATTCAGTACTAGGGACAAAACTAGGGTCGA
>Ga0307373_10016155_pt1 | contig 10049 bp, 7 predicted proteins | sample OX2MG_FD_202534 | JGI IMG/M metagenome (GOLD analysis project Ga0307373, IMG submission 202534) | Soil microbial communities from Risofladan, Vaasa, Finland - OX-2 | ecosystem: Environmental > Terrestrial > Soil > Coastal area > Acid sulfate soil | place: Finland: Risofladan, Vaasa | collected...
CGTGCCGGTCGTCGGCGACGAGAGCGGCGGGAACAACTATAAGTGCTGGGTCTACCCGGGTCACCACGGGCCGATGGCGGTGGAGCAGGCACTGGCCCAGTCGTGTGACTGCTTCTTCTACAACGTTGGCGCGCCGGGCCAACAGATCCCGGGCACGAACCAACTGCTCCACTACTACAATCCCGGCGACTCCAGACCCCACGACTTCAGCGGCCTGGGTATCGACAAGATGGCCCAGTATCTCGACGACTTTGGGTTCGGGAAGCCGACGGGGATCGAGCTGCCGAGCGAGGCGACCGGGCTGGTGCCCACGCCAAAGTGGCTCTTCCAATCTTCCCTGCACGCGTACTGGTCGGTCGGTGATACGATCAACACCTCGATCGGCCAGGGGCACCTGCTCGTGACGCCGCTCCAGCTGGCGGCAGCGATGGCGGCAATCGCGAACGGGGGAACCTACCACCAGCCGCGGCTGGTCAAGGCGCTCCAGGACGGCGGCGGTCAGGTCGTACACTCCTTCGCCGACGTGGCACGCCCGGTGTCGGTTGCGCCCCCCCACATCGACGTCGTGCAGACCGGATTGCGTCTCGAGGTGTCGGAGCCGGCGGGTACGGCTTACGGGAAGTTCGTCAAGACGGGGAGTGCGGTCGGCGTCTCCGGCAAGACCGGCACCGCGCAGTACGGATCGCAGAACGAGTACGCGCACGCCTGGTACACGGCCTACGCCCCGTACGACTCGCCGCGGATCGCCGTGTCGGTGCTGATCGAGGGGGGCGGCGAGGGCGCGACCTTCGCCGTGCCGGTGGCCGACGCGGTGCTGTCCGCGTTCTTCGCCAAGACGAACGCGTCGGGGTGATCGGCGGAATCGTCGCGTGCCGCGCGGCCACGCTGGGTGGCGGCGGGTCTAGGCTGGAGACCCAGGGGAAGGAGCGGCGGGCGAATGGCTGAGCGACGCCAGAGCGAGCTCGGTCAGGTCCGGGTGCGAGGCACCCAGGACGGGCTGCTCGTGCAGCTTCCACCGGACGTGCCGCTGCCGACCATGCTCGGCCAGGTCCGCAGCTGCATCGACGGCGGCGGGGAGTTCTTTCGCCAGGCCCAGCTCGTGATCGACTACACCGACCGGGTGCCGAACGTTGAGGAGATCGCCGCGCTCAAGGCACTTCTCGGCGAGCGTGGTCTGGCGTTGAGGACCGTCACTGCCAGCGTAGCCGAGCACCGGGAGCTTCTGCGCGCCTGGGGGTTCACGCCGCTGCGGGTGGTCGCGCGCGATCCGGGCCAGGCCGGCGACGGCGCTCCGAGCACCCCGGTCGAGGGAGAGCGCACCGCGCTGTACGTCCGTCGCACGCTTCGCTCGGGGGCGGCGGTGGGATCGGACGGGGACGTGGTAGTTCTCGGCGATGTCAACGCCGGCGCCGAGGTGCTGGCCGCGGGCGACGTGGTGGTGTGGGGAGCCATTCGCGGCACGGTCCACGCCGGGATCGACGGCGACCACACGGCGGTGATCTGTGCCTTGCGGTTGATGCCGACGCAGCTTCGGATCGGCCGGATTTTCGCCCGCCCGCCGGACCAGCGGGAGGTGCGGTCGGAGGGGGCGATGCTCGCGCGCGTCCACGGCGGGGAGATCGTGGTCGAACCCTGGCGCGCCGACCGGCTGGCGGGCCGCTGACGCGTTGACGGCAGGCCGCCGGTTGGGAAGTGCGGCCACGGCGGGCTACCGAGGTGGGGGACATGGCAGAAGAACACCAGCCAACGACGCTCGGACGTGTCATCACCTTCACGTCCGGCAAGGGGGGCGTCGGCAAGACCACGACTACCGCCAACGTCGGGGCCGCGCTGGCCTCGCTGGGCAAGTCGGTGGTACTCATCGACGCCGACATCGGGCTCCGCAACCTCGACATCGTGCTCGGCCTGGAGAACCGCATCGTCTACGACCTGGTCGACGTGGTCGAGGGCACCTGTCGCCTGCGCCAGGCGATGATCCGTGATAAGCGGATGAATAACCTCCACCTGATCCCCGCCGCTCAGACCCGCGAGAAGGACGCCGTCTCCCCGCAGCAGATGCGGGCGGTGTGCGAAGAGCTCCGGCGCCAGTTCGACTTCACCCTGATCGACTCGCCGGCCGGCATCGAGCAGGGTTTCCGCAACGCCGTCGCCGGTGCCGACGAGGTGATCGTCGTCACCAACCCCGAAGTCTCCTCGGTCCGCGACGCGGACCGGATCATTGGCCTGGTCGAGGCCAACGAGCTGCCGACGCCACGGCTGATCCTCAACCGGCTCGACCCCCTGCTGGTGCGGCGCGGCGACATGATGAGCGTGGAGGACGTGACCGACATCCTCTCCATTCCCTTGATCGGTGTGGTGCCGAACGATGAGACGATTGTGACCTCGACCAACCGCGGCGAGCCGGCCGCGCTCGACACCCGGTCGCGCGCGGGCCAGGCCTTCCGGAACATTGCCGCACGCCTGACCGGGCAGGACGTCCCGTTGATGGTGCTCGAGGAGCCGGACGGCGCGTTTCGCCGGCTGCTCAGGGCGTTCGGGTTTGGCGGCGGGCCCAGCGTGGCCGTGCGCGGAGGAGCGGACTAATGGGATTCCTGGACACTCTGCTCGGACGTCATCCGCAGCCGGCTCGACCGGTCCGACCCCCCAGCGCCTCCGTCGCCAAGCAGCGCCTGGTCGAGGTGCTGATCCAGGACCACGTCAAGCTCACGCCCGAGGCGATGGAGGCGATCCGGCGGGATATCGTGAAGATTCTGTCGCGCCACCTCGACGTCGATGCGGACCGCCTGCAGATCAACATCACCCGGGGCGAGCGTGGTGAGAGCCTCGTGGCCAACGTCCCGGTGCGGCGCGGTGGCCTGACCGGGACGGGTCGGAGGTAGCTGCCGATGGCGCCCGACCCACTCGATGGGCTGCGGCTGCACCACATCGGCATCGTGGTGGGCGAGCTCGACGCGGCCGCGGAGCGGTACCGCCGGCTGGGCTTCGGCGAGCCGGAGTGGCACGATGTGACGGAACAGGGCGTGCGGGTCGCGTCGTTCCACGCCGGTCCGGGGCACCTCGAGCTGATGATGCCTACCTCCCCGGACAGCGGGATCGCCCGCTACCTGGCGTCGCGGGGCGACGGAATCCACCACGTCGCCTACGGCGTCGCGAATCTCGAGGACACGCTGAGGCGGCTGAGCGAGGCCGGGTTCGAGCTGATCGACCGCGAGCCCCGGCGCGGCATCCACGACTGGCGCGTGGCCTTCATCCACCCGCGCTCCTGCCACGGCGTGCTGACGGAGCTGGTCGAGATCGACATGGGGCGGGAGCAGTAGAGAGGGAAAGTCGATGGCGGACGACCAGCGCGGCCAGGTCGCCACCGAATCCGGCATCGTGATCGAGCCGGTCTACCGCGCCAGCGAGCGGCCACCCAGTCCCGACCCCGGCGTCTACCCCTACACACGCGGCATCTATCCGACGATGTATCGCGGGCGCCGCTGGACGATGCGCCAGTACGCCGGGTTCTCGTCCGCGGAGGAGACCAACCGCCGCTTTCGGCTGCTGCTGGAGCGCGGGCAGACGGGTCTGAGCGTGGCGTTCGACCTGCCGACACAGCTCGGGCACGACTCTGACGAGCCGGAGGCGCGCGCCGAGGTCGGTCGGGTCGGTGTCGCTATCAGCACGCTCGACGACATGCGCCGGCTGTTCGAGGGGATCGACCTCGCGGCGGTCACGACCTCGATGACGATCAACGCGCCGGCCGCGCTGCTGCTCCTGATGTACCAGATCGTGGCCGAGGAGAGCGGCGCCGATCCGGCGAAGCTCGGCGGCACGATCCAGAACGACATCCTCAAGGAGTACGCGGCGCGCGGGACGTATATCTTCCCCCCCAGGCCGTCGATGCGCCTGGTGACCGACACCTTCGCCTACTGCCAGCGGACGCTGCCGGCCTGGAACACGATCAGCATCAGCGGTTACCACATTCGGGAGGCCGGCTCGACGGCCGTGCAGGAGATCGCCTTCACGCTCGCCAACGCGATGGCCTACGTTCAGGCGGCGATCAACGCCGGGCTGGACGTCGACGAGATCGGGCCACGCCTGAGCTTCTTCTTCGGCGCCCACAGCAACTTCTTCGAGGAGGTCGCCAAGTACAGAGCAGCCCGCCGCATGTGGGCCACGATCATGAAGGAGCGGTTCGGCGCCCGGAACCCGCGCTCGCTGATGCTGCGCTTCCACACCCAGACGGCCGGCTGCACGCTGACCGCGCAGCAGCCACTCAACAACGTGGTGCGCGTGGCGTTCCAGGCGCTAAGCGCGGTGCTGGGCGGCACGCAGAGCCTGCACACCAACGGGTTCGACGAGGCGCTGGCGTTGCCGACCGCGGAGGCGGCGACCCTCGCGCTGCGCACGCAGCAGATCATCAGCGACGAGACGGGCGTGGCCGAGACGGCCGACCCGTTGGGTGGTTCCTACTACGTCGAGTCGCTCACCGACGACCTCGAGCGACGCGCCTGGGAACTGATCGGTGAGGTCGAGGAGCAGGGCGGGGCGGTCGCCGCGATCGAGCGTGGCTTTGTTCAGGACCAGATCGCCGAGAGCGCGTACCGCTGGGAGCTGGACATCGCGTCGGGGGCGCACAGCGTCGTAGGGGTGAACGAGTATCGCGCCGACCAGGACGTCTCCGTGCCGATCACGCGCATCGACGAGGAGGCCGTGCAGCGCCAGATTGCGCGCGTGGCCGAATACCGCGAACGCCAGGATCGCGGGAGGGTCTCTGCGGCGCTCGACGAGGTGGGGCGGGTCGCGCGCGGCGACGACAACCTGCTCGATCCGATGAGGGTCGCGCTGCTGGAGGGCGCGACGCTCGGGGAGATCTGCGCCCGACTGCGCGGGGTGTGGGGCGAGTACCAGCACAGCTGACCTCGGCGAGGGCGCCTCGTACCGGTGCGGGGCCACATCCGTTTGCGATGGATGGGAAGGGGAACATGGCAGGACGGGGCGTGCTCGTCACCGGGACCGGCGGCCGTATCGGGCAGGGGATCGCGAGGAGGTTCGCGACGGAGGGCGCGCACGTCGTCGTCTCGGACCGCACCGAGGAGGACGTCGAGCGCGCGGCGACCGGGGTGCGCAACCGCGGCGGGACAGTCACCCCGATCGCGTGCGACCTGACCAGCGAGGACGACGTCGAGCGACTGGCGGCGCAGGCGATCGCTGCCACCGGAGGTCTCGACGTGCTAGTCAACTGCGCTGGGATCTTCCCGAACTGCCCCGTTGCCGAGATGGCCACGTACGAGTGGGACACCGTCTACGCGGTCAATGTGCGGGCGCCGTTCCTGCTGAGCCGCGCGGTCGCCCGGCACATGCTCGAGCGCGGCCGGGGCGGCTCAATCGTGAACGTCAGTTCGAGCGCGGGGGAGTCCGCGCGCACCGGCGGCTCGCACTACTGTGGATCGAAGGCCGCCCTCAACATGCTGACGAAGACGATGGCGATCGAACTGGGGCCAAGCAAGATCCGCGTCAACGCGGTCGCGCCGGGTCTGGTGATGGACGAGGTGTTCCAGGAGCCGTTTCCGGAGGGGATCGGCTCCTATGCCCGGGCGCTCATCAATGGCATCCCGTTGCGCCGGACCGGCAGCCCGGACGACATCGCCAACGCCATCTTCTTCCTCTGCTCGGACGAGGCCGAGTGGATCTCGGGCGAGGTGCTGGGGGTCAACGGTGGCTCGATGGCTGGCCGCACGCACCTGCCGCCGAGCAGGCGCTCGTGAGGCGTAGCTCATATCGAGGCGCCTTCACCTCATGCCGGAGAGCTGACCTCGCCGGGTGAACGCAGGGCCATCCGGCGAGGGCTTCGGGAGCCGGCACGCCACGCCGTCGTCGGCGTCCGGCTGACAGACCACGTGCCGCCGGGCTAGCTGTCGGGCTGGACCGGCGAGGACAGGAATTCGACGTACCCGTCCGTCCCGCGCACGCGGATCCGCTGCCCGTCCAGGATCAGCCGGGTGGCATGCTCGACCCCCACCACGGCCGGCAAGCCGTACTCCCGTGCAATCACCGCGCCATGGGTCATCAGGCCACCCACCTCCGTCACCAGGCCCGTGATCGCGAGGAACAAGGGCGTCCAGCTGGGGTCCGTGTAGGCGGTGACCAAGATGTCGCCCGGTTGGAGATCCGCCTCCGCCATGTCCAGCACGACGCGGGCCCGCCCCTCGATGGTGCCGGCCGAAACCGGTAAGCCGACCAGCGCGCCGGCCGGCACATCGTCGCGTCGGTACGCCCCGGCGACGACCTCGCCGTCTGACGTGAGAACCCGGGGCGGCGTGAGCGACTGGTACGACCGGAACGCCTCCTTGCGGCGGCGGATGAGCCGATCATCCACCTGGCTCGTGCGCACGACGTCGTGGAGCTCCTGGAACGTGAGGTAGAAGATGTCTTCCTGTTCACGAAGCACATGGGCCTGCACGAGGCGTTCGGCTGCTTCCAGCAGGGCCTGCTTGTAGACGGAGTAGCGGCTGACGATGCCGTACTTCGGATACTCGCGGTACCCGTTGAAGGTCCGGACCCGGTCTATCATCTGCCGGGTCTCGTCGGCCTTGCGCTCCCCATCCGGCAGGGCACGCAAGCGCTCCACCAGTTCCTGTTCCTTCTGCCGGACCACCTGACGTCCCTGCTCGAAGCGCCGCTGGCCGGCGCCCGGCTCGAAGTGCTTGATGTGGCCGAGGATGATGGGCACGAGCGTGGAGGGGCGTTCGCTCCAGCGCGGCCGCGTGATGTCGATCTCGCCGACGCAGCGCATGCCGTACTCGTCGAGGTAAGCCCGGATGGCGTCGTAGGCTTCCCGCCCGCCCGGGAGCCCGGCCAGCTCGTCCAGGTAGCGCTCGCTCTCGACGTGCTCGAGAAAAGCCACCACCTCCGGATGCGGGCGGATCACGTCCGCGACGTCCAGCAGCGCCAGCCCCATCTCCGACGTCACGTTGTGGGGGGCGGACTGCGCGAGCGTGTCGGCCGGGTTCTTCTCGCCCAGCCACGCCTCCAGCCGGTCATTGAGCCACCAGGTGGCCTCCATCGACGCCCTGATCACCTGAGTGCCTTGCGGATCGAACAGGATCCGCTTCAGCTCCTGGATGTCGGCCAGGATGAAGTCGAGCAGCGCCGGCCCGGACTTCGTCCGGATGTCGCGCCGCAGGGCGGCGATGGAGGCCCGGCTGCGCCCGATCAGTTCGGCGACGATGGCCGGATCAGTCTCGATCGGGGCCGGCTCGCCGCCAGCCGGCGGCCCGCCGGGACCCTCGTCCGGGAGCGACCGGATGAAGTCGCCGCGTTTGAGGATGGTCCGCAGCGCGTCCCCGACCAGCGGATCGCCTCTCCCCAGGACCTCCAGCAGGCCCGCGCGGCTCGCCGGCGACGCCAGGCCGCGGGTGACGTCGACGAACAGTCTGCCGCCGGCCTCGACCATGGGCCGGGCCGCCGTCAGCTGAAACAGGGAGAGCCCCAGGGGCTTCATGGGGTCGGTCATCATCTGGCCATGACCGACGGAGACGTAGACGTGGTTCTCGCGGTCGCCGGCCGCGGGGATGGGGAAGAGCGTAGTGATCGGCCGGCTCTGGAGGATCTGGAAGTCGTCGTCGACCAGGCACCATTCGATGTCCTGGGGGTGGCCGAAGTGCGCCTCGATCCGCCGGCCGAGCTGGACGAGCCGCACGGCCTGCGCGTCCGTCAGCGCCGGCTGATCCTGCCGCTCCGGCTCGATCGCCTGTTCCAGCGTCCCGCCTGCCGGCGAGGCATATGCGGCACTCTGCTTGATGGCGATTGCCCTGGTGACGACGTCGCTGCCCCGCACCCTGTAGACGTCCGCGTTCACCAAGCCGGAGACCAGGGCCTCGCCGAGGCCGAAGATGGCCTCAATCGAGGCGACCTTCCGGTTGCCCGTGACGGGGTCGGCCGTGAACAGGATGCCGGACGCCCGCGGGACGACCATCCGCTGCACGACGACGGCCAGGCGGACCTTCCGGTGGTCGAAGCCATTGCGCAGCCGGTAGGTCACAGCCCGCTCAGTGAAGAGCGAGGCCCAGCAGCGGCGGACGTGCTGGAGGATCGCCGCCGGTCCCACGACGTTCAGGTACGTGTCCTGCTGGCCCGCGAAGGAGGCCGTCGGCAAGTCCTCCGCCGTCGCACTGGATCGGACGGCGTAGGCGGCTTGCTCGCCGAGCCGCGCGAGCGGGCGGGTCATCGCCGTCGCCAGGTCGTCGGGGATGGCGATCCCGTCGAGGGTCCGACGGATCTCCGCGCTGAGCGCGCGGATCGCCTCCCGGTCGTCCGGTTTCAGGCGCGACAGCCGGTCGAGCAGAGCGTCGATCGACGGCGCCTCCGCCATGATCCGCCGGAAGGCGTCCGTCGTCACGCAAAAGCCGGCCGGCACGCGGAGGCCGTCGATCCGCGACAGCTCGCCCAGGTGCGCGCCCTTGCCGCCCACGACCGCGACCTGCGTCCGGTCGATCTGCTGGAGACCCAACACGTAGCGTTCCATCCGCCCCCTCCCCTGCGCGTTCTCTGCGTTCTCTACAGATTGCCGCAGCGTCTCACCGGACCCCATCCCCCCTCCCGCTCAAGGAATGGATGCCGAGGGCGTCGCGTCTGTCCGCGCTTCGCCGATTGTGCCGACCCGCGGAACCGGTCATTGTACCAGGGAGCTCGCGGCCAGGGAGATGGTTGAGAGGCTGTTTGAAAACCCGTCAATTGAACTCACCCCGGAGTGAGGTGCGCCTGCGCCGACCCAGTAGCGCCGGCTCACGCTCAGTCGGCCGGGTAGGGATGCTCGGCGCCGGCCAGAGCCATGGTCGGGAAGACGTGACGGTACAGGTGGTAGTTGATGTAGAAGTCGCGCGGGAAGCCGGTGCCGGTGTACGCGCGCTCTTCCCAGGTGCCGCCGATCTGCCGATCGCGCAGATAATCGAGCCCGCGCCGGCAGGCATCGTGCTCACCGAGGCCGGCGGCCTGCAGCCCGAGAACCGCCCACGCCGTCTGTGAAGGCGCGCTCGGCCCGACCCCGGCGAATGACACGTCGACGTAGGAGTGACAGGTCTCGCCCCAGCCACCGTCGGCGTTCTGACGCCCGAGCAGCCAGCGGGTCGCCAGCGTCGCGTACTCGGGCAGCGCGTGCGAGCCGTAGAGGGTCGCCAGCGCGGTGAGGACGCACCAGGTGCCGTAGACGTGGTTCACCCCCCAGCGTCCCCACCACGAGCCGTCGGCGCGGTGGGTGCGCCGCAGATAGGCGAGCCCGGCGGACACCAGCGGGTCGCGCGGCGTGCGACCGATACGGGCCAGCATCTCGAGCGCGTGGGCAGTGACGTCCTCGGAGGGGGGATCGAGCAGCGCGCCGAAGTCCGCGAAGGGCAGCCGGTAGACGAGCTGGCGCGTGTTGTCCTTGTCGAAGGCCGCCCAGGCGCCGTTGCTGGAGCGCATGGCGACGACCCAGCGAACGGCGCGGTCGATCGCCTGCCGGACCTCCGGCCCCCGGCCGGCCTCGAGCAGGGACACCACGATCACGGCGGTGTCATCGATGTCTGGGTAGATGTCGTTGGCAAACTCGAAGGCCCAACCGCCGCACTCGGCGAGCGGGACCCGCACCTGCCAGTCGCCGCCGCCGGCGATCTGCTCGGCCAGCAGCCAATCGACGCCGCGCCGCAGGCTGGAGTGCTCGATGGGCAGGCCGCCGCGCCGCAGCGCGAGCAGCGCCCACGCCGTGTCCCAGACGGGCGACATGCAGGCCTGCAGACGCCAGCCGCCCTCATCCTCCAGAGCGAAGCCGTCGAGCCCCTGGAGGCCGCGGCGCATAACCGGGTGGTCCAGGCCCATGCCTTCCAGGTTGAGCGCGATCAGCGAGTAGACCCACGGCGGCTGGATGCCGCCCCAGCTGCCATCGGCCTCCTGCCGCTCGACGATCCAGTCGACGAGCTTGCGCGTGGCGTGCCCACGGCGGGGCTGGACCGGCAGGCCGTCGTAGAGCTTGAGGAGCTTGTCGAGCCACCAGAAGGGGCCTGAGCCAGGAACGCGCCTCAGCAGATGCT
>Ga0307373_10016157_pt1 | contig 10048 bp, 9 predicted proteins | sample OX2MG_FD_202534 | JGI IMG/M metagenome (GOLD analysis project Ga0307373, IMG submission 202534) | Soil microbial communities from Risofladan, Vaasa, Finland - OX-2 | ecosystem: Environmental > Terrestrial > Soil > Coastal area > Acid sulfate soil | place: Finland: Risofladan, Vaasa | collected...
CCAGACCCTAAGGCTGGCCGGGGGCCTATTGATGCAACTTTCAACTCAGGCGCCGCATCACACGAGGGGTAACAGTGGAGTGCGGTGCGCGATGAAGTCATTTGGCTCAGGAAGAAAACGCACCCACGAAGGCGGCAGCGGACAAGGAGCTCATTGCGCGCGCACAGCAAGGCGACGAGCAAGCATTCGCTGCGCTGTTCGAGTTGCATAAGCGCCGTGTATACTCTCTGTGCCTCCGAATGACGGGAGACGCAGCGGAAGCGGAAGATCTGGCGCAGGAAGCGTTTCTGCAGCTTTTCCGCAAGATCTCCACGTTCCGCGGCGAGTCGGCCTTTTCCACTTGGCTTCACCGCCTCGTGGTGAACGTGGTCTTGATGCACCTTCGGAAGAAGGGGATACAAAAGATATCGCTCGATGAAATGGACAACTCGCAGGAAGAACCGGTAAAGCGGGAGTACGGGGAAGACGACCGAAGGCTTCTTGGCTCGGTTGACCGCATTACGCTGAATGATGCCATCAAGCAACTCCCGCCGGGATACCGGTCCGTCTTCGTTCTCCATGACGTTGAGGGTTACGAGCATAACGAAATCGCCCAGATCATGAGCTGCTCGGTCGGGAATTCGAAATCGCAACTCCATAAAGCCCGGCTTAAACTGCGCGAGGCTTTACGGCGTGATCAGGGAAAGCTGGCACGGGCCGGTCCGGGGGACCGGCCGCACTAAAAGGGGAACCCCGTGAGGGAAGAAAGGTTAGAGGGGAAGAACGTGAAACCGGGAGATGGTTGCCTGAATTTTGAAGAGGAACTCTCGGCCTATCTGGAGGGAGAAGATCGCCCTGCGGTTCTGCAGCACGCGGAATCCTGTGAATTTTGCCATTGCGTGCTGACCGATTTTGAGCTGGTTCGGAGCGCGAGCGTGGAATCTGGGTTAGACGAGCCTTCGCCGGTGGTTTGGGCGAATGTGCGGGCTGTGTTGGTGGCGGAAGGCATCATCCATCCGCCGTTAAGTTTCTGGCAGCGCTGGTTCCCGCTCAAGAGCCGCGGCCTGCTCGGGTCTCCCGCGCCGGTCGCGGTTGCAGCGGCTTTAGCTATTGCGGCTGTGGTTTTGTTGCGGTCTCCGTTCGTCAGCAATCTTTCCCGAACGCATTCAGCGGCGGCCGCCATGCGCCCTGCGGTCCTCGCGGAGAATTACGATGTAAGCTCTCCGCGCACCTCTCAGACGCAACAGACCATCCAGCAGCTCGAAGAGGCCTATTACGCTAATGAGGCCTCGATGGAGCCATCGCTGAAGGCAACCTATGATAAAAGCCTTCAATCGCTCGACGATGAAATCCGCGAATGTCAGGCTTCAATGCAGCAACAACCTCAAAACACGTTGGCCGGGGAATATCTTTCCAGCGCTTACATGCAGAAGGCGCAATTGCTTCAATCTGCACTGGAATACAACTTAAGGTAAAAATGCGGCAATCCACTTTATCCATGGCGCGAAAAAGCACGAACGGCGAATACAGGTGGCTGGTAGTTCTACTGGCGCTCCTCACTCCAGCCGCGGCTTGGGCGGGTGGACCACCTCAGCAATCGGATACGTTTTACACTTCCCGCACTCCCCACATTAGCGTCACCAACCTGAGAGGAACGATAATCATACAGGGCTGGGAAAAACCGCAGGTTCACGCCGTTTACGTGTTCGCCTCTCCGCGCATCGAGGTGGATAAGGAGAAGGTCCCGTCCAGGGGGCAGGCCGAGAAACTGGAACTCGAGACCCACCTGTTGAACTCTCAGCTTCAGGGACAGGATGCACGAGTGGACTACACCCTGGAAGTGCCGGTGGGTTCAAGCCTGGAGGTTCGCAATCCGCAGGGAATGGTTCGCATTGAGCGCATACAAGGCGACACATGGGTGGAATCCGTGGGCGGGGAGATTGACGTCATCGATACGAGCGGTGATATCGTGGCCCACTCCGTGGGCGGGCTGATTCAGATCATCCGGCCCTCTGGACCGGTCGAAGCCTCGTCGGTGACCGGCAATCTGAGCTTTATGTCTCCGTCAAGCGAACGCATCCGCGCCACCACGACCTCGGGAAAGATTCTTTACCAGGGCAACATGGTAGCCGCAGGCGAATATGTGTTGTCTTCCTATAACGGGGATATCAGCATCCTTTGCCCGCCTTCCGCCTCCTTCGATCTGAATGCAAGGTCAGTGCGAGGCAAGCTGATTAATGCGCTTCAACTGACGCGAAGGCCGCATCACCCGTCCGTCTCCTATTACGGCAACGCCTTGTTTGGGACTCACAACGAGGGCGCAGCCACCCTGGAGCTGACGTCCTTCAGTGGCTCTATTAGCATCGAGCCTGAGCCCCATCAATAACAAATCCGCCATTCGCCACAACAGGCAAATTCGTGCGCTCCCTTCCCGGCGAGCCGCGCAAAGTTGCGTGCGCCGATTGCATTTCCCTATAATCGAACTCTGACACAAGATTTGCCTTGGCAGGTTATTAAAAACCTCGGATTTCAAGGCTTGACGCGCTTTCTGTTTGCGGCAGACGTTGCGAAAAGCGCCGCGGACGGCCCGCCCCGAACGCAGTAGGAAAACATGGCTCATCATCACCGGAAGCTTATTTACCTCCTCGGATTCATGGGCAGCGGCAAAACCACCATCGGAGAGATGCTGGCGCGCCGGATCGGATGCCCTTTCATCGACCTGGATGCCACCATCGAAGCCGGACAGGCTGTTTCAATCCGGGAGATTTTTGAAAACGCGGGGGAACCATTTTTCCGTCAGATCGAGCACGCCGCGCTCGTCGAAGCATCCCGGTCCGAACCTGCGGTGATCTCGCTGGGCGGCGGAACGTGGGTCCAAAAACCGAACATGGATTTCATTCGCGCCGCGGAAGGAACAACGATCTGGCTTGACTGCGGTTTGGAGGAGCTGCGCCGGCGCTGCGCTGGCGTTCAAAACCGGCCGCTCTTCAAAGATCCGGAAAGCTTCGCGCAACTCTACCACGAGCGTGTTCCTTACTACCGCCTTGCCGAGCACCACGTGGCGACCGAAGGGCTCACTCCCGGCGAAGCGGTCGAGAAAATCCTCCGGCTCAAACTCTTTTAGCGCCTGGTTGAAGCATCGGGCCTGCTCGAAGCGCTATTCTGAAGAGCGAGCAAACGGCGAAGAATCTTGAAACTGCCCGATCACATTCCCGGCTAGATTCTTCACTCAGCTCAGAACGAGAGAACTTTGACGTTCCACCGTAACCAGCAACAACCCCGGAAATTGACCGCTTCCAGTCTGGCAAAAGCGCTCGCGTTCGGCGTGGCGTTGCTGATTGCGCGGTCGTGCTTTACTTCCGGTCTTTCCGGTTTCCAAAAGGTGCCGCCGGGCATTCAGGATCACGGTGTTTTTATTCTGCAAGTAGCGGGGAGGCAGATTGGAACCGAGAATTTCGAAATCCGCTCGCGTGGCGGCCAGGTTGAAGCGCGGGCTGAAATCCAAATCCATGTCACGCAAAACGGCAAGACGTTTGCCTTCAAAACCTTCCCCTATCTGATTTTGAACGCCGCGCTTGAGCCCATCGCCTACACCTGGAGCCAAAGAGGCCCGCAGTCTTCGCGCATCTCCATCAATTTTGCCAGGTCGCCCGTGCGAGTACGCTACCATACGGTGAACGGCCGGCAGGATGTTCGCACCTTCGCGCTGCCCCACGGCGTCGTCATCCTGGATGACAACGTGATCGACCAATACGAATTGGCCGCGAGGAGATACTTACGGACGCCGGGCGGGAAACAGACCTTTCAAGCCTTCACGCCACAAGAAGCGTTGCCGGGCGTCATCACCGTCAGCAGCTTGGGCGTGGAAAGCCTTCAGCTCAACGGACACAAGCAGATCTGTCAGCGCCTGGTATTATCCACCAGCCTGGCGCAAATCGATCTCTGGGTGGATAAGCAGGGCCGTTTGCTGCGCATGGAACGGGCTTCCACTCAATTTGTCGCCTCCCGCGCCCGTTGACCGGCGGTCGGGATGTGGGCGCAAAAGAACGGTCTAGAATCCTAGAGTTGTGAAACTTGATGCCAATGAGTCAAGTTTCCGCTGCGCTCTCACCCCCGGCCCCTCTCCCCCAATTGGGGGTGGACCGCGGTGCGGGACGGGTGAGGGGCCATGCCGCGGCAGTCTGAGGCGGAGCCTCGCTAGCGTTTAATCAAAGCGGATGCCAGCTTCCTGGAGGCGAGATTCCAGTTGGCGAGGTTCCTGGCAATGGAGGGTCCGCATTCCGCACTGCGCCGCGCGTTCCAGGTTTAACTCACGGTCATCGATGAACAGGCATTCCTGCGGAGCGCGCTGGGTCAGCTTCAGCGCCATCCGGTAAATCGCGTCATCCGGCTTTTTGAGGCCGAGGAAGCACGAGCTGAAGAAGACGGAGAAAAGCTGGCGCAGACCAAAGCTCTCGATGCGGTGAAGATTCAGTTCGAGCGACTCGTTATTGAGGGTCGCGAGGAAGTAGCGCTTGGAGCGGGCCAAACGTTTGAAAAGCTCAATGGATTCGGGAAATGGTTTCGATTGCGCGAACATAAAATCGCGGAACTGATCCGGCGTGAAGCGGCGCATCCGGTAAAAGACGGTTCGCTCCAGATATTCGCTCAAGCCCAGGCGGCCGAGCTCTAATGAGTTCACCACCAGTTCGTGGCGTTCTTCAAACTCTTGCCAGTCGATCCCGAAATGCTCCACGGCCTTTTTGCGGCCAGCATCGTCCCAGCCGTTCGTGCCGAGAACTCCTCCTACATCTGAAAAGATCGCCGTAATCCCGGTCGCCACGCGCCCTCCGCCGCATCAAGGGATGGTTCGCTAGGCAAGCGCGTGCGCTTAGCGAGTCTGTGTGAAAACTGCCGCTGGTGCGGCGGTCTGTGACCGCCGGTCTTTATTTTTCGATAGCTTCGGCGCTCCCCGACAGCGTCGGGGCAGGCTCCGAGCGCCGCACCAACTCAAAAGCGGTTTTCACCTCGACTCTAACAACTTTCAAGCACCACCGGCAGCGCATCCGTGGGAAGCCCGCCGGCCAGTTCCGGCGCGGGTTCGCCTGCCAGGGCGGCGCGCAGCGCGTCGTCTTCCATGCGCGCGCAAAAACTGCGGAAGTTTTCTCCCTCTTCGCGCTCTTCGAGGTAGGTGTAAAGCAGCCGCTCGATGGCTTCCGGCACTTCTCGCGCCGCGCAACGGTAGCCGATGGGCCGCGCAAAGGCCTGATGCCGCCCCACTCCGCCGCCCACGCAAAAATAGTACGCCTCCACCATCTGTCCGTCCAGCTTGATCCGTTTGCCTTCAAGACCGAGATCAGCGATCCACTGCTGGCCGCAACCGTTGGGGCATCCCGTTATGTCGATCTTCAAGTGCTGGTCGAAACCCGGCATGCGCTTTTCTAGTTCCTCCACCAGCCAGCGCGTAAAACCCTTGGTCTCGGTGATCGCCAGCTTGCAGAATTCCGTTCCCGTGCATGCCACCGCGCCGCGCCAGAACGGCGAAGCCGAAAGTCGCAGGCCAGCCGATTCCAGGCCTTCGGCCAGTGGATCGACGTGATGCTTCGGCACGTTCACCACCACCAGATTCTGCATGCCGGTGATGCGAAGCTCACCGCTGCCGTAGCGGTCCGCCAGGTCCGCGGCTGCGAGCATTTGCGCGGCGCTCATGCGCCCGCGCAGCACGGCGATACCGGCGTAAAAGCGGCCGGGCTGCTTCTGCGGATGGATGCCCACGTGATCCCGGTAGGCGTCCTGCGGCGCGTCTTCTTCCTCGGGCTGATCCAGCCGGAAGCCCAGCCGCCGCTCAATCTCTTCAAGAAACGTAACCGCCGTCCAGCCATGGCGCATGAAAAGGTATTTCATCCGCGCCCGCTCCCGGTTCTCCCGCAGGCAATCCGAATCCCGGAAGATTTCCGCGATGGCTTTGGACACCAGCGCCACCTGCTCCCATCGCACAAACGCCGGCAAATACACCGCGAAATGCGGTTGAGAGGAAAGCCCTCCGCCCACGCGCAGGGAAAAGCCGACCTCCCGGCGGCCGTTGCGCCGGCGATCAAGCGCGGTCAGCCCAATGTCGTTGATCTCCGGATAGGAGCACCACACCGGGCAGCCGGTGATGCAGATCTTAAATTTGCGCGGCAGATTGTAAAACTCGCGCGGACCCACCAGCGTCCGCTCCACTTCGGCAATCAGCGGCGTGGCGTCGCACAGCCCCGCCGCGTCGATCCCCGCGAGCGGGCAGCCGGTGATGTTCCGCGTGTCATCGCCGCAGGCCGCCAGGCTGCCAAGACCGCAGTCGTGCAAGCTGCGGAAGATTTCCGGCAGCGATTCAATTGTCAGCCAGTGGAGCTGGATGTTCTGCCGCACCGTCAGGTCGCCCATCCCGCGCGCGTACCGCTCCGCAAGCTGCGCCACCGTTCGCAGTTGCCCGCTGCGCAGCAGGCCGCCGGGGATGCGGATGCGTAGCATGAAATACGGGGTCGATTTCCCTTCCCCGCCCTTTCCGCCCAGCACTCCCGCGCCGTCGCCCTGCGTGTAAACGCCCCACCAGCGGAAGTAGCTGCTCAGCCATTCCGCTGGGATCGCGTCATATCCCTTCTTCGCAAATTCCTCGATCTCAGCCAGGCATTCCCAGGGATTCTTGGCGAGCTTTAATCGCTCTGCGCTCTGCGCCTTGGTTTCTTTAATGCTGGCTGTTCTTTCCTGGTCCACGCTCGAAAGCCTCCGGAAAATAAAAAACCCATCGACGGGCTGATGCTTCCCCGAACGATGGGTCTAAACTACAGGGTCACGAATTGGATAATCGCGTCTGGCGTCAGCCCAATGCCGGGGATACACGACAACAACAACATCCCCGCATGTTCCGCATTGGTTGGGCTGAACTCACGGTCCTTATCATGCCTTGTTCTCCATTCGAGTGTCAACAAAAAGAATCGTCCGGCTTTCCCGCCATCCACGATGGCTCGGGCGCGAGATTTCGATTTTTGGCGCGATTCTGGTGTGAATCGCATCCAAAGCCACCGGAGTCATTCCGTATCGTGCTAATTCTAAAAGACATAAGTGGGTTTGCTCTCAAAATTTGCCTATGCTGCTTTTTTTCAATCACTTAACTAATTCCAAGTGGCTTTGCTTAGTGGCTTCGAATGGCTTCGTTTTTCTAATGATTATTTGTTTTCAATGAGTTGAAGCTCTAATCTTCCTAAAATAAACAAACTTCATGAATATCAAGCTTGAACCGGCGAATAAAAAGCGATATAATGGTGTTCATGAAAAAGCATAAGCCTTTGAAAATGATGACGATTCGTGAATTCCGGGCGCAGTTTGGCGAGGAGGATGATTGTCTGCGCTATCTGACGGAGCAACGCTGGCCGAAGAGCTTTGCTTGCCCGCGCTGTGGTGGAGGGAGCCGGGGATATATGACCTCGCGCCGAGTCCATGAATGCCGTCAGTGCGGTTACCAGTGTTCGGTGACGGCCGGGACCATCTTCCACAAAACGCGGGTGCCGTTGTCGAGCTGGTTTTGGGCTATCTACCGCATGAGCCACGGCAAGAAGGGTGTCTCGGCTCTACAGTTGAGCAAAGAGATGGGGGTGTCTTATCCCACTGCCTGGTTGATGCAACACAAGATTCGCAAAGCGATGGCAGAGCCGGAACCGTCCCGTCGTTTGGCAGGGCTGCTGGAGATCGACGAAGGCTATCTGGGGGGCGGAGAAAAGGGCAAAGAGCGGTCGGGACGAGGAGCGCAAACCAAGTCGGTCGTGGTGGTTGCGGTGGAGCGCAGCGGGGCAAGGGAAAGAAGGCCGCCTGCCCATTCCCGGTGCGGTCACCCTGGCGGTAGTGCCTGACGCTTCGGCCAACAGCCTGCACGGCTTTCTTCAAGCCACCGCTCAACCGGGCAGCACCCTGCTCACCGATGCCTGGAGCGGTTACCGGGGCATCGAGCAGAAGGGTTTTCGCCACCTGCCGCTGCGACGCGGTTCTGACCCTGCCACCCGTTGTCAGCTCCTTCCCTGGGTTCATATCACGCTGTCCAACTTGAAGCGCTTTCTTTTGGGTACCCATCATAAGGTTGAACGCCAACACCTGAAACGCTATGTCGCCGAATTTGCCTACCGGTTAAACCGGCGCGGTCAGGAGCGCCATCTCTTCCACAACCTCGCCCAAGCGTGTCTGAATACTAACACCCTCACCTATCGCGACTTAATCGCACAGCCGGAGCTAACTTGAGATTCATGACGAATAATTTGCGACACTGCCGAATAGAAACTTCCTGAATTACATTTACCTCTCGTATAATTGCGCATTACGAAGCACGTTCGTAATTACAAGGTGGCCCGTGGCTGATCTCCGCACATTCCGTGACACCCTTCTTACTACGTTCTCTCGGCTATTCACCACGACTCGCGATCTTGGCCTCCAGGTAGATGTTTCTCAACAGGACGACTACCTCTATCTTGACGTCCACCTTTCACATCAGGATGCCACCTATCGCCTGGACAATTTGGGAAAGATACCTCAGAGAATAAAGATAGGATCGCGATATTTCAAAATCTCACAGAAGAACCGACAAACCGTGAAACATTTAGCAGAATGGGACCCGGCTTTTGATGCCAAAAGAGGATTCACGTTTTACGAAAAAGACATTCCGGAAATCTTGCTCTACCTGCGTTCAAAGGGTGCGACTCGTTTTACTGACAAAGCGCAGCAAGTTAAGGTTGACAGCCGTCCCCTTGAGTACGTTCATGACGTGAGCGCAACAGAGAACAGCGTTCAAATAAAAACGGCACTCACAGACCCAGATCTTACTTCACGCATTGACAGCAAGGCTGATGCAAATTTCCTGCAAGGCTCAAAATTTATTCACACATCAAGCGGTTTTTACCGAAAGCCACCCGAGAAGGAATACGCAGTCCTATCTTCCGAGCCGGGAGTAATAGGTCTCACTGGGGATCAGATTCCGCTCTTCTTGCTCTACGATCTGCAGAAATTGCGGGTAGAGACGCACTCCCATATTGACCCAAAGGTTGAAAAACAAAGAGTTGTGACCGGCCCTTTTCAGCCCAAAGTCTCTCTCCATGTGGATGGCCCGTGGATTTGGTTCGATGTTCGATATGAGGCCGATCGATTCAAGCTGCCATATAGCGAAATCGAAAGTCTCAAGATGGCACAACAATTCGTGCGAAAGGAAGATACATGGATCAAAGTCGACAGTGAGACGCACGCGAGAGTTGCAGACCAGATTGGGAAAATTCCTGAACTCGACAGAATTGAAGAGCACTTCAGAACTCCGACTCGAAACTACTCAGAAGTCCAAGCGCTTCTTGCAGCGGTCGCAACTGTCGACGTTTCGGAGGCTTACGCGAAGTTTCTTCAGGGCCTCGCAGAATTTTCCAAGATTGAACGGCTTCCCATGCCCGACACATTCCATGGTGAACTACGCGAATATCAAAAGCACGGGCATGACTGGCTTTGTTTTCTCAGGAAATATGGACTCAACGGAATCTTGGCCGACGAGATGGGCCTAGGCAAGACGGTCCAAGCTATTGTGTGTCTGCTGAGCGCACAATCAGACACGAACACCACGCCATCGCTCATCGTCTGCCCACCTAGCGTTTTAGGTGCTTGGGAAGGTGATCTCTTCAAATTTGTGTCGGTGCTCGACTTCAGAGTGGCGCGTTACGTTGGAACGAGTCGCAGCAAAGTGCTGTCTGGTCTCAAGCATTACGATGCAATCCTGACAACCTATACGACTGTTCTAAACGATATAGAGGACCTATCAAAAATAGTTTGGGAATATGTAATCCTAGATGAAGCTCAGAAGATAAAAAATCACGCTACTGCAACCGCAAAGGCCTGCAAGAGACTTATTGCGAAGCACAAGCTTGCGCTGACTGGCACGCCTGTAGAGAATAGATTAAGTGAACTCTGGTCCATCTACGACTTTCTGATGCCGTCCTACCTGGGATCGTTTACCCGATTTAGAGACACATTTGAAATTCCCATAATGAAGGCTCGCAGCAGGAAGGCGGCGGAAGAGCTTAAGAAAAGA
>Ga0307373_10016158_pt1 | contig 10048 bp, 11 predicted proteins | sample OX2MG_FD_202534 | JGI IMG/M metagenome (GOLD analysis project Ga0307373, IMG submission 202534) | Soil microbial communities from Risofladan, Vaasa, Finland - OX-2 | ecosystem: Environmental > Terrestrial > Soil > Coastal area > Acid sulfate soil | place: Finland: Risofladan, Vaasa | collected...
TCACGATTCTTGAGGCTGAGACTGGTTCGGGGAAAACCGAAGCCGCCTTCAGTCGGTTCCTGAGTCTGTTTCATGCAGGCGAAGTTGATGGCCTCTATTTCGCGCTACCGACTCGCACGGCTGCAACCCAGATTCACGCGCGAATGCGCGACGCCGTGACGCGGGCGTTTGCTGGCGCGGCAGCCGTACCGCCAGTGATTCTCGCGGTTCCCGGCTATCTTCGCTTTGACGATCGCGAAGGCCGGCGTCTGCCTGGCTTCGAAGTGCTGTGGAACGACGATCCAGACGAGAGGCGCCGCTACCTTGGATGGGCCGCAGAGAATCCCAAGCGTTATCTCGCGGGCGCGATCGCAGTCGGCACGATTGACCAGGTTCTGCTTTCGACGTTGATGGTCTCGCACGCGCACATGCGTGCAACTTCTCTGATGCGTCAGTTGCTGGTCGTCGATGAAGTCCATGCCTCCGACGCCTATATGATCGCGATCCTGCGTGAAGTGTTGGCAAATCATCTCGCCGCGGGCGGCCACGCACTCCTGATGTCGGCGACGCTTGGCGCTAGCGCGCGGTACGCATTGCTTTCACGCCTGTCGTCGGGCGCAACCGCGCTTCCGGCGGCCGCTGACGCGAAGCAAATTCCTTATCCGATGCTCGCTTGCTACCGCAATGGCGGTGTTACGGAGCGGGCCGAGCAGTCCGGCTCCGAGGCGCGCAACGTCGAGGCCGATCTGAGGCCTTGGGCCGACGATTATGCCGCGGTCGCAGGCACTGCGCTCGAGGCGGCAGCAACCGGCGCGCGGGTTTTGATCGTTCGCAACACTGTGAGCGGATGTGTCGCCACCCAGCAGGAAGTTGAGCGCGCCGCTCATCTCCGCGGAGCGCGTGCGGCATTGTTTGCCTGCAAGCAAATGGTCGCGCCGCATCACTCACGGTTCACTGCCAACGACCGGATCGATCTCGACCGTGCGCTCGAAGCAAGCTTCGGGCTGAAATCACCCACCGCTCCGTGCGTCGTCGTGGCCACCCAAACCGTGCAGCAAAGCTTGGATATCGATGCTGACCTGCTCATCACCGACCTCTGCCCGATGGACGTGCTGCTCCAGCGCATCGGCCGATTACATCGCCATAAGCGACCCGCCCGGCCAGCTTCCTGCGCGACCCCCCGCGTGATCGTGCTCGCGCCCGCCGAGCGCGACCTCACACCCATGATTCGTGCAGGCGGAGAGGCGTGCGGCCCCCACGGGTTAGGAACCGTCTATGAAGATCTTCGGATCCTCGAAGCGACCTGGCGTGCGCTCGAAGCACACACTGTCATCTCAATTCCCGGTATGAACCGAACCTTGGTCGAGGAAACGACGCATCCTGAGGCGCTGCGCGCGATTGCAACCAGCCTCGGTTCCGTGTGGGCGTCACATAGCATGAAGCTCTCCGGCGCGCAGTTCGCGATGAAACGGCTTGCCGCGCTCAACTGTATCGACCGCACCCTGCCATTCGGCGATTTCGAGTTCCCTAGTTCAGAGCTTGAACAGCGCATCCAGACCCGTCTTGGCGAGGGTGACCGGATCGCACAGTTCGACGCCGCAGTTGCCAGCCCGTTCGGTAATTCGATCAAGTCCCTGTCGATTCCGGCGTTTCTCGCCCGCGGCGTGGAGAAAGACACGCTTGCGGTGCTGATATCCGTTGGCGACCGGACCGTGGAGTTTTCTTTCGGACCATATCGCTATGTGTATGATCGGCTCGGTCTGCGCCGGGTCAACGAACCTGCATCAGAAAGCGAGGTGCCCAGCGATGGCTGATTGTCGATTTAACCTTCTCACCGACACCGTATTTAGTATCGACTCCTCCGATGCAACGGTCGATCTCACCCTGTCCGGCGTGCTCACTCGTCTCGGTCGCGGCGAGCCAACGGAGTTTCGTGCCGTCCAGCCGCATCAGCAACACGCCTGGCACGCATTTTTGGTGCAGCTTGGCGCGCTTGCCCTTCACGCCTCGCATAGCGACGCCGTCGCGCGGCCCGAGACTGATTGGCGCGCGATGCTGCTGGCGCTATCCGGCGGCGCTGCCGAGCCGTGGTGCCTGATCGTGGACGACCTGGCGAAGCCTGCATTTATGCAGCCGCCCGTGCCCGAGCGCAGCTTGAAAGGATGGGCGGAAATCCTCGCGCCCGATGCGATCGATATCCTCGTCACCGCGCGCAACCACGACGTGAAATCCGCCCGTATCGCCGCAGCCGCGCCCGAGCATTGGGTCTATGCGTTGGTTACCGTCCAGACGATGGCGGGATTCGATGGCCGGATGAATTACGGCATCGCCCGGATGAACGGCGGTTACGGCAATCGCCCCTGCGTCGCGGCCGCGCGGGACCTTGCCTTCGCGACACGTTTCCAGCGTGACCTAAACGTGCTGCTGGGAGCACGCTCCGGGATGATCGAGTCTTACGGCTATCGGCCCGAAGGCGGCGCGGCGCTGCTGTGGACGCTCGATTGGAGCGGCGACGCATCCGATCGCCTGTCGCTCGACAATTGTGATCCGTTCTTCATCGAGGTTGCTCGCCGGATTCGCCTAATCCACGGGGCTTCGGCCAGCATTACCGCGAGGCAAAAGGGTTCCGCCACCGCCCGGATCAATTCCGCGGATCGCAAGGGTGACCTGGGCGACCCCTGGGTTCCGGTTAGTCGTGAAGGTCTGGCGCTCACGGCAAAGAATCTTTCATATCGGAAGCTGTGCGAAATACTTTTCAGCGGTGACTACGCCGAAAACGCCGCCCGCTGCTTGCGCGCTGACGATGGCGACAGCCCCGTCTTGCTCGCGGAGCTATTTGCGCGCGGACAGGGCAAAACCGAGGGCTTCCATGAGCGAACGATTCCGGTGCCTCAAAAGGCACGGCGATTTTTCTCGGACCCGACTCGCAGCGAGCAGCTAGCCGCGCTGGCGCGTGATTTCCTGCAACTCGCCGATGACGCCGGGAAAAAGCTCCTCAAGCCGGCCGTATTGGCGCTCCTGCAGGGCGGGTCCGACCAACTCAACTTCAAAGACGACCGCGCTTCACCGCAACTCAAAGACTTTGACGCCGCCATCGATCAGATCTTCTTCCCGCGTCTGTTCGATCTCGCCGATCGCCCGCCCGATGAAGCCCAAGCCGCATGGCGCGCCGAGCTGATCGAAATCGCTCGCCGCATTCTGACCGACTCCTATGACAGCGTCCCTATCCCGGTCGCACGGCACTACCGCGCGATCGCAATGGCTGAGCGCCGGTTGAGTATCGCCGCGCGTAAATTCGCACCCGAAGCATTCGTAAAGGAGGAATCATCCGATGGATCCGCAACCGCATGAGAACCTTGCCGCGCTGATCGGCCGCCTCGCCGCGCTGATCGACAGGCAGCTCTCGCCCGGCGACGTCGCCGCTCTGCGCCGCAGCCGCCCGGACTCGATCGACGCGCCCGCGTTCTGGCGAATCGCCGCCGTCGAGCTCGCCGACTCGCTCGAACCCGGCGGGCCGCGCCGCGACGAGGGCGAGCGCCGATGGGCCGTGATTCTGCAAGCGATGGCGGAGCTGCGCGGCCTGCATAACCCACGGCGCAGCCTGGGCGCCGCGCTTGTCGACGCCGAGGTCGCCGAGCATCGCGTGCTGCGGCTTTTGCGCGCGAGCGCGGACGGATTGTTCGACGCGGTGAGAATTATCGCGCATCACCTCGCCACTAAAGGAGTCTCGTTTAACTGTACCGATCTAGCCTGGTTGGTTCTGAGCGACGAACGCAGCGATGGGGAGTCGGTTCGCCGCGGAATCGCACGCAATTACTACTCAACCCAATCGAGCAGGGAGGCTCGCACCGCATCATGAATGATTCCCGCTTTGTCCAAATTCATTTTCTCACCTCTTACGCCGCCTCGCTGATCAACCGCGATGACGTTGGTTTCGCCAAACGGATTCCCTTTGGCGGCTCCACCCGTACCCGCATCTCCTCGCAATGCCTCAAACGGCATTGGCGCACCAACCATGGCGAGAATTCGCTCGCCGCTTTATCCGATGACAACCTGTCGGTACGGTCGCGCCGATCTTTCGACGCTTTCATCTACCATCCGCTTATCGAGGACGGAATCGCCGAACCGATTGCCCGTGCGGTCGCAACCGAGTTGATGACCACTGTGCTCGGAATGAGTCAGGCGAAGGAAGCTGCCGCCGCGAAGGATGGCGCTGCCAAGGAAGCTGCCGACCACGAAACCGTGATGGCCAGCGCACAGGTAACGGTGCTCGGAAAACCCGAACTGCGCTTCCTGCTCGATGAGGCGCGTGCGATCTGCAAGGAGGTCTCCGATCCTAAGAAAGCCCGCGACGCTCTGAAGAAGCATCTTACCCGCGAACGTACCGAGAATCTGCGCACCCTCAAGCTCAATGCCGGCCTCGACGCCGCACTGTTCGGCCGCATGGTTACCAGCGACATCCTCGCGCGATGTGACGCGGCTCTCCACGTCGCGCACGCCTTCACGGTCCACGGCGAGGCCACAGAGAGCGACTATTTTTCTGCCGTGGATGATCTCCTGAGCGGCGGCGACTCAGCTTCTCTTGGCAGCGGCCATATCAACACGGCAGAGCTGACTAGCGGCCTGTTTTACGGATACGCTGTTGTCGATGTCGGCTTGTTGGTCGCGAACCTGGGCGACAATAAATCGCTCGCCGCGCGGGTGTCCGATACTGTCGTGCGATTGATCGCCACTGTCTCACCAGCCGCCAAGCTCGGCTCTACTGCCGCGCACTCGTACGCAAATTTCCTTATGATCGAGGCAGGCAAGTCGCAGCCACGAACGCTCGCCAATGCGTTTCTGAGCGCGGTGCGTCCCCAGCCCGATCTGCTCGGCAATACGTACCGCGCGCTTGGCGCTCACCTGATCGAGTTCGACCGCGCTTATGGGGGCCTCGACCGGCGGTTTCTCGCGATGGGTCCGGCGAGCGAGCTAGGCGAAGCTTTACCCGATACCCAACGTGTCGCGTCGCTGGACGAACTCGGGAAGTGGGCTGCGGCGCAAATCGGAGGATGACCCATGCCAGACCTCCTGATTCTTCGCTTCGACGCGCCGCTGATCGCATTCGGCGGGATAATCGTCGATGAGCGCGGTGTCACCCGCGCGTTTCCGGCCCGCGCGATGCTCGCCGGGATGCTCGGCAACGCCCTTGGCTATGACCATCGCGACGCCGGACGCCTGCAAGCATTGCAGGTGCGGCTTCGTTTCGCGGTGCGTTGCGATCGTCCGGGACAGCTCTGGGCCGATTACCAAACGGTGGACCTCTCGCAGAAGTTTCTCGCCCGCGGATGGACCACTCGCGGGAAATTTGAGGCACGCGCCGGAGGTTCGGCGCGCATCGGCACGCACATCCGCCTTCGTAGCTTTATCGCCGATGCCGTTTACACGCTTGCTCTGACCCTGGCCGAAATCGGCCAGCGGCCATCGCTCGGTGAGCTCGAAGCCGCGCTGCGCGAACCCGCTCGACCGCTGTTTATCGGACGCAAGCCCTGCCTGCCGTCCACACCGCTCTTGGCCGGACGCGCCGCGGCGCCGACTCTGCTGCAGGCGCTCGAGGCTCATCCGCTGGCGCGCCGTGCCGCGCGCGGCGATCCGATACGTGCGTGGTGGCCGGCCGATGAAGACCTCGGGCGAGAGGGATCGAGATTGATCTCGATCACTGACGACCGCGACTGGCGCAACCAGATTCACGTCGGCCGACGCTGGATCCATGAGGGAACCATCAATGTCCACACCCCAACTGTCGATGATTAGCCTGGATCTCGATCGCTCGATGCTCGCCCGCTTTGGCCGCTCGATGGGACTGCCCTTGCAGACGGCCGACGAGGGCTACCTGGCCCACTGCGCGATGCGCGCCGCCTTTGGCGCGCTCGCGCCGCAGCCGTTCGCGATGCGGCCCGCGCGCGGCCGCTTTGCGCGCGTCCTTGGATACGCCGACGCCTCCGCCGACGCTCTGCGTGACCACGCCGCGAGCTTCGCAGAACCAATTGCGCATTCGGCTTGCAACCTCCCCTCGATAGCGGCCAAGCGGATGCCGGAGGCGTGGCCGGCCGGGATGCACCTCGGCTTTGAAGTACGCGTCTGCCCGATTCGGCGCCCAAGCGATAACGCATCGCGCAAGGCTGCCGGCGCCACCCGTGATCATGCCGAAGTTGATTGCTTTCTTTCCGAATGCTGGAAAGCGGAAGCGGACGTGCGTCTTAGCCGTGAAGAGATTTACTGCTCGTGGCTCGCGCGCGAGCTGGCTCGCGATGGCGCTGCAACAATGCGCGCGGCGCAAATGATTTCATTTCGGCGCATTCGCCTGAGCCGCAGCGACCACACCGCTGCGCGCCGCCTACGCGTCTGCGAACGCCCGGACGCCACAGTCGAAGGCCTTCTCGAAGTCGCCTCGCCCGTGGCTTTCGCGGCGCTCTTGCGCCGTGGCGTCGGGCGCCATCGCGCCTTCGGCTTCGGGATGCTCCTGCTCCGCCCGGCGGGTGACGACCATGCTTAAAGGCCGACTCGGACTCGAGACCGCGCGTATCCCGCAAGCGGATCGGCACGGACTTTTGTGGCTCGAGCGCGGTAACCTGACCGTCGAAGATGGGACACTACGCTTCACTGCGGCGGGCGATCAGGATCTGGCTCCGGGCGAGTACCTGATCCCGTTCCAGATGGTCTCGTGCTTTCTGCTCGGACCTGGAACCACTATCAGCCACGATGCGCTGCGGCTGTTGGCGCGCCACGGGACAGGATTGGTATTCACCGGCGAAGGCGGAGTCCGGCTCTATGCCAGCATGCCCTTCGGCCCCGATGATTCCGCCCTGGCCCGCGCGCAGGCCCGTGCATGGGCCGATTCTGACACGCGGATGCGTACCGTGCGCCGGATGTACGCTTGGCGCCTCGGCGAAATCGTGCCCGATACTGATCTTGACGCCCTGCGCGGACTCGAAGGCGCCCGGATGCGCGAGACCTACAAACTGCTGGCGCGCCAGTTCGGGATCGGATGGTCAGGACGACGCTACGATCGCCAGAATCCTGAAGCCGCCGACCTCTCCAATCAAGCGATCAATCACGCCGCCACCGCCGTCGAAGCGGCCGCGATGGTCGCGGTCGCCGTCACCGGCGCGATGCCCCAGCTTGGCTTTATCCACGAGGACTCAGGGCTCTCGTTTTGTCTGGATATTGCTGACTTGTGCCGCCATTCCGTCACCCTGCCGATCGCGTTCGGCGCGGTCCGGCAGTGGAATATCGACCGCCGCGGTGTGCAAACGATCGAAGCCATGGTTCGCAAGCTCGCAGGGCGCACGTTTCGCAAGGAGCGACTTATTCCGAAGATGATCGATCAAATCAAGGAGTTATTCGCCAATGACAGTGGTAGTAACCAGTGATGTGGCTCCGCGATTCCGCGGCTTCCTGGCGTCGTGCATGCTCGAAATTGGACCGGGAGTTTATACTGCTCCACGTATGAACGCGGGCGTGCGCGAGCGCGTGTGGGCTGTGATGCAGGAATGGTACTTGGAGCTTGGCGGCGGAAGCATACTGATGACCTGGACCGATTCGCAAGCGGTCGGAGGGCAGCAGATTGCGGTCCTTGGAGTGCCGTCGTACGAGATGTTTAACCGCGACGGCATTTTTCTCGCGATGAAGAGAACGTTGACGGTGGAGTGACCGAAGGGTCCACAGCCATCGAAGTTTGCGGCTGTTCTTTGAAAACTTAATATGCTCTAGGCGTGGGTACGGGGTGTCCACGCTTCGTATGAGGTTCCCCCGCGCACGCGGGGATAGACCTAAGGCAACCGACCATAGCTATATGGCATCGGAGGTTCCCCCGCGCACGCGGGGATAGACCTCCCGCGCGCGCCTGGCTGCGGCGAGGTTGCGGGGTTCCCCCGCGCACGCGGGGATAGACCTTGGTGATCTCGACGGCCGCCAGCTCATAATGGGGTTCCCCCGCGCACGCGGGGATAGACCTGTCGAGCGTCTGGTCGAACAACGCCGGCCTGGGGTTCCCCCGCGCACGCGGGGATAGACCCTCCAGGAAGCCGGTTATTACGCCGTCGTCGCCGGTTCCCCCGCGCACGCGGGGATAGACCCCCCTATTCGCGTTAAGGAGGATACGAACATGAGGTTCCCCCGCGCACGCGGGGATAGACCTCGTGGTTTCAAGCACAAGCGCATGAAAACTCTGGTTCCCCCGCGCACGCGGGGATAGACCTCTGCGGGACGAGTGGAATGAATGGAGGTCTCGGGTTCCCCCGCGCACGCGGGGATAGACCTCAAGGGGTTAGCGACGATACGGGAAAATAATCGGTTCCCCCGCGCACGCGGGGATAGACCCTGGAATACTCCGACAGGAAGTTGCTCAGACGGGGTTCCCCCGCGCACGCGGGGATAGACCCGGACGCGGGAATATGTAGATTGACGGGCGGGAGGTTCCCCCGCGCACGCGGGGATAGACCCGCCTAGATGGCTCACCCAAGGTTTTTCAGGAGGGTTCCCCCGCGCACGCGGGGATAGACCGCGTTCGAGAGTATTACGATGAGTATGGAGGCCGGTTCCCCCGCGCACGCGGGGATAGACCGGCACCCAAGCCGAAGCATGACGTGATGTCGCTGGTTCCCCCGCGCACGCGGGGATAGACCGTTTAGTTACCTTCTCTTTTCGGTGAACAAAATGGTTCCCCCGCGCACGCGGGGATAGACCCGTCGCCAGAACCGATAAACCGTGCGAGCGACAGGTTCCCCCGCGCACGCGGGGATAGACCCCCTATTCGCGTTAAGGAGGATTGAGCCCATGAGGTTCCCCCGCGCACGCGGGGATAGACCGTTTTTCGGCGACTACGGGAAATCGTACCTCGCGGTTCCCCCGCGCACGCGGGGATAGACCTCGCCCGCAGGTCATCCTTGCGGATACGCATCAGGTTCCCCCGCGCACGCGGGGATAGACCGCCCTCAGTGTCGCCAATTCCGGCCGCCGCCGTGGTTCCCCCGCGCACGCGGGGATAGACCGTAGGAGCGAACGAATGAGTAAATCTGCTGGTTGGTTCCCCCGCGCACGCGGGGATAGACCGCTGAAACCCGGGGCGGCCGGCGCACTCTGCCCGGTTCCCCCGCGCACGCGGGGATAGACCGAGAAGCAGCGGGCGGTCGGTGGCCGTAGCGAGGGTTCCCCCGCGCACGCGGGGATAGACCCGGATCGGGCCCGTGCAATGCGGGCTTACAAATGGTTCCCCCGCGCACGCGGGGATAGACCGTAATCACATGGCGATGCATCTTGTCGCATATGGGTTCCCCCGCGCACGCGGGGATAGACCCGATTCGCCGCACACAACGCATTGGCCTAGCTGGGTTCCCCCGCGCACGCGGGGATAGACCCCATCCTGCCGTCTCAATGGCTCGGGATGGCACGGTTCCCCCGCGCACGCGGGGATAGACCCTCTTGCCCAGCTCTATATCTATGTCTGATTCTGGTTCCCCCGCGCACGCGGGGATAGACCGCTCGCCGTGCCGTCGGGTAAGTACGACGATATGGTTCCCCCGCGCACGCGGGGATAGACCGTAATAGCGACTCGCCGGCCGGCTCGTTGGCGTGGTTCCCCCGCGCACGCGGGGATAGACCTTCTGCGTCGACGTCGAGATGACGATCCTTCGCGGTTCCCCCGCGCACGCGGGGATAGACCGTTATCGGTCTTCTTCTGGCCGGTCTTCTCGAGGGTTCCCCCGCGCACGCGGGGATAGACCTGCCAGCTTACTAGGCTTGCGGTCACGCTGGTCGGTTCCCCCGCGCACGCGGGGATAGACCCTTCTCGCGAAACGCCGACGGGTCCGCGCAATGGGTTCCCCCGCGCACGCGGGGATAGACCCCTCACGCATGACTTCGACCAGGTGGTCGACGAGGTTCCCCCGCGCACGCGGGGATAGACCCTGGCCGCTCATCATCGGCGCGACCGGCTACTCGGTTCCCCCGCGCACGCGGGGATAGACCGCCCGACCAGGTGAATAGCGCCATCGCGCATATGGTTCCCCCGCGCACGCGGGGATAGACC
>Ga0307373_10016159_pt1 | contig 10048 bp, 12 predicted proteins | sample OX2MG_FD_202534 | JGI IMG/M metagenome (GOLD analysis project Ga0307373, IMG submission 202534) | Soil microbial communities from Risofladan, Vaasa, Finland - OX-2 | ecosystem: Environmental > Terrestrial > Soil > Coastal area > Acid sulfate soil | place: Finland: Risofladan, Vaasa | collected...
GGCTGGACGCCAGCGGCGGGACCGTCCTCGCGGCAAGCGCAGCCGGGACTGTGGCCGTCAGAATCCCCGCGGTGAGCAACGAGGAGTAGCGCATGCTGACCCCGCATGAGGACGCCCAGCCCGGATGGCCGCCGGAGCTGCTGAACAGCGATCCGCAGGGGTTCGCCTGGGGCGTGTGGCACGACCGGACGCCCAAGCTAGTCGCCCAGATCCGGGATGCGCACCCGTACGGGCCTGCGCAGCGCCGCGCGCTGGATGGGCTGCTGACAGAGATTTCTTCCGGGGTGATAGAGCCGCTCGGCTCCCATGCCCATGACCAGGAGACCTGGTCATCCTGGGGTGCGGGCTACTTGGGGACGCCGTGGCTGGATGCGCCGTTCCTATGGTCTGAGTCGTACTTCTACCGGCGGCTGCTGGACGCGATCGGGTTCTTCGGACCCGGCCCGTGGCGCTGGGTCGACCCGTTCGAGGATCTCAAGGCCGCCGAACTGGCCGACCCCGCGCTGGAACCCGACCTGGCGGCGCTCGATGACCTCCAGCGGCTTCCTGCCGGTGAGCAAGGCACGGCCAAGCTGCTGGCGTCGCTGTGGGGCAACCGCGCCGACCTGGGCTTCCGGATCGGCCGGTCGCCACAGTCGCGAGAGCAAGGCTCAGCCAGGCTCGTCGCAGACGACAGCGCTGACTTGTGGGCCGCTCTGGGACCCGACGCCCGCGTAGTGGTCGCCGCCGACAACGCGGGCCGGGAACTGCTGGGCGACCTGGTTCTCATCGACCACCTGCTCCAGCACGGCCACGCCAGCGCGATCACGCTGCACGTCAAGCCGTGCCCGTACTACGTCTCCGACGCGACTACCTCGGACTTCCTGGCCTGTCTGCGGCGGCTCGCCAGGACGGCGGGCAGCGCGGCGGCGATCGCCCATCGAGTTCACGCCGCTATGGCTGAGGGCAGGCTCGGCCTGTACACCCACGAGTTCTACTGCGCGCCATGGTCCTACCGCCACATGCCCGCCGACCTCGCCAGCGAGTTTGAGCGGGCATCGCTGACCATCTTCAAAGGCGATCTCAACTACCGCCGGCTTGTCGGTGACAGGGACTGGCCGCCTACGACTCCGTTTGCCGACGTGGCGTCGTACTTCCCCGGCCCGGTCGCAGTGCTACGGACGCTCAAGTCTGATGTCATCACCGGACTGAGCCCGGCCACGGTCGCTGACCTTGACGCCACCGGGCACTCCTGGCGCACCGACGGGAGCCACGGACTCCTCCAGGTTCTGCTGTAGTCGGCCTCGAATGCAGCCAGGAGGGCTGACATATAGCGCTACCAGGATCGGAGCGCTATTGTCCGCCGTACTGCGCCACATATCCCTGGCGCCATGCGGCACATCCAAGCCTGCGCGCCGGGGCCGCGCCGCTCAGGTGGGACGCGTGGGGTCAGAATCGACCCGCAGCCTAGTGCACGAAAGCGGCGGGCGCGGGTTTCCCCGCAAGTGGGAACGCGTCTGGCCGCCAACGGGAACCTTTCGCGGTCCCGTGCTGATGTTGCCGCAGGCCGACGACCATTCCGCGTGGGAACCATGTGATTCCCAACGCGGGGAGTGACAGCTCAACTGCCGAACGTCAGGCTTTAGGAGTGTTCATCACTCATTCCCCGTCGGGAAGGGAACCAGGCATGCCCGCCGCCCAGACGCCCGCCGTGATCATGCGCTCGATGCTGCGCGCCGGATGGGGATTATCAGCGCAGGCAGGAGACTGGCATGGGTTCGCACATCGTCGGCAAGCGGTTCTCGTTCGACGCTGCTCACCACCTTCCGAGCCTGCCGGACGGGCATAAGTGCCGGCGGATACACGGGCACACCTACACCGTGGAGGTGTGCGTCGGAGCGCCGCAACTGAGCGGTCCCGGCTTCGTCACCGACTTCTGCGACCTCAGCCCGTTCGGCGACTACATCAAGACGCGGCTGGATCATCGCGACCTCAATGACGTCTTCGAGTTCGAGCCGACCTCGGAACTCATCGCGGGGTACCTGGCCGGCTGGTTCACCGAGCATCTGCAGCCGCGCATTCCCGGCCGGCTCCGATGGCTCCGGGTGTCGGAGACCCCATCGACGTGGGGGCAGTACACCGTCGATGATGCGGAGGGGATGTGAACGCCGGCGGCCCTGCCACGCCGGGGCGCCTGATCCTGGCTGAGCAGTTCGGTCCCACCGTCCAGGGCGAGGGCCCGTCAGCCGGCCAGCTCGCGGTGTTCGTGCGGCTGTCGCGGTGCAACCTGTCGTGCAGCTGGTGCGACACCCCGTACACATGGGACTGGAGGCACCACGATCCCCGCCAGGAGTCCCGCCGGGTGCCCGTCGGGGACGTGATCAGCTGGGTGCTCAGCATCCCGGCGCTGCTGCTGGTGATCACGGGTGGCGAGCCGCTGATCCAGCAGCCGGCGGTGACCGCGCTGGCTGCGGGGGCACGGCTCGCCGGGCGGCGGGTCGAGATAGAAACGAACGGCACGATCGCGCCGACGGCTGCCCTGACCTTGGTCGTCGACCAGTTCAACGTGTCGGCGAAGCTCGCTAACTCCGGCCAGCGCACCGCCGATCGCATCAACGGAGAGGTCCTCGCCGCCTTCGCCGCCACGGGCAAGGCGGTGTTCAAGTTCGTCGCCGCGGGCGTGGCCGACCTCGACGAGATCAGCGCCCTGGTCCCGCAGCTCGGCGGCGGGCCGGTGTGGGTAATGCCGGAAGGCACGACCGAGGAGGCGGTCCTGCGCGGGCTCAAGGCGCTGGCCGGGCCGGTCATCGCTCGCGGCTGGAATCTGTCGTGCCGCCTGCATGTGCTGGCCTGGGGGGATCAGCGTGGCCGGTGAGCCGATCGTCCTGGACTGGGTGGCGCTGTCCGGTATCGCGGCCCGGGTGGCCGGGCTGGCTCGCGCCGGAGGGGTGCCCGACGTCGTGGTAGGGGTCTCGCGCAACGGGCTGGTCCCGGCCGTCATCATCTGCCATGCCCTGGGCGTGCGGGACCTGCGCAGCGTGCACGTGACCCGCACGGTCTCCGATGGCGTCGACGCGGGCAAGACGCCCGAGCCTGTTCCCCGCAACGTCGCCTCGCTGGGTGATCTCACAGGCGCGGACGTGCTGATCGTGGACGACATCGCCGGCAGCGGAGCCACCTTGCGCGACGTCGCCGGCCTCGTCCGCGCCCGCGGGCCTGCCACCGTCCGCACGGCCGCCTGCGTTGTCAACCGGGCCAACTGGCGCGATCACATCGACCCCCACCGGGCGGTGACCTACATCGGCGCCACCGTCGACCGGTGGGTGATCTTCCCGTGGGAGACACGATGAACCCAGCACGCCCCCGCGTCGCGACGACCCGGCCGGACACCCCCATGATCGGCCCGTACTCGATCAACCAGATGGACGACTTCTACGCCGCGTTCGCCAGCGGCGAGATCAAGTCCAGCGGCGTGATGAACTGCATCCAGCACCTGTACGTCACCCAGCGCTGCCGGCCCGGTGACCAGGTCGTGGACGTGTGTTGCGGCGGCGGGCTGGCGCTGCCGCTGCTGTTCCGGTACGCCCCGCACATCGCGGGCTACATCGGGCTGGACATCTCGGCTGCCAGCCTGAAGCAGGCCGCCGCCCGGGCAGGCCTGGCGCGGCAGCGGCGGGGCGAGGCGTTCCCGGTGAGCCTGATCGAGTGCGACGTGTCCGCGCCATGGCCGCCGCAGGCCGCCGGCGCCAGCGTGATCATCTACACGGCGGCGCTGGAGCATCTGCCGCGCGACGCGGGCGCCGCCAGCCTGGCCCAGGCTACGGCCGCGCTGGCGCCGGACGGGACGCTGTACCTGTCGACACCGATCACCCCGGGCGCCCACCCCAAGCTGCTGCAGTACGGAGTACACGTCTATGAGTGGGACGCCGCCGAGCTGCGGGGCGTACTCGGCGACTGCGGCCTGACCGTCACCGACGAGATCGGGCTCCTGCCGCCGGACAGCGCGACCGTTTCGGCCGCGCTGCGCGAGTCGTACGGCGATGCGGCGGCCGACTGGTATGCCCGGCTGCGCGAGACCGTGCCGGCGGCGATCCTGGACACCGTCGCCGCAGCCGCGCTGCCGCAGCTGGCGGCCGAGGTGATGTTCGTGTGCCGGCGGCGGCCGTGACCGCCTGGATCAACATCGAAGGACTCAACGGCGTCGGCAAGACGCACCTGGTCCGGCGCCTCGCCCGGCGCCTCGGTGACCGCTGCCTGGTGCTCGATGAGCTCACGAACACCGGCGATGACAGCGCCAAGGCCATCATCGGCGCGCTTGCCGATGCTGGCGGCACGTTCCTGCGCACCGGGCACCCGGTCACCGAGACATTCGCGCTCGCGGCGCTCAAGGTCCGCGAGTATGAGCGGGTTACCGCCCTGGCGCCGGCACCAGGATGCGTACTCGAGGACCGGGGCGTGGACACCGTCGCGGTCTACCAGGCGGCGATCCTCGGCGGCGGGCACGCGCTCGCCGACCGGATCGCCGCGATACCGGCCATGTGGCGGCCTGATCCCGACCTGACGATCCTGCTCACCGACGACCTCGACGCCTGTATCGGCCGGTTCGCCGCCCGGACCGGCGTGCCGGTCGATGCCGCTGACCGGCAGCTGCTGGCCACGGTCGCGGGCCTGTACGCGACGCGGGCCGCCGCCGCTCCCGGCCGATGGCGGGTCTGCGCGGTCACCGGCCGCGCATCGGACGACGTCCTGGACCAGATGGAAGCCTGGTGCCGTGAGGCCGCCGCGCCGGCCCGCACCGGAGGCGGTGCGGGGTGACCGTCGATGTGACTGTGCTGTGGGCGCTGCGCTCACCATGCAACCTGGGCTGCAGATACTGCTACTTCGGCACCCTGCCAGAACATCGGGACAACCCGCCGAGCGTACCGGGGCAGCTATCGCACCTGTCACGCGCCGACGTCCCCCTGGGCGACATCGCCGCGTTCGCCGCGACCCTCCGAGGCTCGCCGGTACGGCGGATCTTCATCGCCGGCGGTGAGCCGCTGATCTGGCCGCCGGTCTTGTCCTTGATCGAGGTCATCAAGGCAGCCGGGGTCGAGGTTGTGGTCTGCACCAACGGCATCCCGCTCAACCGGCCCGGCATCGTCGATGACCTGATGCAGGTCGGGGTCGACGCCGTGTCGGTCTCCCTGGACTCGGCGACGCCGGAGTGCAACGACACCTGGCGGCCCTCGCACAACGGCAGCGACGGCTGGCATCGGGTCGTGTCCGGCATCCGCGCCCTGCTCGCCGCGCGGGGTCCGGCGGCCAGTCCCGCAGTCGGGATTTACACCGTGCTGACAGCCCAGAACATCGGCGCCATCACCGCCGTGGGCGCGTTCGCGCGGGAGCTGGGCTGCGACTACTTCGTGCCCCAGCCGCTGTCCCTGCCATCCGGGCACATGCTGGACGCGCAGCTATCGCTTACCCCGGCGCATGCCCCGCAGCTGGCAGCCCAGTTCACCGAGCTGTATGCAACCTCAGGCCTGCGACTGCCCGCCGCTGACTACCCGGGGCGGGTCCTGGACTCCGTCACCCGGGCCGGGCCGGGCTTCGTGGCGGGCTGCTTCGGCGGCCGGCACCTGTTCTTCATCGAGCCCGACGGCTCGGTCTGGCCGTGCCCCTCCAGCTATAAGATCGCGTCGCTGGCTGGCAGCGCGATCCGCAGCATCCGCGGCGCGACCGCCGCGGATCTGTTCGGAGGCGGCGGGCCATGCATGGACTGCGCGCTGTTCACCCGCGACTGCGTGAACATGTGGCCGCTCACCCAGTTCACCACCATGATCACCGGCCCGGGGGCGCAGCCATGACAGCGGCCCAGGAACCTGCGCTTCGCGCGCTCGCGGACCTGCTGGCAGCGATGCCGGACCCGGCCGCCGCCGGGCAGTCCATGGCACTCGAACGGGAACTGGCCGCCACTCTCGGCGTCCGCCACGCGATAGCGGTCAGCTCCGGGACCGCGGCGCTGCACACGGCGCTGGTCGCCGCAGGCGTCGGACCGGGCGACGAGGTCCTGGTCCCGGCGGTGTCAGTGGTGATGTCCGTCGCGCCGATCGTGTACGCCGGAGCGCGGCCGGTGTTCGTCGACTGCACCGACAGCGGCGACATCGACCTGCGCGACCTGGCCGCCAAGTGCGGGCCACGGACCAGGGCCGTGCTGCCGGTCTACCTGTGGGGACGCGGCGGTGACCCGGCTGCGGTGACCGCGTTCGCGCGGCAGCGGGGCCTGCGCGTGGTCGAGGACGCCTGCCAGGCACACGCCACCCTGTCCGGCGGCAAGCCCCTGGGTACCTTCGGTGACCTGGGCTGCTTCTCCCTCAAGGACGGCAAGATCCTGTGGTCAGGTGAAGGCGGCTACATCCTGACCGGCGACGACGAGCTGGCCGCCACCTGCCGGGCCTACCGCAGTCACTGGACCACGCCGCCGCCAGGGCAGCCGCCGCTGGCGCGGCTGGGGAACAACTACCGGCTCGCCGAGCCACTCGCGGTGATCGCCTGCGCGAACCTGGCCCGCTTCGGCGACCTCGCGCGGCAGCGGCACGCCCAGGCCACGCGGATGCTCGCCGCAGTCGCCGCGGCACCTGGCCTGACGGAGGTAGTCGCGCGCGCTGGCGAGGCGTGGAACGGCTACTCGCCGCTGTGGCGGGTCAATCTGCCTGACCCGCGCGGGTTCTGCAGGCGCCTGGCCGACTGCGGCGTACCGAACAGCGTCGGCAGCTTCGGCCTGGTCAGCTGCGACCAGCGGCCCATGTTCGCCCCGTTCAGCCCGGCTCCGTGCCGGACCGCCGCGCACGTGGTCGACACCACCCTCGGTGTCGTGCTGACCGCGCATGATGATGACGCTCGCATCAGCAGACTCGCCCAGATCATCGCCGAGGAGGCCCGCCGGTGGACCCGCGACCCCGACTGACGAATGACCCCGACCTGGCCGCGACCACGTTCGCCGTCATCGACTTCGAGGCCACGACCCCGGCAGGGGCACGCCCGGAGCCCATCGACGTTGCCGCGATCCAGCTGCGCCTGACCGGCGGCAAGTGGGTGCATGCGGGCCGGTTCAGCCAGCTGATGCGCCCGCCGCAGCATGCCCCCGTCACGCCCTTCGACACCGCGCAGACCGGCATCACTTCGCAGATGGCCGCAGCTGCCGAGCCGGCTGCCGTGGTGCTCGCGGCGCTGGATGCCGAGTTCGCCAGCGACCGGCCCTGCTTGCTCGTGGCGCATCACGCCAGCACCGAGGCAGGGATGCTGCACGACTACCGGGCGCACTGCCCGCGTCTCGCGCGCACCGACCTGCTCGACACGGTGAAGCTCGGCCGCGTCCTGTACCCGCAGCTGCCCTCGCACAAGCTGGACACGCTGCTGGCGCACCTGGGCATCCCGCAGCCGCCCGGCCGGCATCGTGCCCTGCCCGACGTGCAGGTCACCGCGGAACTGTTCTGCCAGATGCTCGCCTACGCCGACACCTCGCTCACCTGGGCCAGCCTGCGTGACATGCGGCGGGCAGGCCTGGTCGTCGCCAAGGCGAACCGGCCCCAGCAGGACGGGCTGTTCGACGCCGGGACGCTCTCGTGACCACGAGCGCGGCGCCCTGCCGGCGTGGCCGGCTGATCTCGGTCGAAGGCCTCAACGGCGTCGGCAAGACCTACCTGACCGCCGCGCTCACCCAGCTTCTCGCCGGCCGGCCGCCGCTCGTGGTTGAGGAGTTTTCCACCCGCAGCGACGGCGGGGACGATCTGGGCCGGGTCATCATCGGGACCCTGTTCAGCGCTTCCGCGGGCGACCCGTTCCTGCGCAGCGGCCATCCTGGCGCCGAGACACTGGCGTTGCTCGCGGTGAAGATGTTCGACTTCGAGCGGTGCCGTGCCCACCTCGCCGCCGGCCGGCTCGTCCTTGAGGGCCGCAGCGTGCACTCCACCGCCGTATACCAGTCACTGATCTGTCACCCAGAGGACGAGAACGCCGCCTACCAGCAGGCACGCGCCCTGCTGAACCTCGCCGCGGCGTGGCGGCCCATGCCCGACCTGACCATCCTGGTCGCCGACGACACCGACGCCGCGATCGGCCGCGCCCAGCGACGCGACGGCCGCACCTACACCGCGGAGCAACGTCGCATACACGAGCGAGCCGCCCTTCTGTACGCGCGGCTGGCGCTCGACGATACAGCACGCATGCCGGTCCTGGACCGGCGCACCCTCAGCACCGGGCAGCTCGTCGCCGAGATGGCGCGCCTCATCGCCACGGCACCTGTCAGATGCCTGCCAGAGCCGTGGAGCAACGCCGGTGCCTGCATCGCCGGCTGCCGGCCTGCCGGTGCTGCGAATCCCGCGGCATGACCGGCTCACGCGTGCGACAGCGCCGCCACCACCTCATCGACGCGCACCTCGCCGGCCAGCCCGCCGACGCAGCCGAACAGCGCCCGGGCCAGCAGCCGGGTGTCCTCGAACATCTCGATCTCCCCGATCTGCGCCACGGTGAACCACCCGAACGGATGCACCGGGTCGCTCACTGCGGCCGTGCTGGCGGCGAGCGCGACGTACTGATGGTCGATGTGCACGTGCGCCACCGGCGTGTGGTTATCGGCGGGCACATCCAGCTCGGTGACCCACCAAGGTGCGGCCACCGGCTCGTGCGGGTAGCCCGGCGGCAGCGGCAGCGCGGCCGGCGTCGGCAGCAGCCTCACCCGCCGGCCCGTCTCCTCAGCGACCTCCCGCACGGCCGCCTGCGCGCAGTGCTCGTCACCTTCGACATGGCCGCCGGGGATCATCAGCCGCCGCAGCCGGGGATGCTCAATGAGCCCCAGCTTCCACTCGCCGTCGACCTGCGCAAAGACGAACGCCCCCGCAGTGGCATGCTTGATCTTGCTCATCGCCGTCCTGCCGCCTCGTGTGTCCGCCAGCCAGTTCTGCGGACGACCCTGTCAAGACCCTGGCACAACTATTCACGGCACACCGTGCCCCCGGCGACATTCCACGCCGGCGGTGAACGCTGATGAGGTATGACCCGCTCGCGGGTACTGACGCCTTGCTCCTCGACTGGGACGGCACCCTGGCCGACACGACATCCAGCAACTACGCGAACCTCACCGCGGTTCTTGCCGCTCACGGCGCCGGCGTCGACCGCGCCTGGTATGACCAGCATGCCGGCCTGGCGCTGGCGGATCTTCTCGACATGCTGCGGGCCGCCCGTCCCGCCCTGCCGGACACCGCCCAGTTGGTGACGCAGTGCCGTGCGCGCCGACTGGCGGCCCCCGGCCCGGTGACGGCGATACCCGCGACCGTCGCACTTCTTGACCAGGCACGCAGACGCGGGCTTCCCTGCGCGATCGCATCAGGTGCCGCCGCAGACATCGTCCACGTCGGCATCACGGCGCTTGGGCTGCGTGGGCAATTCGGCGCGGTGATCACCCGCGGCGATGTCGCGGCCGGCAAGCCAGCCCCGGACCTGTTCGCCGCGGCAGCCACCCGCCTGGACGTCGCACCGGGCTTGTGCGCAGCCGTCGACGACGCGCCTGACGGCATCGCGGCAGCCTACGCCGCCGGGATCGGCCGCGTGCTGACCCTGCGGGACGGCGCCATCGTTGAGGCGCCGCAGCCATGAACGCCACGCCCGTCGGCTGCCCGGCGGTACCCGCCCTGCTCGACGCCTACCTGCACCGGCGGCTGCCCCACCCGCAGCACGCCATACTCCGCGACCATCTCGACACCTGCCAGCCGTGCTGGGCGATCTGGAACCGGTACCGGTGGGACGCCGCCGCCGGCCACCCGCTCCTAGCCGCGCTGCGTGACTTCCTGGGCAGTTCCTACCGCCCCTACCTGGACTCCTCGCGGGCGCTGCACGACGAATGGATCGCCGCGCAGCCCCGCACCACCGCCGAGATCCGGCATTTCTTCGAGAACAGCGAGGCATACCTGTACAACCTGGTGATCTGGCACGCCAGCGGGAACCGGCCCTGCTACGTCACCGCCGCCATCCCGTACCTGACCGGAGCACGAATCGTCCTCGACTTCGGCAGCGGGATCGGCCAGGACACAAT
>Ga0307373_10016160_pt1 | contig 10047 bp, 7 predicted proteins | sample OX2MG_FD_202534 | JGI IMG/M metagenome (GOLD analysis project Ga0307373, IMG submission 202534) | Soil microbial communities from Risofladan, Vaasa, Finland - OX-2 | ecosystem: Environmental > Terrestrial > Soil > Coastal area > Acid sulfate soil | place: Finland: Risofladan, Vaasa | collected...
ACGACACGGGATCGCGACCGTATATCAGGAAGTGAACCTGCTGCCGAACCTCTCGGTCGCCGAGAACATTCTGCTCGGACGCGAGCCGCGCACCCTCGGCAAGGTAAACTGGCGTTCTATGCGCCGGCGCGCCCGGCGCGCCCTCGAGCGTCTCAACATCGACATCGACGTTACTCGCGATCTCTCCACCTTTTCGATTGCCATTCAGCAGATGGTCGCGATCGCGCGAGTCCTGGACATCTCTTCGAAGGTCTTGGTCCTGGATGAGCCAACCTCGAGCCTCGATCAGGATGAGGTCGCGAAGCTCTTCGAGGTCATTCGCCAACTCAGGTCGGAGGGAATGGGGATCGTCTTCATCACCCACTTCATCGATCAGGTCTACGCCATAAGCGATCGAATCACCGTCCTGCGCAACGGGAGCCTCATCGGCTCCTACGAGGCGGCGCAGCTTCCCCGCGTCGAGCTGGTCGCCCGCATGCTGGGGAAGGAGCTGACGGAGTTCCAGCGTCAGGACCGCCCGCACGGATCATCCGATGGCGACGACGCGCGACCCCCGTTTCTGAAGATCTCCGGCTTGGGTCGGAGCGGCACGCTCGAGCCGGTCGACCTCGAGGTTCGCAGCGGCGAGATCGTCGCTCTGGCGGGGCTCCTGGGTGCCGGGAGGACGGAGCTCGCGCAGCTTATATTTGGGGTGATTCGACCGAGTCACGGTACGGTCGAGATCAACGATAAGCGCGTGGCAGTCACCTCGCCCAAGAAGGCGATAATGCTCGGTATGGCCCTGTGCCCTGAAGATCGAAAGGGCCAAGCGCTCATCGAGGACCTCTCCGTGCGGGAGAACATCGTTCTTGCTCTCAAGGCGCAGCGCGGCCTTTTTGGCTCGATAGGCAGGCGACAGCAAGAAGCGATAGCAGAGCAGTACATCCGCGCACTCAACATCAAGACGCCATCCCCCGAGCAGGCAGTGCGATTCCTGAGCGGCGGCAATCAACAGAAGGTGGTCATTGCGCGATGGCTTGCAGTAAGCCCCCACTTGCTTATCCTCGACGAGCCCACGCGTGGGATCGACGTGGGCGCCAAGGCTGAGGTTCTCAAGCTTATCCTCGATCTCGCGGGTGAGGGGATGAGCATCCTCTTCATATCCGCGGAAATGGAGGAGGTCGTGAACGTGAGCGATCGCGTTGTAGTTCTGCGGGATCATAAGAAAATCGGCGAGCTTCGCTCAGGCGATGCCTCGATCACCAAAATCATGGAAACAATCGCACAGGAATCCTGACTATGACCTTTGGACGCTCGCGGAATATTCTCTGGTCGCTGGCGGCGCTGGCGGCGGTCCTCCTCTTCAACCTCCTGTTCACGCCGCGATTCTTCGACCTGCGGATGGATTCGGGCCACCTCTACGGCAGCCTAGTCGATATTCTCAACCGGGCGGCGCCGGTCGTGCTCACGGGGCTCGGCATGACACTCGTCATTGCCACGGGAGGCATCGACCTTTCGGTCGGCTCGGTCATGGCGATCTCCGGCGCCGTTGCGTCGATTCTGATCACCGTGAACCATGCCCCGGTCGCCGTCGTCATCATCGTCCCGCTCCTGGTCACGACGATCATCGGTCTGTGGAACGGCGTGCTGGTCGCCTTTCTCGATATTCAGCCCTTCATCGCAACTCTCATCCTCATGGTAAGCGGGCGCGGCATCGCGCAGCTCATCACGAGCGGGCAGATCGTCATCTTCACCAATCGATCCTTCCAGTTTATCGGCGAGGGCGACTTCCTTGCTCTGCCCTTCACCGTTACGATATCGCTCCTGATGTTCCTCGTCGCCTTTCTCGGTACTCGAACGACTTCGGTGGGGACCTTCATCGAGGCGGTCGGGAGCAATCCGGTGGCGAGCAGCTACACCGGAATACCCTCCAGGATGATGAAGCTGATAGCCTATGCCTTTTCGGGATTGTGCGCCGGCATCGCGGGCCTTATCGTGGCGTCCGACATCAGGGCTGCGGACTCGAACAATGCCGGGTTGGACATCGAGCTCGACGCCATCCTCGCGGTCGTCCTGGGCGGTACCTCGCTCGCGGGCGGCAAGTTCTTTCTTGCAGGCTCGGTCATCGGAGCTCTCATCATTCAGACGCTCACGACGACCATACTCATCCGAGACATCAATCCGGCGATGGCGCTGGTGGTGAAGGCCGCAGTCGTCATCGGCGTGAGTCTGCTGCAGTCGAGCGCCTTCCGTGCCAGGTTGGCCCTAATACCCTCGCTTTGGAGAGTGAGACATGAGAGAACAGCCCCAGAGGTTGGAGCGAAGTCGCTTGAGTAGCCTCTCGATCAACCCGAAATACATCCCCCTCATCGCCACGGTGACGGTCTTCCTGCTTCTCTATGGCGTCGCCTCCATAGATTTTCCGACCTTTTTCTCGCTCACGGTAGTGGTCAACTTCTTCATCGACAACGCCTTCTGGGGAATCGTGGCGGTCGGAATGACCTTCGTCATGATGACGGGTGGCATCGACCTCTCGGTCGGGTCGATGGTGGGCTTCGTCAGCATCTTTGCGGCGTCGCTCATCCAGAAGTCACACGTCAACCCCTATCTGGCGATTCTCATATGCCTCGCGACGGGATCCTTCATCGGATTCGTCTCCGGGCTCATCATCCACTACTTTCGGGTCGCAGCGTTCATCATGACCCTTGCCAACATGTTTCTCATCAAGGGGATAGGACTCCTCATCAGCACCAACTCGATAGCCATTACCAACCCGGTCATCGTCGGACTGTCTAACGCGGGGGTCCAGCTCACGAAGACCGTGTTTCTGCCTGTAACGGCGATCGTCTTTATCGTCATCTTCGTGATCGGAGTCTATGTCTCTTCGTACACGCGATTCGGACGAACAGTCTATGCGATCGGGGGAAACGAGCAGTCGGCAACCCTCATGGGGTTGAAGGTGGCCGCCACCAAGGTCGGTGTCTACACCCTGAGCGGCTTCTGCTCGTCGCTGGGGGGAGTCGTCTACATGCTCTACACCTCCTCGGGCTACGCGATAGCGACGGTAGGAATGGAGCTGACGGCGATCTCGGCGGTCGTCATCGGGGGAACGCTGCTGTCGGGCGGGGTGGGTTACATCGGGGGAACCCTGGTGGGAGTCTTGATCCTCGGGGTCATTCAGACTTTCATCGCCTTCCAGGGAACCTTGAGCTCCTGGTGGATGCGAATAGTCATCGGGCTGCTCCTGCTGCTCTTTATCCTGCTCCAGCAGGTCCTCTCGGCTTCATCGCGGCGACTACGCTAACGAACCAGAGGGAAGACGATGGCGAACTCGCATCCTCCGCCTGGGCGGTTGCTGACGGCGATGGTACCGTTGTACTTCTTCACGATACCGTAGCTTACCGACAGGCCGAGTCCGAGGTTGGTTTCGTTCTGCTTCTTCGTGGAATAGAATGGCAGAAAGATGCTGCTCTGGACGCTTGGATCGATGCCAGGGCCGGTGTCGGCGACCTTGATGATCACGTGATCCATCTCGTCGACGTTTGTCGTTATGAGGATTCTCCCGCCGTTTTCGAGAGCCTCAATGCTGTTCTTGAGAAGGTTGAGGACGACCTGTCGAATCTCGACCTTGTTGGCCCGCAGCCAGACGGCCGGACGGAAAGGGGTGAAGACCGTCTCGATCGCCCGCTTCTGTGAGCTGTATTGGACGAGCTCGAGCAGGTTCGTTATCACTTCGTTGACGTCGAAGGAATCGATCCCCGTATTGCTGTTGTCCGAAAAGAAGATGAGATTGCTTACGATCTGCTTGATCGCGTCGATCTCTTCCTCCAGCTTGCTGACTGTGTCGCCGATGACGTGTTGTTTCGGGTTCATGCGGAGATAGCTTAAGTAGTTGTAGATGATTTCGAGCGGATTGTTTATCTCGTGGGCTACGCCCGCAGCCAGCAGTCCCACCGAGGCGAGCTTCTCCGAGAGGATAAGGTGCTGGCGCAGCCGCTCCTGCTCCGAGATGTCCTCGATTATCACGATTGTGCCGATGTGGAACTTTCGATCGTAGATGGGATAGATCTTGATGTTGACGATGACGTCCTCTTCCCGAAGGTCCATCCGGATGTTGTAGAAGGTACGCTCCGTGCCCGAGCGAATACCCTCCTCGATGCCGCCGTAGATCGCCTTGTTCTTGCGAAAGAGCGAGCTCAAGGGGCGATTCAGGATGCGCTGTTCGGTCCGTGCGAAGTACTCGCGCCCGAAGTCGTTTATCATCCGGATCTTGTTCTCCGGGTCGGTCACTATCAAGTTGATGGGAAGCTTTTTCAGGATGGCTTCGTTGTACTTGAACAGCTGGTAGAACTCGTTGGAGTGATCAGCTCCGTCTTCCGAGGTTGCATACTCGCTGTAGGCGAGCTTCAGGAGATAGAGCCGGTCGATGTTGTCGACGGCGTCAGTCAGAAGGACGCTGCCGTTACGGATGATCGATACCCTATCTGCCAGGTTGTAGACGTCGTCGATGCGATGGCTTATGGAGACGACCGCCATGCCTTCCCTGACCCGGTTGCGCAGGAGCTCGGCGATCCGCGCCAGGTCCGGGGTCGTAAGCCGCTCGAGCACGTCGTCGATTATAAGGACCTTCGGGGCACGCATGACGGCCCGAAGGATCGAGACGACGGTCTTTTCGGAGAGGCTGAGATCGTTGTAGACGGCCGACATCGGCATCGTGAATCCAGCCTCGGCGAAATAAAGCTCAGCCTCCTGAACAAGGCGCTTGCGCGAGACGAAGGGAAAGAGCTTGACGGTGCGACTCGGAAGAAAGAGATTCTCGGCGATCGTGAAGTTATCGATAAGAGTGATGCTCTGGTGAACTAGCGCCACCTGCTGTGCTTGCGTGCGCCGGTCAGCGCGGCGGGAGATCTGTTTGCCCCCGAAGTAGACCGCTCCCTCGGTCGATCTGGCCATTCCTGCGATGATCTTCGCGATGGCGGACTTGCCCGACCCACGGTCGCCGACAAGGGCATGGACCTCGCCGGCAAAAAACGAAAGGTTGACGTCCGAAAGGACTCTCGCGTTGTCGACGACGAGGGAGACCGACTTCAGCTGGATGGCGGGGGTGCCCTCACATGGGGCGGCGGATTGCGCAGAGGTGCGGTCGAGCGCAGCAGGAGGGCTCGCGAGCGTCCTATCGCGGCGGCGTAAGGATTCCATATTGCGACAGCTTGTTGTAGAGCGTCTTACGGCTGATTCGGAGGAGCCCAGCCGCCTCCTTCTTGTTGTACGCGACTTTCTGCAAGGTCTTCACGATGATGGTGCGCTCCGATTCCTCGAGGGGGCTGTATGCCAGCTCCTCACGGTGCAGGTCGTCGAAGGAAGGGGGAAGGTCGCCGGCTCCCACGACCTCGTCGTGCGAGATCGCGGCGGCATAACTTACCACGTTCTTCAGCTCGCGAATGTTGCCGGGCCAGTTATAGCTCATGAAGATGTCGTGAACCTCGGAGGAGAGCGTCTTGATCGGAATGTCGTTTCCCCGGCAGAACTCGGCCATCAGGTGGTCGACGAGGAGGGGAATGTCTTCCTTGCGTTCTCGAAGCGGCGGTATGTGTATGACCGCAGTATTGAGGCGGTAGTAGAGGTCCTCGCGGAACCGCTTTTCCTGAATGAGGTCTTGAATCGACTTGTTTGTTGCCGCGATGAAACGCACATCGACGATGGTGGTCTCGTTGCTCCCAATGCGACGGATCTCGTTGTTCTGCAACGTGCGCAGGATCTTCGCCTGAGTCGGCATCTGCATATCGCCGATCTCGTCCAGGAAGAGCGTGCTCTTGTCCGCTTTTTCGAAGAGGCCGACAAAGCGCGAGTCGGCTCCTGTGAAGGCTCCCCGTTCGTGACCGAAGAGCTCGTTGTCAAGAAGGTGCTCGGGAAAGGCCGCACAGTTGATGCTGAGCATTCCATGAGCGCTGCGGGACGAGCTGTTGTGAATGAACTCCGCCATATGCTCTTTACCGGTACCGCTCTCGCCGGTTATCAGCACGGGAAGATCCGTCGAAGCGAGGCGCTCGGCCTTGGATTTGAGGTCCAGCATCCGGCTATTTCGGGTTATAGTTTTCGGATAGAAGTCCTTTATTCGATTCTTTATCTTCACGTTTTCTTCGCGGAGGGCCGAGAGCTTTATCGCATTCTCGACGATGCGCAGGAGCTTGTTGAAATCGAGGGGCTTCTGAACGTAATCGTAGGCGCCGAGCTTGATGGATTGGACCGCAGTCTCGATCGTCCCGTAACCGGTGATCATTACAACGGGGATAGTCGGATGACGCTTGGTGATCGCCTGCAAAACATCGACGCCGCTCTCGCTTCCGAGCGCGACATCGAGAAGCACGACTTGCACCGGAGTGTCGACGAGCGACCTAAAGGCATCGGCGCTCGTTAGGGCATAGCTGCATTCGTAGCCGACGTGCTCGAAATTCTGCAGGAGGCTGGTGCACAGCTTTTCCTTGTCGTCGACTATCAGGACCCCGTGTTTCATGAGTGTGTAGAATTGTAACACGGCTCTCTTGAGCCGTCAAACAAAGATTCGCAGGCGCGGTGGGCGCCCTGTGCGGTGGGCGCGGCCGACCGATAGAGGCGGCTGCCGGGCGGGCCCTTGCCCCTGCTCTACAGCTCGACCGTCTGCCAGGTGCCGTCAAGGAGCACCTTGCGCTCGCTGTAGCCGCTCTCCCGCAGAAGCGAGCGGGCCTCGGCGAAGTAGTAGGTGAGCTGCCTCGGGTTGTGGGCGTCGGAATTGATGTTGGTCGGGATTCCGCGCTTCGCGGATTCGGCGAGAATCCAGGGGCTGGGGTAGACCGAGTCCGTCCTGCCGCGCGCGAGCCCTCCCGTATTCACCTCGAGGATTGACCCCGATGCCGCGACCGTCTCGAGGGAGCGCAGCACCTCGTCGCGGTACCACTGCTCGCTCTCCGAAAAGTATCTGCCGCCCGGATTATTTTTCTTGATTACGTCGAAATGGCCGATGATGTCAGGGGTGCTGCCTGCGGCCATCTCCCGGACGAGCTGATAGTACTCGCGAACCATCTTGCGAATGTCCCCGCCGAAGGCGGAGGCGAGGCAGTGCGCGTACTTCTCGGAGGAACCGTCGATTTCGAGATGCTCGCCGCTTGACGGATCGTCCACGAAGTGGACGGAGCCGATCGTGTAGTCGAGTCGCCATGAGTCGACCTTTGGGTCCGCCGGTCCATAGAGACCGCGGAGGTAGTCGATCTCGAGCCCGAAGTAGATCTGCAGACGCGAGGCATAGCGCCTCTTGAGCGCGGCGACCTCCCCTGAGTAGGTGGAGAAGCCCTCCTCGCTCAACACCCAATCGCAGGGAAAGGGGAGGGGGGCATGGCAGGAGAAGCCGAGGGCGGCGAGGCCCTCCGAGAGGGCCTGTTCGACGTACTCCTCGAGCTTGCCTTCACCGTCGTCGAGGTAGCAGTGGGCATGATAGTTTGTCGCGACCATGGGCCCCACTATAGTGCAGAATGCGCCGTCCGTCAGCGGTCCGCGCTCATCTTGAAACCGGTTGAGGCTCGGTATATAAGGTACCAATGGAAACCTACGCGTCGCCTGGGGACTACCTTGCCGCGCTCGAGGCGCGCGCCGCTCTTCCCGCCGGATTTCGCGCCGGCAGGACCTCGTGCACCTTCCGGCCGCGGGAGCGGTCGGTCGAAAACCCCTACACGATGAATCTCTCGCTCCTTCTCCTCGACGATCCGAGTCCCTCGTTTGCAGGGATCTTCACCCGCAACGCCTTTCCCGGCCATCCCGTTACAATAGGAAGGAAACGACTCTCCATGCCCTTCACGCGCGGGGTTCTGGTGAACAACAAGATATCAAATGTCTGCACCCAGAACGGGGACAAGGACGCCGAAGCGGTCCTCGCCCGCCTCGCGGAAGTGGCCGGCGGCGACCATGACGACTACTTCCCCGCATCGACCGGTGTCATCGGCTGGCGCCTTCCCGTGGAAGAGATGTTGGGGGCGGTTGCCAATGTGACGGCCTCGCTCAAGGCCGATTCCCTGGTCGAGTTCGCCAAAGGCATCATGACGACCGACCGTTTCCCCAAGGTTCGCTCAACGACGGTGGGCGAGGGAAGGATCGTCGCCGCGGCAAAGGGGGCGGGGATGATAGAGCCGAACATGGCGACGATGCTCGCCTTCGTGTTGACCGATCTCGACATCAAGCGAGACGAGCTCCAAGAGGCGCTCGCGCGGGTCGGCGAACGCACCTTCAATCGCATCTCGATCGACAGCGACCAGAGCACGAGCGACACCCTTCTTGCTTTCAGCTCGCGGAAGCGACGGGGGGTCTCCCCACGCCAGTTCGAGGAAGCGCTCGCAGCAGTGTGCGCCGAGCTTGTCGAGGACATCGTGCGAAACGGCGAGGGCACCACGCACGTCATCCGCGTTTCGGTGAGCGGGGCGCCGAACGAGGGTCTTGCCCTCGGTCTTGCCAAGGCGATAGTGAACTCTCCTCTCGTGAAGACGGCGGTTTTCGGCAACGATCCCAATGTCGGCAGGCTCGTCATGGCAATCGGCGACTTTCTTGGCAGCCAAAGGTCCGACGTGGTCCTCTCGAAGATCCGGATTCGCCTCGGCGATTCGGTCATTTTCTCCGAGGGGACCTTTCGACTGGACTCGACGACCGAGGAGCGCCTCTCCGCCTATCTCAAGGCAGGACAGTTCGACCCGAAGAAGCCCTACCCCGAGCACGATCGGACAGTCGATATCGTCGTCGACCTCGCGGCAGGACAGGCGAGGGCCCAGGTCATCGGAAGCGATCTCTCCTACGACTATGTCCGCGAGAACGCGGACTACCGCACCTGACAGAACGACAAGCGAGGAAGGAATGAGCAGGGAGCTTTCGGAGGCATGGATCGAGCAGGCCCACCAGGTTGTCGATCGTCTGCGGGCGGAGATCGGGGAGAGGGTAGTCGGCCAGCGGGAGATGGTGGACGGGCTTCTCATGGCGCTGGTCGCCGGGGGGCACGTGCTGCTCGAGGGCGTCCCGGGGCTTGCGAAGACCCTCGCGGTAAAGACCCTCGCGGAGGTGCTCGACGCCCACTTCAAGCGCATTCAGTTCACTCCGGATCTCCTGCCTGCCGACCTCATCGGGACGATGATCTACCGCCAGCAGACCGGCGAGTTCGTTGCGCGAAAGGGGCCGATCTTCGCGAACATCATCCTGGCGGATGAGATCAACCGAGCCCCGGCAAAGGTTCAGGCGGCGCTCCTCGAGGCGATGCAGGAGCGGCAGGTCACGATCGGAGACAAGACCTATCTTCTGGAGTCCCCCTTCTTCGTGCTCGCTACCCAGAACCCCATCGAGCACGAGGGGACTTATCCCCTGCCGGAGGCGGAGCTCGACCGCTTTCTTCTCAAGATCATCGTGGGTTACCCCGACACGGCGAGCGAACTGCAGATTCTCAGGCGCATGGGGGTGGAGCGCGAGATTCCCGTGCGCAAGGTCCTCACGCCGGCGGAGCTGGGCGAGCTGCAGAGCGCGGCCGCAGCGGTGAGGGTGGACGAGCGGATCGAGGAGTACGTCGTCGGGATCGTCGCGGCTTCGCGCGAACGCGACAAGGCGCGACATTCCTTCGTTCGCTTCGTCGAATACGGGGCATCGACGCGCGCCTCGATTTTCCTCTACCGGTGTGCCAAGGTGAACGCCCTTTTCGATGGGCGAGGGTACGTGCTCCCGGACGACGTGAAGGCGGTCGCCCCCGCCGTGTTGCGGCATCGCATCATTCTCTCCTATGAGGCCGAGTCCGAGGAGTTGAGTCCGGACGACGTGGTGCGCCAAATTCTCCACGCCGTTCCAGTCCCGTGAGCATGGAGCGCAAGAACTTCTTTCGAAGCGTCAAGAATCTTCACCTTGTCTCATCGAAGCTGGTAGAGGGTATCCTCTCGGGCGACTATCGCTCGGTCTTTCGAGGCTTCGGTATCGAGTTTGACGAGGTCAGAGAGTATGTATACGGCGACGACGCGCGGCTCATCGACTGGAATGTAAGCTCCCGCATGGGGAGCCCCTACACCAAGGTCTTTC
>Ga0307373_10016161_pt1 | contig 10046 bp, 6 predicted proteins | sample OX2MG_FD_202534 | JGI IMG/M metagenome (GOLD analysis project Ga0307373, IMG submission 202534) | Soil microbial communities from Risofladan, Vaasa, Finland - OX-2 | ecosystem: Environmental > Terrestrial > Soil > Coastal area > Acid sulfate soil | place: Finland: Risofladan, Vaasa | collected...
CTTGCGTGTCAGCCGGTAGTAGGGACCGTGACCGGTCTCACCGGCCCGATGGCAATGACAGTTCGGATTTCAGCAGCGTCCACCTGTTGCAGAAATGGAGCCTGAGCGCATGTCACCCAAGTGGACGATCTGCATCTGAACGGCGGCGCGGCGATTTTCAAGGTCAACCAGAGAGTCAGGCATTTACGGGCTCCTTCACCGAGAGTCTCGCTACGCTCGGTTTTATGCCACAAAAAAAGCGAACTCGCGGATCGTCACTTTACGTCGTACACCCATTGGCCAAGCTCATGCGACTTCCGGGAACAGTCCAAGCGTATAATACATGCTGTATTCAGACAGGTCGATGAAAAATCGAGAGTGGCCAAACGCAAGCTCCGTTTAGGCAATTTGAAAGTGAGATTCTAAAGCGCTTTCCGCTCTTTGGGAAAACGCGGCTGAAAGGCGCACTAACCTCGAAACAGACGCAACATTCGATCTCGGGCATTGTCAATGTGCTCTCCCATCGCCCGACCAGCGGTAACTGCATCTCTCTTTTCCAATGCTGCAAGTATCGAGGCGTGCCCGACCCATTCCGCATCTCGGCCCGTGGAGAGAATGTCTAAGCGATGCACATAATCTAATGTAAAAACTAGTTGATCGTGAATCCTCCGGTTCTGAGCCAAGCGAGCTATTGCGGCGTGAAAAGCGTAGTTCGCCTCGACGATGTCGCTCATTCTGGCATTCGGGCGGTTTTCGACGGCAATGAGGCGCTCTAGCTCAGTAATGTCTGCAACAGAAGCAAATTGACAGGCACGCTCTGCTCCGAAACATTCAAGGAGCCTTCGATACTGGTAAATCTCGATGATATCTTGCACCGAGATTGGAGTAACCATGTAGCCCTTGTTCTTGATCTTCGACAGCCACTTCTCTTCCGCAAGCCTATTGCAGGCCTCGCGGATGGGTGTTCTGCTCGAGTTGCATTTGGCGGCTACCTCCAGCTCCGGCAGGAAGTCGCCTGGCGGAAATCGGCAGTCCAAGATCCACTTCCTGAGGAGCCCGTAGACTCGATCTACTTCTCCGCCCTTCTTTGTTTTCTTCAATTCCGCTCGAATTGGCATTATTAATCACAACATTACCATTAAAGGGAATTCCGTGTATACAAATAGTCTCTTCCAATACAAGATGAGCCTAATCCGTCGATAAGCTTTGGAAGTAGTTTCCGGGCGTGCGTTTTGGACCCCGAGGCTTCTCTTGGTTGCGGAGCTGATCGCGGAATGGGCAGCACCACGATGAGGGCCACCTCCGGCTCCCGGTCAGCCCGTCCGCATCCTCTTCAGGACACAGTTCCACACGGGCCGGTCAAAACCGGCTCAGGGAAAGGTCATCGATATCCACTCCGGAATCCTCTTCTCATTTAGCGACCGGTAGCAGTCGCATGGCCTCCTTCCATAAACCGATGCGGTCGGCCAGCGCGGCCAGCCCCAGCCGCATCTTCCGCGCATCCTCGACGATGCGCACGGCCGTGTTGATGATCAGAAAGCGCAGCCGCTTGGGCCGCGCCCGCAACAGCTCCGCAGGCAGCGCGATCCGCTTCAACGATGTCAGCACGTTGTACGCGATTACCGTGAGCCGCGCCGAATTTGGGGTGCACCTCAGAGACTACATCTTGACAATAGTGCATACACGATGTATTTTTCTCTCGCTGGGCAACTTATCAGATAAGGACTGCTTTCTACCATTGATTTCCCTTTCATTCTGTACAAGCTCGAAGACGGACGGAGAACGGCGCAGGTGGCCAGGACCGGGGCGCAATGAGCCATATCGGCACGCGATTGATCCTGGTATACATCGAAAGTGCCGCGATGAGGTCTAACAATGAAATTGGTCCGGTATGGTGATGCCGGGAAGTTCCGACATATGCCACTGTCATGGAGGATCTACTGCCGCAGTTTGATTGCGCGGCGAAGACATAGCGGCTCATGAGAAAGGTAGTCGCGTCGGGATCGCGATGAATTGACAGTGGCCGCGGCTTCTACCGCTACTGCGAAAAGGAAGGTCAGGAATGGCATTAAGCATTCTTGAATTTCGCCTATCGGATTCCGGAACTGACGCAAAGGTATCCTGAGTCCTGCGCCAACGCAAAGAAGAACATGGTAGGAAGAGTCAACGTACTCTGAATCATTGCGCGCATATTATCAGCTATCGGGGGAGACGGATGAGCAACCGTAGAGATTTCCTGAAAGGCGCAGGCATCTTAAGTCTTGCGCCTTTGTCCAGAGGCGTACCCACCTTGGCGCAGGGCACAAGTGCGAATCCAAGGCCTGACTTTATCGCCTCGACTGAACTTGCCGGAATCGACAAGGACGCAATCGTTCTTGAGAACGCTGAGATGCGCCTAGCAATCAACTCCCGCGCCTCGGCCCAGAGCCTGATTCACAAGCCGACCGGTCAAGAATGTCTTGCGGAACGCGGTGGCGACGCTCCGATGTTCACCTTAACCCAATACCGCCCTTACATCAATGAAGTACAACTTGCTTACCCGGCTAAAGTGACACATTTTGCGCCGGATCATCTGCGGCGTGAGGGTGATACTCTGATTGCCAGCTTCGAGATTTTGGGCTACGATGCCCTGATCGGCTTAAAGATCACCGATGCTTATATAGCTTTTCGGTTGGAAAAACTTGACTACAAGGGGTTTCGTAAACCAAAAGTTCCGAGGACACCAACTCGGATCGACGAAACGCTCTTTCTTCAGTTGGCAGTCCGCGATCGTATGAACTTCGGCGAATGGCTGAACGTAATGTGGGACGACGATGTCGCGGTAAACGTGCTGGCGGCCGATCCCCACACCCGAATAGACGCGGCACCCTGTTTGGGCTATCACCTGTTTCAGGCCGGAACGGTGCAGGAAGTCCAATTGGAAGGCGCCAGTGCGGCTCTCATCACGACGTCACCTGACCACCTGTTGGACCGCATTGCCCAATTGGAAGAAGATTTCAATCTTCCCCGAGGTGTCCAAAGCCGGCGCTGCAAGGAATATAAGAATTCTTATTACGAAGTGCTCAAGATGAGCCCCCAGGATGCAGACGAGCACATCGAGTTCGCCAAAGCTGGCGGCTTCCGGCTGATGCAGATCTATCACTCCGCACTGACCGACAGCCTTGGTCATTTTCCCTGGCGTCCGGAATATCCAAGGGGAATCGCCGATCTAAAGGAGATCACGGCTAAGATCAATCAAGCGGGAATGATCCCCGGGTTTCATGTTCTCTACACGATGGCAACCGTCAACGATCCCTATATCACACCGGTTCCTGATCCCCGGCTTAGTTTGCGGCACAGCTTTACTCTGGCGGAATCTATCAATGCCTCGTCCACCGTGATTCAGGTCGAAGAAGACCCGAGGCTCCTCGACATAGGAGGCAACAAGCGAATCCTATCTGACGGCGGGGCGAAGTTTCGCGACGAGGAACAGATGCAAACCCTTCGAATACAGAACGAGCTTATTCATTACAAGACCTATACCTCAACTCCTCCGTACCGCTTCGAGGATTGTGTGCGGGGAGCTTTCGGGACTCGTCCCGCAGCGCATGAAATAAGCTCGAGAGTGGGACTGCTGGACATGTACAGTCCCACTATGGTTCGCTACAGCCAGAACTCGAGCCTCGAGGCTGAGGTCGCAGAGCGTCTGCAGGCAATTTACGGTCAGGCTGGCTTTAGATTCATGTATTTCGATGGCGCTGAAGACGTCCCGGCTCCGTTCTGGTATACAGTCTCACGAGCTCAACTTATCCTGCAGAAGGGCCTCAAGCCCCAACCCTTATTCGCCGAAGGTGCCTGCAAGTCGCACTTTAGTTGGCATGTGCTAACACGCGCGAATGCTTTCGATGTTTTCCCACCAGAAGAGCAGAAAGCTGCTACTAGAATCTATTGCGTCGAGGAGATCAAGCGAGTTGTCAACGACTTCAGCAGCATCGACTTTGGCTGGCTGGGATACTGGGCGCCAAGTAAGGAATCGATTGGGACTCAGCCGGACATCGTGGAGTATGTAACCTCTGTGGCCGCTGCGTGGGACTGCACGATTGCCCTTTTCGGAAATCTCCCCGCTCTAAAATCGCATCCGCGGACGGTGGACAATCTGGAAGTAATTCGGCGATGGGAAGACGTACGCGCTGAAGGCTGGTTAACTGATGCAAACAGAATATCGATTCGCAATGTGAAACAAGAGCACACTTTGCTAATTGACGAGAATGGCAGGTACGAACTCGTTCCCTACGATCAGATCGGCGGTGTGGCTGGCGCGGATCGCCCCGCCCGGGCATTTGTTTTCGAACGTGGTGGAAAGATCTGGGTGGTCTACTGGCATATGTCAGGAGAAGGAATGCTGGAACTGCCAGTTTCGACCAAGCGAGTGAGCTTGATGCGAGATTTAGGCAAGCCTCTCCGGGTAAAGCGGAGCGGCTCGGGTGTGACGCTGCCTTTGGGAGAGCGGCGATATATCCGCTTCAACGATCTTACCCGGGATGAAGTGATCTCAGCCTTCCAAAGAGCAATCATTCGTACAAGCTGATGCGGCTCCTGATCTAACATCGATAAATGCTGATTCGACTGGCGCGCCGTAGCGCTGGTAGATAATCGGTAATCGGTAGCCCGTGCAATCTGGTTCTGGCGATGGCGTTAGGGTCTCCTCCGCGAGTTAGAGACCACCGGAAGTGGTGATGGCCACCAGCCGGACCGGCGCGAGCCTCGTATTTCAATGACGGCCGGAGGGCACGCGTGCAACAGCGTCTATTTCGACCTTGAGATTGCCCCACAATACCGATTGCACGGTAGTGCGTGCCGGAGGGTCATGAGGGAAGAACCTTGCATACACCTCGTTGAATGCTTGAAAATCTTCAATGTGTGCCAGATGGCAGGTGCACTTGACGATGTCTTCGAAACCGCACCCAGCCTCTTTGAGGACTTTGCCGATGTGCTCGAGAGTTCGTGCCGTCTCTTCTTTGATTGTGCCGGCAAGACTCTCGCCGGTTTTCAGGTCCTGAGAGGCATGCCCACTCACGTAGACCCACCCATCGCACTCGACGCCCGCCGAATAGGGTCCAGTGCTGATTTTCTTTTCTCGGTGCTTCAGAATCGTCTTCGCCACAATCTTCGTCCTCCTGCAGTTCGATCTTACGGCACATATCACGCGGGGCACAGCAACAGGAAATCCGCTCTCGAGCACCTGCTGTAGTGCGCCTGCCATTTCGCAATTTCTCCAGACTTGTTCGGGCCCGAACCAAGGGCTGGCCCAAACCGGCATCAGGAAGAGAGGATCTTCGCAGCTTTGAAAGCGCTGACCACTTCCTGGCGAGCGATCCCGTTGACTTTGAGGTATCTACGCTCTCCGATTGGCAGTCTCACTCCCCGGCCCGACTTTTGGATGGCGAGAGGCTTGCCCAAGTCCCGCATTAGAGTCAGACGATCCGGAGGAAGAGGCAGTTCCAGGAGACCCTCCCCGGAGGTATGCCAATACGCAGCCCAAACCGCACCCTGCCGCGCGAAGAGAAATGCACGGCCGGGACGCTCCGCTCCCGCAACATTTTCGATTTGATCCCAGGGCACAAGCTCAAAATCGGCCCTCTCATCGATGAGCAGCGTGTATTCCTGCTCCAAGTTACGTAGCGCGGCCTTCTGCTTCTCTGAGAGCCAGCCTTGCGCCCTCACCTCTTCCCAGCGCCGCGTGGTTTCGAGGTTGTCTGGAGTTCGAGGGTGGGCATCCAGCGCATCTACGAGGGGCTCCGAACCCTGAGAGAGCGAAATAGGACAATCCCACGCTGCCGCCACACTGCTGGCGAACTCAAGCATATCGGGCTGCGTGCCGATAGTCTTCTCGTTTGGCGCCCAGTAGCCAAGCCATCCGAAATTGATCGGGGTAAAGTCCTTCACCATCCGCTCGATCTCCCGAGCGGGATAAGCGCGGATCGCGGCCTTGACTTCTTCCGGCTTGGCAGTGTCGAAGGCGTTGCCTCGCGTAACGGTGTGCCAGCTAAAGTGAGCTTTGCAAGAGCCCTCAGCCAAGAGGGGTTTGGGCTCAAGCGAATCGGCAATCAGGCCTTGGGCTAATGGAATGGTGTACCAATAGGGACGAGTTACCTGTTCTGCGCCGTCGAAGTAGAGATACTTGAATCCTGCCTGCTCATAGATGGACTTGAGCCGCTCGGCCACCTCCGCCTGAAGACTCGTGCTCTGGGAGAACCGGGCAAACAGCCATGCCGGGCTCCCTCCTCCGTACATATCCAAGACTCCTACGCGAGAGCCCACTTCATGCGCAGTGGCGTCTGTCCCCAGCGCGCCGCGGCCGCATCCTTCAAAGCGGTAGGGCGGCGCGGCCGTATATCTCTCGTAGGAGATCAGTTCGTTTTGGATGCGGAGAATACGCTTTCCTTGATCCGTGGTTGCCAGCCGGGGACTTTCCTCGATAGGAATGGTTTTGGCGGATGAGTCCACATTCCCGGCCAAGGTGTAGCTTTCGATAAGGGCCAGCCGCGGGTCAGGCTTCGGCGTAACGTAGGCATCCTCTTCATGCGCCATGGTGTAGAGGATGTGCAATCCCGGCAACATTCCAGCTTTTGTGACTCTACCGACTACCTCTCGCAAATCGTCAATCCCGTTCGGGTAGTCCGCGTTCCAAGGGAAATGTCCTACAGTTTTCGAAAATGCCATGCAGTAGATCATGAACTGCCGAAAACCACCCATTTTGGCATATTTAATTTGCCGATCAACATCCTTCGGCGTCAAGGAGAAAGCCTGATAGTATGAGTGCCGGATCTCCTTGCTTTGACGGCTCTGAACGCCCTTCGGCAAATGGAAATCTTCCTCCACTCGCGCGATGCGGTCCAGCAGGTGCGGGGTGGCCGTAGCAATCAGTGCCGCTCCGACACCTTTAAGCTTCACCTCTCGCACCGAGCCGGCATGCAACAGAAAATGGCCGTCGCAAGGCGTTGCATCGATCTCCGTCTCCACGTCTGTCGCGAGTAGGTTCACCGCCACCTGGTCGTCCCACATCACGTTCAGCCAGTCTCCAAAGTTCTTCCGCGGCCGTACAGGTAGCTGCAGAAAGATTGTCTCGTCGAGCGGAAAAGCTTGCTTCGGACGCACAGGCGTGTAGCCCTTGTAGGTTAGCTCTTCGAGACGGAAGGCAATGTATGCATCGGTGATGCTGAGACCGATTGTACCCTCGTATCCAACCAGGGCAAACGCCACGATCAGCTTATCGCCTTCCCTCCGCACATGGTCCGCGCGAAAGTGCGTGGTCTTCGCCGGATAGGCTAATTGCAGTTCGTTGTCGAGCGGCCGATATTGGGTAACGGTGAACATCGGCACATGCGCCTCGGTGTCGAGACACTCCTGCCCACTCGGCTTATGCACCAGACTTTGCGCCGACCCGTCGGGCCGGATAACGAGGCGCATTTCGGCGTTCTCGAGCACCACCGCGCCCGCGGCCGGCTCGGAAGTCACGGCCGCCGCCTGCTTATTCGAAGCCTTCTGATCGGTAACCGTGCTGGCCTCTGCCAATAGCGGCCTCGCTAAAGGGAGCGCTCCCAGCGCTCCAACACCCTTCAAAAACTCCCTCCGATCGCTCATCGCACCTCCACACCGCGCTCTCTAGCTGAGTTCTCTGCTTCCGTGAAATCCAATTGCTCGCGTCGTTACACGTCGTATCGAAACGAATTTCCTGTTGTTATGTCCTGCCCAAGTCCGCGCAGTGCGGCTCTTCTTCACGGAAGAGCCGCGCGAATTGCTTCATTTCTGGGATACACCTACAGAAGATCCCTCTGTCCGGTCACGTGAGAAGTCCCGGATAATGCGAACCACTCCGCTGCGACTCAAAAAATAATCTTCAGTCCCAACTGCAGTTCCCGGGAATTGTTGGCAGTGTAGTTCACTGTACCAAATTGAGCACTGTTAATATTGCTGACCGGCGTGCCAAAGATTACGTTGTTGAGCACATTGAAAGCCTCCGCGCGAAACTCCAGGTGCCGATTTTCGCTCCAGAGTGGAAACATCCGGAAAACGGATGCATCCAGGTTCCAGTAGCCGGCGGATCGCAGGGAGTTTCTTCCTGCAGTTCCGTAGGTATATGGTTGCGGAACGGCAAAGGCAGCAGTATTGAACCACTCTCTGGGAGTTCTCTTGCTGATCTTATTGGGATCTCCCAGTACATCAAGATGTTCATAGGCATCACCGTCGCCGGTGTTTGCGATGTCGCTGCTCGTCAGCGGGGTAAAGGGAAGACCGGAGCGGGCAAGAAAGATCCCATTCACCTGCCAGTTGCCGATTATGTAGTCGGCGAAGCGGTTGCCTGTAGAAAACGATCTTCCATTTCCTATTGGGACCTGATACAGCGTATTGACTGTAAGAACATTTGTCAGATCCGTACTGGCAACTGAATAGCCCCCGAAAGCGGCTGGGTTGTATGGATCCTGCGGCACGCCACCTTCCACCCCGAACCATCCATCGCTTGCCACACTCATCGACTTCGACCACGTATAAGCAACCTGATAGGCAAGACCGTTGTCATAGTGCTGGTCAAGCGAAAATTGTAATGCGTTGTAGTTAGAAGAACCGACACTCCGGTCGTAATGGGTCGGTTTGATGTAATGGAACAGTGAGCGCGACTGCGGATCTCCCGGCCCCGGGGTGAGCGCAGTATTGTAGAAACCGCCGACGTCTAGGCGCTTCGATACCGAGCCAACATAGTTCAACGTAGCTGTAAGCGTCTGTCCGAGTTGCTGCTCGACTCCGAGGTTCCACTGCTCGGAATAAGGGTTCTTGATGTGAGGGTCGTAGTAATACGACACGTTGTTGAAGGGAGTAGCTGCTGGATAGAGACTGCTGGTGCTGCTGCCGAAGGGACCCTCGGCCTGGACGGTCGGCTTTGCAGAGTTTGACGTCGGCTGATTGATGTTGGCGGCCTGCTGATACCCGATGTCCGGCCAATTTCCGCCGATATTCTGCGACATCTGTTCCTGGGCGGCCCAGTTGTCGAAGATGATGCCAAAGGCTCCGCGGACAACGGTCTTATTTGCAGCCTGGTAGGCAAATCCCAGACGAGGCCCGAAGTTGGTATAGACATTGTGGGAGATTCTGCCGCGCGGGTCCACGACAACATGTGCCGGCAAAGTTCCGTCGCCTGGGATGCAAGGGGCGTGGCCGCGAGTAGTGCAAGGGGGTGGAAGCTTCTGAATGATATAGGTGCCGTTACTGAGATCCATGTCGCCGGTCTCAATCCCGCCTTGCCGGCCAACACTCGATTCCGTCCCGAAAGGGGGAATGAAGGTGAGGTCGTAGCGCAAGCCATAGTTGAACGTCAACTTCGGGAATGCCTTCCATGAATCCTGAGCGAAGACGCTCAGGACGCCACCGGGCCGTTCTGACTCGTTCGTATTTCTCCGGGTTGCGGAGTCGGGCACATTCAACAGGAAGGAAGCAAGTGGATCGCCCGGACTTTTGCTGTCCAGCGGGTTTCCGGTCTCTTGAGCCGCGAAGCCAACCGAGGCAAAGGAATCCTGAACCGCTTGGCCAAGGCTAATGTACTGACCGCCGAAATGCATCGTGTGCGATCCGGCGACCTGCGTGAGGGTCGCGCCGTATTGATTGGAATCCGTCGATAGGGGAATCAGGAGGACACTGTCTCCGCCGCCGGCATAGCCTGTAATAGACAGCCCCGGAAGGAGCTGACTCTTGCTCACTGCGTCAAAATTCCCTGCAAACGACTGATCGAACCCGATCTGGCTGGAAATACCGGAAATGGGTTTGATCAAGAGATTAGGCTCGCGAAGAGATTGCGTCGCCCTCGCAAACTCAGCCTGCAGGACCAGTCCGGGGTTGAAGACATGAACATAGTTGATGCCCCAGTCCTGAGCCGGAGTAATCACAGATTGTGATATCCCCGGCAGACCTGAGGAAGAGGTCTGATTACTGTCGAACCAGCTATACCGGAAAAAGACGCTATCGTTGGCCCTAATCTGCTTGTCGAGACGAATTTCAAACTGATTTTGATTCTGAATCAGAGGAATCGTGTTAAA
>Ga0307373_10016163_pt1 | contig 10046 bp, 9 predicted proteins | sample OX2MG_FD_202534 | JGI IMG/M metagenome (GOLD analysis project Ga0307373, IMG submission 202534) | Soil microbial communities from Risofladan, Vaasa, Finland - OX-2 | ecosystem: Environmental > Terrestrial > Soil > Coastal area > Acid sulfate soil | place: Finland: Risofladan, Vaasa | collected...
GAGCTGGTCACGTTGCGCGTGCGGGGTGCGGCCGGCGACCACCTGGCGGCGATGGTGGATCCGCTGCTGGTGAGCGGAGTGCCGACGTTTCTGTGGTGGGTGGGCACCCCGCCGTTCGGCAAGCCCGAGCTCTCCGACGCCGTGCGCATCTGCGACGCGCTGGTGGTCGACTCGGCGCGATTCGACGCGCCCTACCACTCGTTCCTGGGCCTGGCCGAGCAGGCCTCGGGCCACCACCACAACATGGGCGTCGCGGATTTCCAGTGGTCGCGGCTCAGGTCGTGGCGCGAGACCATCGCCCAGTTCTTCACGCCCCAAACCAGGCGGCCCTTCATCAACGGGATCTCTGAGATCGGCATCGATTATTCGGGGGAAGGGCGCGGTAACCGGATCGCGGCGGCCCTGCTGACCGGATGGCTCGCCTCGACGCTCGGCTGGAAGCTGCAGAACGCCGCGGCGGGCGCCGGCGGGGTGGTGGCCGCTCACTACGCGGCGGAGGGCTGGCGGCCGGTGGAGGTGGCGTTCCGCTCGGTGCCGAAGGCTCGCCTCGCAGCCGGCGAGGTGGCGACTGTCCGGGTGGGGGGCGCCTCGGGCGGGTCGACCTTCCGCGTGTCGGTCCAGCGCGACCCGGAGCGCGGGCGGGTGGTCGAGCCGGACACGGCCTTCAAAGAGCTGCACCGTGCGGAGGGCGAGGACGACGCAGGGCTGGAGCTCGCCGAGCGGCGGGCGGAATGGCACCGCGACGTCCTGCACGAGAACCGCCCGGCGCTCCACCACACGGCCACTGGCGATGCGCCGGGCGAGAGCATGCCGAGGCAGCCGGTCGTGTTCACGCGCGAGCGCCGCCGCGACGACGGGTCGCTGGTGCTGCTCACCATGATCCAGATCGGCGACGGGGACACGCTGCGCCACGTCCAGCGGGTCGAGCCCGAGGACGAGGCGGCGCTGCTCCTCGACCTGCTGTCGAGCGGCACGCACGACCCGGTCTTCATGCGCTCGCTCGCCGCGGCGGCCGAGCTGATGCGCTCCGTCTAGTGCCCGAGTTCACCGTCCTCGAGACGGCGGAGGACGTCGCTGCGGCTGCCGCGGCCGACACCGCGGAGGCGCTGCGCGAGGGCGCCCGGACGCTGGTGCTGGCGGGCGGCACCACGCCGCGCCGCTGCTACGAACTCCTGTCGCAGCTCGAGGTGGAGTGGGGGCGGGTCTGCGTGCTGTTCGGTGACGAGCGATGCGTCCACCCGGACCACCCGGACAGCAACTATCGGATGGCGCGGGAGGCGCTGCTGGACCGAGTCTCGCCGGCGACCGTGCATCGCATGGCGGGCGAGCTGGGCCCGGATGAGGCGGCCGGAGCCTACGCGCACATCGTCGCCGCGCTGGCGCCGCTCGACATCGTTCTCCTGGGAGTGGGGGAGGACGGGCACACTGCATCCCTGTTCCCCGGGCACGCGGCGCTGAAGGCGACCGGGCTGGCCGTGGGCATCCGGGACGCCCCCAAGCCGCCCCCCCAGCGGGTCACGCTCACCCTGAACGCCCTGCGATCGGCGCGCCGGGTGATCATCCTGGCCACCGGCGCCGGCAAGGCCGACGCGGTGGCCCGGGCCAAACGGGGCGAGGTGCCATCCGGGATGATTGCGGACGCGCGATGGTTGATCGACAGGGCGGCGGCCGGCCAGTGAAGAAGATCGAAATAGTCCCTTCGATCCTCTCCGCCGACCTCGGCCGCCTGGCCGAGCAGGTGCGCGAGGCGGTGGAGGCGGGTGCCGACCGCATCCAGGTCGACGTGATGGACGGGCACTTCGTCCCCAACCTGACCTTCGGCCCGCAGATCGTGGAGGCCGTGCGTCGCGCCACCGACCTGCCCATCGAGGCGCACCTGATGGTGGAGCGGCCGGAGATGTTCATCGAGGCCTTCGCCGGCGCGGGCGCAAGCCTCATCGAGGTGCAGGTGGAGGCGACGACCTCGCTGTACCGCACCGTGACCGCGATCAAGGACCTGGGCGCGAAGGCGGGCGTCGCCATCAACCCGGCGACCCCGGTGGAGGACCTGCGCGAGATCCTCCCCTACATCGACCTGGTCAACGTGATGACCGTCGAGCCCGGTTTCGGCGGCCAGAGGTTCATCGCGCACAGCCCGGAGAAGATCAGGCGGCTGCGCGCACTGTCGGCAGCGGTCGAGATCGAGGTCGACGGCGGGATCGACGCACGCACGGCGCCCCTGGTGGTGGCGGCGGGTGCGAGCGTGCTCGTCGCCGGGAGCTCCGTGTACGGCTACAAGGGTGGCGTAGCGGCGGGGATCAAGGCGATCCGGGACGCCGCTGCCGGAGCTCAGCCAGGCTAGCCGTCCGTCGAGCCCACAGCGTCTCTTTCCTGGGCTCGCAGCAGCACTCGACCAAGCCGGGCCGCACCGAGAACCAGGATGCCGGCAAGCAGCAGGAGCACGAGGCCGTAAATCGGGTCGGGCGCCGTTCCCAGCAGCGGCCAAAGGAAAAGGGCGCGTACGACCCCGCCCTCCCCGAAGATGTGGGGGACGTACGAAACAGCCGTCAGTTGATTGGCCAGCAGCCCGGCATAGCCGGGGTCACGGTCGCCGCCCTGCACGTAGATGAAATTCGCCACCAGGACCAGGTTCCAGGCCACCGGCGCCACCGCCCCGGCGACGGTGAACGTCCGCGGCACCCGCTCGATGACCGCCGCCAGGCCGACCACGAAGACGGGGAGCAGGACCAGCAGCCGGCGCGGGCCAAACGCCAGGCCGCCCCACCAGTCGGCCTGGCTTCCCATCATCGCGATCTCGATCGCGAAGCCGAGGATGCAGGCCAGCTGGAGTCGACGATCGCGGAGGAGCGCGATTCCCGCCGCAGCGACGAAGAACACGGGTGCCCAGGCCAGGACCCCGTTGTGGCTCGAGAACAGGACGTCGAGGTAATGGCCGGGCCAGAGCTGGTACGCCTGCACGTTGGGCGGCCGAGAGGGCAACCATCTGCCGAAGATGGTGTGCTCGACGAGAAGTTGGGGTAGGAAGCCCAGCCCGACCCCCGGCACATACCACAGCACCTTCCAGCGCGCTCGCGGAACGTCGACCACGGCAACGGCCGCCAGGGGTCCATCCTGGAAACGGATCATCCCCATGAGCCCGCCCAGGAGACCCAGGGCGAACCAGGCGCGTGGACCTCGATTTGCGCCGGTGCGCCACCAAAGCAAGAAGAAGGCAGAGGCGACAAACTCTGAAAAGGTGTGCGTGTAACTGGGCTCCAGGAGCATGTAGAAGAACAGGGGGCTCGACAGTGCAAGCGTCGCCGCGGCGATCCAGGTCGAGCGGCGGGATCTCACCACGCTTACTGCGAAGAGGAACGACAGCACGAGGCCAAACAGGCCATACGCGAGTGATGAGAGCGTGTAGGCGGTGATGAACGGGCGGGCGAAGATCGGCTCCCCGGACGGGTTGGCGGCGAGCGCGATGAGGTAGGCGGGCGCGCTGAGGAGGGCTGCTCCGATCGGAGTGAAGTCGGCGACGAGCCCAGTGCCCGTTCGCGTGCCCAGGTTCACGTGCGAATAACCGACACCGCTTGCAATGGCCGACGCGAACTCGTCGGACATGTTCAAGTCGTTGTCGACCAGCACGGAATGCAGGTACGCGTAGGCGCTGACCCCATCGCCTTCGACGACCGGCCTGAAGGTGCATGCGATCAGGCCGACTACTGCACACAAGAGCAGCAAGGCGCGCCAGCGTGGGCGCAGGGGGATCCCTATCGAGCGGATCGTCGAGCGATTGGTTTCGGCAGGTCGATCCAGGTCCTGGGCAGCATCGGTTTCGAGATATGCGCTCACGATCTGACGAGGTTTAGAAGCCTACAGCACCGCTCGCAAGCGATCTGCATCACAACGCCCTGCGGCCCTTATCGAAGATGATTGACGTGAGTTGACCGAGCAGGACACGTTCAAGAGGGCGGCCGCAGAAAAGGCGCTCGAGCTGGTGCAGGACGGCATGCTGCTGGGCTTGGGCAGCGGGTCGACCGTGCGCTACTTCACCGAGGGGGTGGGCCGCCTCGTTGCGGGCGGGATGAAAGTGCGCGGAGTGCCGACTTCGCGCGCCACGGCGGAGCTGGCGGCCGAGCACGGCATCCCCATCGTCACCGAGCTGGTGGGCTCGATCGACCTCGCGGTGGACGGCGCCGACGAGGTGGACTCGAACCTCAACCTCATCAAGGGTCGCGGCGGCGCGCTGTTCCGCGAGAAGCTCGTCGCGGCGGCCGCGAAGCGGTTCATCGTGGTCGTGGACGAGTCGAAGGTCGTGAAGCATCTTGGCGTCGGCGTGCTGCCGGTGGAGGTGCTGCCGTTCCTTTGGCGCACCACTGCGGAGCGCCTGGCGGCGCTTGGCGTGAGCCTGGTGCTGCGAGGTGGGGAGGACACCCCGTATGTCACGGACAACGGGAACGTCATCCTCGACGTGACGGTGCCGGACGGCATCGCCAACCCCGATGAGCTCGGCCGCGAGCTGAAGCTGGTGACCGGCGTGGTCGAGCACGGGCTGTTCGTGGGCATGGCGGACACCGTGATCGTGAGCGACGAGGACGGGCCGCGCATGATCGGCCGCCTCTCCGCCCGCGGCTGACCAGGCCGCCACACCCCCGCCGGTACACTTTTCGGACACGGACAGGTGGCCGAGTCCGGTCGAAGGCGCAGCACTGGAAATGCTGTACAGCCGCAAGGCTGTCTTGGGTTCAAATCCCAACCTGTCCGCCATCTCGCGCTCGACCAATTTGCGGCCATGGTCCCGATGGGCCGGGCGAAATGTCAGCCGCAGAGGGCCGGCGGGTCGACGTATATCGAAGTAGAGGCGCCCCGTCCGGTGCACTGGGTGTCATCAACCAGGAGGCTTCCTGCCTGCTCGACCATGATGAAGTCCACCTTCACGCCGTTCTTGAAATCAACGTGAGCGGTGCCACCGCTTGGGGTGATGTCTGCGGTCATCGCCACGTCGGCTACGTTCTGGCATCGACACCATGAGTTGGGTGGACCTGAGCCGATCGCGGATGGCGCTTCGATTTGCGTGATGCGCGCGGCGAGCCTCGGGGTGACGGGGCAGCCGGAGATCGTGGCGGAATTACATGGGTTGCCGCCGGGTCCCGCCCAGATCTTGCCGGCGACGGCGATAACCTCGGCCGAAGTCGTTGAAGTTGTACTGGCCCCCGAAGCGGTGTTGCCGCCACCGCAAGCAACCACAAGGGCTACACCGGCGAGCAAGAAGAGAAACGCGCACCTGTGAGCAAGCATCTGATTTCTTCGCCGGGTGTCTGGTCGCATTTTCGGTCTGGTTCCACCGGCTAAACGCGTCGTGGCCAGGAATGGTACGCGGCGCCCCTGATCAGTCGGATTTATCCGAAGTGGCCGGATCGGCCTGGACTCATCACAATGAGTTGAGCTGTGCGAGCTCACGCCGATCCGCGTCCGCCGGGTCCTGACTTCGGGCGGATCGCGCCCGACAACGCAGGCGCATTGCTAGGCATCATGGCCATCCTCCACAGCGAGCCGATCGCCCCGGCATTCGGGCGCCTGCTCAAGAAGAGCCTCGAGCCGGACGACTACGTGCACCTGGCCCACCTGTTCGAGGAGATCAGCGTGCTGGCCCTGCACCACCTCATCCCCGAGGCGCTGCTGTTCGACGCGTTCGCGTTCGACCTGTACTGGGATGAGCTGCGCGAAGATGTCGGGTCGCTGAGGCTGCAGACCGGAAACGAAAAGTTCTGCGAGAACTTCGAGATCGCCGCGGACCGCGCTCGCGACTACCGGCGTGACCGGCCGCCCAAGATGCGCTGGCATCACAAGCCGGAAGGGGATGAGCCGCCCGGACCGAGGGGCGGTCCAGGTCGCGGCCCGTCCGGCCCGCCTCCAGACCCTGTCGAGCCCGAACCGAGCCGTCCGGCCGAGGAGAAGGTGGACATCGGGCATCGATCCTGAGCGGCCGAATGGCCTGCACAATCCCGGTCTTCAGGCTCTACCAAGGTCCTGGGTCGGCCGCCACGATGCTTTCCGTGCGCCACATTGAAAAGTTCCGGCTGGCCGGGTGCCTCGTCGTCCTCGGGCTCACGGCCGCGTGCGGCGGTTCCTCGGCCACCGGGCAGGCGTCACCAAGCCCGACGCCAAGCCCGACTCCGCTGAGCTGCACCACGGGCGGGGTCGCATCCGCGACGTGGACGGCGCCCGATGCGAGAACGACCACGACTCCGCCGATCGTCTCGGCCACTGTTTCCGGCGACACGCTGACCCTCACCTTTGACCAGGGCACGCCGGCTTTTGCGGTCACGCCGCAGGCAACGGCGCATTTCACCGAGACCGGCGGGCGGGGAGGGCCGGTGGACCTGGCCGGATCGGCGGGCGTCTTGATCATTTTGAGCGGGTTCCGCGGCGACATGCAGAACTACACCGGCACGATGGACTTCACTCCCGGGAGCCCGATGCTGGCCGAGGTCCGTGAGATCGGCGACTACGAGGGCGTGATCGGCTGGGCGGCCGGCCTGAGCGCGCCCGGGTGCGCGAACGTGACGACAGGCACTTCGAGTCTGACCTTCCGGTTCATTGCCGCCCCGGCTTAAGAAGCCGGGGAAGGCCGCGACCCGGCTGATCGGGGTGCGCCGCCCGTACTCAGCTGGCGGGGATCGAATCGGTCCAGATCGCGTTGTCGGCGAATTGCTCGAACACCGCGAGCGTGGTCGTCCCAGGCTCGCAGACGGCCGAAGGGTCAGACGTCCACTGCGAACCGAGCGGCTGCCATCCGCTCCACTGCGTGCCGTTCAAGCTGAGCCGCCACAGGCGGTTGTCGATTCCGCGCGCGAACACGTCCAGATGGCCTGATGTGCAGGAGGCGGCGTCCGGCCCCGAGTTGAAAAGCCCGCCCATCGGCTCCCATCCGGTCCAGTGGTTGCCCGCCCACGCGAGGTGCCACATCTGGTTGTCCTGACCGCGGGCGAATATATCGAGGCGGTTGGGACCCCACGCCACAGCCGTCGGCGCGGAGGTCAGGATTCCACCCAGCGGCTCCCAAGGGCCCCAATGCAGGCCGTCCCAGTACTTGTGCCAGAGCTGGTTGTCACTGCCGGTCATGAAGATGTCCAGCCTCTCAAGGCCCCACGACGCCACATCCGGTCCGGTTTTCGCGCTGCCGCCGATCGATTCCCAGCCCGCCCACGTGGTGCCGTCGAAGTAGCGGTGATAAATGGCGCCGTCGATGCCTCGGACGAAAACGTCGATGCGACCCGGAGCCCACGACACGCCACCCGGGTCGCCGGTGACGATACCGCCAAGGGACGTCCAACCGGTCCACGCCGTGCCGTTCCATGTGTCCTGGTTCAGGGTGTTATCGGTCCCGCGGGCGAAGACGTCAATCCTGGCGGCGCCCCACGATGAGGCGTCAGGCCCCGAGGTCAGCACGCCGCCGAGCGACTGCCAGCCTGGTGGAGGCGGCACGACCGGCGTGCCCAACGGCCCGACCGTGAACGACCAGGTGTAGGGCACTGCGTTGACCGTGAGGGCCACCGTGTAGGTGACGCCGCTCTGGAGGTGCTGCTGCGGCATAAGGATGACTCCGCCGCGCTCTTTGAGGTAGCTGCCGAGGCCGGCGTTGGTGGTGTCGATCACGCAGTTGGCGATGGAAGCGCCGTTACCGGTGATCGTATGGACGGGCCCGGCCGCGGTGCTCACGTTGCCGCCCAGCTCGATGAAGACCGGCAGGCCGCTGTAGCCAGGGCAGGCCGACTGGGGATCGGGAAACTCATTTCCGCTGTACGCGGTGAGGGGTTCGGTCGAGAGATTTCCAGGGAAATAGACCGGGAATTGGCCGCCAGTGAACGAATTGCCGCGCACGACGTCAAGCGCGGCGCCCATCTGCCATGGGCTCGCTGCCGCGTTCCTGTACGAGCCGAACCCCGTCTGTGAGAGGCGCGGGTCCATCATGGCCATCGCGTGAAATGGGGCACCCATCCACCAGTTGATCGCCTGCTGGTCGCTGGTGGCGGTGCTGGAGCTCACGTAGATGTTGCTGTTTTGGGCGGCGGTGTCGCCTGCAGTTGTGTAGTAGGGGCCGGCCGTCTCGGAGTGGGTCACCTGGCCGGTCATCACCATGTACTCGGCGTGGTCGTAGTCGCCGGCGCTCCAGGTTGCGTTCTCGGTGAGGCTCGACTGCCCGGCCGACGCCCGCCACAGGTTGAGCTGGCTGAGCCAAGCAGGGCTGGCGGCCAGGTTTGTCCCAGCCAGCACTTGCGGCCGGGGTGAATTCGGCAAGGCCGGGATCAGCGCGAGAAGGGCGAACCCGGCGAGCGAGGCCACGAGGCGCCGACGGACCGGCGAGCGCAAAGCGCCGGCGAGCGCAGGGAAGACAGCAAGATCCCTTGGTAGCACCTCGGGGAACAACGAGGGAGCAGCCGAGATCTTGCGTTGGGGCTTGGGTCGCTGCGCAGGTCTTGGGGTCGGCGCCTCGACCTTCAGGCAGCGCCGGTCGATGGCTTACGAAGATGTTGCGCAGGGTCGACGCCCTCGAGGGTCATGTCATGCTCGAGCATCTCGCGGACCAGCTGGTCGAAGGTCGTCTTCGGCTTCCAGCCCAGCTTCCGCGCCGCCTTTGACGGATCGCCGCGCAGCTGGTCCACCTCGGACGGGCGAAGAAAGGCCTCGTCGAGGACCACATGCTTGTTCCAATCGAGGCCGGCCATCGTGAAAGCCACTTCGACGAATTCCCGGACGGAGCGCATCACCCCGGTCGCGATCACGTAGTCGTCAGGCTCGTCTTGCTGAAGCATCAACCACATCGCCTCGACGTAGTCCCGGGCGTGGCCCCAGTCGCGCTTCGAGTCCAGGTTGCCCAGGCGTAGCGTGCTCGTCTTCCCGGCAAGGATCTGCGCGATGCCACGTGTCACCTTGCGCGTGACGAAGTTCTCGCCGCGCCTGGGCGACTCGTGGTTGAAGAGGATCCCACTGCATGCGAACAGCTTGTGTCCCTCGCGGTAGTTGACCGTCATCCAGTGTGCGTAGAGCTTGGCGGCGGCATATGGGCTGCGGGGGTGGAACGGCGACGTTTCGTTCTGCGGGGGCGGCGTCAGGCCGAACATCTCGGATGTCGAAGCCTGGTAGAAGCGTGTCGGCAATCCCGTCGTCCTGATCGCCTCGAGAAGACGAGTCGTTCCGAGACCGTCGGCGTCACCCGTGTACTCGGGCTGGTCGAACGAGATCTGGACGTGGCTCTGCGCGGCCAGGTTGTAGATCTCGTCCGGGCGGACCGTCTTGACCAGCCGGTTGAGCCCGCCCGAGTCGGTCATGTCGCCGTAGTGGAGGACGAACTGGGCGCCTTCCGGGTGATTTGGGTTCGCATGCTGGAGGTGGTCGATCCGGCCGCGGTTCATGCTCGACGAGCGACGGACCACTCCGTGCACCTCGTATCCCTTCGCAAGCAGAAGCTCGGCGAGGTACGAACCGTCCTGTCCTGTGACGCCTGTTATCAGCGCGATTCGGGCCATAGCTCTACGGAAAGTCTATGGGGATCTCCGCATCCACATCACCGTGCCGGTCGCCACGCCGACCAGGATGACAGCCACCACCAGGATCTCGGCGAGCGAAGCTCCCCGTAGTGCGCCAGCGCCGGAACCCGGTTTTGGGGTTGGGGAGGTACTTGAGGTCACGAGGAACTGCGCGCACGCCTTCGACTCAACGGGCGGGACGTGCCCCGGATAGCTCGTGTCACCGCAGATCGAATGCGGCCCGGGCGTGGACGGATCAATCTGCCCGGTGACGTCGTAATCGCTTCCCGGCCACGTGATGCTTTTCTCGAACGCTCCTTGAGCGTCTGCCATCGGCCCTGGGGTGCCGATGTACACGCTCGGTTCGTCGATGTAAAGGGCGACGAACTCGTTGGGCGGAAAACCACTGCCTTTGATGTCCACCGGTGTGCGCACCGGACCGGACGTGGCGCTGAGCGTGATCGTCGGGACCGGCGGAGAGGCGGCAAGCGCAAGCGCAGGCCCGGCCGTTGAGGCCCAAAGAATGCAACCAAGGCA
>Ga0307373_10016164_pt1 | contig 10046 bp, 6 predicted proteins | sample OX2MG_FD_202534 | JGI IMG/M metagenome (GOLD analysis project Ga0307373, IMG submission 202534) | Soil microbial communities from Risofladan, Vaasa, Finland - OX-2 | ecosystem: Environmental > Terrestrial > Soil > Coastal area > Acid sulfate soil | place: Finland: Risofladan, Vaasa | collected...
CTCATCCGCGATGTCGCGCATTGCCTGGATAAAGTAGTCGAGCGTTTCGATGCTCTCCGTCTCGGTCGGCTCGATCATCAGCGCCTCACTGACGATCAGCGGGAAGTACACGGTCGGCGGGTGAACGCCAAAGTCGAGCAGCCGCTTGGCGACGTCGAGCGCACGCACGCCGCTCGCCTTCTGGCGGTCGGCGGAGAGCACGAACTCGTGCATGCAGGTGCGGTCGTACGGCAGCTCGTAGCGGTCCTTCAGGTTGGCCATCAGGTAGTTGGCGGCGAGGACGGCGTCCTCGCTAATCTCACGTAACCCATCGGCGCCGTTCATGCGAATGTACGTGTAGGCGCGCACGTGCATGCCGAAGTTGCCGTGGAACGAATGGATCTTGCCGATCGACGCCTCGGGCCAGCGCCACACGTACTCCGGATCCCCGTCCGGGACCCGCTCGACCAACGGGCCGGGGAGGAATTTCGCCAGATTCTCCTTGACACCAACCGGGCCGGACCCAGGGCCGCCGCCTCCGTGCGGCGTCGAGAACGTCTTGTGCAGATTGAAGTGCATGATGTCGACGCCCATGTCGCCGGGGCGGAGGATGCCGAGGATTGCGTTGAGGTTGGCGCCGTCGTTGTACACCAAGCCGCCCGCCTGATGGACGATACTGATCAACTCGTCGAGGTGCTCGTCCCAGAGCCCGAGCGTGTTCGGGTTGGTGATCATCAGGGCCGCCGTGTCCGGCCCGACGCGCTGCCGGAGCGCCTCCACGTCCACGTTGCCGCGCTGGTCGGACGGCACCGTGACAACCTTGTATCCGGCCATGGCGGCGGTTGCCGGGTTGGTGCCGTGGGCGGAGTCCGGGACGATGACGGTGGTGCGACCGCTGTCACCGATGCTCTCGAAGTAGGCCCGGGCGATCAGGATACCGGTGAGCTCACCGTGAGCGCCGGCTGCCGGCTGGAGTGTGACGGCGTCCATGCCGCTGATCTCGGCGAGGTAGGTGCGCAGCGCATACATCAGCTCGAGCGCCCCCTGCACCGTGCTGGGATCCTGGAGCGGATGGATCTGGGCAAACCCGGGAAGACGCGCCACCAGTTCGTTGATCTTGGGGTTGTACTTCATGGTGCAGGAGCCGAGCGGGTAGAACCCGATGTCGACGGCGTGATTCAACTGGGACAGACGAGTGTAATGGCGGATGACGTCGACCTCGCTGACCTCGGGCAGCGCGAGCCCATCGCGACAGAGGTTGGCCGGCAGTTCGGCGATTGGGACGTCGGGACCGGGCATGGACACGCCGCGCCGGCCGGGCTTGCCCAGTTCGAAAATCAGTGGCTCGGTTCGCATCTGATCCTCCCACAACGCGGCTCCGGCTCGCGCGGCCAGACCTGCCAATCGAGGAGGATAGCACCGCCTCGGAGGTCGGACAAGAGCGCTGCGAGGGGCGCGTTGGGCCGGCGCCTGCCAGCCGTCTGGTAGAATGAACGAGCATCCTCGACCGTCGCGTGCTGAAGAAAAACTGGGGAATCCATGGCGAAACAGTCCTACTACGGTGGTCAGGCGGTCATGGAAGGCGTGATGATGCGGGGCCGCCAGGACATGGCCGTCGCGGTACGCACGCCGACCGGGGAGATCGCGGTCTTCCACCAGCGGCTCGAGCCGGGCGACTGGGTGCGCCGACTGCGGCCAATGCCGCTGCTGCGCGGTGTCTTTCTCCTCTGGGACACGATGCTACTGGGGATGCGAGCGCTGGTCTTCTCGGCCAACGTGGGGCTAGCCGAGGAGGATGACCCCGCCGCGACCGCCGTGCCCGCTGGTCCGCTCTCAGGTGTGGCGCTCTGGGGCACGGTCGCTGTCTCGATCCTGTTCTCGATCGGTCTCTTCTTCGTGGCGCCGCTGGCGGTCGTGGGGCTGCTCGATAGCCACATCCAGAGCTCGATCGTCAGCAACCTGGTTGAGGGTGGTATTCGGCTTGGTATCCTGCTCGGCTATCTTGGGGCGTTGGGTCAGTTGCGCGACATCCGCCGGGTGTTCGGTTATCACGGCGCGGAGCACAAGACGATCAATGCCTGGGAGGCCGGAGACCCGCTCGACGTCCCGCACGTTCGCGCGCATAGCATTAGCCACCCGCGCTGCGGCACGGGGTTTCTGCTCGTCGTGGTGCTCCTGTCGGTGCTCGTCTTCGCGTTCCTGGGCCGGCCCCCCTTCGCCCTGCGCATCCTGTCGCGAATCGTGCTCGTGCCCTTGATCGCGGCGCTGGCGTACGAGTTCATCAAGTGGACCGCCGCGCATCTCAGCAACCCCGTCGTGCGGGCGTTGATCGCGCCCAGCCTGGCGCTTCAGCGGCTGACGACGCGAGAGCCCGATGACGAGATGCTCGAGGCCGCGATCGCGTCCTTCAAGCGCGTCCTCGTGGCCGAGGGAACGCTGGACGCGGGGGAGTTCTTCTGCTCGGGGATCGTCGCGGTCGACGAATCCGGGCGTCTGCTCCAGCCGGCGGTGGCGTCGGCGCCCGTTTGAGCACGGCCGCGACGTCTTCGAGAAAGGTTGACCGGGTGGAGATCGGGCAGGGGGCGACCCCGGCCGGCAAGCTCTGGGGCGGACGCTTCAGTCGTCCGACCGACGCGCTCGTCGACGAGATGAACGCCTCGATCGGCTTCGACCGGCGCCTGGCGCGCCAGGACATCATGGGGTCGATCGCTCACGCCCGGATGCTAGCCAGACAGGGGATCGTGGACAGCGCCGACGCGTCCTCGATTGAGGCCGGCCTTCGCCTGATCCTGGCTGAGATCGACCGCGGCGAGTATGAGTTCCGGGTCGAGGATGAGGACATCCACCTGAGCGTGGAGCGGCGCCTCCGCCAGCTGATCGGTCCCCCGGCCGGCCGACTTCATACGGCACGCAGCCGTAACGACCAGGTGGCGACCGACTTTCGACTCTGGACGCGCGAGGCGATTCTTCAGATCGCCGGTGGAATCGTGGCGTCCTCGCGGGCGCTGCTCGAACTGGCCGACCGCTACCCCGACGCGATCATGCCGGGTTACACCCACGTGCAGCGCGCGCAGCCTGTCCTGCTGGCGCACCACGCCCTGGCGTACGTCGAGATGCTGCGACGGGACCTGGATCGGCTCAGGGACACCTATCGGCGCACGAACGTCTCGCCGTTGGGGGCCGGCGCGCTGGCCGGAGTCACCTACCCCATCGACCGGGAGTACACGGCGACACTGCTGGGATTCGACGGAGTGGCGGCCAACAGCCTGGACGCCGTCTCGGATCGGGACTTCGCGATCGACTTCCTGGCGACGTGCAGCCAGCTCATGCTGCACCTGTCGCGACTGGCCGAGGAGTTGGTCTACTGGTCGAGCAGCGAGTTTGGGTTCGCCGAGTTCGACGACGCCTTCTCGACCGGCAGTAGCATCATGCCCCAGAAGAAGAACCCCGACGTCGCCGAGCTGATCCGCGGCAAGACCGGACGTGTCTACGGTCATCTGATCGGCATGCTGACCGTGGGCAAGGGACTGCCGCTGGCGTACAACAAGGACCTGCAGGAGGACAAAGAGGGCGTCTTCGACTCCTTTGACACCGTCGACATCATCCTGCGCGTGCTCCCGCCGATGCTGAGCACGACGCGCTTCCGGGTCGAGCACATGGCGTCCGCCGCCGCCGCCGGCTTCACGCTGGCGACCGACGTGGCGGACCACCTCGTGCGGCACGGCCTACCGTTCCGCGAGGCGCACGAGATCGTCGGGCGAGTTGTCGCCTACTGTGTAATCGAGGAAAAGGATCTCCCCGACCTGACGGCCGCCGAGTGGGGGCAATTCTCGCCGCTCCTCGCGGCATCTCCCCCGCCGCTAACCCCCGCTGACGCCATCTCGGCGCGGGAGATGCCCGGGGGCACCGGGTCTCGCCATGTCGCTGCGGCGCGCGAGGCAGCCCGGCGGAGTCTGGACGAATGGGCAGGCTGGGTTGCGGGCCGGAGCGACGATGTGGCCGATACCTACCGCCGACTAGGACTGGATTTGCCCCGATGACTGTGCTGCGCGACGAGCGAGTGGATCAGGCCCGGCCGGATCGCGTGCGGACCTGGCTGGTTCGTACGCTGGACGAGATGCCGCGCGTCTACGACGTCCGCTACGAGGTCTTCGTGCGCGAGCAGGGGATTGCGTCCAACGTCCATGACGATCCGGACGATCGCTACAGCCTGCACGTCCTGGGCGCGGTGGACGACGAGGTCGTGGGAACGGGGCGTATAACCTTCTTCGGCGACGAGGCGCAGATCGTCTGGGTGGCCGTTCTCAAGCCCTACCGGGGGTTCGGCGTCGGGCGCGCGGTGATGGAGCAGTTGCTGGACCTGGCGCGCGAGCACGGAAGCCGGATCGTTACCCTCAACGCACAGACCCATGCCCTCAACTTCTACACCGCGCTCGGCTTCCGCGCCCTCGGGCGCCGCTTCCACATGTCCAACATCGAGCATCAGTATATGGTCCTGGATCTCCGCGAAGCGTAGACGCGGCGACCGATTTGGCAAGTGGGGCGTGGCGCGCCCGCCGGGCGCATGCTGCGTCGGGCCGTGGATCAGCCGTGGCTCAGTGGCTCTGTATTGGGGCCGGCGGTTGGAGGGATGTCGATGGCGACGCTGAGACGAGTTCCAGAGGACGGCGCGCCGCCGCAGGTGCGCGACCAGTACGCCGCGATCAAAGCGGGGTTCGGCGCCGGTGCGGTTCCGCCGGCATACCAGGTGCTGGCCAATAATCCGGCCCTGCTCGAGGCGGCAGTCGACAACCGGCGGCGGATCATGAACGCGGGGGAGCTCGACCCGATCCTCAAGGAGTGGCTGGCCTGGGCCACCGTGACGTTGGCCAACAACCAGTTCGGTGTCAAAGTTCACACTGCGCGGTTGAAGCGCATGGGCGTGACCAGCGCTCAAATCATCGAGGGCCTGTCGGTGCTCCAGTACTTTACCGGAATCAGCGTGGTTATCAACGGCCTGGCAATGGACGACGACGTCGACCCCGCCGTGGAGGAGTACCTGTCGCGCACGGAGTGAGTGGGGGAACGCCTCAGTCGCCGGGCTCGACGATCGTCTCCTGGGTAGCGATGTCGTCGTCGACCGAGCCCGCGACTGGCGCGAGCGGCATGAAACCCAGCGCGAGAGACTGCTCGACGATGTCCCGCTTGACGAGAATCTCGGCGCTCATCAATGTGTCACGCAGCGGGTGATCCGACATTGCCTGACCGAGCATCTCGCGCACCTGCCGCATCAGGTCGAGCGTCTTGTTGAAGGTCAGGACAAGGTCGCCCTCGCTCAATTCAATCTGCTCCAGGATGCGCGATATCGTGGCGCCGTGGCACCAGGCGCGCATGGCGCCGTAGAAACCGTCGTTGTGGCCGGTCGAGATGAACAGCCCGTTGACACGCTCCGCGGCCAGGACCTCCTGCTCCAGGTCTTCCAGTCGCCGCCGCAGCAGCACCAGCTCCTTGGGCAGCGCGAAGGTGTTGCCCAGTCGGAAGTCGCGGTCGTAGGCGAACCAGGAGAAGGTTTCGGCCACGTCGGACGGCGAGAGCCGGTCCAGGTAGCCGCGGTCGATCATCTCGCAGATGATCAGGCCGTCCGTGTCAAACACGTTGGCCAGCGTGTCGGCCTTGGCCGTCGGGTAGCCGCGGTAGAGGTAGTTGAAGCGGTGCAGCACGTCGCGGATGCCGCGGATGATGCGCCGTACCCGTTCCTCCTCGTTGGTGAGCTCCTTGCCCAGGTCCGCCTCAAAGATGCCGCGCTCACGCTCCATCGCGGCCACGATCTTCACGTTGTTCTGGTGCTCCTTGCGGCGCGGGCAGGCGTGGCACGGGTGGATGCTACGTGCCCTACCCAGCGAGCCTGATTGCTCCCGAAGGTCGTGCAGCTCCAACTCCAGGCGCTCCCGCTCTTGGCCCAGCCGTTCCTCCACGGCACGCCTGTGCTCCACGGCCGCGGCGTCGAGGTCGGGCAGGTCGAGCGAGGCGACGTCGCGCCAGAGCGCCTCGACGGCGTCGTCTCCGGCGAGCGCGCCTGCATCGTCGATCTCGACGTCGTGGTGCTGCAGCGCGGGCGGGACCGGCACGGTCTCGGTCGGCGGGGCCAGATAGTCGATCTGACGATACTCCACCAGCAGCCGGACCGCGCGATCGACGAGAAAGAGGCCGACGCCGCCGCGGCTGCCGCGGCCCACGAAAACGGCCCAACCCCCGCTCCGCAGATGGACAACCGCGCCGGGCGGCAGGTCGTGGAACGCGCGGCGCAACGCCTGCCGGGTTGGCTCGGGCCACGGGCGCGATTCGAAGTTGACGCGCAACTCGTCGATGTCTCGGCGGATGCGCCGCTCACGCCCGTGGAGCGCGTTGATTGAGGAGTTCAAGCCGCGGTAATCATCCAGCAGCTCGTCCCCCGCCTCGAGGCCGATCAGGCAGCCCTGAGGCATATCGTCCACGCGGCGCCCCACGTCGAGGACCGCGGTCTCCAGCTCTCGCACCCGGCGCGCGCTCTGGAACTGGGAAAGACTCTGCTGCAGCATGTGCCGTACGCGGTTCCCGTGCGGCGGATCCCACAGGTTGAGGACGGTGTTGTAGCGCACGGCAAACGAGCTGCGCACGGGCTCGAGCTCGCCGGTTGCGATCCCGAGCACCTCGTGGAACGTCATCCATGGGCTATATGGGACGACGACGCTCCCCCGGGCGTCCATACCCCGCCGACCGGCGCGCCCTGCCATCTGCTGGAACTCGTTCGGGATCAGCGGCCGTCGCCTGCGGCCGTCCCATTTGGTCATGCGTCCAATGACGACGGTGCGCGCCGGCATGTTGACGCCCAGCGCCAGCGTGTCGGTGGCGAACACGACCTGCATCAACCCCTGGCTGAACAGCACCTCGACGAGCTGCTTGAGAATCGGCAGCAGCCCGGCGTGGTGGAAGCCGATCCCCTGATGAGCGAAGGCGGAGATCTGCTGCACCTGGCGCAGTTCCTGGTCTTCCAGGCGCATCTCGCCGAGGTAGCTCTGCACCAGGTGCTCGATACGCTGCGCCGTGGCGACGGCGCGAACCAGGTTCGGGCGCATCACGGTTAAGCGTTGGGCGAACTCCTCGCAGTCGCGACGGCTGAACAGGAAGTAGATCGCCGGGAGCATCTCGTCGGCGGCAAGCGCCTGGATCACCTCCCACGGCTGCGGCTCCGCTTGCTCCGCCTGCCGTCGCTGCTCGTTGGTCAGCCCGCCGCGCGACATCTGGCGACGAACCTCTCCGCCTGTGTGGGGGAAGTCGGCCACCTGCCGACCCTCGTCATCGATGACGAGGTGCAGCTTCTTGTCGAGGAAATAGAACAGGGAGAGGGGGACCGAGCGCTCAAAATGGGTGATCAGCCGAATTGGGCGGTGGGTGCGGGTGATCCAGTCGGCGATCTCCTGTGCGTTGGAGACGGTAGCGGAGAGGCAGATGAGCTGGATGTGCTGCGGGCAGAGGATGATCGCCTCTTCCCAGGTAGTGCCGCGCTCGGGATCCGCGATGTAGTGGACCTCGTCGAAAATAATGCAGTCGACGGCATCGAGGTCCCAGGGGGTTTGCAGCAGCATGTTGCGCAGGACCTCGGTCGTCATGACGACGATGGGCGCCTCTTTGTTCTCTGAGATGTCGCCGGTCAGCAACCCGACGTTGTCGCCGTAGATCGCCCGTAGGTCGCGGAATTTCTGATTGCTGAGGGCCTTGATTGGGGTGGTGTAGATGACGCGCCCGCCGCGACGAAAGGACTCGTAGACCCCGAACTCGGCGACCACGGTCTTCCCGGTGCCCGTGGGCGCCGCAACCATGACCGAGTCGCCGGAGAGGAACGTCTCTATTGCGTCGCGCTGGAACGGGTCGAGCCGAAACGAATAGAAGACGGCGAACTGCTCGATCGCCTCGTCTACCTCGGTGGCTTCGTGCATTCAGCCGCTATCTCTCGGTCGTGGGGCCGGCGGCTTCCCCAAGGCCCGCGCCCTCCAGTCTTCAGGCTCCATTATAGCACCAGGCGAAATCGTCCCTCCGGGCACGTCTGACGCTCCGGCCGGCGCGCCGTGCCGCGTGCTAGGATAGGCAGGCCCTAACCCAGGCCGGGCTCGGAGGAGGTTGAGTGCGGGTCGGGATCCTCGGCCACCTGCTGTCGTTCGCGAGTGACTACCGGCAGGCGGGCGTCAGTCGCTATATCGAGTTCCTCGCGCGCAATCTGCCGCAGGTCGCGCCCGGCGACGAGTTCTTGCTCTTCACGGGGCCGACGGGAGCACGTGGCGCACCGCAGCTGCCGCAAGGCGTCCACGTCCTGCCGGGTCGGCTGCCGACCGGCAGGCCGGAGCTGCGCATCCTCTGGGAGCAGGTCGTCGCACCGCCGGCGCTTGCCCGCTATCGGATGGACGTGGTGCACGCCCCAGTCAACGTCGCACCGGTGCTGTCCCCGGTGCCGACCGTGGTCACGGTACACGATCTGGCGTTCGCGCGGTATCCGGAGCAGTACCCGGGATTGAAGCAGCGCTACCTCAACGCCCTCACCCGCCGGTCCGTGCGGCGGGCGTCGCGGGTGATCGCCGTGTCCGAGAACACCCGCATTGACGTGCTGCGTGACTACGGGGTCGCGCCCGAGCGGGTCGTCACGGTTCCAAATGGCATCGACCCGGCGATGAAACCGGTGCCGGACGATGACGCGCTGGCGCGTTTCCGAGGGGAGCACGGTTTGCCGCGGCACTTTCTCCTCTTCGTCGGCACCCTCCAGCCGCGGAAGAATCTGCTCGGGCTGCTCCGAGCCTACGCGCGGGTCCGCGACCGCCTCGACCTGCCGCTGGTGGTCGTGGGCGGGGCTGGCTGGCACTACACGCCGATCTTCGACGAGGTTCAACGGCTGGGACTCAACGACCGGGTGTCGTTCGCCGGATACGCGGCCGGCGACACCCTCGCGTCCTGGTATAGCGCCGCCACGGCCTTCGTCTTCCCGTCGCTCTACGAGGGCTTCGGGCTACCTGTGGCGGAGGCGATGGCGTGCGGTACTGCCGTGGTGACCTCCTCAACCTCGTCGTTACCCGAGGTCGCTGGGGACGCCGCGTTGCTGGTCGATCCGCGCGACCTTGAGGCGCTAGGAGAGGCGTTGGTGCGGGTGGCGAGCGATGAGGCGCTGCGCCGGAACCTGCGCGAGCGTGGTTTGGCCAGGGCGCGTCAGTTCACGTGGGAGCGCACGGCGCGCGAGACGGTCGCGGTGTACCACGAAGCCGCGCGCACCGGGCGGCAGGCGCGCCGCGCCAGCGTGGCCGGCGAAAGGAGCTAGGGGCGCCAATGGCGATGCCGTCGGGCGGCACGGCAATCCGGCAGGTGGGAGAGTTCCCGCTTATCGAGATTCTCGGACGGGTCGCGGGAGACCACTCGGGCGGGCGCGCGCCGCTCCGCATGGGGGACGACGCCGCGGTGTGGAAGCCGCGTCCCGGTCGACGAGTCGTGGCGACGACGGATCTCATGGTCGAGCACGTCCATTTCCGTCTCGACTGGGTGGACTGGGAGACCCTCGGGCACAAGGCGCTGGCGGTCAATCTGAGCGACATCGCGGCGATGGGCGCTCGGCCGAGCGTGGCGTTGGTCGGCCTGGGCCTGCACGGCTATGAGAAGGACCGGGAGGTCGCGGACCTCTACCGCGGCATGGATCGCCTGGGCGCCCGTCACGGTCTGACCATCATCGGCGGAGATATCAGTTCCTCTCCGGCTGCCGCGATGATCGCGGTGACCGTGCTCGGTGAGGCGCCGCGCTCCGGACAGCTCATGATGCGCTCGGCAGCCCGTCCCGGGGACGTGATCGCCGTCACCGGCCCCCTGGGACTGGCGGCGGCCGGCTTGCGAGTGCTCGAGCGTCAGCTCTTGACGCTCGACGGCGAGCCGTCGATGCGGGAGGCGTTCAACCGGCCGGAGCCGCGAGTGCGCGAGGGTCGCCTGCTGAGGCGGCTCGGCGTGCGCGCGGCGATGGACCTGAGCGACGGGTTGCTCGGTGACCTGCCCAAGATCTGCTCGGCGAGCGGGGTATCGGC
>Ga0307373_10016166_pt1 | contig 10045 bp, 7 predicted proteins | sample OX2MG_FD_202534 | JGI IMG/M metagenome (GOLD analysis project Ga0307373, IMG submission 202534) | Soil microbial communities from Risofladan, Vaasa, Finland - OX-2 | ecosystem: Environmental > Terrestrial > Soil > Coastal area > Acid sulfate soil | place: Finland: Risofladan, Vaasa | collected...
CGAGGCTCGGCAATGGCGGCAGCTGAGAGGGCAGGCGACGGTTGTCTCCCAGAACACCAGCAGCGGGCGTTCTTCGAAGCTGTGCCTTGCGGGTTGGAGCCCGGGTAGGGCTGGCGGTGATGGTTCCCAGGAGATCAGTCGCGCGGCTACCCAGTCCGACCTGGTCGGCGGCGTGTTCCACCGCGGTGCGGTCAACATCCGCGGGGAACCCGGGCGCCCACCGGTGGCACCCGCCTAGTGCGCGCGGACTCGATCCGATTCACATCAGACCCATGTCATCAAGCCCGCGGAGAAGATTGCTGACCACGGCCGGGTCCGCGCGGGCGTCGACCAGGCTGGGTCGGCCGTCGCGGGCGACCACCAGGGCCGCTCCCAGGGCGGAGCGGTACTCCTCAGGGGACTCGGCCCGGGCGCCGACGGCGCCGGCCGCTCTCGCCAGCGCAGCATAGTCGAAGTCGTGGCCCGCCTTGTCAGGTACTGTGCCCGGGCCGCGCCATACCCCGTTGTTCACAACCACCACGACCATGCCCAGATGCTGGTTGACAGCGGTGTGCAACTCCATCGCCGAAAAGCCGAAGGCGCCATCGCCGGTGAAGAGGAGAAGAGGGCGGCGAGGGTTAGCCAAGCCGGCTCCGATCGCGAAGGGAAGGCCAACTCCCAGAGTCCCCATCGCGGATCCGATCAGCATGTTGTCGCCGGGCTGGTGTGCCTTGGAGAAGGCGATCCCCCAGATGACGCTGTCACCACCATCCGATACCCAGGTGCCACCGCCGAGATTTTCCATTTGATGTGAAGCCTCGCGGGCAAGCCATCCGGGATGAAGCCATTGGGTTGGGACCTCTGACTCCGTCTCCCACATGCCGCGACTCGCGGTCACCAGATCTCTGGTCTGTTGCTGCCAACCTTCCAGCCTGCCGGTCCCCATGTTCCAGGCGCCGGAGAGCGCATCCAGGGTGCCGCCGACGTCTCCCACCAGAGCCAGCTCCGGTCGCCGACCGCCTCCCAGGTGTTCGGGCTGGATGTCTACTTGAATGATGCTCATGTCGTCCGGAAACAGGGGCGGGCGACCATACATCAGGTTCGCGTTAAACCTCGAACCCAAGACCAGCGCCAAGTCGGCGCTCACCAGGGCAGCGCCCCCGTGCACCAGACTGCCCAGACAAAGCGGGTGGCTGTCATCCAACAGCCCCCGCGCGGCGCTGGTGGTCGTGACCGGGACACCCGAACGCTCGGCGAACCGGAGCAGGCTCTTCCCCGCATGTGAGAAGAACGCCCCCGATCCTGCCACCACCAGGGGACGCTCCGACTGCCCCAATTGCTCCAGGGCCCGCGTGATACCGGATGGCTCCGGGACAGGCCGGACAGCCGGGAGCCGGGAACCTGCCCCATCACCGGCCTCGGCTGCGCTGGAGGCGGCCAAAACATCCTCGGGAACCTCGAGGTAGGCAACACCTGGAGCTCCCCACGATGCCTGACGAAAGGCCTCAGCCACGTACTCCTGGAGTCGCTCCACCGAGAGGCAGGTGGCGCGCCACTTGGTGACGGCGGCCACCGCGGAGAGCTGGTCCAAGTCCTGCACGGCGCCGCGGTCACGCTTTCCGATCGCGGTGCGCCCAGCTATGACCACGACCGGCGCCCCAGCCGCATTGGCCTCCGCCAGCCCGGGCAGGGCATTGGCCAGGCCTGGGCCGGCGGTTACCGCCGCTACCCCGGGGCTCCCGGTGGCGAGCGCCCACCCCTCGGCCATCAGCACGGCGCTCTCCTCGTGGCGACTCATAACCACCTGGATCCCGACTTGTGGGGACGCGTCGAGCACGGGTGCGATGTGGCTTCCAGGAAGTGTGAAGAGGACATCCACGCCCTCGGCCTTAAGCGCCCGCGCTATCAGCATCCCTCCGGGCAAGGTTGAGTTCGTCACCTCAATCCCTCCGTGCAGCGGTGCCGTCTACCCGCGGCCGAGCCCTCCTACCCAGCATCACTTCCCGGCTTCTTGGAGCCCGGGGTAAAGGTTGGCGCGGCCGAAGGCGCTTCCGACCTCTTCCCGCGAGTCCGTGTGTCCCAACGTCTCCTCACTCTCTGAAGATCGAACCAAGTCGCCAGCGGGTCGCCGGTTGAGGCGATTGCCAGGTGATCCCACCTGCGATGCGCTAGAACCAGCGTGGCCCGGGAACGATCCACGCTGCCGGTCGCGTCGTCCACCCGAGTTGAGCTGGCTTGGAGATCTTGTCAGGCGGGGGTCACTGTCACCGCGCCTTCCATGTAACCCGGCAGCGCCATGGCGCCGGTCGTTCCGCTGTCGCCGGAGCCGCAGGGATCGAAGCACTGCCATCCGTAGGTGCCGGGCTTGGCAATACGGATAGTGAAACTGATCTTGGAATGCGCCTCGACGGGGACATTGATCCCCAGAGCGGGGATAGTGAAAGTGTGTGAGACCTGGTTGGTGTTGATGGCGCGTACCAGTCCCTGCTTGCCCTTGGATGAGTTCGGGCTACCGGCGCTGATAGGCACCACCGTCTCTGAGCCTCCCACCACTCCCGTCACTTTGGCGTGGGAACCCAGCGCCGGGGGTAGTGGTGTGGCGCCGTCGAGGTTGGTCACGGTGATGGTTACCAGTTGATTGGCGGGGATTGAAAAGCTTGAGGGGACGAAGGCGGGCCAGTCGCCCTGGGGGCCGGCGTTGGTGACAATGGTGAGATTCATGTTCTGGCTGCCCGCCGACAGCGCCGCGACCGGGCTCGCTTTCTGCAAGGCTGTGAACCCTGGAGCGCCGCTGACGAACAGTCCGGCCAGGACAATAGCGGCGACCACCAGTGCCCCGCAGGCCGCCGCTAGCGTCCAGATGCTCACCCCTCGGGTGTCCTCCGCGAAGCTATCGCCCTGACTCATGGTTCATCCTCGGCTAAGTAGTCCTACGTATAGAACTATACTCTATGTAGTGAAACGTGGCAAGGTTGCCCTCGGAATGATCATCTGGGCCCTTGAGGGCTCTTCTTCGGGGAGAGCGGAGTGGACCTGACCCTGTCGAAGCGCGGAGATTACGTGGTGAGAGCTGCCCTGAGCCTGGCAGATGGGTGGCTGGCCGGGACTCCGGACCGTAAGGCTCGAGAAGTGGTGGAGGAGATGGGTCTACCCGTCACCTACACCTCGCAGATCTTCGGACTCCTCATCCGCGCTGGCCTGGTAAGCGCCAGAGCGGGCAGGGCCGGAGGCTACCGGCTGACCCGACGCCCCGACTCGATCACCCTCTTGGAGGTGGTCGAGGCCGGCGAGGGCCCTCTGGCTCCGGACCAGTGCACCCTGCGCGGCGGTCCGTGCCGGTGGACCGATGTCTGTGCCGTCCATCCCGCTTGGGGCAGGCTCACTGCGGCGGTGCGGCAAGCTCTGAGCGAGACTAACCTGGCCGCCGTCGCGCTAGCCGACCAGGCCATAGCCGAGGGGACGATGGCAATCCCCGCTGACGCTCACCGCAAGAAGCGGGCTGACGCCGGCCGGGCCAATCGCCAGCGGGGGTCCGTCAGCGTCGCCTAACCACCACTTGGCGGGTCCGCTAGAGCTAACTCAGCCGCTCCCCAATCGAACTCAGATAATCACCAAGAAGAAGGTCGCGGTGAGCTGACAGCGACGATGATGGAGAGCCCTCTCCCGGCCTGACCCCTGATCCGAGAAAGTGAGTGACCGTTAACCTGCCCGGCGCCCCTGCCTGGGCGCCAAGCCCAGGACCCGTCTCCTGGTGAGCCTGGGCGCGGGGAGCCGCCCGTCACGCAGTCCCAGCCGATATGCTCGCTGGGGCGCTCGACTCAGCAGACAGGACGGAATGATGCGAATTGGGATACTTACTGGCGGAGGAGATGCGCCGGGGCTGAATGCAGCCATACGCGCGGTAGCCCGCTGCGCTTTCGCTGACGGAGCCGACGTCCTCGGGGTGCGCAATGGGTGGGCCGGCCTGCTCGATGCCGGCGACGTCAGGCCGCTGCATCCTATCGACGTCTCGGGGATCCTGGTGCGGGGTGGCACGATCCTGGGGACGTCAAGGGCCAACCCCTTGGCAGACCCCGGTGCGATGGAGGCTGTCGCCGCCAACCTCGACCACTTCGGGGTCGAGGCGCTGGTGGCGATGGGGGGAGACGACACGCTGACGGTGGCCGCATCGCTGGCGGAACGGGGAGTGCCCGTGGTTGGCGTTCCCAAGACCGTGGACAACGACCTTCAGGGCACCGAGTACTGCATCGGCTTCGACAGCGCGGTAGCCGTGGTCACCGAGGCAGTGGACCGGCTGCATACCACCGCTGCCTCGCACCACCGAGTCATGGTGGTCGAGGCGATGGGCCGCGAGGCCGGGTGGGTGACGCTTATGGGTGGCCTCGCCGGAGGGGCCGACTTGATCGTCATTCCAGAATTTGCCGTGGAACTGGAGGCGGTCATTGACCATCTCCACCGGCGCCACGAGCAAGGCAAGACCTTCAGCATCATCGCCGTGGCAGAGGGGGCGGATGTTGCCGGCCTGCCCGCCCCTTCCGTCGACGGGGCGCCTCTCGATGCCTTTGGACACCCCCAGCTCAGTCGCCGTGGAATCGGAGAGCGATTAGGCCGCCAGCTGGAGGCCGCGACCGGCTTTGAGACCAGAGTCACCGTCTTGGGCCACACTCAAAGGGGCGGCACGCCGACCGCATACGACCGGATCTGGGCGACCCGGGTAGGCGTTGCCGCCTACCAGCTGGTGAGCGTCCGACACTTCGGTGCCATCCCCGTCAAGCGCGGCGACCAGGTGGAGAGCGCCCGGCTCTCCGAGGTGGTCGCTCACCCCCGCCGGGTGCCGGAAGACTTGTACCGCCTAGCACAGGTCTTCTACTAACCAAGCCCACGCGTTCCGAGGCGGCCTACCGGAGGTACTTACCGCGCCTGCCGCCAGGCGGATCTCCGAACGAGGAGTTAACCCCGGATGCTGCCAGCTCGGATATCGGCCGCGCCGCGATCACCCTGGGATCCTCGCCAATGAGAAGGTCGCGGGTTCGACCCCGTCAACGGTTCTACTCAGTGCCGAGTGGCGGGCTGGGCGGTACCCAGCAGGCCTGAGCCCGGCCTGACTTGAGGCCGACCAGGGTCCCAGTCGGATGCTTCGGCGCGACCGTGAGCAGAGTTGATCCGAGGGCTGACGAGGGATTCGTCAACCCCCGGACTGACGCCTCCCGGAGCAATCCTGCTGATCCTTGAGCTGGAGTACATTGGGACTGCTGGCGAAGCGTCAGATGGACTGATGGTGTCGGTGCCGGAGTGGCGAGGGCCGCCCGGATCACCGCCTGATTGGCGTTCCGCGACGGGGGGCCATCACGGAGATGAGGAAGATGGTGGACACGGTGAGATGGCCACACCAGTGACGTCCCCGTTGGTGATCGCACGTATTAAACGCACGATGCTGTGGTGCCTCGCCGTACTTTGGCTGCTGGATGCTGCGCTTCAAGCCCAGCCGCAGATGTTCACGATCGACTTTGTCAGCAACATCATGAAGCCCTCGATCGCAATCGTTCCCTCATTTCTCGGTTCGCTATCGACTTGGACCATGGAGTTCGTCAGCCCTCATATCGCTGAGTGGAACTGGCTCTTCGTGGTCGTGCAACTTGTGATCGCCCTCTCGCTGATCGCCGGCCTGCTTCGCCGCGAGCGGAGGCTGATCAATGCCGGTCTGGGCGTGTCGATCGTCTGGGGCCTGGGAATATGGGTGTTCGGCGAAGGTACCAGCGGAGTCTTCACCGGCAACGGGACGCTCCTCACCGGGGCACCGGGGTCTATTTTCCTGTACGTTGTGATCGCGATCTTCTACTTCCTGCCAGATCGCCGGTGGCAGCTCTCCCGCCGCTTCTGCCTGCCCCGAGATTTTCTCGCCCTAGTCTTTCTCTATGGTGGCCTAGCCCAAGTGCTGACTCCGGGCTTCTGGGGATCGCGGGGCATCGCGGTGCTCGTCGAGGGACAGGCGAGCATGGCGCCTTCGTGGATGGTGGCATCGATGACCCCACTGGTTACCTTCACCCATGCATATCCCGTGGTTTCCAACGCTGTTCTCTCCGCGACGTTGTTTGCGGTCGCCGCCCTGCTGTTTGGCCGAAAGCCCAAGGTCGCGGGATTTTTGTTGCTGGGCTTGGCCCTGCTGGTCATGTGGTATTGGGGACAGGCCTTTGGCGGCATCTTCTCGGGCATGGGGACGGATCCGAACACGCCGCCCCTGCTGGCCCTGCTCGCCATTCCGGCCGGCGTGGCCTGGCACCAGCGCCGGCACCGCGTTGATGCCAGGGCGGCCGTTGAGAGTGGCTCTCCCAGGTCGCCTGAGATCGCGCAAAGTTCCTTGCGACGGACCTAGGAACTTCCCTGGTACGAGGAACGGAATCAAGCGGCTGTCGCCGCCTGGGGGGACGCGTGGCCGGGGCGGCGAAGGACCGGCACCCGGTCAAGTCGGCGCCGCCCTCGACAGGGAGACCAGCGAGAGCGGTTGGAACCCGCTTATGCCAAACTTGTGGGCTGACCGCTCGAGAATGGCGTTGGCACTGGCCAGGTTATCGGCCGCCCAGCCGGCCAGCCGTCTGAAGTCGGCCTGAGCCGAGCGATCGCCTGGGTTGCCGACCAGTATCTCGGCGTCGATCATGGCTGGCCGCACATCCTCCTCTGCCCACACCCCGAGACAGCTGACCGCGTAGTTGAGATCCCGGACTCCTAGCCAACTCGGTACGGAGTACAGGCTGAGGTTCCAAATCGCATTGGCGCTCTCCGGCGCGCAGGCACGGGCTGCCATCTGCGCGACCTGATGCGCGTCGCTCTCCGGCAGAGCACCGTCCCGGAAGAGGCGCAGTGCTGAGACGGCCGATGAGGCCCGGGCATCGCAGCTGGCCAAGTCGCGCCGCAGCGTTTGCACCATCGCCGTGAAGGCGACCCGTCGCTGGGCGGCGCTGGCGCCGGCTCCTCCCGCAGCCGCAATGAAAGCCACGGTCGCCAGCCCGGCAACAACTGCCGCAATCGCCGCGAATCGGACCATTTGTGGGCAGCGTCGTTCCTGGAGCGCTGCTGGAACGGGCTCCTTCGCCCGACCGGTCATCTCGCCGATCTCGCCTGCGACTTGGCTGCCTCCCGGTGGTCCGACCCTGGCCGATCTTCGCACCGCTGCCAGTCGACTCGCCGCCGGAGCTTGCCCTGGGAACTCGGCGTCTGATTCATGGCTCACCCGCAGCGGCGATCGGATCGCAGAGGGCCCCGCCCCGATTGGTGCTCCCAAACCGGGCTCTCCGGCCTGGCCTACTCGGCGAACTCCGGGCTCGGTTGGGGGAGAAGGGCGGACGGCTTGGCCGAGCGAGGGGAGAGAGGTGGAGTCTGTGAACCCTTGAATCCGCGCAGCCGTGAGCTGTTCCACACCACGAAGGCCGAGGACAGCGCCATGGCTCCCCCCGCAATCAGCGGGTCCAGTCGCCCGAGCGCGGCCAGGGGGATGGCCACGACGTTGTAGCCGAAGGCCCAGAGCAGGTTCCCGCGGATGGTCCGGATGGTGCTGCGGGCCAGCCTGATGGCGTCAGGGACGACCCCCAGGTCGTCGCGAACCAGAATCAGGTCGGCGGCGTTGATGGCCACGTCGGTTCCCGAACCCACCGCCAGCCCCAGATCCGCGGCCACCAGCGCAGGGCCGTCGTTGACTCCGTCGCCCACCATCGCGACGGATCGACCCTGCGACTGCAGATCCCGGATCAGCTGGACCTTGTCTTGAGGCAGAGCGCCCGCCACCACTTCCCGGATCCCGACCTCGGCGGCCACTGCTCGAGCCGTGGCTTCGTTGTCCCCGGTCAGGAGGACGCAGCGCAGCCCGAGGCGGTGCAGTTGCTTGACCGCCGCTGCGGCTGATGGCTTGACCGCGTCGGTGACCGCCACCGCGCCGATGGTCTGGCCGTCCCGGGCCACCAGCACCGCGGTGTGGCAGAGCACCTCCCAGGCGGTGCATCGGCCCGCGATCTGGGCCGGGACGCTGATGCCGCGCTCCGCTAGGAGCTTGGTCCGCCCGACCACCAACTGATGCCCATCGACGGTACCACTGGCGCCCAGCCCGGGCAGGCTCAGGAAATCGGTCGCCTGGGGCAGCCGACCGAACTTCAGCTGGGCTGCCGCAGTGATCGCCGAGCCCACCGCGTGCTCGGAAGCCTGCTCCAACGACCCGGCGTCGCGGAGCAGCTCGTCCGCCGCGACTCCCGGAACCACCTCGATCCCGGCCAGCTCCATCTTTCCCCTGGTGACGGTCCCCGTCTTGTCCAGGACCACGGTGTCGACGCTCCTTGAGGACTCGAGACCCTGATGGCCCTTGAAGAAAATCCCCAACTGGGCCCCGCGTCCCATGGCGACCCGAAGGGCGGCCGGGGTGGCCAGCCCCAGCGCGCACGGGCAGGCGATGATCAACACTGCCAGCGCCGCGCTGAAGGCCTGCTCCACCGAGCCCACCAGCAACATCCACCCGGCGAAGGTGAGCAGCGAGCCGGCCATCACCAAGGGCACGAAGACCGCCGAGATCCGGTCGGCCAGGCGTTGGACCGCCGCCTTCTGCAGCTGGGCCTGCTCTACCAGCTCGATCATGTGAGCCAGTTGGGTATCGCCGCCAACCTTGGTGGCCCGCACCATCAGCCGGCCACTGACCACCACCGACCCGCCCAGGACCTGTTGGCCCTCTCGCAACTCGACGGGAACCGACTCGCCGGTCATGGAGCTGCAGTCAACCGCGGACTGGCCCAGCACCACCTCTCCGTCAGTCGCGATGGTCTCACCCGGCCTCACCACGAACCGGTCCCCAACTAGCAGCTGGGTGACCGGTAGTCGGCGCTCGGAGGAGTCGGCCTGGATGATCGCCACGTCCTTGGCCCCCACGGCAGCGAGTGAGCGGAGCGCGTTCCCGGCACGGCGGCGGGCCAGCGCCTCGAAGAACCTGCCGGCCAGCAAGAAAGTGGTCACCCCTGCGGCAACATCGATGTAGAGGGCCCCGCCGGCTTGATGGAACAGCACGTAGAGGCCAGAGCGGTTCGGTTCGCTGACGTCGCGGAAGAACATGGCGTACACCGACCAGCCGGTGGCGGCGAGGATGCCCATCGACACCAGGCTGTCCATGGTCGAGGTGCGGTGCCGGGCGGCTCTAAGGGCGGCCTTGTGAAAAGGCCAGGCGGACCAGAGCACCACCGGAGCTCCCATCGCGACGAAAAGCCACTGCCAGTAGGGGAACCGCAACCAGGGGAGGAGAGAAAACGCGGTGGACCACTCGCCCAGAGGCATGAATAGCAGCGCCGCCACCAGCAAACGCCGTCCCAGGTAGCGAACCCTCCGGTCGTCCTCGGCGGCCTCGGCAGCCTCGCTGTGGCTGCTGCCGGCCAACTCAGCCCCGTACCCGGCGGCCTCCACTCGTTTGATCAACACCTTGAGCGGCACGTCGGCCGACAGCGTGATGGTCGCCCTCTCGGATGCGTAGTTGACCTGGGCTCTCACCTGGGTCAATTCATTGAGGCTCTTTTCGATCTTGGCCGCGCAGGCACCGCAGCTCATCCCGCGAATTGAGAGCTGAATCTGCTTGGGCTGCTGGCCGCGCTCCGCCATCGGGACGGTCTGAGGCGGCTGGGTCCCAACCGCTTCAGCGCGCTGGTCGCGTTCGGGCTGGGCCGAGAGCGGCTCCGTAGGGGCGTCGGGCCGGCCCCCAGAGCGCTGGCTCACAGGAGTGGTCCCCGCCCCGGCGCGGGTGAAGGCCGCTCCCAGACGCCGGGGCTCGACCCGGAAGAGGCGGGAGCCGTTAGACCGAACACCTCGAGAGCGCACCACCCGGCCGTCCCGGCACAACCGCGGGAGCAGCAGCTTCCCTCAGTACAGATCACCAGGGGATCTACTCTAGCGAGCTCGCTCTCGAAGCGCGAGCCTTAGGAGACGTGGGCAGGTCGGCCTGGGGATCTGGCCGAAGACCTCTCCGAGCGACTCGGCCGCCGTGGCTGGAACGCCGGCGTCCCCGATCCTGGGCAAGATCAGGTGAACAGGTTCGGCCATTGATTGA
>Ga0307373_10016167_pt1 | contig 10045 bp, 10 predicted proteins | sample OX2MG_FD_202534 | JGI IMG/M metagenome (GOLD analysis project Ga0307373, IMG submission 202534) | Soil microbial communities from Risofladan, Vaasa, Finland - OX-2 | ecosystem: Environmental > Terrestrial > Soil > Coastal area > Acid sulfate soil | place: Finland: Risofladan, Vaasa | collected...
CAGGACCGAGAACGCGATCAAGAGGCAATGAACCGGTCGCCGATGGGGTCAAAGAAATGAGAGACTGCAGCAATGACCGGCAATTCGACCTTCGCTGAGCTTGGCGTTGATCCCGCGCTGGTGGAGGTTCTCAAACACCAAGGAATCATCTCCGCATTTTCGATTCAGGAGATAACGCTTCGCGAGGCGCTCGCTGGTCACGACATCTGCGGAAAGGCAAAGACAGGATCGGGCAAGACGCTTGCCTTTGGCATTCCAATGCTGATGCGTACTCCGCGCGCCCATGATCGCTTTCCCGCCTCTCTTGTTCTTGTGCCGACCCGAGAGCTGGCAACTCAGGTGACCGAGGTGCTCGAACCACTCGGGAGGGCAATTAAACGCCGGATCGGTGCGGTCTATGGAGGTGCAGATCTCGATGCCCAGGTGCGACTGATCGCCAAGGGCCTTGATGTCGTCGTGGCGACACCGGGAAGATTGATTGACCTCGTCGACAAGGGTGCCATCAACCTCGAACAGATCACCACGCTGGTTCTCGACGAAGCCGACCGAATGGCAGATATGGGATTCATGCCCCAGGTCGAGTGGCTGTTGCGCCACATGCATGTTGAGCGCCAGACGCTCTTGTTTTCGGCGACACTCGATTCGGCGGTGAATCAACTCGTCAGTCGTTATCTCAAAGAACCGGCCTTCTTCGAGGTCGAATCACCCCAGGTGACCGTCGACCAGATGGAGCATCGCTTCGTGAAGGTGCATCAGATGGATAAAGCAAATGTCGCTGCAGCCATCATTAGAGGCGCCGAGAAAACATTGGTCTTCGTCAAGACCAAACGAGGGGCCGACAAGCTGACCGAGCAACTCCTTGAACAGGGCGTAAAGATCGCGGCGATCCACGGAGACCTCCATCAGGGATCACGCGAGCGTGCGCTCGCGAATTTTACCGAGGGGAAACTCCAGGGGCTCGTCGCCACCGACGTTGCTGCACGTGGGCTTGATATCGAGGGCGTCGATGTCGTCATTCACTACGACCCACCCGAGGACCACAAGGCCTATCTGCATCGATCTGGCCGCACCGCGCGTGCTGGTGGTTCTGGAGTCGTCTATACCTTTTTGTTGTGGAACGAAGAACTTGCTGTCGAGCGGCTCCAGCGCAGACTCGGACTCAAGGTCAAACCTGTCGAGGTGTTTTCGAACGATCCACGGCTCTCTTCAACAGCTTCTTGGCATGGGAACGTGACGTCAAAGACGTCGTCGTGAGCTCTGCAGATCGCGAATTACGTTCCCGTTGAGTTCGCCGCTCTATCTCCGCCAGCTGCTCTCAGGTCGCGACTTCGCACACGGCAATCAGGTCGCGATGCAGTTGGAGAATTATGTCTATCTCATTGGCGATCGCGACGTTGGCGGGGCGATTGTCATCGACGCCGCGTACGCACCGGACGAGATCGCCGGAATCTGCGAATCAGACGGTATGGAACTGACCGGCGCGATCATTACGCACTATCACGCAGATCACGCTGGCGGAATGCTCGGCGGAATGACAAGGATCTCGGGTATCACTGACCTTTTACAACACCGGGACGTGCCGGTTCACGTACAGGGCACCGAACTCAGCTGGCTCAGCGAGCGCACCGGTATTGACTCGAACTCCGTCATTGCTCATGCAACAGGAGACACAATCTTTGTCGGTGGACTTGAACTGGTCTTGATCCACACTCCCGGTCACACCGAAGGTAGTCAGTGCGTCTTGTTCGAGGGAAATCTCATCACCGGCGACACCCTTTTTCTTGACGGTTGCGGTCGAACGGACCTTCCAGGTGGAGACGCGGGAGAGCTGTTCGAAAGTCTCACCGTGAGGCTCGCCGGAATTCCCGATACGGTGCCGGTCTACCCGGGACACGCGTACTCTCCGCTGCCCTCGGAGTCCATGGGCGATATCCGTCGGCACAATCCCGTACTCGCGCCTCTGGATCGCGAGCAATGGCTCGCGCGCTTTTCTTACTGACAGACCGAGTAAATCACACATTGTTATTGACCTGTGCCAAAGAGGTCGGCGAGAGATATCGTGATAGTTGAGCCAAGCGCGTGCCCGAAGTACCGAGAGCGCGCCTTTATGAACGAAATCTGAAAGAGCAACTGAAGGAGGAGTGATGAAAAGCGAGATCGTAGTTGACGCGTATGGACAAAATGAAGAGAAGAATCGGCTCTCGGGTAAAAAGGATGCGGACGCACTGAAGATCCGAACGGTGGGATTTGATCATATTGTGCTGTCAGTTGCTGACGTGGAACGCTCTCTTGGCTTTTACTGTGGAACACTCGGGCTTGAACCGATGAGGGTCGACGAATGGCGAGACAAGAAGGTCCGCTTTCCCTCGGCGCGGGTAAACGCGCACACGATTATTGATCTCGCTCTGGGAGAGCGAAGTGGAACGAACCTCGATCATTTCTGTCTCGTGATCGAACCGATCGACTTTGATGCGTTGGTCGCGTCTGGAATTCTCGAAATAGAGAGAGGACCAGTAATGCGAAGCGGCGCAAGGGGTGATGGTCTTTCGATTTATCTGCGCGACCCTGACCACAACCTCGTCGAACTCCGCTACTACGCATAGGCGCTCGGATAAACGAGGGTCCACACGTGGGTATCGCGGCTGACTTCAACGAGTCGTTGCGTGCAATGCCTCCTCGCAAAATGTTCGTTCTCGGAGTTGGCGATGTTCGCGAAAGGAGAGCAAAGTTCGGCTTGGGTCAACGGGATCCTGAGATCAACAGGTTCCTGAGGTCAACCGGCTTGGGAGGGCCACGATTTCTCCCTCTGTCTCTGTTTGTGGCTGTGCTACGGTCACTCTCGACTTATTTCGGAGTCGTTTTCTTCTGTCGCCTTGAGGCCCGAACGCGACAGAGAGTCGACCTTTGAAGTTCGCAGTGTTCGGGGGGACATGAACATCTTTTGGATCAGTGTTGGGTCCGGTATCGCGGTCGCGGCAATCCTCGCGCTGTCGTCGGTCGCCTTCACCCTCGAATATGCGGTGAGTCGGGTTGTCAACCTTGCCCACGGCGAGATACTTACGATCGGGGCCTACTCGGCCTATGTGGGCGAGAACAATTTCCATCAGAACCTGTACGTCTGCGCACTGATTGCGACGGTCTTCGGTGCGATTGCCGCAATGGCACTGAATTTCTCGCTCATCGAGCGATTTCGTAATCAGAAGCCGTTGTCGACACTGATTGCGACGCTCGGAGCCTCACTCATCTTGCAAAATGTGGTGCTCATCGGATTTGGAGGAGCAAGCGTCTCTTACAGTTTTGCGCAGGGAAACATCTTGCACGTCGGACCATTTCTTTGGACAATCCTGACGATCAAGGTCATGGTCTCGGCGGTTGTGGTCGCCGTACTGATCTACCTGCTCTTGCAGAAGACGCGTCTCGGAAAGGCGCTACGGGCCATCTCACAGAACCGCGAGCTCGCTCAGGTAAGCGGCATACCAGCGCGCCTGGTCGTCATGCAGACTTGGGCCGTGGCGGGAGCGATATCTGGCTTCGCAGGTTTTCTCTATGGCGAAACGATCGGCACAATCACTCCGACGGTTGGAAACGGATTTCTACTTCTCTCCATTACCGCCGCAGTCGGCGGAGGACTTGGAAGGCCGTACCCGACACTCGGCGGCGCATTAGTCCTCGGACTCGTCATGTCGATCGCGAGCACCTACACGTCGTCTGCCTATCAGCTCGTCATAGCCTTTGGATTCCTCGTCGTCATGTTGCTTGTCAAGCCCAACGGTCTCTTTGTGCGAGGGCGTATCAATACGGTGCGTGCTTGATGATCCAGTACTGGACCGCAATCCTTACCGAGGCAGCAATCTTTGGTGTACTCGCTCTTGGGATTGACATGATCTGGGGCTGGGCAGGCGACTTTGATCTCTCTGCCTACGCGTATTTCGCGCTCGGCGTCTACATGACGATGATCCTGACGATCGGCAAACCTTCGGCGCCGGTCGAGTACGTCCTTGGCTGGCACCTTCCCTACCTACTTGCCGTATTGATCTCAGTGGTTGTCGTCGTCGCGTTTGCATCGCTCATTGGAGCGGTCGCTCTTCGCTCGTTACGCGAGGTTTACTTTTCGATTACGACACTTGGCGCCGTGTGGGCGATCTACTACCTCGTCGAGAATTTTACGCCGCTGTTCAATGGCTACAACGGACTATCGGGACTCGTCGACCCGATGGGCGGCGGGTTGTCCTACAACGCGTACCACTACCTTTTCTTCGGTTTCTGCCTGCTTGTGCTCTTTCTCGTCTATCTCCTTGTCATGAGACTCTCGCGAAGCCCATTCGGAAGAATGGTTCGTGCCGTTCGCGATGATGAACGCGCCGCTGCAGTGTATGGCCGCAACGTTTTCTGGACAAAATATCGCACCTATCTCACTGGAGCCGCACTCGCCGGACTCTCCGGCAGCCTCTTTGCCGCGTATATTGGGGCGTTCAACCCACTTGACTGGCGACCGACAGAGATCTTTGTCCTCTACGCGGCAATTCTGGTCGGCGGGCGCGGCAATCCGCGCGGTGTAGTGCTTGGATCTTTTATCGTCTATGTGGGTTTTGTCGAACTCACCCGGTACATCCCTTCGCCTTCGGCACGCCCAGAACTTGGTCCCGCACTTCGTCAGATCCTGATCGGTCTCTTGATCATCTTGATGTTGAAGTTTCGCCCAGGCGGTCTGATCCCCGAACGGCTCGGAAACGACGGCTCACAAGAGCGAAGATCGCTTGGCAAGTTACTCTCGCGTTCGCGGTCGAGCGCAAGAGATAAACGGAACTCGACACCACTACCCGTCGAGAGTGCGGACTCATGAGCATGAACCCTCTGCTCGAGATTGACGACATCTCGAAGACCTTTGGCGGTGTGGTGGCAGTTGATCGCTGTTCGATGACGGTGCGCGAGGGAATGGTCATCGGGCTGATCGGACCAAATGGCGCCGGCAAGAGCAGTGTGATCGATCTCGTCACGGGATTCGAACATCCCGACTCTGGCAGTGTGCGCTTTGATGGAACAGAGTTGATCGGTCTTCGCCCTGATGTCATCTCGCGCATGGGAATCATCCGCACCTTTCAGACTCCGCGCGAATGGCGTGACCTCTCGGTCATCGACAATGTCCGAATCGGAAGATCAAACCTCGCGCGCGAGTCGCTGTTTCGGTCACTTGTATTTGCTCGAGGCATGCGTCGCGACGAGGCGAACGAAACCGATGAGATCCGCGGAATCCTCAAGGACTATCGACTCGATGACTTGCGCAACAGTCGCGCGATCAATCTCAGTGGTGGCCAAAAACGCCTCCTCGAGTTCGCAAGAATCGCCGCCGCCAGACCGCGTCTGACGATTCTCGACGAGCCAATGGGAGGCGTGAATCCCGTGCTCGGTGAACGTATTGGCGAGGCAATCCGTGACCTCAAACGTGCTGGCAGTACGGTGATTGTGGTCGAACACAACCTGCCGTTTATCGAGAGCACGTGTGACGAGGTCGTGGTCATGGATCTTGGATCGGTCATTGCTCAAGGAGCTTTCAACGAACTTCGCGACAACGCTCGGGTCGTCGACGCCTATCTCGGAAACGACGACCAATGAACTCGCCGGTTCTCGATGCTCCAATCGTCTTGAGAGTCGAAGATGTCACCGCAGGATATGGTGGCCCGCCAATCATCGAGAACGTCTCGCTTGAGGTTCAAAAGGGCAAGATCACAGCCATCGTCGGACCGAACGGAGCTGGAAAGTCGACGCTGTTGAAATCCATTGCCGGCGTGATCAAGGTGTCTGGCGGTCACATCTTTGTACTTGACAAAGAGAGCACGAATCTCGCTCCCGAGAAGCTGGTGCGAATGCGACTCTCCTATGTGCCCCAGGTTGCGAATACCTTTCCCGATCTGACCGTTCGCGAGAACCTTGATATGGGTGGCTACACCCTCAAACGCGGTGTTGGTGAGCGTATTGACGAACTCTGTGAGCTCTTTCCCGACATCAAGAAATCGCTCAAGCGAAAGGCCGGGACATTGAGTGGTGGGCAACGGACCATGCTCGCGATGGCACGGGCGCTCATGCTCCAGCCGGCAGTCATGTTGCTTGACGAGCCAAGTGCCGGTCTCTCACCGATATTCCAAAGTGCGATCTGGGAGCAGATCGAAAAGGTTGCCTCGACCGGCGTTGGCATCTGCGTCGTCGAACAGAACACCCGACGCTCTCTTCGCCATGCAGATTGGGGATATGTCCTTGTGCTTGGGAAGAACCGTCTCGATGGACCAGCTGCAGAGCTTTTGCACGATGAGGAGGTGATTGACCTTTACGTTGGGAGAATGTCGTAATAAGAAGAGTGGGAAGACCTATTCAACGATGTATTCAACGAGGGGGGAATGCTGTGAGAACGAAAAGTAGGTTGTTCTCCATCCGGGGGGCGGCGAGTGCCTTAGCGGCGACGACGGTCCTCAGTGGTGGAGCAGCTTTCATGACAGGCGCTATGGCCAATGCCGCGACAAAGACGGTGTCCTACGGTGTCCTGTCATGTTTCACCGGACCGCTGGCGAGCCTCGGAGAGGGTATCTATCAAGGTGCCCAGATCGCTCAGGCTCAGGTCAACGCAGCCGGTGGAGTGCTCGGGAAAAAACTCCTGATACCTCAGGGTGACACCGGGTGTGACCCTGTCGAGGGAAAGACTGCGTTGCTCAAGCTCCTCTCCGGGGGAGGAATCGCAGGGATCATCGGGCCAACAACCCAGGAGATCAATGCGGTTGAGCCCGTACTCAAGGCAAACAAGATCATTGACGAGTTCCAGGGTGGAGACACCGGGCGCGATCACCAGACCGACCCGTTCCTCTTCCGTGACAGCCCATCAGACAGCCAGCTCGGTGTGGCAATGGCAACATATGCCCACATCAGGGGATACAAAAAGGCCGACCTGCTCTTCTACTCCGACGCCGCGGCGCAGACCATCGTGGCTCCGGTGAAGACAACTTGGCTCAAGCTGGGTGGAAAGATCATCCACATCTACAATGTCCAGGCCGATCAGTCCTCCTACACCAACACGGTGGCCCAGGTCATGGCAGACAAGCCCGATGTCATCTTCTCGCAGACTGATGCGCCGACAGTTGCAGTTCTGTCGACCGAGTTCAGCCAGCTTGGCTCAAAGACGCCGTGGATTGGTACTGACGTGACGACAAGCAGCGACTTCATCAAGGCGTTCGGTACGGCCAAGGCCCACTCCTACCTGACATCGGTGATGGGTACCTCGGTTACTGGAACGGCGAACAACGTCTTCATGGCTCAGTTCACGAAGCTGTTCCCGAGCCAGACCGCTGCCGGTCCACTTTCGGGTGCGAACTACGCGTATGACGCGGTCATCAGCTTGGCACTTGCCGACACCTACGCACATACCTTCGCCGGCGCAACGGTCGCAAAGGACATGACGAAGGTGACCAATCCGCCAGGAACTGCGTGCTACTCGTACAGCAAGTGCCTCTCGCTGTTGAAGTCGCACACGAAGATCAACTACGAGGGCGCAAGTGGTGCTATTGACTACAACAGGTACAACAACACGTTTGGTCCATACGCTCCATTCATTGCCAACGCGACGACTGGAAATGAAGTCCAGGGAACTCCGCTCTCCGCGAAGGTCCTTGGTGATGTAACCAACTGCACTACGACCAGTGCGTGCCTCGCGGCACTCAAGAAAGTCGGGATCAAATAAGCACTCCCGTATCTTGAAAGGTCTCATCTCGGGAGCCACGCAGACGGAGCAATCCGGCTGCGTGGCTCCCGGTTCTTCTGCCGATGAAACGACTTCGGTATACCGACATCTACATCCGCTTTCAAGGGTGGGCGCGACCGCTGACCGTATTGGCATCGTATTTTGGTCCGAACGAATTCTCCCCGCCCGTCTGTTCGAAACCCTCGAAACGGGTCCTCGCTGTTGACTTTGTGCGCGCGATGGGCCGTTACGACAACATTGCTGGATCCGCGCCGACCGTTCATGTCACCCCTTCCAGCAACCTGCACAACGGCGAAAAGGTGCTTGTGCACGTGAGCGGGCTCGGCACCGGAGGGAAATTCTGGGTGTATGAATGCGCTGGCTCCGCGGACGTGAACCCCGACGGATGTGGTTTGGGGCCGCCCGAGCAGCAATTCGGATTGGCCGACATGTCCGGAAACGGGTCGTTTACGTTCATCGTCAAGTCGATGGCGCCAATCAAATTTAATGACACGGTCGACCTTCGACCTTGTCGAGATCCATTTGTCATGCTGGCGACGATCGACGGGGGGTCGGATTTCACCCCTCCCCAATCGTCGCTGAGATTCTCGAGAACTTGGATGACTGGGCCTTGTCATCGTGAATATGCAACCAACCCGACAAGATACGACCGGGTGAATTCGCAACATCAGGCTGACGCTGTCCTGCGGTCATCGGTCGATTGACCACCTGGACTCGTTAAAGTTCGCCCTATTTGCCATCAGGAGGGCCTCGCCTTGTCCGGGCCTTCGTCGCTCGCGCCACCGAGAGAGTTCAAGCTTTGGGTCACTGCAAACGCGGATTATTGCATATTTTCGGGTCCTACCAAGGTCTCCAATATCGTGCTCAATATCACTTAGGGCCAGAGCTTGTTGATTGGTTTTATGGCCTTTGACACCTCGACTTTCAATAGGTCCGACTGCCATTCCTACAAAATGTGCTGCTAAATGCGTAGAGTGCACTCTATGAATATCGTCGTCTCCAATGTCAAGGGTGGTGTCGGTAAATCGACCACTGCCGTGTACCTGTCGGCTGCCGCGGTGGCAGAGGGATACGACCCGGTGCTGCTCATCGATGCGGACCGACAGGCTTCCTCGGCTGAGTGGCTCGAGGAACGCCCCATCGAGGGCGTGACGATCGTTGAGGCTCCCTCGGAGCGAACAGTGGGCCGTGCGATGACCCGTCACGATGGTCTTGGGATCGTCGACACCCCACCTGGAGATGAACGAATCGTGCAGGCCGCAATCGCGTTGGCCGACGCCGTCGTCATTCCGACCCGAGCGGGAGGCGTCGAGATCACCCGGGTCCTCGCGACGCTTGAAATGATCGGCACCAAGACGCCACACGGAATTGTCATCTGCGCGGCCCGACTCGGCACCAACGATCTCGAGGAGACGATCGCGTGGTGGAGCGAACAGAACGTACCTATCTGGGGGGTGATACCAGAACGCGTTGGTATTGCAACCGGGCCCGAGGCCCGTCTCCTTCGGGAGGGTCTGGAGCAGTATGACGTCATTCTCCGTCGCGCAATTCGTGCGAAAAAATAGTCGATCGTCGAATCGTCGAATCGTCGGTCGCTGCGGAGAGCGAGACAATCTTCGAACTCGCCGACACCGTCGCGAACGCTCGATGCCGTGTCGTACAATCGCTTCGTTATGAGAATCGCTGTAGCTGAGAGCGCCCGCGATGGCAACGCTAAGCGACTTCCCCAGCACGTGGGCATCATTCCCGACGGCAATCGACGTTGGGCTCAAGGTCAAGGTCTCGAAAAACAGGACGGTTATCACTTCGGACTGCAGCCGGGTCTGGAGTTGTACAGCGAGTGCCTGGCGTTAGGTATCCCAGAAATCACCTTCTACGGATTCACCGTCGACAATACGAAACGTCCTGCTGTGCAGATTGAAGCCTTTCGCAACGCGTGCGTGAATGCCGTGGCCGAGTTGGAGAAGAGGGACGCGGATCTGCTTGTGGTGGGCAATACCCAGTCGGCGCTCTTTCCCAAAGAACTCATGCGCTATGCGCAACGGACCCGAATCGGCGAGGGTCGCATCAAAGTGAACTTCCTCGTGAACTATGGCTGGAGCTGGGATCTTAACCACTCGCTCAAGAACGGCGACGCGAGTAAGCGGGACAACGTCGCCGACGGCATCGCGTCTGCCGATATCTCGAGGATCGATCTCATCGTGCGCTGGGGCGGCGGCCGGCGACTCAGTGGCTTCTTGCCCATCCAGTCGATCTACGCCGACTTTTACGTGGTCGACGAACTGTGGCCGGACTTTTCAC
>Ga0307373_10016169_pt1 | contig 10045 bp, 12 predicted proteins | sample OX2MG_FD_202534 | JGI IMG/M metagenome (GOLD analysis project Ga0307373, IMG submission 202534) | Soil microbial communities from Risofladan, Vaasa, Finland - OX-2 | ecosystem: Environmental > Terrestrial > Soil > Coastal area > Acid sulfate soil | place: Finland: Risofladan, Vaasa | collected...
AGATCTCCACGGAGTACCCTTGGCTTGAGTTCGTCTTTGCCAATACGCATCCGGGAGGCATGCTGGACGCGCCCGATGAAGCGGTCGTCGTTACGGTCGCGGCTGAGCTGGAGGTGCTGGCCTGATGGTGGGTAAGGCCTCCAGTGGAGAAGAGCCCCACCGAGGAGGCAGCGCCGACTCCGGCCACCAAGAACACCACGATGATGCCAAGGACGATCGTGAGGTTGCGCGACCTGTGCGGTTCGGGGGGGACTGGCGCCTGCGCCGAGCTCGCGTATTGCTGTGTCCGCACTCTTATCGCCCTGGGGTCTCTTTGCTTGCCTTCTTTAGCGATGCCCTCATCCGCGCGACGAGGCTGCCGTCGACGTCCACCCCGGCCCTTCTCAGGAGAAGGACGACCGCGCCGCACGCGGGCGGGAGCGCCGGCTCGACGATGGTGGCGAGGGGAGCGTCGGCGCGGATCCTTTTCTGGAGCGGCCCGAGGAGAGGCTGGCCTGCCCTGAATACACCCCCGTTCAGGGTCACGCCGAATCGCGATTCAAGCATCTCGAGCTTCGAGGCGGCTGACACCACAAGCTCGCCCAGGATGACAGCCTTCTCCCCGAGCATCCGCAATGCGACCTCGTCGCCGGCGGCCGCGGCTTCGCTCACGACGCTGGACAGCGAGGCGATCTCTGAGACCTTCATGTGTCCCGCGTAGACACGCGCGATTATCCCATCAGGCTCGTCGACCCCGAACTTCCGCATTACCAGTCTCAGTATCCTCGTCTTGGGGCCGCGGCCGTCGTAGTCCCTCATCGCCGCATAGAGCGCGTCCCTCCCGATGTCGTAGGCGCTCCCCCTGTCGTCCACGATGTGTCCCCATCCTCCTACCCTGGTGACCTGGCTCCCGCCGTCGCCCTGGGCCGCCGCAACGCATCCCGTCCCGGCGATCAGCGTTACCCCGGGCTCGTCGATGAATGCACCTGCCACCGCTGTCCGCCAGTCGTTTACGACCAGGTCTCGCTTCGCAGTCCCCGCGCCGAGCTTCAGCGACTTGATTCCCTGCGTCACGATCGCAAGGTCCTCGGCCGAGTCGAGCCCGGCGAGGCCGAAGCACGCCTCCAGCCGCAGGCCGTCAACAACAGTCCCGGATTTCGCGAGCGCCCCCTCGAAGGACATCCTCAGCGATGCGAGCGCGTTCCGCAGCCCCGTGTTGTGGTAGTTGGAGCGGCCGCCCGTGCCCACCCCGAGGACGGAGCCCTCCGAGTCGCAGAGCACGCACGTAGTCCGCGTACCTCCGCCGTCGAAGCCCGCGAAGAGGCGGGCTGGCGTTCGCTTCACCAGGCGCTACGCCGCCTCCACGTACTTGCCGGGGTTCATGATGCCCTCGGGGTCGAAGAGCTTCTTGATCTCCTTCATCAGCCTCAGGGCCTCCTGCCCATCGTGGGCCTTGAACTGCTCCGCGAGGAGCTTCGCCTTCTGCGCCCCGACGCCATGCTCGCCCGTGATCGAGCCGCCGACGCTTATCCCGTAGCGGCATATCTCCTCGAAGGCCAAGTGGGCGGCTGCGCAGCTCTCCTTGTCATCCTCGTCGTAGAGGATGACGGGATGGACGTTCCCGTCGCCGGCGTGGCCGTTGACCAGGATCCTCAGGCCATGCTTCGAGGCGGTCTCCTTCACCATCATCATGTACTCGCCGAGCCTTTCGATCGGGACGACGATGTCCTCGACCTGCACGGCCTTCCCCAGGCCGCGTATCGCGAGGTAGGCCATCGAGCGGATCTGGTAGAAGTCTTCCGCCTCCTCATCGTCCTTGGCCATCAGGACCTTGTTGGGCCCGTTGCGATTGAAGATCTCCATCGCCGCGGGGAGCGAGCCTTCCTCGATGTCGACTATCAGCGTGGCCTCGGCCTCCTCCAGGGCCATGTCCATGTTCTTGTTGAGGGCCTGAACCGTCTCCTTGTCCATGAACTCGAACATGTGCGGCATTATCCTGGACTCCCTCAGCTCGCAGATGGCGTCGCACGCGGAGGTCCAGTCGTCGAAGGTCAGGAGGAGCCGCTTCGGCTTGGTCTGGGGGAGCGGGATGATCTTGAGCCACGCCTCCGTGACGACGCCGAGGGTCCCCTCGCTTCCGACAATCAGGTGGACGAGGTCGAAGCCTGCCCGGTTCTTGGCGAGCGGCTCCCCGAGGTTGGTGACCTTGCCGTTGGGGAGGACCACCCTGAGCGCGACGACCCAGTCCTTCACCGTCCCGTACTTGACGCAGCGCAGCCCCCCTGAGCCCTCTGCGACCGCGCCGCCCACGGTGCAGAGCGAGCTGCTGGCGGGGTCTGGAGGGAAGAAGAATCCGTCCTTGTGGAGGCGCTTGTTGAGGTCCTCGAGTGTGATCCCGGCCTGCGCCCGCGCATACCAGTTCACGGTGTCGACCTTGAGGACGGCGTCCATCCTTCGCATGTCCAGGATGATCGCGCCTTTCGAGACCGAGGCCCCTGTGAGGCTGCTGCCCGCGCCCCTGGGGACGACGGGTACCCTCCTCCTTCCTGCGAGCGCGACTATCCTCATCACCTCGTCCTCGTTCCCGGGCCTGACGACGACGGCGGGCGTGGCGCGGAAGCCGGCCATGTCCTCCGAGTACTCCTCCATCTGCGAGGCCTTCACGAAGACGTTCTGCGCGCCGCTTATCGCCGCCAGCTCGCCCGCAAGATTCATTCCCGAAGCGGGCCGGCCGCCCTTCCTCGCTCTGGTTGGCAACCGGCCATCCCCTAGGCGAATATCCCCAGGACGGCGTCGTCAGCAAGGGCGACCGCGTATCCCGCGATGCCCCGGATGTCCCTGAGTATCAGAGAGAGGCGATAGGCGTTCTTCTCCTCGTAGGCGGTAGGGAGCTTGTATCCGCTCTCGTAGAGCTGCCTCACGAGCGGCATCTTCTGGAAGACCGAGTTGGCGGAGACGATGTCCTTCGAGAGGAGGGCCTTGAGGGCGAGCGCCTGCATGTCCGCGGTGGTCTTCGACATCCTCTGGACGATGGAGACGAAGTTCCGGTCGGGCTTCTGGGTGAGCGCGGCGATGTGCTGCCCCACCCACATCGCGTAGTAGGCGATCCTGCCCAGCTCCCTCGTCGCGATGGTCATGACGATCACCTGCGAGACGTCGGTCAGGTTCATCTCCTCCCTGAGCTTCCTGCTCTTGGCAGCCTGGAAGGCGAGCCTCATCATCAGCCTGTAGACCTTCGTGCTCTGCGTGCCCCGGGAGTGCGCGTCCTGTGCGAGGGTCGTGTCGCCCCGCTCGAGGGCAGAGACCGCGTCGTTGAGGACGGCCGTCGAGGTCGCCGAGAACCTCTCGATGGTGTCGAGGAGGCTGAACTTCGCGGGGTCGATCAGATTGATGAGTTCGACGTGGTCGGCGTAGTCCTCCGAGACCTCCACCCCCATTATCCCCTCGAGGGTCTGGCGGATCATCTGCTTGTGGTGGGGCTGCATCTTGTTGCTCGACGAGAAGATCCGGGTCACGTCGTTGCCCTGGATGTAGGACGCGGTGATGGCGAGGTCGAGGAACCTCTGGTCCTTCAGCTGGTCGATGTCGATGGTCCTCGAGTGCCCTGAGCGCTTGGGCGCCGTCGGCGTGATGACGAGGCTCCCCTCGTCCAGCTCGGTCGAGACGAGGTCCCCCTTCTTCAGCTGGAGCTGCTCGACCCACTCTTTGGGCACGGTTATCATGAAGGTGCCCCCCGCTGTGGCCTGAATCTTGCGAACTTGCACGATACGTCCTTTGCAGGCACTGATTATAAAATTATTGGAAAAATACGGTTTGTACATGTTTTTCGCATATATGGGTATCTACGAACAAAACGTATGAACCGTATGATAATCCTTAAAGCGAGCGGGACAAACATTTTCTATATGAATGCTGAACTCGATAGCAAGCGCAAGGGGCGCGAGCCGGTCACCGAAGAGCAGTCGGCAGAAGTCCGAGCCAAGGCTTCGGTCTACGCGCTCGTAAACAGGCATTCTCCGCCTTACTAGAATCGGCGCCTTTAGGATCTCCGCATTTCCGCTAAACCAGCGGAGCTGCTCTAGGTCTTACTTTGCGAGCACGCCCTTCGGCAGGACGGCCATCACGTCGGGGTGCTTGGTCTTGATAGACTGCTCCGAGAGGGGGAAGAGGCCGGTCCTCAAGGCCCTTCTCACGTTGTAGCGGATGAACTGCTTGTAGCGCGCGTCCCCGATGTAGGAGAGCACCGCCTCCGCTGCGGAGGACTCGTCCATGCCCTTGACGGTCGTGAAGTAGGGCGCGAGGATGAGCCAGATGACGCGGTGCCTCCCGTCGGTGATTGGATGCTGGAGGAGGCGGGGGATGTAGTCGAACTGGGACACCTGGCGGGGCGGGGGTCGGGGGATGAGCGGCCTGAACTCGTTGACGAGCGACTGGACAAAATCTGGCACGGGGGCGGACCTCAGGGACCTCATTCCGGAAATCATCAGGCCCTGAACGAGGGCTGCGAAAAGGTCCCGTATGTCGTTGGCCGTGAAGTGGACCAGGCCGCCGCTGAGCCGCATGTTGACGAGCTGCCACCTTGGCTCCCTCGTCAGCTCGTACTCGGTGGTCACGTCGAGATACTTCTCGAACGGGCACGTTATCGCGATGCGGACGTCTCCGCCGCGTTCGGTCTCGAAGCCAACCTTGAACTCGAGGCCGGCAGCTTCCTTGAGAAGGGCGATCATCTGCTGGGGCGGCTCCTTGACGAAGAAGGCCTTCGCGCGTGCTGCCTCGGTCCTCGCGAGCGCCAGGGTGAGGAAGGGCTCGTTCTTCGACGCGAGCACGGCCACGAAATAGCTGTAAAACTCGATCACGTCCTCGGGGTTGGTCGTGTCCCTCGTCCGTCGCTCGTAGGACTGGTAGCCCAGCTTGCGCACCTTCTGGATGTCGAAGTTGGGGTTGTCCTTTGCGAGCGTGAGGCGGTGGCGCGCCTGGTCGAGTATCGGCTTGTAGACCGACTGGACGACCTCGTCGAGCGGGTACGAGAGGAGAAAGTCCCTCGCGGACCGGAGGAAGGGGTACCTCACGAGCTTCGGGTCGACGGTCAAGACGAGCTTCCGTTCCTCTCGGAGAGGAGCCTCAGATAACGATATGTTTTCTTTCTGGTTTCGTCCGCCGGTCGACGGGATCACGCGATTACAGCATGATAGGTCAGGGGCGCCTATATCCCCCGATGCGGGTCATGCGGGGAAGTATATAGCGGGCGGGCGATTCTCTCGCCAGACAGTGGGTCAAGCTCGATGGTCAGAGGAGTGATTCGGTGCGGGGAGTGCAACTGCCAGCCCGCCGTCTGCTTGGCCGCGGAGACCGCGAGGGACTGCAGGGGCTGCTCTCAGGCGACCAACATCGCTGCCGAGTGCTGCTGCTGGCAGGCGGCGCACGGGCTCGCGTGAGCAGGATTCGCCCCTAACTCGCGCTTATATGCGAATCCCGATGTAATCTCGAGCGATGGCGTCTCTCTCCCAAGCGAAGACGCTGGGCGGGATCGGGTCCATACTCATCTTCATCCCGTTCGTAAGCATAGTCGGCTACATCCTCCTGATAATCGCCGTCAAGGACATCTCCGACGACCTCCAGGACAGGGCCATCTTCAACAACATCGTCATCGCGGCAGTCACCGGGATCGTAGGAGCCATCGCCGGCGGGTCAGTCATCGTATTCGGGGCAATCGGAGGCCTCATGACGGGGGGTATCTCCACATTCTTCGGAGCGCTAACAGGTCTACTCACAGTCTGGGTGTTCCTCATTATCTCTGCTGTCTTTCTCAAAAGGGCATACTACACGATGGGCCAGAGGCTGGTGGTCGGCTCGTTCAGGACGGCGGCGACCCTCTACCTCGTGGGAGCTGTCCTGACGATAGTCGTCGTCGGGTTCCTGGTGCTCTTCATCGCTGAGATTGTTCAGGCCATGGCGTTCTTCTCGATTCCCGACGAGCTGGCCGGCCCCGTCATCGGAGGCGCCACGGGCGCGATGGCCTTCTCTGCTGCTTCCTCAATTCCCTTGGCAGAAGCCTCGAAGTTTTGCGTCAGCTGCGGGACCAAGCTCGCCCCCTCGGCGACCTTCTGCTACAAGTGCGGCTCGAAGCAGCCATAGGCCTGGCTACAGGCTGGCTACGGGCACGCTGGCCGTGGTGGTGGTCGCGCTCAGGGATTGCACGTTGACGAGCTCGCAGTCCTGGAGGTATACCTGGTATCCGGTCCCCGGCGAGAAGACCGCGCCCTCGACGGAGCACTTTGCGAGCACGGTTGAGCCCTGGTTGAGCTGGCTCACCTGCGTCTGGTTGTTCCAGACCAGGATCACGGTCCCGGAGTTGACCGAAGAGAAGTATTGGCCGCTGTTGAAGTCCTGGGTGACCCCGAAGTCGAGGCTGTCCTGGATGAATATCGTCTTGTTCGTGTACGCGGCGTCGGCTTGCGACTGGTTGGACGCATAGGCCGCGTAGAGCTGCTGGCCCGTGAAGGGGGTGCGCGCGGAGTTCACCACAGGGCTGCTCCCGGCCCCTGTCCCCAGCAAGCCGGATTCGAAAGACGTGGCGACGAGGAGGACTGCAAGGATGGCGATGACGGCGAGGACGAGCCTTTTCCTTCCCGAAGACGAGGGCCTTCTGGCCTCCTCGGGCGAGGGCGAAGGAGGGGTCGCGAACCCGCCATCGTCAACGGGGGCGGACATCTGCGGCGGTGACGTCGACGTCGTCCCGGAGTTGAAGTGGGAAGGTGAAAAGTCCGACTGCGCGGCGGTGAAATCTCCTGGCTTGACTCCGCAGTCAGGGCAGAAGAGGGCGCCATCGGGCAGCTCCCGGCCGCAGTTCGCGCACTTTGTCAAGTGTCACGTCGAACGGGGGGCGTCGATATAAGTCGCTTGGCGCGACTCCCTATACCCGGGCCGCCTACTTGGTGTGGGCTGGCTTGAACACGAACCCGTCGAGGATCAAGCGGAGGTCCTTCTTCTCCTTCTTCGACTGCTTGAAGAGCTCGTTCCTCCTCCCGGGAGGCAGCTTGTTCCAGTACTTTGCCACCTCGTCCTTCACCTCGTAGACGTAGAAATCGCCCTGCTTGAACGGCTGCTCCCTTCCCTTCTCCACGGTGGGAGCGACGCCGGACCCGTCGTCGCTGACCCTTATCGAAGTCATGCCGCAGTCCTCGTTTGAGTCCTCTTTAAGTAATAACTCGCGGTCGAAGCGCGATGAGGTAGGGGCTCGCTACCCCCAAAAAGAAACCGGGGATCCAAGATTGCCCCACCGATGAAGCAGAATCCGGGGAGAAAAACCGGAAATTCTTAAAAGCAGAGCCAAAACGCAATCCCCGCGCAATGTCAGCCGAAGACGGCGAAACCGACGACGACTTCGAAGACGACTTTGAAGACAACGACTCTGACGACGGCGACGAGTGACGGGTTAACTTCGGTAGCCTGAGCGCCCGGCTCGCTCCCGGACAGAGTTTAGCCGGTCTGTCTCTATCATGAGGGCTGCGGGCGCACGGCCCGCTTTCATTCCTCACCCTGTCCTGCGTGTAAGGTTGAACATGTAGCGGTTGATGCAGTCGACGTCGTTGTCGATCCGCTCGACTGACATCCTCTTGAACCTCGAGAATATGTCCTTGAGCGCCTCCTCGTCGAGCTGGTTGACCATCGACGGGTTGGAGAGGAACTGGACCCAGCCGATGTTGCTCTGCCGCATAAAGTCGATGCACTGGAGGATCCTGCTCACCGCGTCGAGCCTGTCCTTCGCCTCCGCGTTCTCAAGCTCCTTCTTCAGGAGGATGATCGAGTCCCTCACTTCCTGGATGTTTGTGTCCCAGTTGCTCATTGGTTTCGAGAGGTTGGGCTCGGCGCCCGGCTTTAACGGTTTCATCCGGCCACGAACTTGCGGAGCTGCCCGTCGAGCCTTGACTTCGGCCCGAAAATCGCTCAGGCTTGCGGTTATGTATCAGAACTTCATCAAAACTTTATACGCCTTTCAACGGTTTAGCGAGTAGATTTGAGCCTCGCGCAACCTGCAAGCGACGAAAAGGCGTTCAAGGACGAGCGCAGACTCATGCTGGGGGGCAAGAGGCTGCTCGTCTCCGCCGGGATAGTCGCCCTCGCCTTCTTCTTCACGATCATCCTCGTTTCCTACGGGCCTGGACGCAACGAAAGCCTCGCGCTGATAATCGGGGACTACATCGTGACCCTCGGGATCGCGGTGCCAGGCCTGACCCTCTACATACTCCGCCTCTACACCGACCGGTCGATTAGGAGGGGCAACGCGAAGGTCTTCAGCAGGACCGCGAAGTGGGGGCTGGTATCCATCAGCTGGGTAGTCCTGGTCATAACAGTGATCCTGCTGCTCGTCTAGCCGACACGCGAAAAAAGGCCCGTCCGGGCGCGACTCTTTCTTGCGTGCAGATTCCAGAAATAGCGCCGGGGGAGCTTCTGAAAAGGGCGAAATCTGACATTAGGCGCCTGGGATACCTAGTCTGCCATGAGCGAGTACCAAGTCAAGCTCGAAGCGATAGGGGAGTACCAAGACGCGCTCCGCTACAAGATGATGAACGAGGAGCTATGCAACTCGTTGCTCGGCCTGCTAGGCCAGCTGTCCAGATTCTACGAGAAGACCGGGATGGAGATGCCCGCGGAGGCCATGAGGATAATGGAGAAGACCTCGGAGGTCCTGGAGTCGCGGATAAAGTCATCCCCGGTTGCGACACTGACTGTTAGCGGCTAGGCGCAACCCCGGCTTGCAGTTCACATCCAACGCCCTCCTGTGATGGACCCGAAACACGGATTGAAGTTTCACAACGCTGTTATCTGAAAAAGCGCCTTCGCAGCTTCGGCTGGAGCAGGTGTCCACATCGACTAAGACGGTCATGGCAAATCAGCCCGCGAAGATCGCCGACCTTTTCTCAAAGTGCACGGAGCTCGCCGCCCAGGAGGAGAAGGAGATGGCCAGGATCGTGGGCACAGTCCTCGCCGTGTTGGCGTACGTGGATCAGCCCATCGCCCTGCGCCCCGAATCGCTGCGTGGATCCCTTCCCGGAATCAAGAGCGCTTATCTTCACACTGGCGCCTTGGTCGTGACCACGGATGGCCGAGGAAACGTCGCTACTAGGCCGCTAGCGAAGTTCGCTACGGCCGAATGCGTGGAAATCCTCAAGCAATCGGTCCCGCAGCTCCAGAGGCTGGCTTCGGAGAAGAGGCGTGCCGCACTGGTCAGGCCGCTCCTGGCGATGAAGGTCGTCTCGAGCGGTCTGCGTCTGATCCTTGATTCTCGCAGTTACCGATTGATCGTCTCGAACTCCGGAGGGGATTGCATCGACCTCGGACTTTCAGTCGAGCTCCCCTTCGGCAAAACAAGGCCCTACCGCCCTCGCGACTTGGGCCGCGGGGCAAGAATCGAGCTAGACATCGCAGGCTTCAAGGAGCTCGAGGGGGCGGAATGGATCAGGCTCTGCTTTGACTGCAAGGACGTCGACGGGCGCGAGCTGCGAGGAGAAGAATCCCTCGCCGTTGGCGGCGCTTCCTTCCAGGAGGCGACGATGAGACGGAAGAACTAGATTATCACGAGCTGCAGACCGGCTTCCTTCATCAGGCGCACGCCTAGCTGGTCCGGGTAGGCCGAGGAGGCCACCACCTTCTTGATGCCCGCGTTGATTATCATCTTCGAGCAGTAGGTGCAGGGGGAGTGGGTGGAGTAGAGCGTGCATCCCGATGTGGGGATTCCGTTCTTGGCCGCCTGGACGATGGCGTTCTCCTCCGCGTGGCTACAGTTATGGCTAACCACGTTTGAGACGAGGAAGGTGTTGTCTGCAGGAGCCTCAAGGTTGTAGACGAGCCCCTCGTAATGCTCCTTTGACACTGAGCGGACTGGGAGCATAAAGAATAGGTGGTTCTCTCGTTCGTAGACCATCACGTTGGTGTTCTTTGGCGAGGTCCTAATCGTGTAGCTCTCTTTGCAGTGCACCTTTCTGCCCTGAATTATCATGTTTCTTTCATGTTTGTTATTGTAAACTGCCGCATATCGTCCGAGCCTAGCATAGGCGAGCTGCAG
>Ga0307373_10016171_pt1 | contig 10044 bp, 7 predicted proteins | sample OX2MG_FD_202534 | JGI IMG/M metagenome (GOLD analysis project Ga0307373, IMG submission 202534) | Soil microbial communities from Risofladan, Vaasa, Finland - OX-2 | ecosystem: Environmental > Terrestrial > Soil > Coastal area > Acid sulfate soil | place: Finland: Risofladan, Vaasa | collected...
CGAAATGACGGCCAAGGGTTCCGTGCCATACAATCGAAACTTCCACGCCACCACCATTCGTCATTTCGACCCCTTCGGCGTTGCTCACGGCGGACTCCAGGAGAAATCCTGGACGAAGAACCGCCAGACGTTGCGTTGCTGGATTTCTCAGCGAGAAGATCATCACGCGATTTCGGTTCTCCGCCTTGACTCGGATCGGGGCTGCCGGTTGCGCGTGAGGCGTGGCGGGTGGAATTGAGATATTAATTGGTCAGGTGTGGAGCGCTAGTCAGGGAGGAGCCGCGAAAATGGCTTTGACTTACAAAAGGATCCTTTGTCCGGTCGATTTTGAGGAGAATTCCTTGATCGCTCTGGACAAGGCCGCGGAGATCGCGCGCCATTTTGGCGGCGCGATCATTCTGGTTCACGTGCTCGAGCTGGTCCTCGTATCCGGCGAGATCTATGCGCCGCCGGCAATGTTCGCGGATCAGGAGAAGGCCGCACGAGCCAAGCTCGAGGATATCGCGAAACAGAAACTTTCCGGCATCGCGCACGAAGCGCTGATATATACTGGCGATGTAGTGGCGTGCCTGATGCAGGCCGCGAGCAAGCATAACGCCGACCTGATAGTGATCGCGACGCACGGCCGCAAGGGCTTGGCGCGCATGATTCTGGGCAGCGTCGCCGAAGGGGTGGTGCGCAAGGCGAGGTGCCCGGTTTTGACGATTCGGGAGTAACCCGGCGCGCGGCCACGTATCGCGCGCCGGCCGCGAATTCATAAGAGGTTGTAATGAAGCAGGTTCTGTCTTCGCGGGAAGTCGATGCGATTGACGCGTACTGGCGCGCGGCTAATTACCTTTGCGTCGGGATGCTCTATTTGCGCGACAATCCTTTGCTCCGAAAGCCGCTACGGGCCGAGCATATCAAGCGGCGGTTGCTGGGGCATTGGGGGACCGACCCGGGACAGTCGCTGGTTTGGGTGCATCTGAACCGGCTCATCAAAAAGCTCGATCTGAACGTCCTCTATATCGCGGGACCCGGGCATGGCGCTCCGGCGACGCTGGCGAACTCGTATCTCGAAGGGGTTTACTCCGAGGTCTATCCCGATCGCAGTCAGGACGAGGACGGGATGCGCGAATTCTTTCGCCTGTTCTCGTCTCCCGGCGGAGTGGGCAGTCATTGCACGCCCGAGACCCCAGGCTCGATCCACGAAGGCGGTGAATTGGGCTACAGCCTGTCGCACGCCGCCGGTGCGGCGTTCGATAATCCGAATCTGATCGTGGCGGCGGTGGTTGGCGACGGCGAGTCCGAGACCGGACCGCTTGCGACCTCGTGGCATTTCAATAAATTCCTGAATCCGGTGCGCGACGGCGCGGTGCTGCCGATCCTGCATCTGAATGGATACAAGATCGCCAACCCGACAATCCTCGCGCGCATTCCGGCTGAAGAGTTGCACAGCCTGATGGTCGGGTACGGCTATACCCCGCATGTGGTCGAGGGCGACGACCCGAAGCTGGTGCATCAGGCGATGGCGGCGGCGCTCGAAGCGAGCATCGATGCGATCCGCAAAATTCAGACGCAGGCGCGCGCCCGGAGTGCGGCGGATCGTCAGGAACGTCCGCGATGGCCGATGATCATCCTGCGCACGCCGAAGGGATGGACCGATCCGAAGACGCTCGACGGGCACAAGCTCGAAGGCTCGTGGCGATCGCATCAGGTGCCGATTCCCGACGTGATCGAGAACCCGAAGCATCTGAAGCTGCTGGAAAAGTGGATGCGCAGTTATCATCCGGAGAAGCTGTTCGACAAGTCGGGCGCTCTGATTCCCGAGCTCCAGCAGCTCGCGCCGTCGGGAGAGCGGCGAATCAGCGCCAATCCGCACAGCAACCCCGGGCTTCTGCGCCGTCCGCTTAAGCTCCCGAACTTCAGGAAGTACGCGGTCAAGGTGGCGAAGCCGGCGCGGACATACGGCGAGAACACTTATATTCTCGGCGAATTTCTGCGCGACGTGATGCGCGCGAACCCGGACAACTTCCGCGTCTTTGGTCCCGACGAAACCGCGTCGAATCACTTGCAGGCGATCTATCAGGCGAGCAAGAAGACCTGGCTCGAAGAATACAAGCCCGAGGACGCCGACGGCGGCGAGCTCGCGCCCGAGGGCCGGGTGATGGAGATGCTGAGCGAGCACACTCTGGAAGGATGGCTCGAAGGCTACGTGCTGACGGGACGCCATGGCCTGTTTGCGACCTACGAAGCGTTCGCGCACGTGATCGATTCGATGTTCAATCAGCACGCCAAGTGGCTCGAGAAGTGCCGCGAGGTTTCGTGGCGCGATCCGCTGCCGTCGTTGAACATCCTCATCAGCTCGACGGTCTGGCGCCAGGATCACAACGGGTTTACGCATCAGGACCCGGGCTTTATCGACGTGGTCACCAACAAGAGCGCGTGGGTCACGCGGGTCTATCTGCCGCCGGACGCGAATTGCCTTTTGAGCGTGGCCGACCACTGCCTGCGCAGCACCAACTACGTCAACGTCATCGTGGCCGACAAACAGCCGCATCCGGAGTTTCTGGATATTCAGGCGGCGGTGAATCATTGCACCAAGGGAATCGGGCTGTGGGATTTTGCGTGCACCGATCAGGGCGCGGAGCCCGACGTGGTGATGGCGAGCGCGGGCGACGTGGCGACGATCGAATGCCTTGCGGCGGCGGCGATCCTGCGCAAGAAATTTCCCGACCTGAAGCTGCGCTTCGTCAACGTGGTCGATCTGTTCAAGCTACAGCCGTCAACCCAGCATCCGCATGGGCTGACCGACGCGGATTTCGACGGTCTGTTCACGGCGGACAAGCCGGTGATTTTCAACTTCCACGGGTATCCGTGGCTGATTCACAAGCTCGCGTACAAGCGCAACAACCACGACAACATGCACGTGCGCGGGTACAAGGAGGCGGGCAGTATCAATACGCCGCTGCAGCTCGCGATCAACAACCAGACGGACAGGTTCAATCTCGCGATCGACGTGATCGACCGGGTGCCGCGGCTGGAAAAGATCGGCGGCGCGCACGTGAAGGACTGGCTCAAGGATCAGATCACCGAGAGCATGGACTACGCGACCGAGAACGGGATCGATCGCGACGAGATCACGAACTGGAAATGGCCGTACTGAATCAAGAATTCAACCGGCCACTAAGACACAAAGATACAAAGAAAAATTTTTCTTGGATCTTCGCGTCTTAGCGCCGGTCTTCTTTTCATAGCGCGCGGGCCTGGTGCTGTTCATTGGCAGGGCGGGCCTCCGGCCCGCCGTCGGCGACGGGTGAGACGCCTGCCCCGCTATGGGTTAGACGCTAAATTTTCTTCTTAGTGCCTTGGTGTCTTCGTGGCCGCCTTACTGATCGCGGCGATCCGGCTGCCGCGCTACGCGCCTTTGATTCCCGCGAACAGGCGTTCGACGACGGCGGTGACGTCGCGGCGGGCGGCCTGCTCGTCATCGGCGTGGGCGATCAGCAGGGCGGCCTCGTTCATCGCTCCCATGATCACGTGCGCCAGCGGCTCGGTCGGCTGCTTAGCGATCAACCCCTGCTCGATCGACAGGGCGATCGCGGCCTTGAGGCCCTCGAGGTAGTGGCTCTGGTCGTTCTCGCGCCATTTTTTCCATCCGAGAACGGCGGGCGCGTCGATCAAAAGGATCTGCTGCACCGCTGGATCGAGGCACGCCTCGAGAAAAGCCTTTGAGCCCGCAAGCAGCGCGCTCCACGGGTCGGGTTGGGTAGCGCCGGCCTCGGCGACCAGAACGGCGATCTTTATCTGCTCTTCGTCGAGTACGGCTTCGAACAGATCGCGTTTGTCCTTGAAGTGATGATAGAGGGCGCCGCGGGTGACGCGCGCGCGGCGGACCACTTCCTCGGTGGCGGTGTCGGCGTAGCCGCGGGCGGCAAACAGGCGGCGGGCGACGCGCAGCAGGGCGGAGCGGGTGGCGGCGGAATTTTCAGCCTGGCGGCGCTTGACAGTCATACATCACGCAGGTTACATACACACTGTATGTAACCTGAATCCTTTCAGCCAAGGAGAGTAACAATGAATGCCGCCCAGTTCCACTCATCGCGAAAGTTCGCCCAAACCAAATTCGGCAAAATCGCTTACGTCGAGCGCGGCGAAGGTCCGCGTGCGGCCATGCTGGTGCACGGCCTTCCTCTCAACGGCTTCCAGTGGCGCGAGGTGCTGGACGACCTCGCGCTGACGCGGCGCTGTATCGCGCCCGACCTGATGGGTCTCGGCTACGGCGAGATCGAGTCGGGCACCGACCTGTCGTTCGGCGGGCAGGCAACGATGCTGTCCGCGTTCCTGGACGCGCTCGGAATCGACAGCGTTGATCTGTGCGGCAACGACACTGGCGGCGGCGTCAGCCAGGTTTTCGCCGCGACCGCGGCCAACAGGGTTCGCACGCTGACGCTGACCAACTGCGAGGTCGCCGACCTGTGGCCCAACGAAATGCTCACGGGATTTTACGCGGGCGTGAAGAGCGGGGCGGTGGTGCAGGGATTCAAGATGATGCTCGCCGACGCCAGCATCGCGCGGGCGCAGTTCGGCAGTGTCTATGAATCCGCCGAGACGCTGACGCCCGAGCTGCTGGAAGTGTATCTGGGGCCGCTGGTTGCCTCGGAGGCGCGAATCGCCGGGCTTGCGGGGCTCGCGCAATGGGAGCGCAGCCGGCAGGAGCTCGTCGCGCGGGCGCCCGCTTTACGCGCGTCGAAAATTCCGGCGCAGATCATCTGGGGCGAGGCCGACACCGCATTCGACAAGACGGCGTCGCTTGGATGGTTCAAGAAGAATCTCGGCGGACTCAAGCGAACCGTGCTGGTGCCGCGCGCGAAGCTGTTCTTCCCGGAAGAGCATCCGCGGCTGACCAGCACGCTGCTCAAGGAATTCTGGGAAGCGAACTAAGAATCTCACCGGCCACGAAGGCACGAGGACACAAAATCTTCTTCGTGTCTTAGTGTCTTCGTGGCCGCCTTAATGCGCCGGGCTTGGTGAATCGACTTCGGTGCGCATCTTCTCGATTAGCCTGCGGGCGGCGTCCGCGCCGAGGATCTGATCCGCCATCGGATAGAGCACCATTTCCTCTTTGGCATCGTGGCTGCGAAAGAGCGCCGACGGGTCGGTCAGCTCGCCCTCCATCGCCTGGATCGCGGTCCATCGCTCCTGGACCGTGAGTAGCGGCGCAAGGCCGTCGAGCACGCGCTCGATCTCGCGATGCTCGAGGCGCATCGCATAGGTCGGTCCGCTGGTGCGCATCGCGGTTTTGTCTTCGATCGCGGGGAACAGGATCTGCTCTTCCATCCGCAGATGCCGGCGCATCGCGGCGATAAACTCGCCCGCGCGGGCGTGCATCGCATTGAAATCGTGGCGCTGGAACGCGCTTTGAAGTTCGAGCCAGAGCTTCTCGATGCGTTGATGGTCGGCGGCGAGGAAGCCGGTAATCGAATCGGCGGGTGCGCCCTTTTCGGCGGGGGTGGTCAGCGCGGCGTCGATGGTGCTCATCGGTTTACTCCTGCGAAAAACGCTCGGTTTCCGATCATATAAACGGAGCGAAGGGCGCGGGCAAGCGCGCTGCGTTTGACTCGCGCGCATGCGTTATGTTGAAGAGTATTAACCAGGCAGTTAATTGTAGCCATGGCAGTATCCAGGCGCATCAAAGACACGCGCGGAAGTATCCGCGATCTTGCCCGCACTCGCGAGCGGATTCTCAAGGCCGGGCTGGCCGAGTTCTCGGCCCGGGGATTGGCCGGCGCGCGCACCGAGACGATCGCGCGGCGCGCGCGGGTCAACAAGCGCATGCTGTTCTACTGTTTTGGCAGCAAGCAGGGACTCTACGCTGAGGTGCTGCGGCGCAAGATCGCGGACAAGGCAGAGGTGATCGCCTCGACGCCGGAAGACCTGGGCGCCGCGCTCAAATACTGGACGCAGATCGGCTGCGGCGATGTCGACTGGGTTCGGATGCATGAATGGGAGGCGCTCGGACCCGCCGCGGGACCGATGGTCGCGCGCACGGAGCGTCGTCGTCTGTTCCAGAGTGTGCATGAGCGGCTCCGGCGCTCGCAGATCGCGGGAGAGGTCGCGCGCGGGGTCAATCTGGATCAGTTGTTCCTTTCGGTTATCGCGCTGACGGCGTTTCCCGCGGCTTTCCCGCAGATGACGCGGCTGGTCACCGGCATGGGTCCAGATGACCCGCGCTTTCGCCGTGCGCATACGAAATTCCTGGGATGGCTCGGCGCGCAAATGGCCGCGCCGCGTCGCAGGAGCCGCCGATGAGCGCCGCGCCTGTGGCCGCCGATATCAAGTCGGACCGCGCATGGCGGCCTTCGCACAATCCGTGGATCGTCGCGATGACGGTGACGCTGGCCACCTTCATGGAAGTCCTGGACACGAGTATCGCCAACGTCGCGCTGCCGCATATCGCGGGCGGGCTGTCGGCGGGCGTCGATGAGAGCACGTGGATCCTCACGTCGTACCTGGTCGCCAACGCGATCGTGCTGCCGATCAGCGGATGGCTGGCGGGGCTGTTCGGGCGCAAGCGGTTTTACATGGTCTGCGTCGCGGTGTTCACGATCAGCTCGTTGCTGTGCGGGCTTGCGCCGTCGCTCACGATCCTGGTGCTGCTGCGGGTGATTCAGGGCGCGGGCGGCGGCGGGTTGCAGCCGAGCGAGCAGGCGATTCTGGCCGACACTTTCGCGCCCGAGGAATTCGGGATGGCGTTCGCCGTCTATGGGATGGCGGTGGTGCTGGCGCCGGCAATCGGGCCGACGCTGGGCGGATGGATCACGGACAATTTCACCTGGCGCTGGATTTTCTTTATCAACGTGCCGGTCGGCGTCATCTCGCTGTTGCTGAGCTACCGGGTAGTCGAGGATCCTCCGTACGTGACCCGCGAGATCAAGGAGCGCACGGGCGGAATCCGGATCGACTATATCGGCCTCGGGCTAATCGCGGTTGGGCTGGGCTTTCTGCAAATCGTGCTCGACAAGGGCCAGCGCCTGGATTGGTTCCAGTCGCATTTTATCGCGCTGTTTACGATTATCGGCACGCTCGCGGTGATCGCGTTTATCATCTGGGAGCTGCGCACGGAGCATCCGGTGATCGATCTGCGGCTGTTCAAGAACCGCACCTTCGCGATTTCCGCCACGATGATGTTCACGCTCGGGATCGTGCTGTTCGGAACCACCGTGCTGCTGCCGCAATACGTGCAAGAGCTGATGGGATACACCGCGGAGCAGGCCGGGATGGTGCTGACGCCGGGCGGATTCATGATGATGGTGACGATGCCGATCGTGGGGGCGCTGATCTCGCGTGTCGATGGGCGATGGCTTATCGCGATTGGGTTTTTGATCACCGGGCTCGCGATGCTGCACATGACGGGGATTTATCCGGGGGTCGATTTCCGCACCGCGATGTTCTATCGCATCTATCAATCGATGGGGCTCGCGTTCCTGTTTATTCCGATCACCACGATGGCGTACTCCGGGATGCGCCAGGATCAGAACAACGATATTTCGTCGATCATGAATTTTTCGCGCAATATCGGCGGCAGCATCGGGATCTCGATGGTCACGACGATGCTGGCGCGGCGCTCGCAGTTTCATCAGACCACGCTGATGACGCGGGTGACGCCGTTCGATTCGACCCTGCACTCGCAACTGACGGGATTGGGGCGTCAGCTTTATCGGTCCGGCGGCGGCAATATCAGCCATCGCGCGATGGGGATGATCTACGGACGTATCCTCCATACCGCGAGTGCGCAGGCGTATATCGACGTGATCAGGATGATGGGGATTGCGACTCTTTGTATGCTGCCGCTGGTCCTGCTGATGCGCAAAAACGATCCCGGGGCGGCATCGGCGCCAGTGCATTGACTGCGAGTTAACGGGCTGGCGGCGACCTCGCTTGTCGGAGCATAATGAGCTCTCGGTAGGCGTTGATGTCCTTGCGAGGGCGTCTGAAAGGGGGTGCTATCGCGATCGCCGCCGCGGCTTCCAGCGCTGCTGTCACGTCGGTCCCGGAATTTGGCGCTCGCACGGCGAGGCTCGCTCGGGTGGCCGAGATCGCGCCGATCTATATGGTTGCGGGCGCGATCGCGCTGGGCGACGGGCTGGGCAACTTCCGTTTTTTCGCGCCGGGGTGGGTCGCGATCACGCTGACGGTCGCGGCGATTAGCGCGTATCTATTTGCGCGTGCGCGATTGGGTTATGCGCTCGCGATCGTCGCGCTGGTGGCGGCGGCGACGATTCCGGTGCAGGAGCTGCTCGCGCCGGCGATCGGGACAAATTCTATCCGCGCTTTTCCCGACGGCCAGAAGATCACCTTCGAGGGCGTGCTCGATCGCCCGATCGAGCGGTTCCCCGGACTGACGCATCTTTATGTCGCGGTCGATCGCGCGGCGGTATCCGGTGCTGCGCTTGCGGCCTCGAGCGGAGAGGTGCGAATCGCGGCGCTGGGCTCCGCGCGGTTTAGAATCGGCGAGATCGTTCGGATGACCGGACGGATTCGGTTTCCGCGCAACGACGGTAATCCGGGCGAATTCGACTACCAGGGTTTCCTCGAGCGCGCCGGAATTGCAGCGACCGTGACGGCGCCGGAGCATTCGTTCGGCACGGCGGCGTTTTCGATAATCGGCTCTCGCAGGCCGATCGTTGCGGGCGCAATCGAGAGCGTGCGCGACCGGATCGGCGCGTTTTTCGACGCGAACCTGCAGGATCCCGAGCGCGCGGAGATGCGCGCGATCGTGATCGGCGATCGCGGCGGTATCAGCGAGGATTTGCGCGATCGATTCGCGCGCACCGGGATGGCGCATCTGCTGGTGATCTCGGGCTTGCATCTGAGTTTCGTCGCCGCCGCGGTGTTCGCGATCGTGCGGCTTCTGATGATGCTCGCGCCGGGGCTTGCGAGCCGCGGATGGGCCAACAAGGCGGCGGCAATCGCGGCGAGCGTGGCAGTGTGCGCCTACGCCGCGATCGCAGGGCATCATGTATCGACGGCGCGCGCGCTGGTGATGGTGCTCGCGTACATGTTTGCGATCGTAATCGACCGATCGCGCGAGGCGTTGGCGAGCCTTGCGTTTGCCGCGATTGTGATCTGCGTGATGATCCCCGGCTCGACCGCCGATCTGGGTTTCCAGCTCTCGTTCGCGTCGGTGATCGCGATCATCATCGGCATGCAACGCTTCGCGGCGTGGCTGACCTGGCGGCGCTATCGCCGGCGGCTCCCGCTCGAGGGGCCGGCCTATGGATGGACGATTGCCGGGGGAGCGCTTGCGTATGTGGCGGTGTCGTTTTGGGCGACGGTGGGGACGGCGCCGCTGACCGCGTTTCATTTCAATCAGTTCGCGATCGTCGGGCTAATCGCCAACGCGGTCGTGGTGCCGATCATGGGGTTCTTCGCCACGCTATGCGGCCTCAGCGCGGCGATCCTGAGCTTCATCTGGACGCCGGGAGCGCGCGCGATTTTGCGGGTTGGCGCGTACGCACTCGAGTTGTCCAACTTTCTGGCGGGATGGTTCCTGTCGTGGCCGATCGCATGGGTACGAAGCTTCACGCCCACCTTGCTCGAACTCGCGCTCGCATACGCGGCCATACTCTTATGGCTCGGCGCTCCGAGGAAAGAAGATCCGCGCGTCAGGCGCGGATCGCGCATTCCGGAGATTCGAGATTCCGCGCGATTCAGATGGCGCGGCGCGGCGGCCGCGGCGATCGTTGTGATTCTCGCCATCGACGCGGGATGGTGGCTGCACGATAGATACTTCAGCCCGGATTTGCGGATCACATTTCTTGCGGTAGGGCAGGGCGACGGCGCCGTGGTCCGCTTTCCCGGATCGCGAGTGATGCTGATCGACGCGGGCGGCGCGTACCGCGGCTACGATTACGGCGAGCGCGTGGTCGCGCCTTACCTGTGGTCGCGAAAGATCATGCACGTCGATTATTTGGTGCTGAGTCATCCGGATCTGGATCACTTCGGCGGCTTCGCCTTTATCGCGGACAATTTTTCGCCGGGTGCGTTCTGGTCGTCGGGCGC
>Ga0307373_10016173_pt1 | contig 10044 bp, 6 predicted proteins | sample OX2MG_FD_202534 | JGI IMG/M metagenome (GOLD analysis project Ga0307373, IMG submission 202534) | Soil microbial communities from Risofladan, Vaasa, Finland - OX-2 | ecosystem: Environmental > Terrestrial > Soil > Coastal area > Acid sulfate soil | place: Finland: Risofladan, Vaasa | collected...
TCGGCGTTAACCACGAGGAACGCATCGTTGCCGCCGGCATGAGTCGCGGAGGGCGTCACGAAGTATTCGAGGATCCACCAGGCGATAGGCATCGTTTCGGCCGGCATGGCCATGCTCGCGCCGTTTCCGGCAACGGTACGGGCCGCTACGAGCCCGCTAAAAGCCGCTTCGGCCGCTTCGCAGCGCCGTTGCGCCGCTCGGCGGAGCCGCGGTAACGGCAGCGAGGTCCGTTCCCGCCCGCTCCCCTCGCGACACCGCAGCCCTGTGTGCGCTTCCTTCCCGCCCGGGCGCGTTTCCACCCTTCCCGCAACGGGCCTTCGTCCTCACTCAGGCGGCAGCCCCGGTAGGGCCTCTCTGGTTCCCTCAGAGGGCGCAGACGGCGCGAACAAGCCGCCACCCTCCCCCACCGTCGCCGGCCGTTTCTGGGTTGGAGGTCAAATTAACCTGATCGCGCAAGGCCACGGGAATTTCCATGCGCAGTATTCCGGAGCCAATAGTTTCAACAGCCAAGCGGAAGGCGCCGTTACCAGCGTCGAGGATTTTTTCTCCGGCGCTCGCGTGACACGCCACTTCGACGTGCTCTTCGACGTCGAGGACGTGCGAGGAGGGGGGTTGAGCAACGCGGTTGGGATTGCCGGATTCCCCAACCTCGACGCCCAGAAAGCGCCAACGGCCGGGCAGCAGCCACACACCTACATGGCCCGCTTCCTTCTTCATTACGTTCTCCCCTTGGGCGGTGATGTGCTTCAGAACGATCCCTCCTATCTCGAACCTGCTCGCCAGCTCGCCACGCGCCGCATCGAGCTGTATTTCGGCAAATTCAGCATGGCCGATTTCTTCGATCAGAACGTCTATGCGAATAGCAGCCACTCGCAATTCATGAATTGGACCATTGACAACAACGGCGCCTGGGACTACGCGGCCAACACCCCCGGGTACACCTACGGCGCCTATCTCGAATTCGACGACGGCGCCTGGAGCCTCCGCTACGCCGAAGTGCTGATGACGCGCGTCCCCAACGGGCTCTACCTGAGCCTGGATATTCCGAACACACGCTCGGCGAATGCCGAGGCGGATTGGTCCTATGGCCCGCGAACATCCGGCACGTTGCGGCTGCTCGGCTTCGTTCAGCAGGCTGGCATGGGCAGCTTCGCCAATGCCCTCGCCGCCTGGCGCAACGGCCTGACGCCCGTCCCGGAAGTTTCCGCCGTTCGCCAAGCGGGCGCGCACGAGTATGGGTTCGGGTTAAACTGGCAACAGGGACTGACCCACGGATTCGGTCTGTTCGCCCGCGCGGGCTGGAACAACGGGAAATATGAGAGCTATTCCTATACCGAAGTCAATAACACCGTCGAGGGCGGTATCGAGATCCCCGGAGGCTTGTGGGGACGATTGAAAGACCACGCCGGCGTCTCCTTCGTCTCCAATGGCATTTCCCGACTGCATCGGGAATATCTCGCCGCCGGCGGTCAGGGATTTCAGCTCGGCGACGGAGGCTTGACCTACGGAAGGGAACAAATTCTCGAAGCCTATTACAACCTGGAGCTTTCCCGCGGCCTTTCCCTCGCGCCCGATGTTCAATTCATCGCGAATCCCGGTTACAACCAGGTTCGCGGCCCGGTGACCGTTTTCGGCATACGCCTGAACTGGAACCTTGGCTTTCACCGGATTCGCTGATCCACAACACGTTGAACGTCTTCGCGCTTGGCGGGCGGCCTCTACTCAGGTAGCATTTCTCCCGGTCATGAAAAACTTTCAAGGCGAAACCCTTTCCTGGGATTTGACCGACGGCGTGCTGGAAGTCACGCTTCACCGGCCCCCGTGCAATGAGATTGGCCTCCATACGCTCGGCGATCTGGAGCGTTTGGCCGAAGCGATCAGCGCGCTCCCGGACGAAATAGCGGCGGTTGTTTTCTCGAGCGCGATCGAAGCGGGATTCTCGGCCGGGGCCGACCTCGGCCAGCTTTACCGCGAAATGCAGGGCCTCGACAAGCCGGCGCGCCTCGCGGGGGTACGGGAATTTCTCGAACGGATCCATCGGGCGCTGAACGCGATCGACGCGGCCGGCGTGGTCACGATTGCCGCCGTACACGGGATCTGTTTTGGCGGCGGATTCGAGCTGGCGCTGGTGTGCGACCTGATCGTCGCCGATCGCACGGCGCGCTTCTCGTTCCCCGAGTTGCGGCTGGGCCTGGTGCCGGGCTTCGGCGGGGTTCCGCGGCTGAAACGGGACGTGGGCAACGCGACGGTGCGGGACCTGCTCTTCACCGGACGAAGCATCAATGCGACGAAGGCGCTCGAAGCGGGACTGGTCAGCCAGGTCGTTGGCGAGGGCCAGGCGCTGCGCGTCGCTCGCCAGACCGCGCAGCAGGCGCGGAAATTCGACCGGGAAACCGTTCGAGCGGCGAAACGGTTCGTGAAGCCGGTTCCCTACGCCGAGTTGCGGCAGGAGATCGAGCTGTTTTGCGAGCTGTTTGCGCGCCCGGCGGTGGAGGAAAGCCTGCGAAAATTCGTCGAAGGGGCCGGCGTTTTGCCGTATCTGCCATGAGGCGGGCGAGCGGGGCCTGGCGCGCGCATGCGGCGAACGCAATTTTTCGGCTACAATGTGACGACACCGATGCCATCTCGCAGCCTCGATGAGATCACCGCGGAAATCCTGGATTTAGCGGCGCGGCAGTTCCGCGTTCCGCGCGCCGAATTGTCCGCCGGGGACGATTTTTTCAAGAAGCTCGGGATCGACAGCCTGCAGGCGCTCGACCTGCTCACCCGGCTCGAACAGCATTTCCACATCGAATTGCCCGATTACGAGCTGCAAGGGGTCAGCGACTTCCGCACGCTGGCCGAACGGATTCAGGCCCGGGTGGAATGAACGAAGGCGCAACCCGGAAACCGGCGTTCCACGGCAGGGTCCCGAGGCAAAGTACCTCTGGCCCTAAATCCGGATAAAGCCAGGATATTCTTGCCGTGGCTGGCACCCTTACAAATACCGACCATGCTTGACCTGCGCCAGTACGAATCGCTCGGGGCGGCTCTCGGAGACGCCCTGGACCGCTTCGCCGGCGAGGTCTGCCTGATCGAGGCCGACCGCGACCGGGAGAATCACCGGCTCACCTACCGGCAATTCCGCGAACAGGCCCTGCCGGTGGCCGCGGCTCTCGAGCGGCGCGGTTTTGGAGCGGGAAACCGGGCGGCGATCCTCATGTCGAACCAGTCGAAATGGCTGGTATCGGCCTACGCGGCGCTCTACCGCGGTGGGGTGGTCGTTCCACTCGATTACAAGCTGACGGCGCCGGAACAGGCGGAACTGCTGCGGCATTCCCGCGCCGAGGCCCTTTTCATCGAGTACCCGATCTGGCGCGCCCTGCATCAGGGATCGGGATTTGCCGGCGTGGAACCAGGCGCGATTTTCGTTACCGAGGCGCCGCCCGGAGCCGATCTGGGGGGCGCGCGGCGATGGGAAGACAGTCCGGCGGGCGTCGAGGCTCATTTCGTCGCGCGCCGCCGCCAGGATTGGGCGGGGATCGTCTACTCTTCCGGAACGGGCGGCCGGCCCAAGGGCTGCATCCTGACCCACGAGAATTATCTCGAGCAGTGCCGCTCGCTCACCGACTGGTATCCGTTCCGGCCCGGCGTGCGTTACCTCAGCATCCTGCCCACCAACCATGCGATCGATTTCATGGTGGGATTCATCGGCCCGTTCGTTTGCGGCGCGACGGTGGTTCACCTGCGCACCTTGCGGCCCGAGTACATTCGCGACGCGTTTCCGCGCTACCGGATCACCTATGCCAGCGTCGTTCCGCTGCTGCTCAAGAACGTCGAGCGATCCCTCCGGGCGCGCTTCGCCGAGCTGCCGCCCGCCCGCCGGCGCATGCTCGATTTTCTGATTGGCCTGAATCGCGCCCTGACGCAGGGCCGCCCGCGGCCGCGGCTGAGCCGTCTGCTGTTGCCGCAAATTCACAGGAGTTTCGGAGGCCACCTGCTCGCGCTGATCGTCGGCGGGGCCTTCACCGAGCCGGCCACGCTGCAATTCTTCTACGATCTCGGCATTCCCGTGGCGAACGGATACGGCCTCACCGAAGCCTCCACGGCGATCACCGTCAACGACCTGCGGCCCTTCCGCGCCGATACGGTGGGCAAGCCGCTGCCCGGGGTCGAGATTCGCATCGCCGATCCCGAGCCCGGCGGCATCGGCGAGGTGATGGCGCGCGGAAAGACGGTGATGGCGGGCTACCTGGACGATCCCGAGTTGACCGCGGAAACGATCGTCGATGGCTGGCTGCGCACCGGCGATCTCGGCTGGCTCGATCCGCAGGGCCATCTGCACCTGGTGGGCCGGAAGAAAAACATGATCGTCACCGAAGGCGGCAAGAACGTCTATCCGGAAGATATCGAGCGGGCTTTCGAGGACCTGCCGGCAAAGGAATTCTGCGTATTCGCGGCGAATTACCTCTGGCCGCGCCACGAGCTGGGCGGCGAGACGCTCGTGATCATCGTCCGCCCGGAACCCGGGGCGGCGAACCTCGACGGGTTGCGGAAAGAGATTGCCGATCGCAATCGCCGCCTGGCCGATTTCAAGCGCGTCTCGGGCGTCCTCGCCTGGGAGCCGGAATTTCCGCGCACCGCCTCGCTCAAGATCAAGCGGCCGGAGCTGGCGCGGCAGATCGCCCAACGCGCCGGGCGCGACGCGGTGATCGCACTGTGAGCGCCGGTGAATTCTTCGCCGTGGTGAATCCGGCCGCCGGAAACGGCCGGTGCGGCAAGCTGGCCGGCGCGGCGCTCGATCGCCTGCGGGAAGCCGGCGTGAAACTCCAGGTGGCCGAGAGCGCCCGTCCCGGCCATGCCTCGGAACTGGTTCGCGAGGCTTACCGGAACGGGCAGCGGCGATTCCTGGCCATCGGGGGCGACGGCACCGTCTTTGAAATCGTCAACGGGCTCTTCCCCGCCGCGCAGGCGGATTCTCCGCCCGAACTCGCCATTTTGCCGCTGGGTACCGGCAATTCCTTCCTGCGCGATTTTACCGACCGGCCCGGCGAGGCCGCGCTCGAAGCCATTCGAGCCGGCCGGACGCGCCTGTGCGACGTGCTGCGGCTCGAACACGGCGGCGGCGTTCTTCACTTCATCAACCTGCTCAGCCTGGGCTTTGCGGCCGATGTCGCGGCCTTTCGCAACCGGCATTTCCGCCGGGGCGGACAGATGGCCTATCTGGCGAGCGTGGTGGTTTCCCTGGCGCGGCTCAAGCCGCAATCGTTCCCGCTGCGCGTCGAAGACGACCTGGAATTCGATCGGCGCGGCTGCCTGTTCCTCAGCTTCAATAACAGCCGATTTACCGGCGGTACAATGATGATCGCGCCCGATGCCGACCCCCGCGACGGGCTGATCGAACTGGTGCGCTGGGGAGCGATCGGACGCTTGGGACTGCTATGGAATCTTCCAGGCCTCTATTCCGGCGCTCACATCCGGCACCCTCTGGCGTCGAGGAGGCCGGTGCGCCGGGTCGAATTCGCCCCGGCCGGCCCGGTGAACGTGATGGTGGATGGGGAAAGCCTCCGCGTGGAATGCCGGCGGATGGACGTTCTGGCGTCGGCCCTGGCGGTGGTCGTGTGAAGCGGGCGTGGCTGGCGTTGCGGTCGGCTTTGCTCTGGTTTTTGAGCGCGGTGCACTTCTTCACGATCTGCCCGCTGCTCGTCCTGCTGGGCGCATTCATCGATCCGCGGCGCAACGACTGGCCGCAACGGACCCTATTCCGGAACGTGCTGCGGGTGGCCGGGGTGAAATTCGAAGTGCGCCGCTCGCCGGGATTCGATCCGCGGCGCACCTGCCTGTTCATCTCGAATCACGTGAACATCTTCGACGCGTTCGTCGTTTACTCGGCGATTCCCCAGTTCCTGCGCGGGCTGGAGCTCGAATCGCATTTCCGCGTGCCGGCCTACGGCTGGATGATGAGCCGGTTCGGCAATATTCCCGTTTACTCGAATCCCACCGCCAAACAGACCAAGGAGCTCTATCGCCGCACGAAAGGGTCGCTCGATGACGGCGTAAGTCTGGTCGTTTTCCCCGAAGGCGGGCGCACGCTCGACGGCCATCTGCGGCCCTTCAAGGACGGGGCGTTCCGCATGGCGGTGCAGTTCGGCTATCCGGTGGTGCCGATGGCGATCACCGGATCGTTCGAATTCAATCGCAAGGGGAATTGGATGCTGAATCCGGGCAAGATTGTCGTGTACCTGCTCGATCCGATCGAGACCAGGGGGCTCACAAAAGCCGACGCGGGGGATCTTCGCGACCGGGTGCACAAACTCATTTCCAGGAAAGTGGAAGATTCCCTTCCCGGACCTCGCCCGCAAACGCAAAAGCCAACGCACGCCGCCAAGCCTTCCTAGACCATCGCGGGAAAATCGAACCCCCCGCAGAATCCAGCCGCGATCCCGCCAGGGCCGCCCGGCCCCGGCGCAGCTAGGTGATGTTCAGCGTCGCCTGAGCCGTCTGCGTGAGGCTGCCGCTGGTGCCCGTAACCGTCAGCGAGTAGCTGCCCGCGGATGATTTCGGCGTTGTGGAGATCGTCAGCGTCGAAGTTCCCGACCCCGTGATCGTCGAGGAACTGAAACTGGAATTGGTGCGGCTCGGCAAGCCGGTGACGCTCAGGTTGACCGATCCGGTAAAGCCGTTCAGCGCGGTGACGGTGACCGTATAAGACGTACTCGACTTCGGGCCGACCGATTGGCTCGAAGGCGAAATGCTGATCGAGAAATTGCCCCCGGTGCCCGCCTGCTGAACGACAAGCGTGAGCGAAGCACTGTGGACCAGACTACCGCTCGTGCCGGTCACCGTGAACGGGTAGGTTCCAACCGCGAGTCCTGTGCTCGTCGCAACGCCGAGCGCCGAACTGCCCGAGCCGCCGGTCACCGTGACCGGAGTGAATGTAGGCGTCGCCCCGCTGGGCAAGCCGGTCTCGGTCAGGCCCACGTTTCCGGTGAATCCGCCCGATCCCGAAATCGAGAGCGAGTAGTTGGCGACGCTACCTGGCGCGACAGTCACCGAGGAGGGCGTAGCAGAGAGCGAGAAATCCGGGGTGGAGATGGTTCCGATAACGAACGTCACGGCAACCGAGTGCGATAGGCTGCCGCTGGTCCCGGTGATCGTCAGCGAATAGGTGCCCTGCCTTGCCTTCCGGTTCGGCGAAAGGGTCAGCGTGGCGCTGCCGGAGCCGGTGATCGAGGTCGTGCTCCAAGTCGTGCCGGTGCGCGACGGGACGCCGGCGACGCTCAGGTTCACCGTTCCGTTGAATGGACCAGTGCCCGATCCGCCGACTGTCACGGCGTAGCTTGTGCTCGAGCCGGGAGCGGCCGCGGCGGTCGAAGGAGTGGCGCTGATGGTGAAATCCGAACTCACGGCCGCCTGGACGGTGACCGAAATTGTGGAAGTGCTGGTCCGTGTCCCGTCGGTGCCGCTGACCGTCAGGTTGTAGCTTCCCGCGGGAGTCGAGGCCGTCGTCGTGACGGTAAGGGTCGAGCTGACCGGGCTCGTGCTGCTGATGGTGATGGGATTCGGCGCAAAGCCGAGGGTCATTCCGGCGGGGAGCGGGTTGGGCAATGGAACGCTTAGAGTGACAGTGCCGGTATAGCCGTTGCTCGGCGTGACGTTGATCGTACTGCTGACGCTGCTGCCGGCGAACACACCTTCCGATCCGGTCACGCTGTAGACCGCGAAACTGGGCGGCGGCGGCGCCTGAACCACGAGGGTACCTGTCGTGGTATGGGTGAGCGTGCCGTCGGTAGCCGTGACCGTCAGGTTATAGGTGGCGGCCGGGGTTGAGGTGGTCGTGTTCAGCGTGAGGGTCACGTCGTTCGATTGCGTGGGGTTGACGGTGATCGGATTCGGCACAAAGCTGGCCATCATCCCCGTTGGCAACGGGCTCGGCGAGCTGACGCTCATCGTAACGCTCCCGCCGTAATTGCCGGTGGGCAGAATGGAAATGACATATATGGCGGAGCTCCCCGCGCTGATGGTTTGCGAGCCCACGCCGGTTAGAGAGAAATCCGGCGGCGGAACGATGGCGGTGACTTGCGTCGTGTGCGTCAGCGTGCCGTCGGTGCCGCTCACCGTCAGGTTATAGGTGCCCGCGGGAGTCGCGGTCGTTATGCCGACCGTCAGGGACGAGCTGACCGCGGTGTTGCCGGTGACGCTAGCGGGATTCGGGGCAAAGGTGGCCGTCATACCCGCCGGGAGCGTGGAGGGAACGCTCAGGGTTACGTTCCCCGTGTAGCCGTTTGCGGGCGTGACGTCGATGGTGTAGCTCCCATAAATACCTGCGATGGTCTGCGACGAGGGCGAAGCCGAAAGCGAGAAATCGGGTGTGGGCGCGGCCTGGACCACAATCGTGATCGGAACGGCGTTCGTGTTCGTGCCGTCGGTGCCGCTCACGGTTACGTTGTAGGTTCCCGCGGGTGTCGCGGTCGTCGTGAAGAGGGTCAGATCCGTATTGACAGAACTCGCCGCCACTACATCGACGGGATTCGGAGAAATGTAGACGGACATGCCGGCCGGCAGCGGATTGGGAGAGGTGACGCTCAAGGTCACGTTGCCCGTGTAGCCGCCGACCGGATCCACGCCGACCAGGTATGTGGCGCCGGAGCCGGCGGTTACCGTTTTTGCCATGGGAGCGCCGGTGAGCGAAAAATCGGCCGGGGGCGGGGCGGCGCAAGTGGGGATGCTGAATGAGCCAACTTGCGTATCCCAATTGAAAGCGCCGTTATAGGGCAGGTATTCATTCGTATACCAGAACGTGCAGTCGTTGGACGGGTCAACCGACATGCCGCTGTAATCGCCCCAGCGGGTCAGGTTCGAACCTCCCACTTGCGACGCGGTCCCGGCGAACAGGCTCGACTCGGTTTCCATCGTGCCCAGGGGGTCGGAGGGAACCCGGCCGGTATAGCGGATCGAAGGATACGTCGTGCCGCTCGAAACGCTGTAGCCCATGGCAATATCGCCCAAATGGTCCTCGGCGATGCTGGGCATCCAGCGGTAATCGGAATCGGGCGCGAAGGTTCCCTGCTGATAAACCGTGGGGCTTGTGCCGGGATTGCGAATCTCGTACCAGCGCACGCCGGTGTTGCCGTTGCCCGTGTCGACCGACTGGCTCACGACCATCGATTCGTAGGAGCCGAAATTCCGGTAGGCGAGCCGGTACATCAACCGGTCGCCGAGCGAATCGAGTTGCTGAGACGTTCCCGGCTGCGGGATGCACGTTCCGCCGCCGCAAGCCTCGCTGAAGGAAGCCACGGGAAGCACCGTGGGCCCGGTAAAGGTGGAATTGGCGGGATTGGACCAATCGACGTGAAAGCCGAACAGATTCAGGGCATTCGTAGTCGTGAAATCCATGAAATAGTCGGGCGAGCCGGCCGGTGGCGCGGCGGTCGTGCCGGGCGCGCCGGAATCGCCATCCAGGTCCGAGGGCAGGAGGCTGGGATAGGAGGTGAGGAAGCACTGCATCGTGGCGCTGTTGCCTTGCAGCATGCTCGAACGGTCCAGGGCGCAGGCGCTGCCGCCGACGAAATTATTGCCACTGAAATTGTTGTAGGAGACGTAATAGGCGTCCGGCCACACGGCGAGTTTCGGGTAATCGGGGAAATAATTGCTGGGAATCGGGAACTGATACAGATTGTACGTGCCGGTGGCGTCGGACGTGGTGGAAACGGCCACGCATAAGTAATACGGGCTGGTGAAGACCGGTTGCATCATCACCCAGCGCTGCGCCTGCTTGTCGTACTCGGCGACTGGATCGCCGCTATTGTTGCTGGCGCACGCGCCGCCCAGAGGCTGCCAGAGCGTGTTGCCTTCGGCCGGTCCGTAAACGATCTGGCCGGTGGTTTTCGAGAATACGGAGAATTCCGTATTCACCCACTGGACGTACTGCGTGGCTCCGGCCGCGCCGTTGGTATCGGGCGGGGCGCAACATATCGAGAAGTTTGGCTGCGTCACACCGTTGCCGAGAAAGTTGATCCAGGAACCGGCCGCTCCCGTCGGTCCAAGGGCGGTCTGCAGCGCGGG
>Ga0307373_10016175_pt1 | contig 10043 bp, 8 predicted proteins | sample OX2MG_FD_202534 | JGI IMG/M metagenome (GOLD analysis project Ga0307373, IMG submission 202534) | Soil microbial communities from Risofladan, Vaasa, Finland - OX-2 | ecosystem: Environmental > Terrestrial > Soil > Coastal area > Acid sulfate soil | place: Finland: Risofladan, Vaasa | collected...
CGCCCTACCAAACGGTTCTCCTCGCCGTCACTTCGACCGACTTTCCAACCGCCTCACCAAAATCCTCAGCGAAGCGCGCAAGCTCGCGACACCCTGAAAATGGGCAGCGATTGGCCGGTAATGTCGGCTACTCGGAAGGTATCGTGGGCGTGTGGGATGTGCCGCTAGTCTAGCGGCTGCTTGGACGCATGGTTCCGTGTGTGGCACCGACGAACGCCTGACGTGCGTCAGGCGCGGGCCGACCATAGTCGGCCCCTACAGAAGGCCTGCGAGGAGGGGCGAAGCTTTGATGGCCTTTATGTCGGGGGATATTTGTGCGGGGGTGCGCCAGCCGCTTTCGGTAAGGATGCGAATTCCCGGGAGGTAGCGCGTTTTTTCGAAGTAAGGATTCAATATAGCGAGGCGTTTTGGGGGTTCGGCCCAGATTTCGGAGTCGGGACCGTAGCGGGCGTTGTTATCGCTATTATCGTTGCGAAGCGCGTCGATTTCTGGCGGAAGGAGCTTGGATGTGTCAGCGAGCACCCAAACGGGACGGCCGATTTGCAGTGCGTAGGCAACGAGCGCGCCCGTTCCGGCTTTGTTTGTGAAGCCGGCGAGTTCGAGCGAGTCGGCACCAAGCACCAGGGCGTGACAGTACGTCGTGAACATGTGCAGGGCAGCATCGGTGGTGAGGGACGCGCCGATGCCGCGGCCACGGCGAAGAATTTGTTCGACGGTCTTTCTGCCTTCCCCGCCGGGACGCCCTTCGGAACAGATCACCTGCCAAATGCGCGAGCGAGCCGCGAGGATGGAGTCGAGCACGGTGGAACTATACGAATACGTGCAGATGATTTTTGGATCGCCTTTTCCGAGAGCGTCGCGAAAATGGCGAGCGATGCGGCTGGGGCCGCGTTGCATCGTGGACGAAAATCGAGCGAGCGCGGGCTTGAGGTACTGCGAAGGACGAGATTCGCCGGCGGCCAGCGCGAGTTCGTTCGCAAGACGAAGAAGCGGAGCCATGGCAGGCTGGGCAATCAGCAAGGCACGAGCGGCGGCGACGAGTTCGTCGCGGCTGATATCTGGACGGCGGCCGAGCCATTGTTGGAGCGCGAGACATGCGCGCTGGGCGAGTTCGGAAGCGCCGGAAGAACGGTCGCGCGCGATGGTGTCGAGGTCGCGGCGCAGCCGTTGATCCATGAGCTATACTAGCATGACCGAATAAATCGGGAGGAACGCTGGCAGATGACGCGAATTTTGGGGATTGAGTCTTCGTGCGATGAGACGGCCGCGGCGATTGTCGCCGACGGCGTCGAGATTCTGTCGAGCGTGGTGGCATCGCAAGTGGAGATTCACCGAAAATACGGCGGCGTGGTGCCGGAACTGGCGTCGCGCGAACATTTGCGGCAAATCGTGCCTGTGGTGCGCGAAGCGGTGGCACAGGCGGGCATGGCGCTCGAGGATGTGGACGCGGTCGGCGTGACGCAAGGGCCGGGGCTGGTGGGATCGCTGCTGGTGGGGCTTACGTACGGCAAAGTGGTGGCGCTGGCGTTGGGAAAGCCGCTGATTGCGGTGAATCACCTGGAAGGGCATGTCCATGCGGTACTGCTCGAAGCGCATATCGGCGGACGGACGCCGAAATTGCCGAGCGTGTGCCTGATCGTCTCAGGCGGACACACACTGCTGTATCGCGTGGAAGCGCACGGGGCAGGGACGGGCAATGGCGCGAGGCAGTTTTCGTATGTGCGAATCGGAGGCACGCGCGACGACGCGGCGGGCGAAGCGTATGACAAAGTTGCGAGGATGCTGGCGCTCGGATATCCCGGCGGGCCGGTGATCGACAAGCTGGCAGTTCACGGGAATGCGTTGGCAGTGCGATTTGGCGAGCCGAAGATGAAAGGGAACCCGTACGATTTCAGTTTCAGCGGGATTAAAACGGCGGTGCTCTATTATTTGCGCAAGCATTCGGAATTGCAGGCGGAGATTGCCGCGCGGGAGGAAGCGCTGGCGAACGGCGAGAGAAGCGCGGACGCACTGCGCGGACTTTCGAGCCAGACGACGCTCGATTTAGTGGCGAGTTTCCAGCACGCGGTCGTGGGGAATTTGGTGGCGCGAACGCTTGCGGCGGCGGAAAACTTTAATGCCGAGTCCGTGTTGGTTTCGGGCGGCGTGGCGGCGAACCGGGAATTGCGCGCGCGATTTGAGGCGGAATCCGCCAAGCGCCGGCTGGAAGCGTTTTTCCCGAGCCGCGCGCTTTCGACCGACAATGCGGCAATGATTGCGGCGGCGGCGTATTCGAAATTTGTTGCGGGCGAGAGGGCGGATGCGTCGCTCAATGCGACGCCGAATTTTCCGCTGGGAGCAGCGGCGAGAGACGCGTAGCAGAAAATCGAAAGTCGACTCCACTCAAAGCGCAGCCCGGGAGCAGGAACCACTCAAGCGAGAGGACTGTCGAAGAGATATGCCGCGCCGTCCTGCGAAACGGCGTAGAGTGTGTGCCCATCCTGGCTCCAGCGCAGGCTGGCGATTCCCTCGGCCCAGCATTCATCGATAATCGTGCTCCGCTGCAAATCGGCGACGAAGATGCGGCCTCTGGCGGAGCTTTTGAGCCATGAATTGTAGAAGGCACAGACCGGAAGCGAAGGATGGCAATGGCAGAGCTCCGCGGCAAAGGGGAGCGAGGCTGTGCTTCCGTTCGCGGAGTCGAGCGAATAGGCCTGGCCCGACGCGCAGAAAATGAGGTGGCGCGCGTCACTGCACCAGGATAAATCGGTGACGTGACCCGAGGTATCGAATTTTGCGATGGTCTCGAGCGCGGGAGGGCGAACGAGGACGATCGAATCGTCGGACCAGTCGCCATCAAACTCGAGAACCGTCGCGAAGGATTTGTCGCCTGGCTGAAACGCCGTGGCTCCGAAGCCCCAGAAGTGTCCCCGGTCGCCAGAGTCGTCATTGTCCGAAAACGCGGCGGCAAACGTGGCGCGATCCAACTGGCATAGCGGCTCAAACTGCTCCGGGGAATCGCCGGCCATCCACAGGGTGAGCGCGGCGTTTTCGGAGCCGTCGGCTGCCGCCACGAAATATTCGCCGCTATCCGACCAGCAGAGATGCGCGGGAAAGACGCGAAACGGAGCGAAGCGGCCAACGAGCTTTCCATCGCGCGCGCCGATGTAGTGCAGCTCGGGCTGCCATGTGCCGGAGGCGGCGATGAGAGAGCGCCCTCCCGGCGCCCACGCGAACGAAGCCGGAAAATCAGGGTGAGCGACAAGGGGTTCGTCGGGTAAACAGATGACAGACGGCGACCCCGCGAGTTCGAGGTCCCAAATTTCGAGGCGCTGGCTGAGTTCGCGTGATGCAGCGGAATAGGTTGCGATGTGCCCCTGTGGAGAAATTGATAGATACGGGCGCGGCTCGCTGAACACTTGCTTGATGTTCCATCGAGGAGTCTGCGGAAATTCGCGAAGGCCACGGAGGACGAGCGAGGATGAAAGCACGGTAATTCCCCCGCTGGACTGGCCGCGGACGATACCGCGAGTTTCACGTTTGGCGCGCGGCATCAGTGCACACGCCCGGGCGCCGTGGTTTCGAGGCGCTCGCGCAAATCCGCGATGCGCTTGCGGACCTTTTCGGCCATCTCGGCGAGCAAATCGCGGCTCTGTTCCTGCGCGTCTTCCACTTGAATTTTCAGCAGGTGCAGATCGGAACTGACGAGTGTCTGAAACTCGGTTTCGATTTCGCCGAGGCGATTTTTCATCAGGCTGAGCTTGCGGATCACGCGCACAAGCTCCGGGCCCGCGCCTTCGCCTTCGACGGCTTCGGGACACGATTCATACGCGTCAAGGATTTTCGCGAGGCGGGATTCGTCGCCCTGCTGATAGGCTTCGTTGGCTTCGGCCATTAATTCCTGACGGCGGGCGCGATCGGTTTGGTTGGTTGTGAGATCGGGATGGATGCGCTTGGCGACTTCGCGATAGGCGCGCTTCAACGCGGGCGTGGGCGAAAATTGCCTTGTAGTTTCGGACTCCTTGACTGAGGCTGCGGCGCGAGATTCATTGGCGCGACGCCGCGCGTCCTGGGCCGCGCGTTGCAGGCGCTCGTTTTCCGGATTTTCGGCTGCCAAATGTTCAGCCACCAGCGCGCGCAGTTCGTCCAGCTCGGCGTAGGGCAGACCGACCAGCTTCAAATAGCGCTGTTCGAGCGCACCGAGTTCGCCGCGAAGGCTGGCAAGGCGCACTTCGCATTCGGCGAGCTCCGCCTCGAATCGCTCCTGCTCGCGGCGCTTGCGCGCGAGTTCGCGCTCTTCGGGCTTTACGCCTCGGGTTTGCCTTGTCGTCGTCATGGATGCCAGCCACTGCCCGCGAGCCGGTTCGAGCGCGCGGACCGCCTAAGGCCAGCCAGAGTGAATCGTCCAAAATAGTATGCCAAAGATTTTTGAATGCGAAAGAACGCGAGGGCGGCGCGTTTCCAGAACAAATAGAGGAAAGGAGCGTAGGACTTTGGTACTAGCGGTAGATTTCACGGAAGAACTGCAATGTCATGGTGTATTTCCGCGGCAGGAGCAAGCAGAACGGAGCGATCGTTTTGCGCGGAGGCGTTGAATTCTATACAATCGCGCGGCCATGCGACTTGCAATGGATACCGGCGGAACATTCACGGATTGCGTATTCGTGCGCGCAGGCGAGTTAAGAATTGTGAAAGTTCTTTCGACGCCGGAAAATCCCGCGCTTGCGATTGCGGCGGCGATTGCGAAGATTGGCGGCGAAATCGGGGCAGACACAGCGCTTGAGCTCACTTGCGGGACGACGGTGGGGACGAATGCGCTGCTCGAACGGTGCGGCGGCAAAGTCGCGCTGGTCACAACGGCAGGATTCGAAGACGTGATCGAGATTGGCAGGCAGGCCCGGCCGCGGCTGTATGACTTTTTTGTGGAGCGTCCCAAAACGCTTGTCGCACGCGAAAGACGATTTGGATTGCGCGAGCGCGTGAGCGCGGAGGGACGGCCGCTCGCGCGGCCGACGGACGCCGAGCTCGCGCGGATCGTGCGTCTGGTGAAAAGAAGCGGCGCGGACGCGGTGGCCGTGTGCCTGCTATTTGCGTTTGCGTATCCGCAACATGAGAAGCGGATGGCACGGCGGTTCCGGGCAGCGGGTTTTCAGGTCTCCGCGTCGCAGGAGATTTTTCCCGAGTTCCGCGAATACGAGCGCACGGCGACAACGATTGAGAATGCCTATCTGCTGCCGGTGATGAGCCGTTACTTGGGAGAATTTGACAGGCTCGCGACTCGCGATGCAAAGCCGAAGGGTGCGAAGAACGCCGCGCGTGTGCGCGTGATGCAGTCGAATGGCGGGATTATTTCGGCGGCCACAGCCGCGCGCGAGCCGGTGCGGACAATCCTTTCGGGGCCAGCGGGAGGCGTGCTGGGCGCGCAGTACGTTGCGGAGCTGGCGGGTTTTTCGCGAATCATCACGTTTGACATGGGCGGGACGTCGACAGACGTCGCGCTGCTGGAAGGCGCGCCGCGAACGACGAATGAGTCGGAAGTGGCGGGTCTGCCCGTTGCCGTGCCGATGCTCGACATTCACACGGTCGGAGCGGGCGGGGGATCACTGGCGCGATTCGATCGCGGCGGCGCGTTGCGCGTCGGGCCGGAAAGCGCGGGCGCGGATCCCGGGCCGATTTGCTACGGGCGCGGGACAAAGCCAACCGTGACGGATGCGCATGTAGTTCTGGGGCGCATCGTGCCGGAGGGTTTTCTGGGCGGCGAATTTCGCCTGAACCTGGAACACGCGCGAGAATGGCTCGGGCGCGCGCGGGGCGCGATGGAATCCACGGAGCAATTCGCGCAAGGGATTCTCGACGTGGTCGAAACGAACATGGAGAAAGCCATTCGCGTGATTTCCGTCGAGCGCGGCTACGATCCCCGCGATTACGCGCTGGTTGCCTTCGGCGGTGCAGGTGGATTACATGCATGCGGACTGGCTGCGGCGCTCGAGATTCCGCGCGTGCTGATACCGAAATTTCCGGGAGGGCTTTCCGCGCTGGGAATTTTGCGCGCGGATGTGGTGAAGGATTTTTCCAGGACGATTTTATTGCCGGTCAATGCTGCGCGGGCGGTAGGAACCCAATTGCGGCGTGAATTTGCGGAACTCGAAAAGCATGCGACGGCGGAAATGCGGCAGGAGGGTTTTCAGGGACCGCGGATGAGAACCCAGCGGACGCTGGACATGCGCTATATCGGGCAAGCGTATGAGTTGACCGTGACGGCGGAAGGCGACTTCGTGAGCAAGTTTCATCGCGCACACGAGAAACGATATGGATACGCGGATAGGAAGAGAGCCGTCGGAATTGTAAACGTGCGCGTTCGAGCCATCGGATTGACGCCGAAGCCGGCGCTGCCGCGTGCCGACAGCGCGGGAGCGGATGCACGCGCGGCGCGGATGGACGAGCGCGACGTGATTTTCGGCGGGCGCGCAACGAAGACGCGAGTCTATGACCGTTCGCGATTGCGCGCGGGGAACCGGTTCCGCGGCCCGGCGATTGTGGCCGAATACAGCGCGACGACGGTGGTGCTGCCGCAATGGCAGACGCGCGTGGATGCGCACGGCAATCTGCTGATGGAGCGGGCGCGATGAAGTTCGATCCCGCGCGGCTCGAGATTTTCAAAAACATTTTTCATTCCGTGGCGGAGGAAATGGGCGCCGTGCTGCGCCGCTCGGCGTTTTCGCCCAACATCAAAGAGCGCCGGGACTACTCCTGTGCGGTGTTCGACCGCGCGGGCGAAGTGCTGGCCATGGGCGATCACATGCCGGTGCATCTCGGGTCGATGCCCGCGTCGGTGGACGCGGCGATTCGCGCGATGGAGTTGAAGCCGGGAGACGTGGCGCTGTTGAACGATCCCTACGCCGGCGGGACGCATTTGCCGGATTTGACCATGGTGATGCCGGTGTATCTGCCGCGCGAGAAAAAACCGGCGTTTTATGTTGCGAACCGTGCGCACCACGCCGACGTCGGCGGGGCGCAGGCAGGCTCGATGGGATTATCGCGGGAGATCTTTCAGGAGGGCCTGCGCATCCCGCCGGTGAAGATTTTTGAAAATGGGCGAATCGTGGGAGACGTGTTGCGGCTGCTGCTGGCGAATGTTCGCACGCCCGTGGAGCGTGAAGGCGATTTGATCGCGCAGCTCGCGGCGTGCCGCGTGGGCGAGAGGCGGCTCATCGAAATCGCGAGGGAATATGGAAGGCAAGAAACGGATCGTTATGGGAGGCACCTGCTCGATTACTCGGCGAAGATGATGCGCGCGGCGCTGCGGCAGATTCCGGACGGCGTCTATCGCGGAGAGGATTTTCTGGACAATGACGGCGTGAGTGATACGCCCATTGCGATTCGCGTGGCGATTCGCATTCGCGGTGCGCGCGCGGAAGTGGATTTCACGGGGTCGTCGCCAGAATGCGCGGGGAGCGTAAACGCCGTGAAAGCGATTGCCGACTCGGCCGTGTTTTACGTTTTCCGATGCCTGGTGGATGAGCAAGTGCCGGCGACATCCGGGCTGTTGCGGCCGATACGGATTGCCGCGCCGGAGGGGACAATCGTGAATGCGAGATCGCCAGCGGCCGTGGCGGGAGGAAACGTCGAGACATCGCAGAGGATCGTCGACACACTGTTGCGTGCGCTGGCGCGTGCTATTCCGAAGAGGATTCCGGCGGCGAGCCAGGGCACGATGAACAATTTGACATTGGGCGGGCGTGACACGCGGCCCGGGCGCGGAGGGGCGGCGTTCGCATACTACGAGACGATCGCCGGAGGCATGGGCGCACGCCCGGGAAGCGATGGCGAGAGCGCGATCCACTCGCACATGACGAATTCGCTCAATACGCCGGTGGAAGTATTCGAGCATGCGTATCCGGTGCGCGTGAAGCGTTACGCGATTCGCCGGGGGTCGGGAGGCGCGGGGAAGTTTCGCGGGGGAGACGGAATCATCCGCGAAATCGAGTTACTCGTGCCGATGCAGGTGGGAATGCTGTCGGATCGGCGGGAATTGGGACCGTATGGCCTGGCGGGCGGGAAGCCGGGCGCGACAGGCAAAAACGAGGTCGTGATTGCGGGGCGGCGGAGGAAAGTGGCGGCTAAGGGCAGTTTTTACGCGCCCGGGGGAGCGGTAGTTAGAATGGAAACGCCCGGCGGCGGCGGGTGGGGTACGCAGAGCGCCAACCGGCGCAAGAGGCGAAAGTAAGTTCGTCGCAGTCCCGAAAGCTGGCGCCGCGCTCGTCTGGAGTTAAAACCCCTGTATTTTCAGGAGCCTCAGCGTAGGAGTTGAAGCTTGCCTGTACAGGTTGGACTGGACGGCAGGCTTGAACTCGCTAAAACCCCGCAACTACAAGTATAACGAACGGGCCGCGTGCCCGTCCGTCGAGAACCTGCGCTAATTCTCCAGCTTTTCGAGCGCTTCGGGCATCTGAAGACGTGCCTTGGCCAGAGCGCGCACGAGGTTTGTTTCCATGGTCTGCTCGGTCGTATTTCGAACCGTGGCCAGTTCGGTGACGAGCAGGTGCTTGGCGCGGTCCAGCATTTTCTTTTCGCGGAACGACAGTGGCTTGGTCCGGCTGAGGGAAACCAGACCCTTCAGAACGGCGGCGACTTCCATGAGCGAGCCGGTACGCATGCGCTCCGAGTTTTCCTTGAAGCGGTGCTTCCAGTCGTGGTGAGACGCCGAACGGCCCTTTTCGAGATAGGTGATCACGTCGCCGGCCTCGTTCGACCGGATAACCGGGCGCAAGCCGACGTTCATGATGTTGGTTTGGGGGACCATGACTTTGAGGCCGCTGGAAACGATTTTGAGCATATAGTAGCGTTCGGAACGGCCGTTGAGGTAACCAAAGCTGATTTGTTCGATGACGCCTACGCCGTGGTTCGGATATACAACCTTCTCACCCAATTTGAATTCCATACCGGATGCACCCTCCCCAGAAGCTGCTGTAAAAATAGTAGGCTTGCGTAGGGTGAAGGTCAAGAGAATCTCAGTATAACTACCTATATTTTTTGAGGGCCTGCGCGCGCATTTCGCGCGAAAGTCAAGGGACAAATCCGGTAAACTGGCAGATTATGCTGCTACTTGCCGTCGATACGTCCACCCCAGGGGGGAGCGTCGCCATTCTGCGCGATGGCCAGGTGGCCGGCGTGGTGGCCACGTTTGGCCGGGAGGCGTATTCGACGCGGTTGTTTCGCCAGTTGAATTTCCTGCTCGAGGAACTGCACGTCGAGATGCGGGAGTTCGATATTTTCGCCGTGGCGGCGGGGCCAGGGTCGTTTGCGGGACTCCGCGTGGGGCTTGCGGCAGTGAAGGGCTGGGCGGAAGTCTTTGGCAAGCCCATCGTGGCGGTGAGCGGGCTGGAAGCAGTGGCGGCAGAGGCGAGTACGGAGGAGCAGCAATTGATTGCGGCGGTGACGGATGCGCGGCGCGGCCAGATCTACGCGGCGCTTTTCCGGCGCGAGGGCGAGCGGCTGGTGCACGAGGGCGACGAGCACGTCTGTACAGCGGAAGAATTTTTAGCGATGGTTGAGAAACAAGCCCGGGGTAGAATGACGCGCTTTTCCTCGCCGTCTCCAGAAGTGATTCAGGGTGCGCTGACGGCAGCGAAGGGCGTAGCGCCTGCGATTTCACGAAGTGTCGCGCGCGTTTCGCCTGTGCTCGCGCCGGTCATCGCGGAGCTTGCGCTGGAACGCGCGAATCGCGGCGAAGTCACGGATGCGCTGCGGCTCGATGCAAACTACATACGCCGGACGGATGCGGAGGCACAGTGGAAAGAGCCGTGACGCAAGGGTCCATCCGGATTCGCCCTCTGGAAGCGCGCGACGCCGACGCATTAGTCGAAATACAGATGGAGAGCCGCGAATCGGCGCAGTGGCCGCGGGAAAGTTACGAAGCGCTGGCGCGCGAAGAGGGACCATGCTTTGTCGCCGAGACTGGCGGAAGGGTGGTGGGGTTTTTGTCCGCACGCAAACTGGCGGACGAAATGGAAATTTTGAATCTGGCGGTTGCTTCCGCGGCGCGGCGGCAAGGAATCGGCAGC
>Ga0307373_10016177_pt1 | contig 10040 bp, 6 predicted proteins | sample OX2MG_FD_202534 | JGI IMG/M metagenome (GOLD analysis project Ga0307373, IMG submission 202534) | Soil microbial communities from Risofladan, Vaasa, Finland - OX-2 | ecosystem: Environmental > Terrestrial > Soil > Coastal area > Acid sulfate soil | place: Finland: Risofladan, Vaasa | collected...
GGAACGCCGGCCACCTCCTCGATGGGCGAACCGATCAGTGCCTGCGCCGTGTCGACAAAGTGGCAGACCTCGCCCAGCACCCGCCCGCCCTGCCGCCGGTCGTGATACCAGTGCCCGTCGGGCACCGGCCCCGCCGCGACCCGGTACACCAGCAGCTTCGGCCCGCTGATCTCGGCCAGCACCCGGCGGGCGGCCAGCACGGCGGGGGACCAGCGCCGGTTGAAGCCGATGGCGAGCTGCAGCCCGGAGTCCTGCCAGGCGCCCGTTACTTCCCCTAGTTCGTCCTCGGTCAGCGCGAGCGGCTTCTCGCACCACACGTGCCGTCCGGCCGCCAGGGCCAGGACGGCGAGCTCGGCGTGCGTGTCGTGCGGGGTGGCGATCACCACGACCTGGGTGTCCGGGTCGTCGATGACGCGGAACCCGCCCGACACCGCCCGCGCGAAGCCGCTCCGCTCGGCGGCGCGGCGGGAGCTGATCCCGCTGGCCGAGGCGATCGCGGTGAACTGGTCGAAGCCGGCGTCCCGGAATGCGGGCAGCAGCGTCCCGGTCGAGAACGCCCCGGCCCCGACCCAGCCGACCCCCGGCGACGAGCTGGCCTTCGGCGCCGGCACCAGCACGACGGGCTCGTCGGCGGCGCCCGGCGGGTAGGTGAGCTGGATCGCCAGGTAGGGCTCCGGGCGCTCGTCAATCAGCTTGTATGCCGCCGCGGCGTCACCGATGCCGAACGTATGCGTGACCAGGTCGGCCACCTTCAGCCGGCCGGCGGCCATCAGGTCGAGCACCGCCTCGAAGTTGCGGCCCTCGGTCCAGCGCACGTGCCCCGCGGGGTAGTCCACTCCCCAGGACTCATACGACGCGTCGTACCGGCCGGGGCCGTAGGAGCGCGCGAAGCGCAGCGAGATCTCCTTCTCGTAGAACGGCGTGCGGTCCAGGTCCAGGCCGATGTCGCCGACGACGACCACCGGGGCGCGGTCCCGGCACAGCGCGGGCGCCCGCAGCACCGGGACCGAGGACCGGCTCGCGGCGCAGACCAGCACGGCGTCCGCACCCCGGTCCCGGGACCAGGCCAGCACCCGCCCGGTGGTGGCATCGGCGAGCTCGTCCAGGGCCAGCACGCCCGAGCCGGCGGCCGCGGCCCGCGCGTGCGGGGCCGGGTCGATGCCGGCGACGTCGCAGCCGGCGGCCATGGCCAGCCGGGCGGCGAGCTGGCCGACGAGGCCCAGCCCGATGATGACGACCTTCGAGCCGGGGCCGGCCTCGGCCAGCCGCAGGCCGTGCAGCGCGATGGAGGCCACGGTGGTGAAGGCCGCGTCGGCGGGCGGCACGCCGTCCGGGATGACCGCGCACAGCAGGCCCGGAACGGCCTGGAACTGCGCGTGGCTGGCCTTGCCTGCCCCGCCGGTCGCGACGAGCTGGCCGACCCGGATGCCCGAGACCGCCGTGCCGACCTCGATGACCTCGCCGGCCGCCGAGTACCCCAGCGGCAGGTCCTGCGCGAGGCGGTCGCGGACCGTCTGCGCGGTCGCCGCCAGGCCCTCGGCCCGCGCCTTGCGCACGACCTGGCGGACCAGGTCGGGGCGGGCGCGGGCCTTGGCCAGCAGGCTCGACTGGGCCAGCGCGGTGACGGCCCGCTCCGTGCCGGGCGAGATCACCGACGCGATCGTGGCGACCAGCACCTCGGTCGGCGCCGGGACCGGCCGCGGGACCTCGAGTACCTCGACGGGGCCGCCCCGCAGCGGCTGGACGACGTTCTTCACGATGGCCTCCGCCTGCCGGGAAGGTCGCTGCTGGCCCGGCGCCAGGTCGTGGACAGCCGTATCGGCAGGTTCGCGCTGAGCCGGCAGGTGAGGACCGGCGCGGCGGCCGTCCGCAGAAAGCCCGTGGCGACCGGCGCCGCCTGAACCTCCAGCGATAACGGCTCCGATCCCGTGATGCCCACCGTCAGCTCCCCGGCCGTTGTCCAGACGGCCGCGCCGCCCGGCACGAGGCGGACGCGCGCGCCGGGCGGCAGATGCCAGCGGACTGCCACTTCGTGCCGCCCGGTGCCGGTGACCTTGTCATCGACTTCCAGCCCGCTGCCGGTCAGCGACCAGCGGCGGCGGTGACACGGCCGGCCACGCAGGTGGCGGTAGCCGTCGTGCGCGGCGCGCGCGGTCAGGCTGCCATCGGCGGCGCGGGACGCCTGGCCGTAGACCCGGGCGCGGCGGCCCGCCCGGAACGCCCCCCAGACCTCGGTGGAGTCCGCGCCGTCGATCTCCACGGTGTTGTGCGCCGCGGTCGACCGCTCGTAGCCGCGCGCCGGCCCGGCGGCGTAGGTCGAGGTGCCCGTGTCGACGAGCACGGGCTCGCCGCCGACGTGCAGCAGGCAGCCGAGCGTGTCGGCGTGCGCGTGCGCGGGCAGCTCGTCCGGGCACGGCGCGCCGACATCGGCGAGCAGGTGCCAGTCACCGGCCACGGCGCGGATCAGGCCGGTGTCGGCCAGGGTCAGCAGCGGGCGGGCGGGCGCCGGGGCGGGCCGCAGCGCGGCGACGAGCGGGCCGGGTACCGGGTAGCCGTCGTTGAGCAGCGGCACGCTGCCGTCCGGGGCCAGCACCACGCCGAGCCAGCGGCGCATCCGCGCGATCGCCAGCGTCAGGGCCGGCGGCGGTACGTGGCCGCTCGCGCTCAGCAGGTCGGCCACGTCGATCAGGTCGGCGAGGACCTGGCAGTGATAGGCCGGGGACCGCTCGTAGTGCCCGCCATCGGGCAGCACCTGGATAGCCAGCTGGCCGGCCAGCAGCCGCAGCGCCCGGTCCAGCAGCGGCCCGTCACCGAGGAACACCCCGAGTCCGGCCAGCGCCTTGAGGTTCTTGATCAGGTGATTGCCGCCGACGTCGGCCTCCAGGTGCCGGCGCAGGAATCCCGCGTGCACGGCCAGCTCCCAGCGGAACTCGGCGTCCAGCGCACTGCCGGCCACCAGGTCGCGGTACAGGCCGCACCAGGACCAGGCCCGTAGCGCCGTCGGGTAGGGGAGCCACGCGTCGCCGCTCCCGAAGGCACACGACGTCCGCCACGAACGCCACAGCCGGCCGAACAGCTGCCGGGCGGCGGCCCGGTCGGGCGTGGCCGCCAGGCCCCAGGCCCAGTCCCAGTAATGCAGGTGAAAGCGCCACAGCCGCGGCGCCCCCGCCTGCTGCCAGTCGGCCTGCTCCCAGTCGGCGGGGCGGCCGTGCTCGGTGACGCTGAGCCGCCGGGTCACGCCCAGCAGCCGGATCTGGCCCGCCCGCAGCTGCGCCGGGGCCGGCCAGTGCCGGGGCGTGACCGTCAGCGCGGTGGCGTCCAGCGGCGCGAAGTCCGGTGGCCAGCCGGGCGCCGCCGCCGGGATGGGGCCGCCGCGCCGCCCGCCGGCCAGCCACGGGCCGGTTAATAGCCACTGGCTCGCCTCCGGCCAGCGGTGCAGCGCCGCGGCCTGAGCGCGTAGCCGGGCCCGGTGCGCGACCTGGGCCGGCCGCAGGTGCGCGGCGGTACGGCCCAGCAGCGCCAGTTCCTCGCCCGTCACGCGGCCCTCCCGCCCGCGGCGGACGGCTCCAGCCCGAGCCCCAGGGCGCTGGCCTCGGCGCCGATGCCCGCGGCGAAGGACCGCGGCGCGTATCCGAGGTCGGCGGCGGCGGCGTCGATGGCGAACGCCTTATCCTCGGCCAGCCGCAGCAGTTGCTCGACGCGGATCCGCGGGTTCCTGCTGACCAGCTCGTAGCAGCGGGCGGCGGCCACCACGGGCGGCAGCGGCACCGGGATGAACCGGGTCCGGCTGGCGACCGCGCGGGCGGCCGTGCGCAGCAGGTCGGCGAAGGTCAGCGGCTCGGGCCCGGCGATGTCATAGGTCGTGCCGGCGGAGCCGTCGCGGCGGGCCGCGGCCAGCACCGCGTCCGCTACGTCGGCGACGTGCACCGGCTGCTGGAGATGCCCGCCGCCGGGCACGGGCAGCACCGGGGCCCGGCGCAGCAGCATCAGCAGCCGGGACAGGTTCCGGTCGCCCGCCGCGCCGTAGATCATCGTCGGCCGCAGGATCGTCCAGTCCAGCGCGGACTCGCGGATCCGCTGCTCGGCGGCGAGCCGGACCTTGCGGGAGGACGCCGCCAGCGTCGTGGTCACGGCCGTGGTCGAGACGAAGACCGCGCGCGGGATCTGGGCGGCCTCGGCCGCGGCGATGATCGCGGGGGCGTGCCCGAAGCCCAGCGAGGCGAGATTGAGCAGCGCCTCGCAGCGCCCGGCCTCGAAGGCGCCGGCCAGCGTCGCGGCGTTGCCGAGGTCGCCGGAGACGGGGTGGGCGCCGAGCCAGTGCACCCGGGCGGCCGCCGTCCGGCTCCGGGCCAGGGCGGTGACCTCGTGTCCGTCCTGCACCGCGGCGCGCAGCACGTACTCGCCGAGGAACCCGCTGCCGCCGGTCACGAGCAGCCTCACCGTTGCCCGCCCCGTTGCTCGCCTCGGTGCTCGCCCGCCGCGGCCAGGATCTTGCGATACTGCCGGGCCAGCTCGCCCCGGTCGAAGAACCGCTCCACGTAGGCGCGGCCCTGCGCCGCGGTGACCGCGCGCTGCCGCGGGTCGGCCGCCAGCGTCCTGATGGCCACGGCGAGCGCGGCGCTGTCACCGGGCGGCACCACGACGGCGCCGGCCTCGCGCAGGATCTGCGCCGCCTCGCCGGCGACCGCGCCGATGACGGGCCGGCCGGCGGCCAGGTACTCGAACATCTTCGACGGGATGAACGTCGTGAACAGCGGGACATCGCGCAGCGTGACCAGCAGGATGTCGGCGGTCGCGAGCAGCGCGGGCATCAGGTCCGACGGGATGGCCTTCGCCAGGGTGACGTTGGCCAGCGACAGCTCGCTGACCCGGTGCGCCAGTCGCGGCTTGTCGGCGCCCTCGCCGACGAACGCCAGGTGGACCGGGCGGCCGATCAGGCGCGTCGCCGCCTCGGCGGCCTCGGGCAGGCCCTGGGAGATGCCGTGTGTCCCGGCGTACAGGACGAGGCACTCATCCGGGCGGGCGCCGAGCCCGGCGCGCAGGTAAGGGTCGGCGGGGGTGGCGGGATCGAACTGGCCGATGCTGACGCCGTTGCGGATCGTGTGCACCTTGCCGGCGGGCACGCCGCGGCCGATCAGGTTGGCGCGGAAGCCGTCGCTGACGACCACCACCTCGTCGGCGGCGGCGTAGGCGGCGAGCTCGAGCCACTCCAGCAGCCCGATCACCTTGCGGCTGGTGAGCACGCCGAGCTCGACGAAGATGGCCGGCCACAGGTCGCGGACCTCGATGACGAGCCGGGCGCGCTTGGCCCGGGCCAGCAGCCAGGCCGAGGCGATGGAGAAGAACGTGGGGGAGGACACCACCACGGTGTCGGCCCGGCCGCTGGCCCGCCAGCCGAGCAGGACGCTGCTGATCATGAAGCTCAGGTGCGACAGCGTCTTGCGGACGATGCCCTCGTTCGGCGTCGCGTACAGCCAGGTGCGCAGGACCGCGTAGCCGTCCCGGTGCTCGCGCCGCCGGATCGCGTGGCGGTACTCCGGGGGCAGGACCCCGGTCGGGTGATTGGGCATCCCGGTCAGCACGGTTACCTGGTCGCCGCCCGCCGCCCAGGCGGCGGCCAGCGCGGACAGCCGGGCCTGCGGGGCGCCGGTCTCGGGCGGGAAGTAGTGGCTGACGATCAGGATGCGGTGCGGTCGGCCGGCGGGGGCCGGGCGGGGGTTGCGAGTGCGGTGGACGCGGTGAATGCGCATGTCAGGCCGCCCCGCTCGGGACGCGGTGCTTTCCGATGGACGCGGCGGCGGGCCCGATCAGGACGGGAGCGCGCAGGTAGGCCGCCAGCATGGCGATCGCGGCCAGGTCGGCCACCGCGCGCAGGCCCAGGTACGGCGTCAGGCTGACGGCGCCGAGCAGGCTGACCGCCGCGGTCGTCGCGCCGGTGACCAGCGTCACCCGCTGGTGCGACCAGCCGGCGTCGCACAGCCGCTGGTAGGCGTGCGTGCGGTGCGCCTGCAGGAGGCGCTCGCCGGCCCGGACCCGGCGCTGCATCGTCCACGCCGTGTCGGCCAGGTAGAGGGCGAGTGGTCCCAGCGCGGCCTCGGGCGGGATGCCCCGCAGCACGGCGCCGGCGGCGAGCAGCGCGAGGGCGGCACCCAGCGCGTAGCTGCCGACGTCGCCGAGGAAAACCCGGGCGCGGAGCACGTTCCACGGCAGGAAGGCCAGCGCCCCCGCCGCCACCGCCGTGCCGCCGGCCGCGAGGAACGCATCGGGCCGCCAGAAGCCGAGGCAGGCGTAGGCGGCGCCGCCGAGCAGCGCGTGCGCGGCCGAGATGCCGTTCACGCCGTCCATGAAGTTGAACGCGTTGACGAAGCCGGCGATCCAGATGGCGAGGACCACCGCCGCGACCACGGCGGCAGCCGCCGGCAGGCCGGCCAGGGCGGCCAGCACGCCGCCGGCGGCCAGGCTGACCGTCCCCTGCAGGGCCAGGCGGCGCCCCGCGGGCAGCCCGGCCAGGTCGTCGGCGAAGCCGATCGCGGCGAAGCAGCCGACGGCGGCGCCGAACGTGAGCGTGCGGTCGGAGTGGATCAGCAGCGCGGCCAGGACCAGCCCGGCCGCGATCGGGGCGCCGCCGCCGCGCGGTGTCGGCACGGTGTGTGACGACCGCGAGTTCGGCGTGTCCATCACCGCCACCCGGCGCAGCAGCGGAATGACGACCGGCTCGGCGGCGCAGACGAAGGCGCCACAGGCGGCGGCGGCCAGCACGCTGGCAAGATCCCCATGCACGATGACGGATACTACCGAGCCAAATCACTGTGCGTGGCTATTTGACTACGATAAGTTGTCGGGCATGGTCAGCCCCGAGACGTCAAACTGCACGGTCGCCGTGGTGGGGCTTGGTTACATCGGGCTGCCGACGGCCGTCAGCCTCGCCACCGGCGGCCTCGACGTCGTGGGCGTCGACATCAGCCCGGGCATCGTGGAACTGGTCAACCGCGGCGAGGCGCCGTTCGCGGAGCCCGACCTGTCGGTCGGCGTCAGCGGGGCCGTCGCGATGGGCCGGCTGACCGCGCAGCGGGAGATGCCGCAGTCCGGCGCCTACATCATCGCGGTGCCGACGCCATTCGACGGCGATCATCGCCCGGACCTGGGCGCGGTCACCGCGGCGGCCAGGTCCGTGGCGCCCGTGCTGCGCGGCGGCGAGGTCATCGTGCTGGAGTCGACCGTCCCGCCGGGCACCACCAGGGCGATCAGCGAGCTGATCGCCGGGCTCCGCCCCGACCTGCGCCTGCCGCACGCGAGCGAGGAGCCGGACGTGCACCTGGCGCACTGCCCGGAGCGCGTGCTGCCTGGCCGGATCATGATCGAGATCGCCACTAACGACCGCGTGATCGGCGGGCTGACGCCCGCCTGCGCGCGGCGGGCGGCGGAGCTGTACCGGACGTTCTGCCACGGCGAGCTGATCATCACCGACGCCGCCAGCGCCGAGATGGCCAAGCTCGCGGAGAACGCCTACCGCGACGTGAACATCGCCTTCGCCAATGAGCTGTCGCTGATCTGCGATCGTCTGGGCCTGGACGTCTGGGAGATCCGGCAGATGGCCAACCACCATCCGCGGGTCGACATCCTGCGGCCCGGTCCCGGCGTGGGCGGCCACTGCATCGCCGTGGACCCGTGGTTCATCGTCGCCGCCGCGCCGGAGCAGGCCACCCTGATCGCCGCCGCGCGGCACATTAACGATCAGATGCCGGCCCACACGGCCGAGCGGATCGTCGCGACCTCCCGGCGGTTCCGCGAGCCGCGGATCGTCTGCCTGGGCCTGTCTTTCAAGGCGGACGTGGGGGACCTGCGGGGCAGCCCGGCCGTCGAGATCGTCGCGCGGGTCGCGGCGGCCCTGCCGGAGGTGAAGGTGCTGGCGGTCGAGCCGCACGCCACCGCCCTGCCCGACCAGCTCGACTCCCTCGGCAACGTCATCCTGGCCGACACCGCGCCCGACATCCCGCTCGGCATCGAGCACGCCATCGCGGACGCCGACGTGATCGCGCTGCTCACCGATCATGGCTGCTTCCGGTCCATCCGCCGGTCTCAGCTGGCCGGCAAGGTGGTCTACGACACCCGCGGCATGTGGGCCTGACCGGCTCGCGATCACCGCTCAGCCGGGAAACCGCGGCTTGCGGTGGTCGCGAGCCGTCGCGCCGTTCCCGTTCGCCTGCACCACGCTGATGCCGCTCCCGTTCAGCTGCGCCGGGACGTCACCCGCGGACAGCTCGGGCACGCCCGTCCCGTAGTACCCGTGCCGGCCCCCGTAGTAGCCGCCGTAGTAGCCCGAGCCCTGCTTGGTCGCCTCGTTCAGCACCACGCCGACCACCCGGGCGTCCACCTGGGCCAGCCTCTCCGCGGCGCGCTGCAGGTCGCCCGAACTGGTCCGGTAGGCCGCCACGATCAGGAGCGTCGCGTCGACGTCCTTGGACAGCACGACCGCGTCGGTGACCGGCAGGACGGGCGGGCTGTCGATCAGCACCAGGTCGAAGGTGTCGCGCAGCCGGGCCAGGATTTCCTGCGCCCGGGCGCCGTTCAGCAGCTCGGCCGGGTTCGGCGGGGTGGGGCCGCTGGGCAGCAGCCAGAGATTGTCCATGCCCGGCGCGGGCTGGATGAGGTGCTCGAGCGTGTCCTCGCCGAGGATCGCCGTGGTCAGGCCGGCGCCCTCGTCGATGCCGAAGAACTGGCCGAGCCGGGGCTTGCGCAGGTCGCAGGAGACCATCAGGACGTTCTGGCCCGCCTGGGCGAACACCGCGCCCAGGTTGGCCAGTGTCGAGGTCTTGCCCTCGGCGGCCGCCGGGCTGGTCACCAGGATCGTGCGCAGCTCGTGCTCCTGCCGCGCGAACTGCAGCGAGGTCCGCAGCGACCGGTAGGCCTCGGTGGCCGGCGAGGCCGGCCGCGCCAGCGTCACCACCAGCGGCCGGTCCTTCTTCCGCCAGGAGGTTACCATCGGCACCGCGGCCAGCACCGGGGCGTTCGCCAGGTGCTCGGCGGCCTCCTTCGACGCCACCGCGTCGTCCAGGCTGTCGCGCAGGAAGGCGGCCGCCAGGCCCAGGATCAGCCCGGCGACCAGCCCGAGCAGGGCGTCCTGCGCCGGCTTGGGCGAGCTCGGCGCCGCGGGCGCCTGCGCGGGCGTGATCAGCGCCAGCGCGTCCGTGGCCGCGGCCCCGCTGACCTCTACCTGCGAGAGCTGGACCCGCAGCACCGCCTCCTGGTTGAGCAGGCCGGAGATCTCGGACGCCGAATTGCGGGTCGTCCGCAGCGATTTGATCTCCTTGGCGGTTGACTTGATCTGCGAGCTCAGGTCAGTCTCGGCACTCCTGGCATTCCGGAGCGCGACCCCCTGCTGCGATGCGACGAACTGCCGGGCGTAGACGTTGGCGACGCGGGCGGCGGTGGCCGGCGCGGCGGCGATCGCGGTGATGCTGATGACGTTGGTCTGCGCGACCTCGCTGGCCTGCACGGGGGGCGCGCTGCCGAGCTCTTGACGGACCAGCGTTACCACCGAGGCACTGGTGATCAGCTGCAGCATCGTCTGGACCTCGGTCGGGGTCACCTGCTGCGGCGCGGCGGACAGCGAGCCGGGACCGGTGCCGCTCTGGACCAGGATCTGCGCGGTGGCCGAGTACTGCTTGGCCTGGGTGAGCGAGATCGCGAGGCTGGCGGCTAAGCCAAGCAGCGCCAGCCCGGCGACCCACCATTTCCGGCGGCGTACCAGGCGGGTATACGAGCGAAGCGTCGGGCCTGCTCCTGGCTCGGTGGTCATGCTCGTCCTCCGTCAGCGCGATTCTCGCGGAATAACTTTGAGTACAGACTTAAGTACTCTGGGTAAGTGATCCTATCCGGGTGGTGCGTGAGTCTGCGGGGCGGTTCGCGGTCATGACCGAGATCCTCGTGCTGTGCACCGCCAACATCTGCCGGTCGCCGATGGCGGCGGCCCTGCTGGCCCGTGAGCTGGCCGAGCGCGGCGTCGGGGCGCGGGTGCGCTCGGCCGGGATACTCGGCAG
>Ga0307373_10016178_pt1 | contig 10040 bp, 7 predicted proteins | sample OX2MG_FD_202534 | JGI IMG/M metagenome (GOLD analysis project Ga0307373, IMG submission 202534) | Soil microbial communities from Risofladan, Vaasa, Finland - OX-2 | ecosystem: Environmental > Terrestrial > Soil > Coastal area > Acid sulfate soil | place: Finland: Risofladan, Vaasa | collected...
AAACCGCCTGCGGCGATGATACTGATTTGTCTTCCTGGAAGCGGCCACTGTTCAGATTTATTCACTTTTACGTGCGCGCTAACATGGAGGGTGCCGACCTCGTTGCCTTCCGTGATGATGGCCTCCGTGGTGAACTTGCACACCTTGAACTCGGGGCGCTTAGCGTCGTCCTTCGACTTCGGCTTGTCGTCACGAATGGCGGTGTACCTGTTGCGCGGGAGTACGGGGCTGCCTTCCTTCTGTCCACCGTAGGCGGTGCTGATCTGCACCAGCTCTGGTTTCGCAGCGATGGTCTTCGCAACGTGCGCCGATACCTTGGCAGCGTAGCAGACGGGGTCGGTGCAGCGGTCGCCTTGCCGTCCGAGATCGTCCCCGAAAAGCAGCTTGTTGTGGCCTGTCCGTTTGGGGCAGTCGGCACAACTGCCAGCGCCGGGAACAAGCTCGGCATCGCGCTTGTTGAAAGGCGCGTCCTTGAGGACTAACAGGATGTTGCTGTCGATCCAGAATTGCAGGTTGCGCACAGGCAGCAGGATACGCGCTGGTTTTGAGGCTCCGTGGTTGTATACCTCCTTGAAACACGCTTTGAGCGCGGCTTCCTGTTGCTCTCCGGGCAGCTTTGCGAGGAGTACGGCGTGTCCCACTCCGATTTCATCGGCATAGAACGCATCGACCGCTGCCGGAACGAGGTCAGTCAATTTCAACCTCGAAGCCACAAAGACGGCACTCTTGCCCACCTTCGCGGCGATCTGCTCGATGCTGTACTTCGGCTCGTCCAAGTCCAGCAAGGCGCGGAAGCCCTGCGCCTCCTCCATCGGGTGAATTTCAGAGCGAATCAGGTTCTCCACCAGTTGCGCCTCTAACGCCTCCGCATCGGACAGATTGACGATGCGGACAGGCACGGTTGGGACTTCGGCGATCTGTGCGGCGCGGTAACGCCGTGCTCCTGCGATGATCTCGAAGCCGTTTTCGGTGAGAGGCCGCACCAGCAAGGGCGAAAGAACGCCCTGGGCGCGGATGGATTCCGCCAGTTCCTTCAAAGCAGTTTCCTCGAAGGTACGGCGGGGATTGGTCTTCGACTCATTCAACAGAGCAAGAGAGACGTCGCGATATTCGGTGGCGTTGATGACTTGGGTTTCCATGATGGTGTGCTCCTTTCGAGCGGGTTCCACTGCATAAAGGTGATGGAGCGAACGCACTGTCCGGTGTCCGCTCCGCTCGCGGAAACTCGGGCTATCGGCGTATGTGCCGGTTGAGGTCGAAGACTTCAACGAACCGCTGCAAGCGCAGGTTGTTGTCCCACGTCGTGGCAAAACGAACGTGTTGCTCGTGCAACTGAATCAAATGCACGTAATGGTCGCGGACGATGTTGCGGCTCCACTGCTCGACGGCCACGTAATCATTACGCCAGTACCACGGGTCTAGGTGTGCGCCCCCGGCAAGGCCAAGTTCAAAGCACATCTCCGGGTCGCGCATGGGGTCGCCGTTCTGTTCCCCGTAGTGGGCAACAGAGATGGCGGGTAAACCCATCGGGCCGGACTCGTCCATCCCCTCGATGACAAGCTCCATATATGGCGGGTTGTCGATCTTGAGGTACAGGCCGGGGTGCCATCCTCCGGCCTTCTGGATGATTTGAAGGATGGTCTGCATCACGCCACCTTCGCCAGTTCTGCATCGGCCATCGTCTCGGTTGCGGACGATTCCAGTGCGGCAAGAATGACGGCGGAGGTCTGCTGGATGACTTCGAGCGATTCCGCCAGCAGTGAAGCGTTACCGTGATAAAGCTGGATGTAATCGGCGGATGCGGTTCCGGTTTCGAGTCCCACGGCTTTGCCGATGACAAACGCGATAGCTTCGGCCTCGGTCTCGCGTACCGTCTTGGTGGTGGCCGTGCGCCGCTCGGCCTTGTGCAACATCTCGTGAGCCAGCTCGTGAACTAAGGTGCTGAACTCTTCGGCCTTCGACTGACCGGGCAGGATGGCGATGCGTCCGCCGTAGCTCATGCCCAGTGCAGGCGCGATGCGCTCGGTAAAGACAAGCTCGATGCCCTGACGCTCGATGAAGGCAGTCAGCTTGTCCCGGTTCTCGCCCACATCGCCGCTGATCTCGCGCAACTCGGGAAGCTCCGCGCCTTCGGTCTGCGACACATCGAACACATAGGCCGAACGGAACCCAACCAATACCGCCGTGTTCTGTTTGGTAATGTCTTTGTTGGCTTCCTCGTCCTTCTTGCGGCGAACGCCGATGATGGGAGCAAGGATGCGGATGCCTTTCTCGCCCTTCTTGACGCTGCGGCCAAGCTCTTTCCATTTCCAGAACCCGGCCACTTTCATCGCGTCCGGGCGCTGTCGTGCGATTTCGAGAATGTTGCCGAGGCTGTAATTGTGAAAGCGGCTCATCGCATTCAGGTATGCGGTGAGTGCATTGCTATGTCCTGCCTCTAGCTGCTCGATGAGGCTCTGGACGTTGGCGGCGATTACTTCTTTCGCCGTCTTGGGCTGCTGCTGGTCATTGCTGCGGGTGGTGGCTGTGCTGCTCATGGTGTCTGTCTCCTTTGCGTTTGCTTTTCATGCCATGCGTGGCATGTACCTACATGCCGAACGCCTCCTGGCGAAGGCGGGGCGGCAAGGCGCAAGGGAGGGGTATCTCCCACCCGGAGCAAAGCGGAGGGCAAGCGTAGCGAAGGTCTGCACAAGCGAAGCGCGGAAGACTGCGGGAAACCCTTGCGCCGCGCCAGGGCAGCGCCCTCAGCAAGGTTTGGTTTCCTTATGCGTGCGCGTAAGCGCACATGACTTCTCAGGGTGGGCGTTGCGGGCGGGAAAGGCCCGCTGCGGTGGGCAGCGAAGAATGCGCAGCAGTCGCAGCGCGGGAGGAGACCCCTCCCGTAGACGGACCGATTGCCATTGGCATCTCGGATGACCGATGATGGATGTGGGACGGGTACGCACCGTCCTGGGATGTCGAAATCCCGATAGACAAGCGAGCGCCGCCGGGTGCTCTGCACTACTCCCTAAACCTTTTGGCGTCGGGGAGCCTGTGGCGTATGTCCAGGCCCCTAAAGCTAAAGGCTACAGGAGCCTGTCTATCGGCTTTCGAACTCCCCGACCTCGGGTTATAGGGATATTTGCGGGGGCGCACCGCAGACGTTTTCCTCCCTCCCGGCTGAGGAGTTATGCTGATCCCTCTTCATATCTCGCGTGCGCGATACTTATGGATGTTTAAGAGACGCGGGTTTGCCTTGCCCTCCGGTAAGGGACGAAGGGGTTGTTCCGTCTGCCTGGAACTTTCATTCGGGAGAACGAGGAGCCATTCGGGATGAGCGCTGTTCGCGAATTGAACTTTCTCCCCAAAGGCGAAGGTCGTCTGCCGCTGCCCGACCGGTGCAGCCTCGATGTCTCTTGTTTCAAGGAGCCGGAGATCCAAGAGGCCCTGGCAATCGCCATTGAAGAGACACTCTACCTCGTCGCGCTTTCCGGGATCGAGCTGCACGCCCTAGACGGCGTGACGGTCGCGCCGGACTGTCGAGCGGCAGCGTGTGCCTTACAAAGTCTCCCCGAGGGCGAAGTCCCACTGGAGATGAACCCCCAGCCCGAGGTAATGGAGATGGCACGAACGGCTGCGGTTCGCCGCGAGTGTGATTTGCGCTTCCATATCGTATTGCGTCCGGGCCTCGGCCTGATGACACTCTCCCCGGACCCGGAGATGCAGCGGCTGGCACGGGCGTGCATTGCCCACGAAGCGGCGCACGTGGAACACGAAAGCCATCTCTACCGGATGTTCCCCGACAGTTATGGAAAACCGTTGGAGTGTGGCAACCGGTCGCGGCAGACATTTTTGAAAGCGATGGATACCTGGAGCGAATATGCCGCGTGCCGTTCCTCGGCGGCGTTTCGCCCGGAAGCGATCGAGGAGTTTGAAGGTATTCTCGGCCGCGCCATTGAAGACAGTTCGGCTGCGGCGCTGGAACAAATCAGAGCGCACCGCGAAGGGCGGCGTGCCTACGATGTCTTCCGGGAGATTCAGCAGATTTTCGGGGATGTGTTCATCTGTGCAGGCTATCTGCTCGGCCATGTCCACGGACTGGAATCCAATCTGAAAGATCGCAGGTCGCACCTCGAAGAGCTATTCCGGAAACATCCGGCCACAGAAACTCTCATGATGAAGCTGGAACGCATCCTGCATGAAATGTGGTTGCAGGAATTCGTGTGGCCGTCCATCGAAGTGTTTGCGCCCATCTATGATCTGATCTGCGACTTGATGAGCCAGTCCGGGCTTGTCTTCGTCCGGCACGAGGACGAATGGCGGGTCGTGATGTACGAAGACCAGGAAGCTATCGATGAGGCCCGAAAGGCTCTGGAGCGATGGACCACGCCGCCTGAGCCCCAGAATTGATCAAGAAATCCTGCTGCGGGCGGACTTTCAGGGGAAGCAACGCGATAGAGTGGCCCAGCCCTATTGTCGTATCAGCGATACGACAAATGACAACCATAGGCGGCACGTTCTTGGCAGAGCACTGCCTTAGCGACCCGTTTCCCGATTGACGGTTGAAGGAACGGAGTGACGCGCCTCGACAGAGAGCTGACGAAGATCCGCAACCAAGGCTGGAGCGGTTTTAGATTAACCGCCGGTTTCGGAATCATTGGTTTGCTTCCTCCGGTGAAAACCGACCCGCAATGAGGCGATTTCCGGCGTCGGGGCAGTAAAATCGTAGCAGTCTTCATCGTTCACTATTGCGCTTGACAGCATATGCGCTTGGGAGCATAATCGATGCAGTGGACAGTTATTTTCCACGATGAGTTTGAACCCGAATTCGATGAGTTGCCGACAGCAGTACAAGATGAACTGTATGCCGAGGCAGGGTTTGTTGAGAGGTTTGGACCGGAGACAGGCCGCCCGCATGTCGATACATTGAAGGGCTCCGATTACGCCAATATGAAGGAGCTGCGTTTCGAGGCGGCAGACGGCGAATGGCGCGTGGCCTTTGCATTTGATCCAAAGCGCCGCGCTATCCTGCTCATCGCCGGCGATAAGACCGGGGTGAGTGAGAAGAAGTTCTATAAGCGGCTGATCGCAAAGGCCGATGCGAGATATGAACGGCATCTTGAGAGATTGAAGGCCGAGGATAAGAAAGCCAGGGAAAGGAAGAAACCATGAAGATGCTCAAGGACAAATTGCAGACCCTTCCTGTCAGTCGACGCAGGAAGATCGCGCGCCGGACGAATTTGCTGATTGCCGAGGAAATGACCATGCGCGACCTGCGCAAGGCGCGGAACATTACCCAGGTTGAGATGGCGAAAGCCCTTGGAGTGAAGCAGGAACAGGTTTCTCGAATTGAAAAGCGGACGGACTTGCACCTTTCGACACTCAAACGCTCCATCGAGGCGATGGGGGGCGAATTGATCCTGACTGCCAAATTTCCCGATGGCGCTCCAGTCAGGCTGACCGGATTCGCTGGGCTTGACGCTTAACGCTTGAAACCGCTGTCTCTCATTCGAGAGACCATGCGCGATTAGCAGCTCATCCTGTTGTCAGGCTAGGAGCGAATACCAAGCCCTGGAAGTTCCATATTATGCCCGTGTAGGTTGTCCAAGCTCCCTGAAAGCTCGTTTAGCGACGGTGCAATCTCCGCGCCCGGAACCGCTTTCTCCATTCCAAGTTCCCGGCTGTCCGACGTGTATACGGCGAGGTCGCGGAGGTGTGGGGAAAGGCGTGCGAACACCTCCTGCTGTTTCGCGAGCTGAGTAGCATCGCCGGTCATGAGAATACGATCCATGCCGGTGCGAGGTACAGTGTCCACGGCATAGCCATAATCAATGTGCTGGGCCTGATTCGGGCTCAGCTCAACAGCCTTCCCGTTATCCAGACGAACGGCGAGCATCCCATCTTCTCCAATCTGCTGCACGGTAGCGAAGTCGCCGGAACGGATGTGCGTGTCCCGGTCAGATGCTGTAAAAGTGATGCGCTCGCCTACAGCAAGATCGCGTTGTTCCTCACGGTAGATCGTGCTTTGGTCCGTCTGTTTTCGCAGGAGTGCGGGATTGTAGGAGGCCTCGTTGCCATCGCTTGTCGCAATGGTAAGCGTGTTCGCATGAACATCGACAGAGAGAACGGGGACGGCGCTGTTGTCGGCAATGCCATGCTTGACAGGACTACCAGCCTTATAGTGAATCTGATCGCCGGGCGCATAGTTGGCGGCAAGACGCGGATTGCCGAAGTCCAGCTCGACAAGAATGTAATGAGGTTGGCTTTCCATTGCAAGGCGTCCCTGCGTCCGCAACTCGTCACGGATAAGTTGGGCTAACTCCAGGCGCTCGGCTGGATCGGGCGCGATCACGACGGTGCGATCTTCCCGCGCGGTGTATGCAAGCGCTACGGCGGCGAGGCGATGTTCCGGGTTGGCGTACTCATGGATGCGTCCCTGTTCCTGCAACTTCATTGTGCCGGTCGCGGGATCATGAGCGCGAAATGCGGCGACGGCCTGTTGCACCTCGTTCGTGGAGCTTGATTGACGGAAATCCACGGCGGCGGTTTTTGAGATGTCCGTTGCAAGCCGCTGGCCGAGGGTCTCAGCATCGTTGGTATACACTCGCGCGTCATCGGAGGCGCGGGAGATAGCAACGTATGCCAGCCGCGTGTTAATCAGGCTGTGCGAACTGTCGGTATCGAAGTGAGCGAGGACACGCCCGGCAGTGAGTCCCTGGGCACTATGCGAGGTCACGGCGTAGCCGTGATCGAACTGGCGAAAAGTAGATGGGTCGAAGGTAATGGTGCGCTCGTTCTTTCCATCCATACGCACGCTGATGGTTCCATCCTTTATCTCTGTAATGGTGCCGAGATCACGATTGGCAACGCCAAGTTCCTTGTTCGTCGAAGTCATTTGAATCCGGTCGCCTGTAGCATATTCTCGTTCGGTCTCGCGGTAGACATGGACGCCACGCAACCGTCGCGGATCATAGGTGACGGTCGATCCGTTCGCCAGTTCAACGGTGAGCGTATTAGCGCGTGCATCGACTGCGCGGACGGTAGCATAGCTGTCCCGCTCGATGCCTTCGGCCTTGCTGCCAGTGGTGTACTGGAGCACGTCGCCTGTGGTGTACCGCGCCGCCCAGGTGCGGTCGGCTCCGGTCATGTCGGAACGATGCGTCAGCGTGCGGAAGGTCTGTCCGTCGGCTGCCAGAACGCCCTTCTGAAGCAACTCAGCGCGAACGGCTTCATTGATCTGCTGGCGGCTGCGATTGTCTGGTGAGACGACGATGGTGTTCTCCGACTGAGCGGCATAGTCGTTCGCAATCGCCGCAATACGTTCCCGCCGGTCGGGAATCTCGCGGATGCGTCCCTGGCTGGCGAGCATGTCGATGCCTTGCTGGGTATTATTCTTTGCAAACTGCTCGACTGCTTTCAGCAACTCAGGGTCTTTCTGCCTCATAATCCGATCAAGCTGCGAGGTCCGCATCCCGGCGTCGCGCATCTGCTCGAAGGGCTTCCCGGCGTCCACACCCTGATGCTGGCTGGTGTCACCAATGACGAGCACTCGGTCCTTCGGGTTGAGCTTGTCCAGAAATGTCTGCATCTGCTTTGTGCTGGCGAGACTCGATTCGTCCAGCATGTAAAGATGACGTAATTCAGGGTTCGCGCTGGGATGGTTTTCGCCACGCGCAAGGAAGCTCTGCAAAGTGGTGGCATCAATTCCAGCCTCGCGGAGTTGGGCCGAAGCACGGGAGGTCGGGGCGAAACCCTCGACCGTATACCCACTTTTTTCCGCGCCTTCGCGGATGGAAGCCAGCACAGTCGTCTTCCCACTTCCTGCCCGGCCCTGCAAGCCGTGAACGCGGTCTGGGGAGTTAAGAACCTCTTCAATGACGCGACGCTGGGAATCATTCAGGAGGTCGCGCGACCGCGCTTGTTCCTGCGCCGACTCCGCACTCATGATCGGCTGGACGGCATTGCGCCCTGCGAGCACATGCGCGACGTTGGCGCGCTCTGCGGCTATCGTATCCGGCGTCGTAAAGCTGCGCCCGGACGCATACTTTGCGGCCTCCACGGAACGAAATTCGCCCCGCTCTCGCCGCGCCTCGAAGTCGGCCCGCACCTCCGCATACGTCGTTTCACCCATGCCGCGACGGAGAGCATCACGGAAGATCAGGCGTTCCTCGGCAACAGCCTCGCGCTCGAAGAGACTGTCCCGCGCATAGGTAATGGCCTCTTTTGCGCGGAGCGTCTTGTCGGGATTGTGCTGCTCTGTCCTGGCCCGCTCGCGGGCATCCGCCACGACCTGCTGAGGCTGATAGCCATAGTCGGTGGCGACTCTGCGATGGGCGTCCAATACCTCTTCGCGGGTAAGGTTCTGCTTCTTTTCCCGCGTGGCATGGGCGGCAATCTGTGCTGCCCTGGGGCCGCTGACACCCTTCCGCGCCATCTCCTCTTTGATCTGGTCACGCCGGAGGCTCGAAACGTCAAGATACTCCTGCGTGTATCCCTTGATCTCCGGTGCGCCGCTCCTGCCAGTCGTCATCTCATAGCCGAGATTGCGCAGCCGATAGAACAATTCAGACTGGTACACAGCCGTTGCAAACTGCTTGCTCTGGAAGAAAACCCGATCCTGCAACGCTCGCGTGGAACCATCCTCGCGCTCGGTCACATTGAAGATGACGGCGTGCGTGTGGAGTTGCGGTGCGGCGTAGCCATCCACGGGGCGGGCGGTGTCATGTTCGAACTTCGCGGCGATGAACTTGCCGGTTGTCTCAGCGGGATGATTGCCGCCGATGCGGGCCTGCGTATACTTTTCTAACTCCGTCAGCGCCACGGTGACGGCGGCGCTATGCGCCTCGCGGATGCGTTCGTCGCCGCCCACCAGAGCCGTCAGCGAGACAGACTTCGGCGCGGAAAAGGTCGCATCCCAGGCAGCGCGATGCTCCATCGCTTTCACCGTCTTGCCGTCCGCGTTCTTGTACTCCGCGGCTGTCCGATGCCGAACCATTTGCACCGCTGTCTGCGGATGCTGCCCCTCTGTCAAACGTGAAAACTCCAGAGCGGAGACCTCGCCGGACAGACCAAAGCTGGAGGCAAGCTGGCCCTGCCACTCACCCTTCACGCTGTCACCCTGTTTGTAGTAGCTCTGCGAGGGAGAGGTGTAATCGAGCTGGTGATAGGTCTGAGCCTGTCCAGCGGCGAGCGGTTTGGGCATCGACATCATGGCTAGGTCTCCCTGACGTACTCGGGGCCGTGCAGGGATTCTTCCTCCACGGCTTCAACAGGCACGGGCCGGTTCACTTCGCCGGCGCGGGCCTGTGCCGACACATCCTTGCTGGGCCACGGAATCGAACCTCTCTCGACCGCCAGAGGTGCATCGTTGGATACTCCTTCGACGGCATTGCCCGATGCGTTCTCAACGATTGGGGGTGTAGTCGGGCGGCGTGGTTCCAGCGTATCGGGGTCAAACTTCAGGTCATCATTTGAGGAGACGCGAGGGATAAACTTCGGTGTCGCTTTCGGCAGGTCCATGTAATCGAAAGCGAAGCGTGCGACTTTGTTCCCCAATTTCATATAGGCGTGCCGGTCATCCAAACCCGTGATCTCTGAACCCATCACTAGCGGTTCGATCTGGCGTTCCACCGTGAAGTTCTTGCCGGACCTGGAGCCGTCAAACTTCGTCTCTTTCAGGCGCTCGATTTCGACCTTTCCGATGGCTTCCGAAATCCACTCGGCAGCCTTCGGCTCGGCGGTCTTCATGAAGATTTTCGTAGCTGGCTGGGACAGCATGACCTCGGCAAGATGCCCGTAGATCACCTCAAGCTGGGCTTTGCCCTGGAAGCCGAGGATGAGCGGGTTCTTCGACTTCCGGTTCTCCGTTACCGCCGTATGGAGTTGCGGCAACTTCTGCAAACTGGCTAGCTCGTCGATCACGAACCAGACGGGTTTCTGTCCGGGCTGCGGTTCGGAGAGCAGACGCATCACTAGTGTAGTGCGTCACGCAGATAGGCGTTTATTCCGTGCAGCCTGAGCGCGGGTGACTTTTTCCAGGATGTCTGTGGCCTTGGCGGTCC
>Ga0307373_10016180_pt1 | contig 10037 bp, 8 predicted proteins | sample OX2MG_FD_202534 | JGI IMG/M metagenome (GOLD analysis project Ga0307373, IMG submission 202534) | Soil microbial communities from Risofladan, Vaasa, Finland - OX-2 | ecosystem: Environmental > Terrestrial > Soil > Coastal area > Acid sulfate soil | place: Finland: Risofladan, Vaasa | collected...
CAGGCCCGGGTCGACCTCCAGCGAGACGAACCCGTCGCGCCCGTTGCCGGCGGTAAAGACCGGCGCGAACAGGTCGCAGGCATCTTTGATGTCGCGCTCAGCCAGCGCCCAGAACGCCTCCCTTACAGTGCTGCCCCGTCCGATCTCTTTGCGCAACTGCTCGTCATAAGCGTTACCCGCGGCCATCGCCTTCTGGAAGATCGTCGGATTTGACGTCGCTCCGACCACAACGTCGTCGTCGATCAGACGCTGCAAGTGACCGCCGCGGATCGACTCGCGCGAGAGGAAGTCGATCCACACGCTCTGCCCGAGCGCGGAGAGGCGGTGCAACGGCGACCCAGCATTTACGGACATTCGAACCTCTCGGGTAAAGGTGTCATTTCTCGAGCAGCGCCCTGGCGCGCGCGACGATGTTATCCACGCTGAAGCCGAGCTCTTCCAATACCTTGCTACCCGGTGCGGAAGCGCCAAAACGATCTATCCCGAGCACGTCGCCCTCGGTGCCCACCCACTTCCACCAGCTCATGCTCGCGCCGGGCTCGACGGCCAGCCGGGCGGTGAGGGCGGGCGGGAGCACGCCGTCGCGGTACTCCTGGGACTGGACTTCGAACAGCTCCACACACGGCATCGAGACCACCCGCACGCTCGTGCCCTCCCCGGCGAGCTGGCGCGCGGCCTGCAGCGTCAAGGGCACCTCCGCGCCCGTCGCGATCAGGACCAGCTTCGGGGCGTGGGACTCGCCCGAGTCCCACAGTACATAGCCGCCGCGCTCCAGCTCGCTCGCTGCACCCAGGCCGGCGCGGTCCAGGGTTCCTACGCTCTGGCGGGAGAGCAGCAGCGCCACGGGACCATCCTCGCGCGCCAGCGCCACCCGCCAGGCCTCGGCCGTCTCGTTCGCGTCGCCCGGGCGGATCACCCACAGATGGGGGATCACGCGCAGCGCGGCATAGTGCTCGACCGGCTGGTGCGTCGGCCCGTCCTCGCCCAGGCCCACCGAGTCGTGCGTCCACACCCACACGACCGGCAACTCCATCAGGGCAGACAGCCGCACCGACGGGCGCATGTAGTCGGAGAACATCAAAAACGTCGAGCCATAGGGCTTCACGATCCCGCCATGTGCAGCCGCGCCGTTGACGATCGCCCCCATCGCGTGCTCGCGGATCCCAAACGGCACGTTGCGTCCTGCATGCACCCTCGAGAACTCGCCGGCGCCCTCGAATACGGTCTTCGTCGACTCCACCAGGTCGGCTGCCCCGCCGATCATCGTGGGCGCGTACTCCGCGAAGGCCGCCATGACCTTCTGGCCCGCGGAGCGGGTGGCGATCTCTTCGCTGGGACCGAAGCTGGGCAGGGCCTCGCGCCAGCCGTCGCGCAGCCTGCCCGACCAGGCGCGCTCCCAGTCTTCGGCCATGTCCGGGAAAGCCTCCCGCCAGGCATCGAAGCGGCCCTCCCACTCGGACTGCTGCGCGGATCCCTGCCCGGCCAGCGACATGTGCTCGTAGACGCTCGGATCGACCCAGAAGTGGCGCTCGGGGTCGAAGCCCATCGCTTCCTTGGTCAGACGGACCTCCTCCTCGCCCAGCGCGGAGCCGTGCGACTTGGCGGTGTCGGTCGCGTTCGGCGCCGGGTAGGCGATGTGCGAGCGCACCGCGATGAACGAGGGCCGCTCGGCTTCCTCGCGAGCAGCCGTGAGCGCCGCCTCGATCGCGTCGAGATCCTCGGAGTCCCCGACCCGCTGCACGTGCCAACCGTCGGCGGCCATTCGTGCGGCGTGGTTCTCGCCGTCGAAGGAGATCGATGTCGTGCCGTCGATCGTGATGTGGTTGTCGTCGTAACAGAGGATCAGCTTGCCGAGCCCGAAGTGACCGGCGATCGAGGCGGCCTCCTGGCTGATGCCCTCCATCATGTCGCCGTCGGAGCAGATCGTGTAGACGTGGTGATCGACGATCTCCTGGCCGGGGCGGTTGAAGCGGTCGGCGAGGAAGCGCTCGGCCATCGCCATGCCGACGGCGTTGCCCACGCCCTGGCCGAGCGGCCCGGTTGTGACCTCGATGCCCGCCGTGTGACCGCGCTCGGGGTGACCTGGGGTGCGCGAGCCCCATTGCCGGAACTGCTGCAGGTCCTCGAGCGACAGGTCGTAGCCCGTGAGATGCAGCAGCGAGTACTGCAGCACGCAGGCGTGTCCAGAGCTGAGCACGAAACGGTCGCGCTCGCGCCAGCCCGGATCGCGCGGGTTCGCGCGCAAAAAGCGCTTGAAGATCGTGTAGGCCAGGGGAGCCAGCGCCATCGCGGTGCCGGGATGCCCCGCGTTGGCCTTCTGCACAGCGTCCATCGACAGAGCGCGGATCGTGTCGATCGACAGCTTGCTGATCTCTGGCCGCTCCACTGAACTCGATCCTAGCGGCGCAGGCCATGCAGCGAACGGAGGTCCTCACGCGGGCGCTACAGTCACAGGATTATGCCCGAGCAGTTCTGTGATGTCGGCCGGGGGATCACCCTCTGCTACGAGACGTTTGGCGAGCACTCCGACCCGCCAGCACTGCTGATCATGGGTCTGGGCACCCAGATGATCGCCTGGCAGGATGACTTCTGCGCCCAGCTCGCCTCCAAGGGACTGTATGTGGTGCGCTTCGACAATCGCGACATCGGGCGCTCGACCCATCTGCAGGGACCGCCGCCATCGCTCGCCCAGCTTCTGCGCGGCTCCGGCAGCGCCGCGCGCTACACGCTGGCTGACATGGCAGAGGACGCAGCGGGCCTGTTGAGCCAGCTGGGTCTTGCCCCGGCGCACGTGATCGGTGCCTCCCAGGGCGGGATGATCGCGCAGACGCTCGCGGCGAGAGCACCCGAGCAGGTACGCTCGCTGGTGTCGATGATGTCGAGCACCGGCGGGCGCTGGGTCGGGCGACCGGCGCTGAGCAGCTATCCGCTCTTCATCCGCAAAGCTCCGCGCGAGCGCACTGCGTTTATCGAGTACGCGGTGCGCATGTTCGCAAAAGTGGGCTCACGCGGCATACCCCAGGACACCGACGGAGTACGCGCGATCGCCGCACTCTCCTTCGACCGCGAGCTAGACCGCACGGGATCGGGGCGTCAGCTCGCCGCGATCATCGCCTCCGGCGACCGCACCGCGGAGCTGGCGCGCATCACCGCGCCGACGCTCGTGATTCACGGTACAGCCGATACCCTCGTATCGCCCTCCGGCGGCCGCGCCACGGCTCGGGCGATCCCAGGCGCCAGGCTGATGGTGATCGAGGGTCTGGGCCACGACCTGCCGCGCGTGCTGTGGCCGCGCCTGACTGACGCCTTCGCCGCTCACGCCGCCGAGGCGGACCGGCTCGCCGAGAGCCGTTCAGCGCTCCAGCAGGCCTGAGCGGTCTATCACCCGCGACATCGGTCTTCGATGTCGCGACACATCACATTATGCGCCCGGCGGGAATCGAACCCGCGGCCTGCGGCTTGAAAGACCGCTGCTCTTTGGCTCCCCGAAGAGAACCGTTGACCACTGAGCTACGGGCGCGCGCTGGACGTATCTAAGCACGCAGTGGGCTCAGCCGTAGCGAGCGGGAGCCGGTGAGCCGAGTCTTCTAGCGCCCCAAAGTGCGCACGAACTGACGGGCTCGTCCGGGAAGGTCGCCGAGCAGCGTGCGTACCTCCTCGAGGCCCGCCCTCAGCTCCGGGTCGCCAACCTCTACCGGCAGCATCGAATCCTGCAGGGCCGCGAGCGTGCCGTCCGCCCTGCCGGCCGCGTCCACCGCGCCGTCGATGAAGCCCTTCACGCCGTGCGACGGAGCACCCGGGGAAGCCGGCTCAAACGTCTGGCTCGGCAGGTCGTGGCGGGCGGCGAACCCGGTGTAGGTGCGCTTCGCCCGGCCGTAGGCCAGCTGCACCGGCCGGAACAGCTCTCCCTCGAGCCGCTCTGCGCTCTGTTCGTCGAGCTGCTCGTAGGCCTCGCCCAGAGACGCGAGCGCCACGCCTGCCTCTCCGATCGCCTGCGCAACGCTTTCCAGCAATTGCTCCCTCGCCTGCGCGGTGGTGTACGCCATCACCGCTCAGGTTAATGACTATCTATCCGTCTCGAGACACGCGCTGGCCACACACCCAAACTTGGCTCTTCTTTTGTTGCCGGCGAGGGGTTGGGTAATGGAAAAATCGTGGAGTTCGCACCAATAGAACATGCGTCCGTCCTTTCGTTTCCTCGCGGCGAGCAGCGTAGTGTCATATGTGACATGTCGTCACTATTGGCACCGTCCACACTGATTCACGGTGGCGCGACGACGTGGCGTACGAGTACGCCCGGCGTTGCTGGCAAGCCCCGTCCTGCACCGCTGCGCATGCGACGCTATCTGGCGCTGGCCATCGTCACGACCGTTCTCGTGATCGTCCTGCCGGCGGCGCTGATCTCCGCGATCGTGCCACGCGGAGGTCTCGTGCAGATGGCAGTCTCTTCTCTGGCGGTCATGGCGCTCTCGATCGCGATCGCGACGGCCGGGGCGGCGTTGTGGAAGCGACACCCGCGATCCCGCGACGTCGTCTTCTCCGAGTTGCTGTTGTGGGGCTGGTTGCGCCGCTGCTGGACCGAGCGCCGTCTCTCCCAGGCGCGTGAGCTTTTTGACTGCGCCAGGAAGGCCGGCCCAGCGGTGAGCATCGAGCTGGTGACAGGCCTCAGCCGTTTGCTCGAAGCGCGCGACACCTACACCCATGGACACAGCCAGCGGGTCGCGCGCTACGCCGGGCAGATAGCCCGCGCGATGCACCTCTCGCCGGTCGAGATCGCCGAGATACGCACGGCCGCGGCGGTCCACGACGTCGGCAAGCTCTATACCCCGAGGGAGATCCTCAACAACCCAAACCGCCTCAGCGACGCGGAATACGAGGTGGCCAAGCGCCATGCGCCGTGGGGCGCGCGCATGCTCTCAGCCGTGGGGGACGAGAAGATCACGGCCATGGTCCGCCACCATCACGAGCGCATGGACGGTCACGGCTACCCCGACGGGCTCGCCGGCTCCGAGATCCCCATCGGCGCCCGCATCATCGCCGTTGCCGACACATTCGACGCGATGACATCAAGCCGTCCTTACCGTGCGGCATGCCCGCACAAGAAGGCGCTGGACGTCCTCAACGAGGAGGCCGGCTCCCAACTCGACGCAGCGGCCGTAGCCGCTTTCCTTGGCTGCTATTCCTCGCGGCGCTCGGTCGCATGGTGGGCGCTCGCTGCATCGGTCCCGCAGCGCATCCTGGAAGGGCTGCGCGCCGTGCCGCCCGCCATCGGGATCAACTCGGGCGCCGCCACGATTCTGCCTGCCATCGGTGCGGCGGGCCTATTCACCTTCTCCCATAGCGCTCCTGTGAGGACACCCGTCACGCCTCTGAAAGTCACGCCTGCAGCGCTCGCGCGGACCGTGAAGCAGCCAGCGAAGCTGACCACCACGCCAGCGCCGCCAACGGGAACGGGTGCACAGGGCAGAACACAGATAGGGACAGCGCGACGAACTTCGCGGCACTCCCCTCGTGGCCTCCCATCGCAGCCAGGCTCCTCCACCGTGTCTTCGCCCCCCAGCCCGGGCTCGGGCGCAAGCGCAAGCCCTCACCCCTCCGAACCCGCCGCGGCCACGCCCACTGCACCGCCAGCGGCAACCTCACCCCTGCCAACCCCTTCCCTACCCGCGCCGCCCGCCGGCATCCCAGCGCCCCCGGTCCCGCCAGCCCCTCCAGTGACGCCTCCTACCGTGAGTACCCCCACCGTCACGATCCCCAGCGTGACGGTCCCCAGCGTGACGGTCCCCGGAGTGAGAACCCCGAAGATCGAAGTACCGGCGAGCAGCCTGTAGGAGACGATTAGCCGCTAAGTTCGAGGGAATGAGCTCGCAGAGAACGGCATGAGCATCGTCTCGTGAGCAGCGTGCTCCACACGATCGGTGATGGCTTCAAGGACGCCTTCCTAATGGCCTGGGAGGTGTGGTGGGCGCTGGTGTTCGGCTTTGCGATCTCAGCGATCGTGCAGGCATGGGTGCCAAGAGAGCGCATCGAGAAAGCGCTCTCTGGATCGGGCACCAGGCCGGTCGCGCTAGCAACGGGCCTCGGCGCCGCCTCGAGCTCGTGCTCCTATGCGGCAATCGCGATCGCCAAGAGCCTCTTTCAAAAGGGCGCGTCGGCCACCACGGCACTCGCCTTCCAGTTCGCCTCGACCAACCTGGTTTGGGAGCTGGGCCTGGTTCTCTGGGTGCTGATCGGGTGGCAGTTCACGCTCGCGGAGTACCTCGGAGGCCTCGTGATGATCGTGCTGATGGCGGTGTTGCTGCGGGCGTTCGTCTCGCCGCGCCTGGAGACCCAAGCGCGCGAGCACGCCCAACACGCACACGCGGGCCACCAGCATCAGGCGGCGGGCGGGCGCATGAGCTGGCGCGAGCGGCTGACCTCGACCTCGGCGTGGTCAGATGTCGCGCAAAACTTCCGCGGCGACTGGCAGATGCTCTACAAGGAGATGGTGATCGGCTTCCTGCTCGCCGGCTTCATCGCGCAGCTTCACAACAGCTTCTTCAAGGGCCTCTTCATCACGGCCGCCCCCGAACCGCTGCGCGCGATCGAGAACGCGATCGCCGGGCCGGTCATCGCCATCCTGAGCTTCGTCTGCTCGATCGGCAACGTGCCCCTCGCCGCTGTGTTGTGGTCGGGGGGGATCAGCTTCGGCGGAGTGCTCGCCTTCCTCTTCGCCGACCTGATCGTGCTGCCGATCATCGCCATCTACCGCAAGTACTACGGCACCAAGTTCGCATTGCGGATCGTCGCACTGATGTTCGTCACGATGGTCATCTCGGCCCTGATCACCGGCGGCCTGTTCAGCGGCCTGGGGCTGATCCCCACCGGCCCACGACCGTCGCGCGGGGACATCTTCGGGTCGATCTCGCTTGACTACAAGCTCTACCTAAACGCCCTCGGCGCCGTGATCTTCGCAGCGCTGTTCTGGCTGACCGCGCGCCGTGGGGTCACCGACCCGATGTGCGGGATGAAGGTCGACCGCGCAAAGGCGGTCACCAAGGAGTTCGGGGGCGAGACGTTCTACTTCTGCAGCCAGCACTGCCTCCACGCGTTCGAGACCGGCCCCGAGAGCAGGCGAGGTGCCTGGAGCAAACCCTTTACAACTCCCCCAGGGCTTCCGCCATTGTGAAGAAAGCCAATGATGGCGTAACCGCTACCCCGCGCGGGGTAGTCCAGGGAAGTGAGCCGGCTGGAGCGCAACGCCAACATCGCCGCGGTCCTCCTGCCGTTCCTGGGGCTGATCGCCGCCGCGGTGCTGCTGTGGAGGAGCCTGCTCGGCCCCTTGGACCTGGCGATCTTTGCGGTCCTGTACTTGACAACGGCAATAGGCATCACCGTCGGCTTCCACCGCCTGCTGACGCACCGCGCGTTTCAGACGCACCCGTGGCTTCGCTACACCTTGGCGGTCTGCGGCTCCGCGGCCGTGCAGGGCTCAGTGATCGACTGGGTCGCCGACCACCGCAAGCACCACACCTTCACCGACGAGGAGGGCGACCCCCACAGCCCGCACACCGAGCACGGCTCGGGCATCTCAGGGATGCTGCGCGGCCTGTGGCACGCGCACGTGGGCTGGCTGTTCACGGTGCACGGCCAGGCCTCCTCGCGGCGCTTCGCCCGCGACCTCGTCGAGGACCCAAAGATGCGCCGCATCAACCGCTCCTTCCCGTGGATCGCGCGGGCAAGCCTCGCGCTGCCCGCGCTGCTCGGCTTCGTGCTCAGCGGCGGCTCATGGCTGGCCGCGCTGAGCGCCTACATCTGGGCGGGCCTCGTGCGCATCTTCCTCGTCCACCACGTCACGTGGTCGATCAACTCGATCTGCCACTTCTTCGGCCGCCGCCGCTTCCCCACCGATGACAAGTCGACCAACGTCTTCTGGCTCGCCCTCCCCTCCCTCGGCGAGGCCTGGCATCACAACCACCATGCCTTCCCCCGCTCGGCCTTCCACGGCCTTCGCTGGTACGAGCTCGACCCCTCGGGCTGGATCATCCTCGGGCTAGCCAAGGCCGGGCTTGCCTGGGATGTCGTCAGGATCACGCCGGAGCGCGAACGGGCGCGGCTGAACAACGTGCTCCCAGCGAGCAATGGAACGCGAACGCTAAATCGCTCGGCTTCACGATCGTGAAGTAGCGCGCATCGTCCATTTTGGGCTTTGAACAAAGTCGGCATCGCAAAGTCCTTTTCCGTCTCCGTTGGTCTCCCTGAAGCTCTTGGGTGAGTTCCCCGCTGGAGGCCTGGCTCGAAAGGGGGGGGTGTCTCGCTGGCCGGTTGACCGACTGGGGGCATGAGCTATCGCCCGCCGTGCTTCAGGCGAAAACGAGGACCAGAGATCACATTCGCCGTCGTCGGGCGAAACGAGGCAGTGACCCTCGCCCGGGCGCTGCAGGCCGCCCAAGACGCTGCCAGCCCAGGCGACGAAGTCATCTTTGTGGACTCCTCATCCGAGGATGATTCGCTACGGGTAGCGCAGTCCACCGGCGTGCGAGCCCTCCGGGCCCCAGCTGGCAAGGGCCGGGCGATGGCATGCGCCCTAGCGGAGACCACCAACCCATACATTTGCTTCATCGACGCGGATATCTACGGCTCGAGCCGTAATATTCCCGCCGCCCTCGGGGAGTCCGTGCGCGCCAGCCAGCCGGACATGGTCGTCGGCTCCTTCGAAGACGACCAAGGTGGCGTGCCGAGCGTAACGCTCGGTGTCTACGAGCCGCTCGTCCGGGCACTCTTTCCGGAGGCCGCAGGCAAATACGCCAAGAAGCCGCTCAGCGGATTCCGGGCCCTGCGCACCGGCCAGGCCCTCGGCCGGCTCCCGCCCGGCTTCGGCATCGAGGCGCACCTGAACATCGCCTCCGCGCTGGCGCCGGGCGCACGAATCGAGACGGTCGACCTCGGCCTCTACCGAGGGCGCTTTCTGTACAAGCCGCGCATGGGAGACGCGGTTGGCCGGGCGGTACTCGATCTCGCACAAGCACATGGGCGCCTCCAGGCGGAACTGCGACCAGCGTGGGATGCCTGGCTCACCACGGTCACCGGCCACATCGCCACCTACACCGGCGATGTGGAGTCCCGCGAGGCATTCCGCGCCAGCCTGCTCGAACTAACAGGCCGCGCCCTGCCACCAGCACACTGAGAGCGCTGCCAGCGCCATTCTCTAGCCGTAGTTGAGCTGTGGGTTCCAATCGCTGCCGCGGCCAGCTGCTGTCAAGTCGAGAACGTTCCAGACCGGCCAGATGGAGTCGACGTGGCGGGGGTCCTCGCCCGCCTCGCGCGGCGCGAACATGAGCTCGGTGGCCCATGCGTGACGAAGCCCCTCACCCTCTCGTACGAACACGTTCAGAATAGGGATCTGGTTGCCCTCTGAGCTTTCGGCCTGGTAGTCGCGATTGTAGGCGTTGTTCTGAGAGGACAGAAGCCGCAGGTTTCGCCAACCGCGCTCGCGTGCGAAGGTGCGGATTCGCTGCGGATCTGACTTCGCGACCACGACGAGGTTGAGCCGCTGGCCGAGGTGAGTAGCGGCGCCGTCGAGCGAGTCGAGAATCGACGTGCAGGACGCACACGGGGTCTCTGTGAGCGCCAGCTTGCCCGTCTCGCCAGCCGGCCCCGGCCGGGTGTCGCCCGGCCAGCGCGGGAACATGAAGCTGTAGATGACTAGCGTGTCCTTTCCGTCCTTGAACAGCTCGGAGAACCTCACCTCGCCACCGCCCTCGGCGACCTCCTCGAAGCAGTAGTCCTCCGGCACGGCGCCGCCCAGGGGCAGGGTGCGCCGCTGCGCCGCGACTGCCTCGGTGCGCCGGCGCAGGTCGATCTCAGCCTGCAGCAGCTCGTCGCGCGCCCGCCGGTACTCATCGCTCTCGCCCGGAAACCGGACACTGTGTAGCGGCTCAGTCATTCCCATCGCCTCCTTCTGTCGCGAGCAGCCCGGTGAGCGCTCTGAGCTTGTCCTCATGACAATCTACGCGGCTCCTCGCGAAGGGTGAAGCGCGCGCCCACTTTGTAAACGG
>Ga0307373_10016182_pt1 | contig 10035 bp, 12 predicted proteins | sample OX2MG_FD_202534 | JGI IMG/M metagenome (GOLD analysis project Ga0307373, IMG submission 202534) | Soil microbial communities from Risofladan, Vaasa, Finland - OX-2 | ecosystem: Environmental > Terrestrial > Soil > Coastal area > Acid sulfate soil | place: Finland: Risofladan, Vaasa | collected...
TCCCGCGGTGGCCGCACCGCGTGGTGGATGTCCGCCTCCGGGCTCGTCGTCGAGCTCGTCAGGGACGACTACCAGCTACACCACATCTGTGGACGTGAACCCGACATGAATCGAGATGGCCGAATCTTCGGGGGCCGTGGCATCGCTGGTGACAAGTTGAACATGGGCTCTGCCGTCCGGCGATTGGTAGTGCGCAACCCACCCCATGTTGAATCCCTCGACGCTCAACCCGAGGTATTCGGTGTAGAAGTCACGGGCCGCTTCAATGTCAGTGACTGGAAGGTTTGCAACAACCCCGGATACTTGCATCTGTCCTCCTAGATCGAATCGAACGTCGGGAGCCACACCCTCGAAAACTATGCCCAGTGTCGTTCTATGCACGCGACCGGAAGTGCCGACAGTGCCACACCTCCGGTTCAGGGACGCGGAAGGACGAATCCCGCATTAAGGAGCAGCGTCCTCAGCTGAGCGCCATTGCCGTGAAGGCTCGGCAATCCATTCATTCGGTTGACCCACAACCTCCAGAACGTCGGAAAGCCAGTACGACGTGTCCGGGTCCCAGCCGGCGAGGAAGGTAGAGCTCTCTTCGACGACCGGAAGGGGCCGTCCCGACGTTGTGAAGTATCCATGGACCGTGAGATGCACCACGTCGTAGTCGCGGGCGACTGCTGACCAATCCGGAATTGTCCAGCGGCAATCGAGTCCAGTCGCCATCGACCAATGAGCGATCCGCTTGCCCGTCACGTCCACGCCGTAGCGCTCGACGAGCTCAAGCCAGTCGCCAGGGCCATCGATCTCGAAAGCCCGAACAGACTCGCTCGCTCCGACCGGCCAGCAGAGCGCGGTCGGTGCTCCGAAGGTGTCCTCTTCGAGCAAGAGTCCCACGGCTCCTAGGCCAGGACGCGATCGTGTCGTAGCGGCAACCTTGGGCGGATCCTCTCCATAGCGTTCCAGGTCCTTTGCGAGAACGGACCACTGTGGCGTGGACCACCACGGTCCACCCACCCATTGGCCCCGATGCTTCTCTCCTGGACCAGTTGTCTGTTCGCGCCAGACCTCGAGGACGATCTGCACTCCGCGGAAACGCGGACTTCGGATCACACCCTCGTACGGCTTCTCGACGTACACCTGCTGCGGAAAATCGAGGCCAGTGGGCCACCATGCCGCCGCGGGTGCGGCGACAATCTGCGCCGCCACCGGAGCGAGTGCGGTGACAAGTCGGGGATCGCCGAGCGCCACATCCAATTCATCGGGGTCCTGCCAATAGCGAGCGCTGTCAACTGCATCGGCGGCGCATTCGAGGAGGAGCTGTTCGGAGCTGAGGTCTGTCAACGCGCCGAGGTCGACGGCAGGAAGTGATGAACCAAGGACGCCGAGCAGCCGGTCAGGGTCAGGGCGGGAATGAGCTCGCCAAAACGGCGAGGAGACTGAATCGGGATGCAGCCGATCGAGGACCGTCCAGCACAGCCGACGGCCGCGCGGACCATTTTCGAGCCCTTTCCTCGAGCCCTCACCCCTCGCCATGAAAGGAAACTATCGGAGCGGTCCGCGCTCAGCACCGGCGATCAGGGGCACTCTCTCCAGGAAGCCCTGGTTCTCCACTCTCCGAAGCACTCCGACAAAGGTCCGGCTGACTCGACTTGTTACATTCGACTGGGAGAGACTGGAGCTGTACAGACACTGCCTCGGGTCAGAGGACCGATCCTGACGACACGGACGTTCTCCAACCCGGCCACACAGCCGCTGCCTTCCAAGACAGCGAGGGCAATCAGATGATGCTGGTCGACCGATGCCCGTCAACAAGCAACAGGGACTATCGAGCATGGGAAGGGCGATATGGCGAGATCGCGGGACGACCACCTCTGGGCGCTGGCGCACGCCGAACGGACTGCGCTTGCGGAGGACCTGTCGGGCCTCAATGCTGAGCAGTGGCGGCACGGCACCCTGTGCGGGCAGTGGGACGTCGAGGAGGTCGTCGCCCACCTCACCGCCGCGGCAAGCCTGAATCAGTGGCGGTGGGTGCGTAGCATGCTCGGCGCGCGTTTCCGTGTCGACGTGCACAACCAGCGCCGGCTGGTCGAGCATCGGGGCAGCACCCCCGCCGAGACGCTCGACCGGTTCCACGCCATCATCGGCAACACCACCGCCCCCTCGGGACACACCCCGGCCTACCTTGGCGAGGTCGTCGTGCATGCCCAAGACATCCGTCAGCCGCTGGGACTGCCGCGGACACCAGACGTCGACGTGCTGACGCCCGTGGCTGACTTCTTTGCGCGCCGCAACTTCACGGTTGCCAGCCGGACCACCGTTGCCGGTCTACAGCTGCGCGCAGACGATGGGTCGTTTGCCACGGGCACCGGACCGTTGGTCACCGGATCGACCCTGGCGCTTGTGATGAGCATGGCTGGCCGCGCTCCTTACATTGACCAGCTCGACGGCCCGGGCGTACCGACTCTGCGGACACGCGTCCACGGCACTGCAGCGTGAACTCACTCCCGGGCACAAACTCTTGATCGCGATCCTTCTTCTGACGCACAGGCCGTCGGCCGCCGACTAAAGGACCTTCGCCAACCGGATCACCCTCAGCGCTACACCCCAAGGTGGACGCACTTCAACGTGCGCTGACGAACCTCCAAGTGGCCTAGAGCTCTAAAAGTTGTGGATCTCGATCGAATCCCAATGCTGACGGGAGTCCTCGACCTCCCTCCAGTTGGCGTCCTGCCAGGCGAGCAAACCTCTGAGCGGGTCGTCGAGCGACCGGGCCAACGGCGTGACTCGATAGAGAACGCGGCTCGGTAGCCTCGAACCGACCTCGCGTGCAACCAGACCGTCGCGCTCCATCCTCCGCAGGGTCTCGGTCAACACCTTCTCGGAGATTCCATCGATGGCGCTCAGTAATTCGCTGTGGCGCATCGCGGCTGCCGTAATCTCAGCGAGGATCGCGAGCACCCACCGACCGCTCACGAGCCCGATTACAGCGGAGATGCCACGCACGTCAGAGCCGATGCTCATTTCGAAGCTCGCCGTCATATGGTCCACAACGCCTGGGTGGGTGACATCCGCCTCGTTCGCCGAGTGAGGTCCTCGGCTTCTGAGTTCTGATCTCACGAGATGCGACGGCGCATCCACCAGACACAAAATGCACCACAGATGACGGCGAGGCCGAGAAATATCGCCATCTCGTAGCTCTGGAAGGCCCAGTATCGGCTGGCCGGTTGGTACACCAAGACTTCCCTGAGTCTGCCTGTGCAGGCGGCCGAACCCCTGCTTTGCAGGCAAGCTCCCTGGTCGAGGAAGTTCCCGCCGACTGCGTGCCCGGCTCCATCGACGATCCGATCTGAGAAGACCCAGTCACCGGCGTGGCCGCCGACCACACTGATAGGCCCGTTGTTCGTCTGGTTGAAGCCCATGCCTGACGTCATGTGGAGCGCCGACGTCAGGTGCACGGGGGCCTCCAGGTTCGGTCGCACCCAAATCGTCACCGCCACACGGGCGACGACGAACCCGACGAGCGCGGTCGCCATCGCGGGCAGGGTGCGGCGAATGATCACTCCCACCGCGACCCCGAGCGCGAATGCAAATGCGGCGTAACCGATGGGGACGATCCCTCGTTCGGAGAACACCGGGAACTGGTTCATGCTGACCCGGTCGAATGGGCTCGACCACCAGGTCATCATGAGGCTGAAGAGACCGGCGACGGCCATGCTGGCGAGACCGACCAGACCGAGCTTCACCGCAATCCAGCGCGTGCGCGTGACACTCTGCGTCCACACCAGACGGTGCGTGCCAGTTTCGAGCTCGTGAGCCACGAGCGGCGCGCCCCAGAAGATTCCGATGATGGCGCGAAGGACGATGACGACGTTGCCGAGATCCTGCAGCAGGCGGTAACTGGACAGGAACGTGGCGGTCGCCGAAGAGCAGTCGCCATCCGCGCCGCATGTCGCGACGGTCGTGTCGTAGAGATGGACGATGTGTGGTCCGGTGAGGCCCAGCACCACTGCAGTTACTGCCAGCGCACCGAGAGCAACCGCGGACTGCGTGCGGAACTGCAGCGCAGCAAACCGGATCATCGAATCACGTTCAATCCCTGTTGGGGGTCGTGCTCGGTGTCGCGTGCCTGGCCCATGTAGGCGAGCACGAGATCATCGAGCGTGACCGGCTTCACGGTCCAGGCCGGATCGAGAATCGGCCCGTCACTGCGAACGAGGAGGGTCGACTGCTTGTCGGTATGACTCTCCTCGATGACTTGCTGGTTTGCCGGCAGGCCGCTCGGGTCCCGGCGGAGCCCCGAGAGCCGATAGTGCGACGCCAGCAGCGCGCCCACATCCCCGGCAAGTTGGACGTGCGAGGTGACCAGTACGACGAGGAAATCGCTGACTCGTTCGAGATCGGCCACGAGATGCGAGGAGAGCACGATGGTGACGCCGTGTTCGGCGACGACTTCCATGAGGCTTTGCAGAAACTCACGGCGGGCGAGCGGGTCCAAGGCGGCCACCGGCTCATCGAGGAGAAGAAGCTCGGGACGTTTGGCGATTGCCAGCGTAAGAGCGACCTGAGCGCGCTGACCACCCGACAGCGATCCTGTTTTCTGGCGTGGATCGAGGCCGAGCTGCTCGATCCGGCGCTTGGCGAGATCACCGTCCCAGCTCGGATTGAGCCAGGCGCCCATGCGGAGGTGCTTGGCGATCGACAGTCCTGCGTAAGTCGGCGTGTCCTGCGCGACGAAGCCCACCCGAGCGAGTTGCGCCGGACCTTCGCCTGGTCCCGCACCGAGAACGAGGATCGTGCCCGAGGTGGGTGCCATCAGCCCGACGGCGAGATGCAGCAGCGTGGTCTTGCCCGCCCCGTTCGGCCCAACGAGTCCAACGACTTTGCCTGTGGGGATGGAAAGCGTGCAGTCGTGCAGCGCCCAGCGTCGTCCGTACCGCTTGCCGAGCCCGTTGGTCTCGAGAGCCGCGGTCATGCCACGCCCTCCGCGAAGTAGTTGCGAATCGCGGTGCGATAGATCGCCTCGATGTCGTCGGGACCGAGGCCCGCAGCGCGGGCCGATCCCAGCCAGTCGGTCAATGTGGCGAGAAAGCGGTTGAGAGTGGCGGGGTCGGTGCCGGGGAGCGACCGGATGACGAAAGTCCCCATACCCGGCCGAGGCTGCACCAGTCCTTCGCGCTCAAGGTCGCGGTAGGCCTTCAGCACCGTGTTCGGGTTGATCGCCAGCTTGCCGACGACCTGTTGGGCTGTCGGCAACTGGTCGCCAGGCTCAAGCAGCCCGAGCTGGAGGGCCTGGTGGACCTGCTGCACGAGTTGGAGATAGGTGGCGACACCCGAAGCTGTATCGAGCTGAAATTCGATCACGCAAACTCTGCTTCCACTAATCCCTTAGTGGAAGAGTACTCATCGACGTGTGATCAGCGCAAGCCATTCCGCGGCATAAGGCGGGATCGTCGTTCCGTCCCACTACTCATTGGCGATCACGGCCGCTGCGATCCGGACGACACGGTCCGAGTCGGCAATCGCATCAATTTCGACGATCCTGTCCTCGGCGAAGGTGAAACCCATCACCGTCACGGGCTGTCCGTCCATCGCGACGACCACTCCGGCTGCTCCGTTTACAAGCGCATGGTGCAGGCGGAAATTCGGACGATTGAACGACGCCCGAAGTCCACGTTGTGCCTGTCGGGCTACAGCAGTTGCACCGTTGATCACCTTCGACGCTGCGGGGTGGCTCGTTCCGCCGTCGATTCGCAGAATGGCGTCGGGATCAAGCATGGCGACGAGGCCGTCGAAGTCGCCGCCGCGCGCCGCCGAGAAGAAGGCGTCGATCACCTCTCGCTGACGAGCGAGACCAGGCGCCGGAGCCCGTATCTCGGCCCCCTTCACGCGTCGTCGTGCCCTGCTCGCGAGCTGCCTCGCCGCCACAGGTGTCCGGCCGACCATTGGCGCGATCTCCTCGAACGGCAGCTCGAACATGTCGTGGAGTACGAATGCGAGCCGCTCGGCCGGAGCCAAGGTGTCCAACACGACGAGGAGCGCAAGGCCGACCGAGTCGGCGAGCAGAGCCTCGTCCTCCGGTTGCAGTTCGCTCTCCCGCTCGATGATCGGGTCGGGTACGTGGACGGAGAGGGATTCCTCGCGTCGAATGTTGCGCGAACGCAGCATGTTGAGGCAGACGCGAGCGACGACTGTCGTCAACCACCCGCCGAGGTTTTCCACGGCGTCCGCGTCTGATTGGCTGAGGCGGAGCCAGGCGTCCTGGACAGCGTCGTCGGCTTCGGTGAGCGAGCCCAGCATTCGGTAGGCGACCGCCCGAAGATGGGGCCGATGCTCCTCGAAGCGATTCGCCAGCCACTCGTTCTCGTCCAAGGTCACATCCTTGCGCCGTCGGTACCCGATGGATTCGAGTTCACTCAGTGAACTTTCTGATGTGTCGCCTTACCGGAAGTGGCTGACGCCCGCTCCAAGGCCAGCTCACAGAGGCCATCGGAACCAATGCCAAGACCGATGTTGGTCATGTTGGCCAGGTGCTGGCTGGCGATGAGCCACACGATGTCGCAGATTTCCCGCTCGCTGTAGTGACTGGCAAGGCGGGTGAAGGTGTCCGGAGAGACCATCTTGTTGGCCGTGAGCTCGGTCGCGTAGTCAAGTGCCGCGCGCTCGGCGTCGGTGAACTGCAGGCTCGTCCGGTACTCCCACAGGGCATCGAAGCGGGCTGCGTTGTCTGCCGACTTTCTCAGCGCGAACCATCGGCCCGTATCCATGCACGCAGAACAGCCGTTGGTGCTCGACACCTGCTGGCGGATCAGCATGGCCGTCTCGGAGGCCAGCTGCAGCTTTTTGTCCAGCCTGTAGATCTTGCTGGAGAAGGATGTGAACCCGGCTGGCATGCGCGGCACGAATACCTTCATTCCCGCTGGCACCTTGCCAAACATCCGGCGTGCGATCCGGTACATGACCTTTATCAACAGGCCCTTTGGCTTCTCGATCGGGGGAAGGTACGCAGCCATCGGGTTGGCCTCCTCTCAGGTGCTCGATGCCCGCGTTCTGCGGGTTACCTCTATGACACGTGGCAACGGAAGGATGTGACCGATTTAGAACAATCGGTACTTGCCGAGGTCAGCATTTCTCCAAGGTGAGGTTGCGTACAGCTTGCGTTCCCGGTGAGCGTTTCCTGTGCGCTCGCGGGCTCCGCCGTGGCGCGCATCGTCGTCCGCGGGACGACATGAAGCGTCTGACCTAGACATTTGGTGACCCTCTAGGCTGCGCTTGTGCCAGTCCCCACTCGGGCGTGGATTGCCACCGTTGTCGGCATCGGCGTGCTCCTGGCGGCAGGCATGTTCGTCCACCGAGTCGCGAAGATCGCGGGCCTCCATGGCCCGCTGGTCACGAGCGTTCGGTGGATCGGCGGGTCCATCTCCTTCGGGGTCCCGTTAAGCGTGGGCCAGGGCTCGGGCATCGCTGGCCACCGCTGCCGATGCCTGGGTGGCAAGGCGTGTGCGGATCGACCGTGGGCCGGCCCCCTCTTCATGTCCGGAGCCGCTCTCGCGGTGGGCGCGCCGATCGAGATCTGCCGCCGGCTCCCCGGTCGGCAGCGCGCGCGACCCGACCGGAGCCACCCGTGACGGCCTCAGTCCTCGCGGCGCTCGCTGCCGCGGTGTGCTTCGCGAGCGCCGCGATCCTCCAGCAGGAGGCGACGCAGTCGATGCCCGGACGGGACTCGCTCAGACTGGCACTCCTGCTCCACCTGCTCCGACGCCCGAAGTGGCTCGCCGGCGTCACGATGCTGCTCGCCGGCTACGGATTTCAGGCGCTGGCGTTGGCGTACGGTCCGGTGGCGCTCGTGCAGCCCATCGTCGTCACCGAGCTCGCCATCGCCATTCCGATCGCCATGTGGCGCCGCCACAAGCGTGCGGGTCTTCGCGACTGGCTCGGGATCGTGTCCGTCCTTGGCGGCGTCTCCATCTTCCTCGTCGTCGCCTCGCCCACCGAAGGCATCGCCGATCCGAGCGCGTTCACCTGGCTCGCCTCCCTTACGCCAGTCGGCGGAGCGGTAGCGGTCACCGTCGGCCTCGCGAGGCGCGCCCGTGGACCTCGACGGGCGATGCTCCTCGGGGCTGCCGCGGGGATGTCCTTCGGCCTGCTCGCCGTGCTGACGAAGGCGACCACGTACGAACTCGGGAACAGCATCGCCAGCGCATTCACAAGCTGGCAGCTCTACCTCCTCATCGCGGTGGGAATCGGTGCGCTCGTCGTCTCCCAGAGCGCATACCAGGCGGGGCCGCTCGCGTACTCGATGCCGCTCATCGGTCTGCTCGAGCCCGTCGTCGCGGTCCTCATCGGCGAGACCGCGCTCGACGAGCAGGTGCGTTTGAGCGGCGGCTACCTCGCCGTCGAAGGACTCGCCGCCTTCGTCGCAGCGGTCGGGATCGTCCTGCTCTCGAGCTCACCGACGGTCCTCAGCATCTACGAGGACGGCACCTGAGCCGGCGAGCGACTCCTCCCACGTGCCGATCGCTGCGACCGTCGTCCTGCGGCGGGATCTCATTGTCGTCGCGCGCTTCTTGGACCTAGGCTTCACCGTGCGGCCAACACCGTGACGAGTCGCTTTGGGGGAACGCACGATGAGTACGCTGGCAAATGACGGCCGCCGCAGAGCGGCGGCCGTCATTATCGGTTCGTTGCTCCTCGGTTCGGCGCTGACTGCCGCGGCCCTGTCGACCTCGAGTGCCGCTGCGACCAGGACCGCCACGCCGACGACGATCGACCCGGGCGTCGGGCTCGAGCGCGACTTCGTGCGCGTCGTCAATGCGGTCCGTCCCTCGGTCGTCGAGATCTCGACGACCGAGGGTCTCGGCTCGGGCGTCGTCTACGACACCAAGGGCGACATCGTGACGAACGCCCACGTGATCGGGACGGCCACGAGCTTCACGGTCTCGTTCTCGAACGGCACCCGCCTCAAGGGACGCCTCGTCGGGACGTACACCCCCGACGACCTCGCGGTGATTCGGGTCTCTTCGGCCAAGGGGTTGAAGCCGGCTCGCTTCGGCAACTCGAGCGGCCTCGAAGTCGGCGACATCGTGCTGGCGATCGGCAATCCGCTCGGACTTTCGAGCTCGGTGACCGAGGGCATCGTCAGCTTCAACGGCCGGGCGGTGAGCGAGGGCAACGGGGTGGTCCTACCTGATCTCGTCCAGACAAGTGCAGCGATCAACCCTGGCAACAGCGGTGGCGCGCTCGTGGACCTCTCGAGCCGGGTCATCGGCATCCCCACGCTCGCCGCGACGAATGGGTCCTCGGCGGCGGTGGGCCTCGGATTCGCCATCCCGTCGAATACCGTGAAGCTCATCGCCCCCCAGCTCATCGCGAGCGGCAAGGTCACGAAGGCCGGTCGGGCCGCGCTCGGCATCAGTGGCACGACCGCGACGAACGTGTCGGGAGCGTCGATCGGCGTTGCCGTCGCCGCAGTGCAGGCGGGAGGTCCGGCAGCAAGGGTCGGGATCGTCGTCGGTGACCTCATCACCGCCATCAACGGCACACCCACACGCGAGTTCACGGACCTCCAGACCATCCTCGCCGGCCTCAAACCCGGAACACGGGCGTCGGTCGCGGTGACCTCGAGCACCGGCTCGAAGCGGACGGTCTCAGTCGTGCTCGGCGATCTCGCGCAGCAGTGATCCATCGGATGAGTGGCGGGAGCCTCCGAACAGGCTGATCGATGGGCGCTTCGCGAGGGCGTATCTGAGCTGCGTGCTCCGGAATGTCTCGGACGGTGCGGCCGCGACCCGCGTGAGGCGCCCCAGCCCGCGGCGTGGGGCGCTCAATGGCTTGCCGGCTGTACGAAGCGGCTTTCGGTCATGATGGGTCGATGTGCACCGACGGGAGCGCGCCCCACCACCCACCGTCGCTTCTCCACGACGTGGAGCCGCCGTTTGAGATCAACCTCGAACCAGTGGACTCGGTCGTCGTCACCAGCCTGATGGACAACGTGACCGACGTGTTCATGCCCGACCAGGGTCCGGCCCGCCGACCCGGGCCGCCGTC